>ENA-ORUU01000004-ORUU01000004.1-human-gut-metagenome-genome-assembly--contig:-NODE-4-length-321766-cov-10.4789_pt1 | contig 321766 bp, 312 predicted proteins | sample MGYA00242085_ERZ509221 | MGnify/ENA primary metagenome ERZ509221 (study PRJEB26280, sample SAMEA2338809) | human gut metagenome | biome: human gut; feature: human-associated habitat; material: faeces... | reverse complement strand
ATCTGCCGCACCTCGCTCGCCGTATCGGCACTTAGAATTATGCGGTATTGCCTTAAGGCTGCTGCACAGGGTTTTGTGCAGCAGCCTTTTTATGTAGGATGATTTTGAATGCGCTACGCGCCACCTTCCCCGGTGGGTGAAGGCTTAAGCGGTGGCGGTACAGTTCCCAGCTGACCCGTAAAGTTTCCGGGCGTGTCCGCTCTCCCCTTGGGAGAGCTGGCGCGGGAGCGCCTGAGAGGGCGAGGCAAAACCCTGACGGCTTTGCCTGAGAGGGTAAAAAAAGTGGGTCAGAAGCGCCCACAGGCGTTTCTGACCCACAAATAGAACGATATTTTTGTTTTACAGCTGGCAGGCGGTATCGTAGCCGGTGCGGATGGCGTTGGAGATATCCGCAGCCTTGCCGGCGGCATCGCCAATGGAATACACCGGGATGCTGGCAGCTTCCAGCGCAGCAGCGTCAAATTCGTTGGAGCGTGCGCCCATAGCCAGCACGATGTAATCGCAGGGGATGGTCACCTCTGCGCCGTCCTTGTTCTCGCAGACGACGGCGTCCATGCGGAACTCCTTGACCTTGTGGCTGGGGTACTGCTCCACGCCGTAGGTCTTATAGTTTTCCAGCAGGGTGGGCAGAATGGTGGAACTCTCGCCTGCGGCGATCTTGTCCATCATCTCGATAACGGACACCTTGCAGCCGCGGGCAGCCAGATACTCTGCGGTCTCGCAGCCCACCATGCCGCCGCCGATGACGGCAACCGTGCCGTACACCTGCTGCTCACCGGCCAGAACCTTCCATGCATCGGCCACGTTCACGCTGTCGATGCCGGGGATGCGGGGTGCGGCGCTGTGTGCGCCCACAGCGTTGATGACGGCCTCGAAACCGGCATCCTTCAGCTGCTCTGCGGTGCGGGTCTGACCCATGCACAGGTGCACACCGGCGTTGCAGACCGCGTGGATCAGGTCCTGTGCGGCGCGGCGCATCTCCTCCTTGCGGGGAGGTACGCAGGCAATGTTCAGCTGGCCGCCCAGAGTGGTGGTCTTTTCAAACAGGGTCACGTCATGGCCGCGCAGCGCTGCCACACGGGCGGCTTCCAGACCGGCAGGGCCGCCGCCGAGGACGGCGATCTTCTTTTTCTGCGCTGCGGGCTGGATGCTGCGGGTGTTCTCGTAGCCGTTCTCCGCGTTCAGCACGCAGGAGAGGAACTGACGGTTCTGGATGGCATCGGTGCAGCCCTTGTTGCAGCTGATGCAGCGGCGGATATCGCAGGCCTTCCCGGCAGCGATCTTGGTGCCCCAGTCGGGGTCTGCCAGCAGCGGGCGACCCATGGCAACCATGTCGGCCATGCCGCTCTCGATGACACGCGCAGCCATTTCGGCATCCACGATACGACCCACGGCGCTGACCGGCACATTGACGGCCTTTTTGATGTCCCCGGCGATTTTGACGAAGAAGCCGTAGGGCTGTACGCCCATGGGAGGAATGGTGTCGGCCATGTTGCCGGTGTGGTTGGCCTGCGCAACGTGGAGCATATCCACGCCGTCCTCTACCAGCCACTGGGCAAACTGCACGGCGTCGGCTTCGTCAATGCCGCCCTTGCCGCGCTGCGGGGTGACGATGGACAGCTTGTAGTCGATGACCATATCCGGCACAGCCTTGCGGATGGCGCGGGTCAGCATGCGGGCAAAGCGGACGCGGTTCTCCAGACTGCCGCCGAACTTATCGGTGCGGTGGTTCATGCGGGTGGAGCACAGGCAGCCGTTCAGGCGGTCGCCGTGGATCTGGATGACGTCCACACCGGCCTTCTGTGCACGCACTGCGCAGGCGCACATCTTATCGATGATGGCCATCAGCATCTCCTCGCTGACCTCATCGGTGAAGAACATCATGTCGTGATGCAGGCGCTGACGCATCTCATCAAACTTTTTCTGCATAAACAGACTGTTGATGGCGTCTACGTCGTACTCCGGGTGGAAGAGCTGGACGCCCAGCTTGGTGCCGTAGGCGTGTACGCTGTCGGCCAGTGCCTTGAAGGCAGGGATCTGGCTGTCGTCAAACAGCTTGGGGGTGGGAGAAAAGCTGTTGATGGGTGCCACATCGCCCAGAACGATGTAGCCCACACCGCCCTTTGCCAGACGGGTGTAGAAGCCCATGTCCTGTTCGCTGATCATGCCGTTTTTCTCGTAGCCGGTGGTCAGCGGGGGGAACATGATGCGGTTTTTAAAGGTCTGTCCGCCCACCTCAATGGGCTGCAGAATTACGTTTTGCATATAAAAGCCTCCTTGCAGATATGCTTTGCTTTACAGATTTGCTTTGATGAATGCTGCGGTCTTTTCCTCCACGGCGGCACGGGCTGCCAGCGTGGCAAAGTTGTGGCCGCCGCCTGCAATGGTATCCACCTCGGGTGCGGTGTACACCTGTGCGTAACGGCTGCAGGTGCCCTCGTCCACCAGACGGTCATCATCGGCGCGCAGCAGCAGCACCGGGCCGTTGTAGCCCTTGGCCTCGGTAAAGGGGTCGGGGTGCTTGGCCATCTCGTAGTTAAAGGCCATCTTGTAGCACAGACCCTCCATGTCGGTGTAGTCCTTGCCGGTCTGCACAACGCCGTCGGCGCGCTGTGCGCAGCCAAACCACATCCCGGCACCCGGGCACAGCAAAATCAGGCCGTGGGGCTGGATGACCGGTGCGCAGGAGGCGGCAATGTAGCCGCCCATGCTCTGGCCGGAGAGGAACAGCTTTTCGCTGTCCACATAGGGCTGCTCAGCGGCCCATGCAAAGATATCCTGTGCATCGGTGTGCAAGCCGTCAAAGCTCATATCCTCGAACTCGCCGTCGCTCTCGCCGTTGCCGTAGAAATCGAACCGGGCGCTGCCGATGCCCTGCGCTGCCAGAGCGCGGGACAGGTGGGTGTACATGGACTTGTAGCCGCTGCAGCTGCCGGCAAAGCCGTGCAGATGCACCACAAAGGGTACCTTGCCCTCGGTGTCGGGCAGGGTCACGATGCCGCGCAGGGTGTGGCCATTGCGGTTTTTAAACTGAACCTGTAAGATCTTCATGGTTTACTTGCTCTCCTTTGCGGCGCGGCGAGCCTTCAGCTCGGTCAGCATCTCAGCAGTCTTCTGCTTGGTCAGGGGGTAGACGAAGAACAGGATGGCAACTGCAATGCCGTAGCCCAGGAAGTAGACGCCGGTGTAGCTCTTCCAGATGGCGTTCACAACGCCTGCGGTCTGCACAGCGCCTGCGGTAACGTTGTAGCCGATGGCACCCAGCACAAAGCTGGACAGGCTGCCGGAAATGGCGCTTGCAAGCTTGCGGAAGAAGGAGTAGGTGGAGTAAACGATGCCCTCGTTGCGCTCGCCGGTCTGCAGCTCATGGTAGTCGATGGCGTCGTTGACCATAGCCCAGATCAGCACCTGCATGCCGGAAGCGCCCAGATAGCAGATACCGTTGATGACGATGAAGATCACAGGGTTGTGGACGGGGAAGAAGAACAGGATGCCGAACACGATGGCGGCAAAGCCTGCGCCCATGCAGCACCACTCCTTCTTGCCGAACTTGTTGGCAAGAGGCTGGGTGATGGCAAAGGACAGCACAGCGTACAGCACGCTCAGCATACCGGAGACAGCCTGAATTTTAACGTTGCCGAAGAAGTCCTTATACAGGTAGGTGTTCAGACCGTTGACCACGGAAGCACCGATCATGCCGGTCAGGCTGAAGAACATAACGCCCAGCAGAGCCTTGTTGTGAGAGATCTCCTTGAGCACGTGCAGGTAGTTCAGCTTTTCGCCCTGCGGACGCTCGGGCACTTCCACGCGCTCCTTGCACCACACGCAGGTGATCTGCAGGCACAGCAGACCCAGCAGAGCGCAGATGCAGGCCAGCATCAGGAAGCGGCCGGCCACGGGCTTGTTGTCCACATACAGGAACAGGGGGCCGATCATGACCATAACGGTCATGAAGATGGTGCCGCCAAGGCTGCGGTAGCGGGACAGTGCGGTGCGCTGGCTGACATCATCGGTCATCACGCTGGACAGGGTGCCGAAGGGCACGTTGACGCAGGTGTACAGCGCCTCGTACAGAACGTAGGTGACGAACATGTAGGCCAGACGCAGGCCGTAGTTGATATTGCCTACATTGACAAAGCCAAGTATGCACAGCACTGCCATGGGGAAGGAGAAGGCGCGGATCCACGGGATGAACTTGCCGCCCTTGGTGGCCTTGCGGGAGTCCACGATGGCACCGATGATGGGGTCATTCACGGCGTCCCAGATCTTGGTGATCAGCAGCAGGATACCCACGTGGAAGGGGTTGACCTGCAGGATCAGGGTGTAGAAGATCGACAGATACATGGCGCGGTACTGCTCGGTGAAGCAGCAGCCCAGATCGCCCAGCGTATAGCCGATCTTGTCCTTCATGGAGAAGGGGCGGATGGTCTTTTTCTGGTCCATTGTGTTTTATCCTCCTTAAAAACAGTGAAACAACGAGACTTTTCGCACAAGTCTCTTTTCTACGTTTTCATTATACGTTGATTTTTCATCAATACATATCCAAAAAATGATTGAAAACTATCGCAAATTGATGTATTATGCAATTATAACAGTTGTACTTTTCTGTTGTGTACAACAATCTGTTACATATGACAGTTTTATGGAGAACTTTTTGGTGAATTATACAGTCAAGCATTATCTTTTTGAGCAGAGCGCCGTCCGGGAATTTTATTCCGGCGCGTATTATGATTTGTTTCTGGTCATGCGGGGCAGCGGTGTGTTCCGGTGCAGCGAGGTGGTGCTGCCCGCACAGCAGCAGAATCTCATCATCTTCAAGCCTGGTCAGGGCGGCAGACTGGAATACGCCGGTGCTTACGGCCCGCTGGAACTTATTCGGGTTCAGCTGTCCCCCCAGACGCTGGCGCAGCTTTCGGACGCAGATACCGACCTTGAAAAAAGCTTCAACGTGGTGCCCTCCCGGCAGGTGGCTGTGCGCCCGGACAGCCAGATCTATATGCTGCTGAAAAACCTTGCCCGGAAGTTGCTGATGCTCCCGCAGGAGCGCACCCAGTTCGGTGCAGCGGTGTTCGAGCACGGTATTTTGCAAATGTTTGTGGTGCTGGCGCTGCGTGCCTGTATCCATGCGGAGTTCCACACCGCATCGGTCAGCCGCTACCACCTGATGCTGGACGAGGTGTTTTTGTTTATTCAGGCGCACCTTACCGAGGAACTGACGCTGGAGCGGCTGGAAAAGGAGTTTTTCGTCTCCCGGGAACATATTGCCCGGGAATTCAAACGCCAGACCGGGCAGACGGTGCACCGCTATATCGTAAAGGCGCGGTTAGACCGCTGCTGCACCCTCATCGAGCAGGGGCTGCCCATCACCGAGGTGTACAAGACCAGCGGCTTTGGCGGTTACAACCACTTTTTCCGCGCTTTTAAAAAGGAGTACGGCATGACCCCCAAGGAGTACTTCCACACCACCCGGCAGGACGCCCGGGGATGAATCCGGCAAAAGCAGCGCCGTCTGCGCCTGTGAAAAAAGCCGCCCGGGAAGATCCGCAGATCCTCCCGGGCGGCTTGCGTGAAAGCACGGCGGGAATGGTACAAAAATAGTGGTTATATCATGTGCATCTGGTAGCAGAAGTGGTAGCGTTCAAGGTTGCTACCACTTAAATTACAGCAGAGCCTTTCTGGAAAATCGGGAGAAGACGCACAAGGGGATTGCAAACAACCTGGCATAGTGGTATACTAATCTTGCAGTGATATAAGTCAAACTTGTCACAGTCGGACAAAAAGGCTTGTAAGCCGACAAAAAATGTTGGCGTTGCAGGCCTTTCTTTTTTTGCGAAAAATCAAAAGCAGAGGGATGCAATGATTCTTGAAACGATTGCGGCTGTCAATACGGCGGTCAACAACTTTGTGTGGGGCATACCGGCTATGGTGTGCATCATCGGCGTGGGGCTTCTGCTCAGCGTGCGCACGCACTTTTTGCAGATACGAAAGTTTCCATATGCCATCAAAACGACAATCGGGCGTATGTTCCGAAAAAAAGATGCCTCCGACGGTACGATGACGCCGTTTCAGGCGGTGTGCACGGCGTTGGCGGGCACGGTGGGTACCGGCAACATTGCGGGTGTTGCGGGCGCTATCGCCATTGGCGGCCCGGGCGCGGTGTTCTGGATGTGGTGCTCGGCGGTCCTGGGCATGTGTACTAAATTTGCCGAGGTCACGCTGGCAGTCCACTACCGGGAGCGCAGCGCCGCCGGGGAGTGGGTCGGCGGCCCGATGTACTATATCAAAAACGGCCTGGGCAGGCATTGGCAGTTTTTGGCGGTGCTCTACTCGCTGTTCGGTGTGCTGACGGTGTTCGGCACCGGCAACGCGACGCAGGTCAACACCATTGTGGCCGCCATTGACACGGCCCTGACGGAGTTCAACGTTGTGAGCGGCAGTGCGCTGTCCACCTTGAATCTCGTCGTCGGCATCATCGTTGCTATGCTGGTGGCCATGGTGCTGCTGGGAGGCATCAAGCGCATTGGCAGCGTCAGTGAACGCCTTGTGCCGTTCATGGCGCTGTTCTACATCGTGCTGTCAGTGGGCGTTGTCATCCTGAACATCCAGCGCTTTCCGGCGGTCATCGAGGCCATCTTCGCGGGGGCCTTCAACCCGGCGGCCTTCACCGGCGGCGTCATCGGAAGTCTCTTCGTCAGTATGCAGAAGGGCGTCTCCCGCGGTATCTTCTCCAATGAGGCGGGCCTTGGCACCGGCTCCATTGCCCATGCCTGTGCCGACACGAAAAAGCCGGTCAAGCAGGGTGTGTTCGGCATCTTTGAGGTTTTTGCCGACACCATCGTCATCTGCACGCTGACGGCCATGGTCATCCTGTGCAGCGGTGTCCCTGTCAACTACGGCGCGGCGGCCGGTGCCGAGTTGACGATCTCCGGCTTCACCACCACCTACGGCGGCTGGGCGTCCATCTTCACGGCGGTGGCGCTGTGCTGCTTTGCGTTCTCCACCATCATCGGCTGGGGCCTGTACGGCTCGCGTTTCATCGCGTTTTTGTGCCGCAGCGACAAGGTTGTGCGCCCCTTCTTTGTGGTGTACTCCTTCGTGTCCATCCTGGGTGCAACGGTCGATCTGGGGCTGCTGTGGAGCATTGCCGATACCTTCAACGGCCTTATGAGCATCCCGAACCTCATTGCGCTGCTCCTGCTGTCCGGCACGGTGGTCGAACTGACCAAGGACTATTTTGCGAAAGAAAAGGTGTAAAAAATGTTTATAGGAACTTGGTGGTCTCTGATGCCGCCTATCATCGCCATCCTGCTGGCGCTGCTGACGAAAGAAGTTTACCTCTCGCTGTTTGCGGGCTGTGCGCTGGGTGCGCTGCTGGTGGCGGAGTTCCACCCTTGGCTGGCATTTGACACGCTGTTCAACACGATGATCAACAGCGTTGACTTCTCGATTCTGATGTTCATGATCCTGCTGGGCATGATCGTCATGCTGATGCAGGAATCCGGCGGTACGCGCGCCTACGGCGAGTGGGCGGCAAAGAAACTCAAGAGCAAGCGGGCCACCTTGGTGGCAACGTCGCTGCTGGGGGCGCTGATCTTCGTGGACGACTACTTTAACTGTCTGACCGTCGGCTCGGTCATGCGCCCGGTCACGGACAAATACAAAGTTTCTCGCGCAAAGCTGGCCTACCTCATCGATGCTACCGCTGCACCGGTCTGCATCATTGCGCCGATTTCCTCCTGGGCGGCAGCAGTCAACTCCTACGTCCCGGCGGGCAGCGCCATGTCCGGGTTTGAAATGTTCGTGCGCACGATACCGTTCAACCTCTATGCGCTGCTGACGCTCTACATGGTGTTCTTCATCTCGCTGGTCGGGTTTGACTTCGGCCTGATGAAAAAGCATGAGCGCAACGCCGCCAATGGCGACCTCTTCACCTCGGGCGGGGAGGCATTCCAAAACCAGGAGACACACGACCCCACAGAGGGCGGCAAATACGCCAAGGGCAAGGTCATTGACCTGATTGCGCCGATGATCGTGATGATTGCAACGGCCATCGGGGCTATGATCTGGACCGGCTACTTGAACGGCGGCACGAACCTTGTGGAGGATTTCGCCAACTGCTCCTCGTCGGAGTCGCTGGTCTTTGCGGGGCTTATCACGGTGGGGTTCCTGCTGGTGCTCTATCTGCCGCGCCGGGTCATCGGGTTCAAAGATTTCATGAACTCTGTGCCCGAGGGCGGCAAGCTGATGATGCCCGCTATCCTGATTCTGGTGCTGGCTTGGACGCTGAAAGGCATGACTGACGCGCTGGGCATCGGCGATTTTGTGCGCCAGGCCGTCAGCCTGAACGCCGGGCTGATGCGGTTTGTGCCGCTGTTGATTTTCTGCATTGCCATCTTCATTGCGTTTTCCTCCGGCACCAGCTGGGGCACGTTTGCCATTCTGGTGCCCATCGTCGTCAATATGTTCAGCGAGACAGACCCCAACATGATGATCGTGGCCGTAGCCGCTGTGCTGGCGGGCGCTGTTTGCGGCGACCATATCTCGCCAATCTCCGACACCACCATCATGTCCAGTTCCGGCGCACAGTCCAACCACATCAACCACGTGCAGACCCAGATGCAGTATGCCATGGTCGTGGTGGCTGCCTGCGTGCCCGGCTACCTGATTGCGGGCTTTACCGAGAACTGGCTGCTCACCTTGGCCGCGTCCCTCGTCATCCTGACCGTGATGCTTCTCTGGCTGCGCAAGCGCAGTTTAGCAGAATAAAAAAAGCAGTGCTTTCAAAATTGAAGGCACTGCTTTTTATTCTGCGTGCCCGGGCGGATTCCATATCCGCCCGGGCCGTTTTATTTCAACGTTCCATCCACGACCTGCTGGTAATACCACGGCTTCTCGGCGTGGAACACCCGCCCGGCCAGGTGGGCAAAACGCGGGTCGGAAATCTGTGCAGGGAAGCGTAGCTCCCACGCGCAGAGGGCTTGATACTTGAACCGCAGCTCCCGGTTGGCGGCGTTGCTGCCGTACTTGGAATCGCCCAAGATCGGGCAGCCGATGTGTGCGAGGTGCGCCCGGATCTGGTGGGTGCGCCCAGTCACAAGCTCGACCTCCAGCAGGGCCAGCCGTCCGCTGACGGCCAGCGTCTCATACCCGGTGATGACTTCCTTCGCGCCGCCTGCGGTCGTGTCGGTAATGCGCACAATGCCGCGCTCGGCGTCCTTCAAAAGGTAATCCCGCAGCAGGGCGGCGGGCGGGTTCGGGCGACCGAACGTCACGCAGAGATACCGCTTTTCAATGTCCCGTGCCTTGATGGCGGCGGTCAAAAATGCCTCGGCGGCGTTGTTTTTTGCCAGCAGCACCAGGCCGCTGGTGCCGGTGTCCAGTCGGTGGCAGAGCACCGCGTGGGTGGCCTTGCCCTCGGAGGCCAGCTTTGCCTGCACGCGGCGAATCAGCGTGTCGGTGTCCGGCCCATCCACCGCAATGCCTGCGGGTTTGCTGGCAATGATGATATCGTCGTCTTCATACACAAATACGGCGGCGGGGGTGGGGCGGTTTTCCAGCTGCTCATCGGTCAAAAATAGTTTGATTATGTCGCCGTTCTGTACCCGGGTCGAAAGCGGCTGCCTTTTGCCGTTCAGCTTGATCTTATTCTCGCGCAGGGCCTTGTTCAGCCGCCCCATGCCTAAGGCGGGGTACTGATCCATCAGGTATTTATCCAGCCGCACCGGCAGCAGGCTTTTCACGTGCAGTTCTTTCATTTTGTTGTCAGCTCCTCATTCCACAAAATCGTGGCATCGTCAATTTCCAGCGTAACCATCAGCCAACCGGCGTCATGGTCGTCCACTGCCAGTATCGGGTATTCGCGGCCCCCGGCACACAGGTATGCAGCACCGCCCAGCTTTGCGCGGGCAAAGGGAGAGTCCATAAAGCAGACTGTCTTTTTGGTGGAATCCAGCACACCGCGGTTCCACAAAGCGTCGGTGTAATCCGCCAGCCGCAGGGGATAGTTTTCATCGTAGGGCGTGCAAAGCGCATCAAAAGTCTTGCCTTGCAGCCCCGGCGCGATAATGTACCAGCTGGCCGTGCCGTCGGTACTTGTCACCCGGCCGCACCAGGCGGCATCTTTTACCGGCTCAACGGCCTGCAAAAATGCGCCTTCGGTCGCAAATAAATAGAGAGTATCATTCTGCAAATCGCCGTTCTCCAGCGCATCCAGCGCGGTCTGCCGCTCGGCGGCAAGGGCGGTTTCATCATAGCGGGCGGCGAAGGGGTCGTTCGTGGTCATGTCGTTGTCGGCGGCCCACAGCGCCAGGTGCAGGCTGTCGGCCTGCATCCCTTCCACGGATTCAAGGTGTGCGTACCGCCCGGAGGCTGTCTGCCAGAAGCTACTTTGCATCTCGGTAGGAAAAGCGTCCGCCGTTTGCGCGTTCCGCATGGCATCGTGCCGCTGGATAAGCGCGGGGCTTACATCCCACAGCTGCACCATTGCAAACATGGCCACCCAGACTGCTGCCTGGGGCAACCGTGCCAGTCCGGTGAACGCCGCCAAAACCAGCAAGTAATACACCGGCCAGAACAGCCGCCCGCCGGAGCGGAACACCGAAAACAGTTTGATAAAGGAAGCTGGTAACGGCAGCGTGGCCAGCGTAACGCCGTTGGCCGTGATGACGTTGCTCACGGCAAACGCAGTCAGCACCACACAGCAAAGGCAGAGCGCCCAGTGGCGGCGCAAATACCCGGCCAACCGCCGCCGCGCCAGCACCAGCGCCACCGGCAGCGCCGCCAGCACGCCCAGCCCCAGGTAGGCAAAGGCATCATAGTTGCCGCCCACCTGGTTTTGCGCGGGCAGCAGACGGCTGTACAAAACGCCGTTTACGCCCACCGGGTTCCACAGCGCGTTTAAATTCATGGCAAAATAGCCGTACAGCGCCTGCCCGCCGCTGGTGGCCGTGCCGTACAAAAGCCCCAGTGCCCAGCCCAGCGTTGCCGTGCAGACCATATTGCTGCCCAGATACACAGCGGGCCGCAGCCATTGCCGCTTTTGCACGGCGTATTCCAACAGAAGCGCCAGCGTGACGGCGTAGGTCATGGGCAGAAAATAGGGGTGGATGCCCACGGCTAAAACATTGAGCAAAAACAGCCCCCGTGACGCATACAGCCCCTGCCGCTTACAGACAAAATAGCAGTAGAGCGCTGCCAGCACAAGCCATTGCGCCCCCAGTGAGGTGTGCCGGAACGCGCGTTCGATCAAAACAGGGCTGGCGGCAAAGACGAGCGACCCCGCCAGTGGGGAAAACAACCCGCCCGCAAACAGCGAACACAGCAGCGCCCCAAAACCGCCCTGCAAGGCAAAGCACACCAGCGTGAACCAGCCAAAATACTGGAACGTGCCACCCAGCGCCGCCGCCAGCGGGCGGCATAAAGCCGCCAGCAGGGGGATGGAGTCGGTGTAGGCTACGCTGACCCCGCCAGGGTAGTTGACGGCATCCGTCACACCCAGGGGCCAGCCGATGGCGCTGCGCTTATAAAACAGCCAGCCCGCGTAGTGCTGCTGGATGTCCTTTTCGATATAGCCGCCGCGGCAGAATGCGTCGTTGGCGACGTTCAGCGGCGCGGTGCCATACACCAGTAAAAAGATGGCCACCCCCAGCAGGGCACCCAGCAGAAACAGCTGCGCTTTGCGGGATAATTTATGGTTCAGCATATAGCCCATCCCTCGCACTAAAAAACAAAAGTCTAACCGACCGGACGGAAGGTTAGACTTTACGAGGAAATGCCGCTGACCGGGATCGAACCGGTACGGTATCGCTACCGAGGGATTTTAAGTCCCTTGCGTCTGCCAGTTCCGCCACAGCGGCATAACATATGTATTGTAGCGCATGATGGCGGAAATGTCAATCTTCCCGGCGCGTTTTTTCCATCCCAAAACCCAATTTGCACAAAAAATTCAACATCAGCCGCTTGTGCTTTTGCCCGAGATTTGCTATACTAATATGGTATGTTTGGATAGGTGCGCCCATTTGGCAAGACCCGGGCGTTTTATAATGAGGAGAATTCACTTGGAAAAACTGACCTATACCCACAATGACGCTGCGGCCAAGGTGCTGGCGGCCTACTACGAGACCCCGCCGCTGGCGTATGTGCGCAGCTACGGCTGCCAGCAGAACGTCAACGACGGAGAGAAAATCAAGGGCGTTTTGCAGGATGTCGGCTACGGCCTGTGTGACAATGTCGAGCACGCCGACCTCATCCTGTTCAACACCTGTGCCGTGCGTGAGCACGCCGAGCAGCGGGTGTTCGGCAATGTCGGTGCGCTGAAAAAGCTCAAAGAGCAGAACCCCCGCCTGATGATCGGCATCTGCGGCTGCATGGCCCAACAGGAGCATATCGTTGAAAAGCTGCGCCAGAGCTACCCCTATGTGGATCTCGTGTTCGGCGTTGACGGCATCGACCGCTTACCCGCCATGCTGGCGGAGCGCATCCGCAAAGGCAAGCGCTACCTGGAAAAGCCCGAGGAACGCAACGCCGTGGTCGAGGAACTTCCCATCCGGCGGGACTCCGGTTTCCGCGCCTGGCTGCCCATCATGTACGGTTGCGATAACTTTTGCACCTACTGCATCGTGCCTTATGTCCGCGGGCGGGAGCGCAGCCGTGAACCTGCCGCCATTTTGGCAGAGTTCAAGCAGCTGGTGGCCCAAGGCTACAAGGAAATCACCCTCTTGGGCCAGAACGTCAACAGCTATGGCAAGGGGCTGGAAAACCCCATCGACTTTGCCGACCTGTTGAATCTTTTGTGCGAGGTGCCCGGCGACTATCAGATTCGCTTCATGACGAGCCATCCGAAGGATGCCAGCCGCAAGCTCATTGATACGATTGCTGCGCAGGAGCATCTGTGCAAACACATCCATCTGCCGGTGCAGTCCGGGTCTGACCGCCTCTTGAAGGAGATGAACCGCCACTACAACGTCGCGCAGTACATGGACCTCATCAATTATGCGAAAGAAAAGATCCCCGGCGTGACCTTCTCCAGCGACATTATTGTCGGCTTCCCCGGCGAGGCGGAAGAAGATTTTGCCGCGACGCTCGACCTTATCCGCAAGGTGGGGTATATGCAGCTGTTCACCTTTATCTATTCCAAGCGCATGGGTACGCCCGCCGCCAAATTGCCTGACCCCACGACTCACGCCGAAAAGGCCGCCCGCATGGACCGCCTGCTGAAAACGCAGGAAGAGTTCGCCTTTGCGGCCACCGCCGCCATGACCGGCCAGACCGTCCGCGTGCTGGTGGAGGCCGCCGGCCGCAGCGAGGGCACCGTCAATGGCCGCCTGGACAACAACCTGGTGGTCGAGTTCAAAGCCCCCGAAACCCTCATCGGCCAGTGGGCCGACGTCCACGTCACCGGCTCCCGCGCCGCGCTGCTGGTGGGTGAACTTGCCGAATAAACCCAATCTACATTATATATACAAGGAGATTTTACTATGGATTGCATTGATCTTTTTAAGAAAGCCGCAGCTGCTTTGCAGACTGACGTCCGCTACCTGGAACTGGACGCCGCCCGCCGCGAGAATGACGCGGACGAGGAGCTGCAGAACATGATCGGCGAGTTCAACCTCGCCCGCCTGGACCTGAACAACGAGAGCGCCAAGCCCGAAACCGACGCTGCCCGTGTGGCTGAGCTGAACCAGCGTGTCAACGACCTGTACAGCCAGATCATGGCCAGTGAGGGCATGGTGCGCTACAACGCCGCCAAGGCCGAGTGCGAGGCCCTGGTCAGCCACATCGACGCCATCATTAACACCGCTATGAACGGCGGCGACCCCATGACCGTGCAGGCCCCCACCGGCGGCTGCACCGGCAGCTGCTCCACCTGCGGTGGGTGCCACTAAAGATTGAGGCGCGGTAGGGAACTGTAGGGGCGAGCATTGCTCGCCCGTCACTTCCCGTTGCCGCTCATAGCCCGGGCAAACGGCCCGCGGGCGGGCAATGCCCGCCCCTACAAAGCAACGTATCAACCAGACAAAATAGGAGTGTGAAACATGGCCGAACAAGCAGTATCGCCCATGATGCAGCAGTATTTTGAAATCAAAAAACAGCATCCCAACGAGATATTGTTCTACCGCGTCGGTGATTTTTACGAGATGTTCTACGACGACGCGTTGACGGCCTCCCGCGAACTGGAACTGACGCTGACCGGCAAAAACTGCGGCAGGGAAGAACGCGCCCCCATGTGCGGCGTGCCGTTCCACTCCTACGAAACCTACATGGCACGCTTGGTGGCCAAAGGCTACAAGGTCGCCATCTGTGAGCAGATCGAGGACCCGGCCCTGGCCAAGGGTCTTGTCAAGCGTGATATCATCCGCGTTGTCACCCCCGGCACCGTCATCGAGAGCAGTATGCTCCGCGAGGACAAAAACAACTATCTGGCGAGCATTTTCTGCAAGCGCACCCGGGGCCGCTGGCGTGCGGGCGTCTGTTTTGCCGATATCTCCACCGGCGAAGCCTACGCTACCGAGCTGAACGCTGAAAAAATCGGCGGGGCCATCATCACCGAACTGTGCCGTTACATGCCCAGCGAAATTCTGATTTGCCCGCCGATGCTCGACTTCAAAGACGTGACGACCTACATCAAGCAGCACACGAACGCCCTTGTTGAACTGCGGGAAGATGCCTGCTTCAAGGACACCGTCATGGAATCCACGATGGCGGATCAGTTCGGCGTGAACTGGAGGGAGATGCTGGGCTATGAGAAAGACGCCCTCGTGCCTTACGCCGTGGCTGCCCTGCTCAACTATCTGCACGAGACGCAGAAGCACGGCGTCGAGCGCATTAAGACCGTGCAGAACTACGCCGACGCACAGTATATGCGCCTGTCGCCTGTGACCCGCGCCAATTTGGAACTGACCGAGACGATGCGAGGCCGCGAAAAGCGCGGCACGCTGCTGTGGGTGCTGGACAAGACCGAGACTTCGATGGGCAAGCGCCTTCTGCGCTCCTGGATCGAGCAGCCGCTGGTGGATGCCGACGCCATCAACGCACGGCTTACCGCCGTGCAGGCACTCTATTCCGCCAGCATCGCCCGCGCTGATTTGAAAGAAGCCCTCGGTCATGTGTTTGACATCGAACGCCTGACTACCCGCATTTTGTACGGCTCGGCCACCCCGCGCGAGGTCAAGGCGCTGGGGGATACCTGCGCTATGCTGCCCCAGGTCAAGACCCAGGCCGCCGCCTGCGGCGCACCGCTGCTGACCGATCTGTCCGAACAAATTGACCTGCTGGAAGACGTTTTGCAGAATATCCAGACTGCCCTTGTGGACGACCCACCCGCCAATATGAAGGACGGCTGTGCCATCCGCGCGGGCTACAACAGCGAGGTCGACGAACTGCGGGACATCATGCACGGCGGCAAGGGGTATCTTTCAAACCTTGAAGCCCGCTACCGCGAGGAAACCGGCATCCCGAAGCTGAAAATCGGCTTCAACAAGGTGTTCGGCTATTACATCGAGGTCAGCCGCTCTTACACGGACTCCGTACCCGATACTTTTACCCGCAAGCAGACGCTGACGACGGGTGAACGCTACATCACGCCCGAACTGAAAGAACTGGAAAATAAGATCCTCGGCGCGAATGAGCGGCTGCTCGTCCTCGAACATCAGCTGTTCGCTGACCTGCTCTCGTCGATTTCTGCCGAGATCGTCCGCATCCAGCGCACGGCGTCCGCCGTGGCGCAGCTGGACGTGCTGGCAGGCTTTGCCGAGGCTGCACTCCAAAACAACTACGTCATGCCTACCGTCGATGAGAGCGGCGGTATGGAGATTAAAGAAGGCCGCCACCCGGTCATTGAGCAGATGCTCAAAGGCAGCCTGTTCGTGCCGAACGACACGCTCTTGGACGAGGACGAGAACCGAATGCTGCTCATCACCGGCCCGAACATGGCCGGTAAATCTACTTACATGCGCCAGAATGCGCTGATTGCCCTGATGGCGCAAATCGGCAGCTTTGTACCCGCCGCCAGCGCCCACATCGGCGTGGTGGATGCGATTTTTACCCGCGTCGGCGCGTCGGACGATTTGGCTGCCGGGCAGTCGACCTTCATGGTCGAAATGACCGAGGTCGCGGAGATCCTCAGAAATGCGACGAAGGACAGCCTGGTCATTCTCGATGAGATCGGACGTGGCACTTCGACGTTTGACGGCATGAGTATTGCCCGCAGCGTGGTAGAATTTATCTGTGAGAACATCGGCTGCAAGACGCTGTTCGCCACCCATTACCACGAGCTGACCAGCATGGAACAGGATATCCACGGCGTCAAAAACTACAACATCGCCGTCAAAAAGCGCGGTGAGGATATCACGTTTTTGCGCCGCATCGTCGCAGGCCCGGCGGATGACAGCTACGGCATCGAAGTCGCCAAACTCGCGGGCCTGCCAGGCAGCGTGACCAAACGCGCCCACGCCGTGCTGCGCCAGCTTGAGGCCAACGCCCCAGGCCGCAACAGCACGATGCAGCTGGACTTTGACACCGTCGAAGCCTACAACAACCCCAGCGTCCCCAGCGAGGTGGTGGAAAAGCTGCACACCGTCGATATCGAGACGCTGACCCCGCTGGAAGCGCTGAACTTTTTGTACGAACTGAAAAATACCCTGGACAAAGACTAAAGGCAGGTGAGACCCATGGCGGAAATTCGTGTGCTGGACAAGCATACCGCTGAATTGATCGCGGCAGGCGAGGTCGTAGAGCGGCCGGCCTCCGTGGCAAAGGAACTTTTGGAAAATGCTATCGACGCGGGTGCAACGCAGATCACGCTGTCTGCAACGCGCGGCGGCATCCAGCAGCTGCAAATCGTGGACAATGGCTCGGGCATCGAGGCAGAATATATCGATAAGGCGTTTATCCGCCATGCTACCAGCAAGATTGCTACGGCGGACGACCTCGGGCACATCCACACCCTGGGCTTCCGCGGCGAGGCGCTGGCGTCGATTGCCAGCGTTGCCAAGGTCGAGGTGCTGACCAAGACCGAAGCCGACGAGTATGCCTGCTGCTACCGCATCGAGGGCGGCGAGCCCCAGGGTATGGAGCCGGGTGCTCGCCCGGTGGGCACGACCATCACGGTCAACGACCTGTTTTACAACACCCCCGCCCGTATGAAATTTCTGAAGAAGGACGCCAGCGAAGGCACCTTCGTGGCCGAGACGGTGCTGCACGCAGCGCTGTCCCACCCGGAGATCAGCTTCCGCTTTCTGCGCGACGGCAAGCAGCAGTATGTCACCCCCGGCGACGGCGACCTGCGCAGTGCTGTCTACGCGGTCTTAGGCCGCGAGTTTGCCCGCGACCTGCTGCCGGTGGACGGCGGCAGCGAGCTGTACCACGTCACCGGTCTGGTCACGCCGCCGCGTGCCTGCCGTGCCAGCCGCGGGGCGCAGCATTTCTTCGTGAATGGCCGCTATGTCAAAAACCGCACGATGATGGCAGCGCTGGAAAATGCCTACAAGGGTACGATGATGCAGGGCAAGTTCCCGGGCGCAGTGCTCATGTTGGAACTGCCGCCGGACATGGTGGATGTCAACGTCCACCCGGCCAAGACAGAGATACGTTTTGCACGGGAGAGCGATGTGTTTGACGCCGTTTACCGCGCAGTGCGTGCCGCACTGGCAACGCCGGGCAGCGGGGAATGCCGCTTTGAGATGGGCCACACCGCCCCTAAAGTTGGGCAGACCGAAATGAAGCCTGCCGAGCCCCCGAAGCCCGCGGCCAAGCGCGCCGTGACGATGCCAAAAAAGGGCGGTTTTACGACGCTTTCCTCCGTCGAGTACCGCGCACTGAACGGCCTGACGGCCCCGGTGCCCGCAAGGCCGCTGCCCGGTGTATTGGAAGCACAATCCCCGAAGCCCGCCTACAATGCAGGCCCCGCGCCGAAGCCGCTGACGCCCGCCGCTGTGACCCCGGTCACGCCCATGGAGCCGGTGACGCTGCCGACGCCCCAGCCGATGCCGCCGGTGAACACCGACGACGCTGTGCTGGACATCCTGCCCGACGAGCCGGACGAGAGCGCCGCCGCTGCGCCCGCACAGCCCGAACCGGAAAACGATTACGTCCAGAACGACCCCCACGCACTGAGCGCCCTGCCTGATATGGTCAACACCCGACCCGAGCAGACGACGCTGACCCCGCCGCCCGCAAGCGAACCGCTGCGCCTGGTGGGCGAGGTGTTCAAGACCTACATTATTACCGAGCGCGGCGGTGAGCTGTGCCTCATCGACAAGCACGCCGCCCACGAGCGCATCCTGTTTGAGCAGTTGGCGAAGGATTACGGCAACGTGCCGTCCCAGATGCTGCTGGTGCCGGTGCAGGTCAATCTGACCGCCGCCGAAAAGCAGGCGGTTTTGCAGAATATCGACCTGTTGACCGACGCGGGCATCGAGGCGGAGGATTTCGGCGGTTCCACCGTCGTTGTCCGCGCTGTGCCCGCCGATGTGCCGGTGGACGACGTGGAGGATATGATCGTGGAAGTCGCGGCGAAGCTGATCGACGGCGGCCGCGACGCTTTGCGGGAAAAGACCGAGTGGGTGTTGCATTCCATCGCCTGCCGCGCCGCCATCAAGGCGGGCGACCACACGAACGCTGCCGAAATGCTGGCGCTGGCCCAGCACATCATGGATGGCACGGTTCCGCCGTTCTGCCCCCATGGGCGGCCCTGCGTGCTGAAAATCACCCGGAAGGAGCTGGAAAAGCAGTTTGGCCGACTTGTCTAAACCCCGCGTTGTCGCGGTCGGCGGCCCCACGGCCAGCGGCAAGACCACGCTTTCCGTCGCGCTGGCGAAGGCGTTCGACGGTGAGATCATCAACGCGGACTCTATGCAGATTTATAAAAATCTTGACGTAGGAACGGCAAAACCGAGCACGGAAGAGCGGCAGGGGATACCACACTACCTGCTGGACTTTTTAGAGCCGGAAATGCCGTACAGCGTGGCAGATTTCACCGCCGCCGCCGATCCGTTGATTCGGAAACTCACGGCACGCGGCAAGCTGCCCGTCGTTGTGGGGGGCACAGGACTCTATATTACCAGCCTTTTGAACGGCATGAACTTTGCCCCGGAAAAAATCGACCCGGCTATCCGCGCCCGCCTGCAAGCCCGGGCCGACGCCGAGGGCGGCGCAGCGCTGTACGCCCAACTGCAAAGCATTGATCCCGATTACGCCGCGCAGGTCCACCCAAACAACCTGCCCCGCGTCATCCGTGCGCTGGAATTGTATGAAGCCACAGGCCGCAAAATGAGTGCGGAGCGCATCAGCGCCCGGGCTGCCGAGCCACCGTACCGCTCGCTCTGCCTTTGCCTGACCTGCCGCGACCGCGCGGCGCTCTATGACCGCATCGGACGCAGGGTGGACTTGATGGTGAAAAACGGCGTGCTGGACGAGGCAAAACAGGTCTATGACCATCGCGAGAGCTACCGCACGGCGGCCCAGGCCATCGGCTACAAGGAGTTTTTTCCGTATTTTGAAGGCACGGCGCCCTTGGAGGAATGCACCGAAAAACTCAAGCAGGCCACCCGCAACTACGCCAAGCGGCAGCTGACCTGGTTCCGCCGCCAGAACGACGCGGTCTGGCTTTATATTGATGAAGAAAACGTCATCGACCGCGCCTGTTCGCTGGTGCGTGAATTTTTGCAAAACTGACAGAAAGAGGAGTGCGCAGTGGAAAAACAGCCGAACCGCACAGCGGCAAAGAAAATTTTTCATGTGGTCGGGCTGCTGGCACTGGCACTGGTTTCTGTCTACATTATTGCACAGTGTTTCGTGATTTTTCGCCGCTCCTACAAAACAGAGACTGCCATCAAGTATACATTGGCCGAGAGCATTACCCTCGACGGCGTTGTGGCGTTTGACTCGGTGGATGTGGCAGGCAGCGGCGACCTTGGCTACCTTGTCCAGGACGGTGAGCGCGTCACAAACGGAACCGTCGTGGCCGAAGTGTACACCGATGATTCCCAGGGGTTGCAGCGCGAGCGGCTTGACCGGCTCGAGCGCACCATCACGCTGCTGACAAAGTCCCAGAACTCCACCGGCAGCGATCTGTCGGTGCTGACGAACCAGACAAAACAGGCACTGTACAACCTGCTGGATAAGATCAACACGGCTCAGTACAGCGGCATTACCGACGCCGAGGATACCTTCCTGCTGGCGCAAAACCGTCTGCAGGTCAGCACCGGCCAGACGGCGGGCTTTGCAGATACCATCGCGGCTTTGCAGGTTGAATATGACAGCATCAAAGCGCAGCTCGACGCTTTGCAGACTATCACGGCCACGACGAACGGCTACTTCAGCAGCACAGCGGCGTCGCCCGCCATCGCGGCGGATCGCCAGGCACTGGACGACGCTGACCCGGCCACTCTGCAAAAGATGCTGGCGGACGGTTTCCCGGCGGCCGCCACCGACCGCGCCGGGCAGATCACCACCGGCTTTTCCTGGAAATTTTATGCCGTCTGCGACCTGGATACCGCCGCGCGGTTCGACAATATTTCCAGCGTCAAAATCAGCGTGCCCGGCAAGCAGAACACCCCGCTTTCTGCCACGGTGGAAGAGGTGACACTGGACAAAGACAACGGCCTCGCCAAAATCGTGCTGCAATGCCAGACCATCAACGCCGAGGTGCTGAGCTTTGGTCAGGAAACCGCGCAGATCGACCTGAAAACCTACGAGGGCATCCGCATCGACAAAGAGGCCCTGCACATCGTGGACGGCCAGCGCGGCGTCTATGTCAAGTACGGCAACCTGCAAAGATTTTTGAAAATCACGACGCTGTATGAGAACGACAGCTACATCCTCATCCCGGAAAACGGCAAGATCGGCACCGACAACGAAGTGCGGCTCTACGATGAGATCATCGTGCAGGGTACAAATTTGCAGGACGGCAAACTATTATAACGGAAATACGGCCTTTTGTATTGACAAGACAGCCTAAAAAGAAGATAATATTTAATGTATATCGCTGTAATAGCGCGCTGACGTGAACAGCGCATACTTATCTCAAAGGAGTTTTACGACCATGTCCATGTTTGACAGTTTGAAAAGCAAGCTCGGTATCGACCCCGACGCTGATTCTTATGTAGATGATACCGAAGATGATGTTTTCCCCGGCGGCCAAGGCGGTGCGCAGGAATATACCCAGCAGGAGGTCAAACAACACAGTAATAAGGTCGTGAACATCAACGCCACGACCCAGCTGCAAGTTGTGCTGGTCAAGCCCGAACGGTTTGAGGATGCCTCCACTATCGCCGATCAGCTCAACGCCAAGCGTACCGTTGTGCTGAACCTGGAATCCACCGGCAAGGAAGTTTCCCGTCGCCTGATCGATTTCCTGTCCGGCGTGGCTTACGCCAACAACGGCCAGATTAAGCGCGTTGCCACCAGCACCTTCATTATCACGCCGTACAACGTTGATATCATGGGGGATCTGATCGACGAGCTGGAGAACAATGGCGTATTTTTCTGATACCCAGGACACGCCTGCCAAGCGCGGCTTTGTGCCGCCGCAGAGCGACGACGAACGCCGCCTGATGCGCCGTGTGGAGGAACTGTGCCGCGTGGCCCAAAGCCGCGGCATCCCGCGGTATACAGGCTTTCTCTCCGACCGGGAGCAGAGCCTGGCGCAGGCTGCCTGCAACAAGGCGGGCTGTGACTGTATCCGCTTCTGGGGTGGGTTTGAAGGTGCCGAGCGCAAGGTGCTCTGCATTGAGCCGCCCGACGCCTGGCAGGAGGAACCGCTGGCCTACCTGCAATTTACCGCCTACGGAGATAAAGCACCGACCCACCGTGATTATCTTGGCTCTATCTTAGGGCTGGGACTGGAGCGCACCTGTGTGGGAGATCTTTTGGCAGACCCCGAACGGGGCGACACGTTTTACGCCGTCGTCCTGGCGGACAAGCAGGCGTTCATCAACGCCGAACTGACCAGCGCCGGGCACTGCACCGTGCACACCGAATGCGTTGACGCGCTGCCCGCCCATCTGCTGCGAAGCAGGGATCGCGCCTTGCAGGAGGCTACCGTGCCGTCCCTGCGTGCGGATGCTGTGCTGGCCGTGATGATGCATACCTCCCGCACCCGCGCGGCAGAATATATAGCTGCGGGCCGTGTGGAGATCAACCACCTGCCGCCGAAAGCTGCCCACGAGACCGCCTACGCCGAGGATATCTTCACGGTGCGGGGCGTGGGGCGCTTCAAGCTGGCGGCCATCGGCGGAAAAAGCCGCAAGGACCGCCTGTTCATATCCTTTTACCAATACTGAGCGCATGATCTGCCCGCCGTCTGCGGGCCGGGAATAACAGGGCACCGTCCCTGCATAGGAGGAAAGTCATGATCTCTTCTGAGGATGTCCGCCGCGTAACGTTTGACAAAGCGTTCCAAGGTTATCGCCGCGAAGATGTGGACGCATATCTGAAAGAGGTGGCCCAGGCCATGGACGACCTGGCTGCCCAGAATGATGACCTGCAAAAAAAGCTCGTTGTGCTGGCCCAGCGTATTGACCAGTACCGTGCCGAGGAAGACACCCTGCGCACGACGATGATCAACGCCCAGCGCTTAGGGGAAAATGTCATCCGCGAGGCCAAGCAGAAGGCTGCCGAGATCATACGCACCGCCAACATCAAGGCCGAGGATCGCGAGCAGCGCTCCCGCGATGATGTGGAGCTGGCCAAGCAGGAGATCGTCACACTGAAGAGCGAGGCGGACAGCTTCAAGCGCTCACTGATCGAGATGTACCGCAAGCACATCAACCTCATCAACAAGCTGCCGGATTACACCCCTCAACCCGAGGACCCACCGGTACGCCCGATGCAGCCTGCCGCCGAACCGGCCCCGGCCCCTGTGCAGGCCGCCCCGGCCGAGCAGCCTGCCGTGGAGCCGACCTACACGCCGCCCGCCGCCCAGCCTGCGCCGGAACCGATACAGCCCCCGATGCAGGAGACCGCCTACTATGAGGAACCTGCCCCCGCACCCGAGGCTGCTGCCCCCGCCGGGGAAAAGGTGGACACCGTAGAGTTTGCCATTGCCCCGCACCCGGAGGAGCCCGAAGAAATTGCCCCGACCCCCATTCCGGAGGCCCCGGCCATTGATGAGAGCCGCTTCCAGGATATTTCGGGCCTGTATGACGAACCTGAGGCAAAACCCGCCCGCCGCAGAAAAGCGAGCACCACTACCAAGCGCACCACCCGCAAAAAGGCAAGTGCCGAACCGCAGGAGGAGCTGAACTCCCCGGCGTTCGATAACTTTGAAGGCGTTGACTTTGACAGCTGACACCGGATGTGGTATAAATAAAGAATCTACAAAATAGAGGAGAGTAGGAAACTTTGGCGCAGAACTACAACGACACCATCCATAAGATGCAGACCCCCTTTGAAATGCGGGCCGGTCTGCCGAAAAAAGAACCCAAAATGCTGGAGGACTGGGAGCAGAACCATGTCTACGAGCAGATGATCAAGAACAACGAGGGCAAGCCCCAGTACATCCTGCACGACGGCCCTCCGTATGCCAACGGCAATATCCACATGGGTACTGCATTGAACAAGATCATCAAGGATATCATCATCCGCTATAAGAATATGTCCGGCTTCCAGGCACCGTATGTACCCGGCTACGACACCCACGGCCTGCCCATCGAGCTGAAAGCCCTCAGTTCCCTCGGCGACAAAAAGGCGGGCGTCTCCAAACTGGAGCTGCGCCAGATCTGCAAGGAATTTGCCACCGAGCACATCGGCGTCATGAACGAGCAGTTCAAGCGCCTGGGCGTGCAGGGCGACTTTGAAAATCCTTACCTGACCCTGCGCCCTGAGTTTGAGGCCCGCCAGGTTGAGATTTTCGGCGAGATGGCGAAGAAAGGCTACATCTACAAAGGCATGAAGGCTGTCTACTGGTGCCCCGAGGACCGCACGGCGCTGGCTGAGGCCGAAATCGAGTACGCCGAGGACGAGTGCGATTCCATCTACGTCCGATTCAAGCTGACCGACGACCCCAACGGCGTGCTGGCTAAGCACAACATCCCGCTGGACAAGGCATGGATCGTCATTTGGACCACCACCACCTGGACGCTGCCCGCCAACGTTGCTACCTGCCTGAACCCCAACCTGGAATACGCCTTCGTCAAGATCGGCGACGCTTACCACATCATGGCCCGCGAGTTGGTCGAGTCCACGATGAAGGGCTGCCACATCGACGAGTACGAAGTCCTGCCCGAGACTGTTCTCGGCAGCGAGCTGGAACTCATGCAGTACCAGCATCCGTTCCTGGACCGCAAGGGCCTGGTCATCCTGGGCGACCATGTCACCCTCGAAGGCGGCACCGGCTGTGTCCACACCGCCCCCGGCCATGGTGTCGAGGACTTTGAGGTCTGCGTCAACCATTACCCGCAGGTGCCTGTCGTTGTCCCCGTGGACGATGCCGGCCGCCTGACCGCCGAGGCTGGCGAGAAGTTTGCCGGTCTGAAGGTCTGGGACGCCAACAAGGTTATCCTTGAGCATATCAAGGAGAGCGGCCACCTGATGGGCGTGCAGCACATCACCCACCAGTACCCGCATTGCTGGCGCTGCCACCATCCCATCATCTTCCGCGCCACCGAGCAGTGGTTCTGCTCCATTGACGCTTTCAAAGAGGACGTCTACAAGGCCATCGACAGCGTGCATTGGCAGCCGGCCTGGGGTCATGACCGCATGGCGGGCATGGTTCGCGACCGCAGTGACTGGTGCATCAGCCGTCAGCGCGTCTGGGGCGTGCCCATCCCGGTATTCTACTGCAAGAAGTGCGGCAAGTACCACATCACCGATGCTTCCATCAAGGCTGTCTCCGACCTGTTCCGCAAGGAGGGCAGCGACGCCTGGTACAAGTATGATGCCAACGACATCATGCCCAAGACCGAGGTCTGCGAGTGCGGTGCTTCTGATTGGGAGAAGGACCCCGATATCATGGACGTCTGGTTCGACTCCGGCTCCACCTGGAGTGCTGTCTGCCGTGAGCGCCCCGAGCTGCACTGGCCTGTCGATATGTATATGGAGGGCGCCGACCAGTTCCGCGGCTGGTTCCAGTCCAGCCTGCTGACCAGCGTTGCCACCCAGGGCGTTGCCCCGTACCGCGAGGTTCTGTGCCATGGCTGGGTCGTCGATGCCCAGGGCAAGCAGATGCACAAGTCCGCAGGCAACGGCATGGAGCCTTCGGAGATTATCCGCGATTACGGTGCTGATATCATCCGTCTGTGGGTCGCATCCAGCGACTACACCGTCGATGTCCGCGCCGGCAAGGAAATCTTCCGCCAGCTGTCCGAGGCGTACCGCAAGATGCGCAACACCGCCCGCTTCATGCTGGGCAACATCAACGACTTTGACCCCGCGAAGGATATGGTCGCGGATGACCAGCTGTTTGAGATCGACCGCTGGGCGCTGGATGCCTGCAACAAGCTGACCGCCAACCTGCGCGACGCCTACGACCATTACGATTTCAGCCGTGCCTACCATGCGCTGTACAACTTCTGTGTCATTGATATGTCCAACTTCTACATGGACGTCATCAAGGACCGCCTGTACTGCGCTGACGACCACGCACGCCGCTGTGCCCAGACCGCGCTGTACCGCATCCTGGTCGACTTCACGAAACTGCTGGCCCCGATCCTCTGCTTTACCAGCCAGGAGATTTGGAGCTACATCCCGAAGCTGCCCGGCATGAAGGACTACGTTGTCTTTGAGCAGATGCCCGAGGCCAAGGCCGATGCCGACGAGGCGTTTGAGGCCAAGTGGGCCCGCATCATGGCCATCCGCGACGATGTCAAGAAGGTCCTGGAGCAGGCCCGCGCTGACAAGACCATCGGTTCCGCGCTGGAAGCCGGCCTGACGCTGTACTGCAGCAAGGAGGTCTACGACTTCCTGAACGCCATCCCGATGGATGAGCTGGCTGACCTGTTCATCGTCTCTCACGTTGACCTCGTCGAAGGCGAGGGCGGCGTCAAGGGCCTGGTCGAAGGTCTCGGCGTTGCAGCTGCCCACGCGGCCGGCAACAAGTGCCTGCGCTGCTGGAAGTATGAGCCTTCCGTCGGTGAGGACGGTCTGTGCCCGCGCTGCGCCAAGGTCCTGAAACAGTAAGTTTTACTCCGTCAGCGGTGCTTATAGTGGTAAGCACCGCTGATTTTTTCGGATAAGGTGTTGTATGATTTTCGGTTTGTTTTCTGTGCTGGGGGCGGCCGCGCTGGTCGTGATTGACCAGCTTATCAAGCATTGGGCCACGGCGGCGCTGCTGCCGGTGGGTCAGATGAACGTGCTGCCCGGCATTGTGGAGCTGCGCTACTGTCTGAATGACGGTATGGCGTTCTCAATGTTGGCGGGCAAGCAGGGCTTGCTCATCGGTATGACATCGGTCATGCTGCTGGTCGTGCTCGTCATGCTGTTCACTCGCAAAATGACGGCGTGGGAGCGCGTTGCCTGGACGCTGGTGCTCGGCGGCGGTGTGGGCAACCTCATCGACCGCGTGCTCAACGGCGTTGTGGTGGATTACATCAATGTGCTGTTCATGCACTTTGCCATCTTCAACTTTGCGGATATCTGCGTCTGCGTGGGCGTCGGCCTGCTGATGCTGGTCGTGCTGCTGGACTCCTGCAAGAAGGAAAAGCCCGCAGAGCAAAAGGCGGACGATGATGGAGCAGCTTGAATTTACCGCCGCGGCCGACGATACCGGCCGCCTGGATGCCTGGCTGGCCGCGCAGTGCCCGGCACTGTCCCGCAGTGCGCTGCAAAATCTCATTGAGCAGGGCTGTGTGACGAAAAACGCCGCGCCGGTCAACAAGAAAGAAAAGGTCGTACCCGGTGCAGTCTACACTGTGGAGCTGCCCGACCCGCAGCCCATCGAGGCCCGGCCCCAGAATATCCCGCTGGATATCGTCTATGAGGACGACGACCTGCTTGTCGTCAATAAGCCCAAGGGTATGGTCGTTCACCCGGCCCCCGGCAACCCGGACGGCACGCTGGTCAATGCGCTGCTCTACCACTGCGCGGGACAGCTGTCCGGCATTGGCGGGGCCATCCGCCCGGGCATCGTCCACCGTATCGATAAGGACACCAGCGGTCTTTTGGTCGTTGCCAAAAACGATGCGGCGCACCAGGCCCTTAGCGAGCAGATGAGCGTACACAGCATCCACCGCGTCTACCATGCGGTGGCCTACGGCAACCTGAAAGACGATGAGGGCTTTGTGGAAAAGTGGCTGGGCCGCGACCCGCGCGACCGCAAAAAGATGGCCGTGCTGGCCGACAACGCCGTCGGGGCCAAGTATGCCTACACGGGCTGGCAGGTGCTGGAACGCTACGGCAACTTTACCTACATTGCCTGCAAACTCAAAACCGGCCGCACGCACCAGATTCGCGTGCATATGGCATCTACAGGGCACCCGCTGGCGGGGGATGCCGTTTACGGCCCGAAAAACTGCATCAAATCGTTGAACGGCCAATGCCTGCACGCCAAGGAGTTGGGCTTTGTGCACCCCAGAACAGGGGAGTGGATGCAGTTCGATTCTCCGCTGCCGCCCTATTTTGCGGATTTTATAACACGGCTAAGAAAGGAACATCGCGCATGAAACCACCCCTCGGCGATACCCTTGTGATCTGTGATATGGATAATACGCTGCTGACCGCCAAGGAGGGCATCCCGGCCTGCAACCGTGCGGTTATCCGGCTGTACACCGGCATGGGTGGGCTGTTCACGGTTGCCACCGGCCGCCCGCCGGAGTCCATCCGCGCGGCGCTGGGAAATCTGAAGCTGTCGCTGCCGGCTATCTCCTGCAACGGTGCGCTGCTGTATGATTTTTCTACGGAATCGGTGCTGCACCGCTCGACATTGAACCGGGAGCAGGCCACGACGGCCATCATCGATATCCTGGCAAAATTCCCGCGTATGGGCGTGGAGGTCATGGCGGGCAACGGCGAAATGTACGTCATCCACGCCAACGAAGTGACCCACGCCCACCAGGTGGACGAGCACCTGGGCAGCATCGCCTGCCCGGTGGAAAGCGTACCCGACGGCTGGGTCAAGGTCGTGTTTGCCTCTGACCCCGAGAGCATCCGCAAGCTGGGGCAGTACGCAAAGACAAAGTATTATGGCCGAGACAACTACTTCCTTGCCACCAACAGCATTTACTTAGAGATCATGCCCGGCGGCGTCAGCAAGGCCAGCGGCCTGCACGATTTGTGCGCCCTGATGAGCAAATCCATGAAGAACACCGTCGTCATCGGCGACTATTACAACGATTTGGAGATCATGCGGGAGGCCGGATACGCAGTGGCCGTTGCCAACGCCCCGGCCGAGGTGAAAGCTGCCGCCGACCATGTAACGACCTGCACCTGCGCCGAGGGCGCGGTAGGCGAGTATCTGTACAGCCTGATCGGTAAGACCGACGAATAACCGCATCGCAAAGAGGGTTTGACGATGAAAGTCAGTGAACTGATGGACCCGAAGGGCGTGCTGCTCTACGCCAAAATCGATAACTCTGCCGACGCGCTTGGCATTCTGGTGGAATTACAGGAGGGTATCGGCGTCATCACCAACGGCAACGCCTACTATAACGCGGTAAGCCAGCGGGAGACCTTCGGCGGTACCACGGCCATCGGCGGCGGTATCGCGCTGCCCCACGCCAGCAACGCGGGTGTGTCCGCGCCGGGCATCTCGGCACTGCTTCTGCGCCGCGGTGTGGACTGGGGTGCGCCTGATGGGCAGCCGGTGGACCTGGTGTTCATGATTGCCGTGCCGCCTAAGAGCGAGAGCCTGCATTTGCAGATTTTGGCGCGGCTCGTGAACCTGCTGGGCCGCCGTGACCTGGTGGAGGCCCTGCGCACCGCCAGCAACCCCCAGCGCTTTGTGGAACTGATTGCCAAAACCGAAAACGCCTGCTTTGCAGATTGACAGGGAACGTCCCGGCTTTTACAGGAGGCCGGGATGTTCGTTTTTAACAAGAACTGGCAATATCCACAAAAAAACATCAAAAAGCGTGGCGGTATTATACGCATTTGTTCTTGCTTTAAACCACTAAAGTGTGCTATACTTTAAAGCACTAAACCGGCTGCGCTGGAGGGACTTGTTTGAGGAAGCAAGTGTACACCTGAAACAAAAGGTTGCGCAGTGGGTACTATTTGGAGGAATAGACATGAAAAAAGCAGTTTCCCTTATGATGGCAGCCGCCATGACCATGGGCCTGGCCGCCTGCGGATCTTCCGCTTCTACGGATACCGCCGTATCCACCGCTGACGCCGCTTCCACCACCGAAGCCGCCGAGAGCACCGCAGACAGCGCTGCTGCCGCCGACGGCAAGGTCTACAATGTCGGCATCTGCCAGCTGGTTCAGCACGAAGCGCTGGACGCTGCGACCCAGGGCTTCAAGGACGCTTTGGTCGAGAAGCTGGGCGAGGGCAATGTAAAATTTGATGAGCAGAACGCCTCCGGCGATTCCGCCAACTGCGCTACCATTGTGAACGGTTTTGTCTCCAACGGCGTTGACCTGATCCTGGCCAACGCTACCGCGCCGCTGCAGGCCGCCGCCCAGGCTACTGCCGATATCCCGGTGCTGGGCACCTCCATTACCGACTACGCCACCGCGCTGGATATCAGCGATTGGACCGGCACCGTCGGCAACAACATCTCCGGCACCTCTGACCTGGCCCCGCTGGACCAGCAGGCAGCTATGATCAAAGAGCTGTTCCCTGACGCCAAGAGCGTCGGCCTGCTCTACTGCAGCGCCGAGCCGAACTCCGTCTACCAGTGTGACGTCATCGAGGGCTACCTGACGGAGGAGGGCTACACCGTCGCCCGCTACGCCTTCACCGACACGAACGACGTTACCTCCGTTGCCCAGAGCGCGGCCGACAACTCCGATGTCATCTACATCCCCACCGATAACACCGCCGCCTCCAACACTGAGGCTATCGCCAATGTCGTGCTGCCCGCGCAGGTTCCTGTTGTGGCTGGTGAGGAAGGCATCTGTTCTGGCTGCGGTGCTGCCACACTGTCCATCAGCTACTACGATCTGGGCTACGCCACCGGTGAGATGGCCGCTAAGATTCTGGCCGAGGGTGCTGACATCTCCACCATGCCGGTCGAGTTCGCCCCCAACGTCACCAAGAAATACAACGCCGCCAACTGCGAAGCCCTCGGCATCACGCCGCCGGACGACTACGTGGCCATCGGCTGATAACCGAAACAGCGACTAAAAATCATCATAACAGCGAGGAAGGGGAGACGTCTCTCTTTCCCCGCTGTTTTGGTGCTTTATGAAATGAGGATGTTTTTATGGATTTCCTGACCTCCCTGATAAACTCGATGCCCGGTGCCGTCGCGCAGGGCCTTATCTGGGGCATTATGGCTATCGGCGTCTACATCACCTATCGTATTCTGGATGTGGCGGATCTGACCGTGGACGGCTCCCTCGGTACCGGTGGCGCAGTCTGCGTTGTGCTGGTCCTGAACGGCGCGCCGGTGGGCGTCGCCCTGGTGGCGGCCACGCTGGCCGGTATGCTGGCGGGCCTTGTCACCGGCCTGTTCCACACGGCCTGCGGCATCCCGGCAATTCTGGCCGGTATCCTGACCCAGCTCGCGCTGTATTCTGTCAACCTGCGCATCATGGGCACCGGCACAGGCGGCGGCAAAGCCAACCTGCCCATTAGCGTGGACAAATACAGCCTGCTGGTCTCCGCACGCTATGTGCGCAAACTGGCGCTCAATAACCCAATTCTGGTGCTGGTCATCTTCTGCGCGGTGCTGATTGGCGTGCTGTATTGGTTCTTCGGCACCGAGCTTGGCTGCTCGCTGCGTGCTACGGGTGCGAACCAGCATATGGCCCGTGCCCAGGGCATCAACACGAACATTACCATCGTGCTGGGCCTGATGGTCTCCAACGGTCTGGTCGCGCTGGCAGGCGGTCTGCTGGCGCAGTACCAGGGCTTCTCCGATATCAACATGGGCCGCGGCGCTATCGTTATCGGTCTGGCAGCTGTCATCATCGGTGAGGTCATCTTTGGCAAAATCTTCCGCAACTTTGCCCTCAAGCTGACGGCAGCGGTCATCGGTGCTATCATCTACTACATTGTCATGAACTTCGTGCTGCGCATGGGTCTGTCCACCGACGACCTCAAGCTGCTGACTGCGCTGGTTGTGGCCATTTTCCTGACCATCCCGTACTGGAAAGGCAAATACTTCACGAAAACGCCGGTGAAAAAGGGAGGCAAGGACAATGCTTGAAATTAAAAATGTGTACAAGACCTTCAACGCGGGCACTGTCAACGAGAAGGTCGCCTTAAAGGGCCTCGACTTGACGCTGGAGGACGGCGACTTTGTCACGGTCATCGGCGGCAACGGCGCGGGCAAGTCCACGATGCTGAATGCCGTGGCCGGTGTCTGGCCCGTGGATATGGGCAAGATCGTCATTGACGGGCAGGATGTGACCCGTCTGTCGGAGCACCAGCGTGCCAAGTACATTGGCCGCGTGTTCCAGGACCCGATGATGGGCACCGCCGCTACCATGCAGATTGATGAAAACCTGGCCCTGGCGGCCCGCCGGGGCTTGGCCCGCACACTGAAAACCGGCATCACGAAGAAAGAGCACGACGAATACTACGAGCTGCTCAAAACGCTGGACTTAGGGTTGGAAAACCGCATGACCAGCAAGGTGGGGCTCCTCTCCGGCGGCCAGCGCCAGGCGGTCACGCTGCTGATGGCAACGCTGAAAAAGCCAAAGCTCCTGTTGCTGGACGAGCACACCGCGGCCCTGGACCCCAAGACGGCCGCCAAGGTACTGACCCTCTCCGAAAAGATCGTCGAGGAAAACCACCTGACCACCCTGATGATCACCCACAACATGAAGGACGCCATCAAGTACGGCAACCGCCTGATCATGATGTACGAGGGCCACGTCATCTACGATGTGAAGGGCGAGGAAAAGAAGAATCTTCAGGTCAGCGACCTGCTGCAGCGCTTTGAGCAGGTCAGCGACGGCGAGTTTGCCAACGACCGTATGTTGCTTTCGTAATCCACAATTTTGCCCGGGATGCACCATCCCGGGCATTCTCTTTGTAATAAAATTGTAATACGTGACAATTTTTTGAAAACGATGTTCAAAGCCCGCTAAATATGATATAATCTCTAATATGTATACTAGGTGGGATATGGCCTTATGGCTCCCACTTGCCATAGACTAAGGAGGTACTCGTTCCCTATGAGCCGCGAACGTTATGAGGAAAAAGCAGGTATGAGCCCCACCCAGCGCAAGGCGTGTGTGGTGCTGGCGCTGTGTGCGCTGGCTATCGTGCTGAGCATTGTGGTCGCCTGGGTACTGCCCGGCAAGCTGGGCCTTTTTAACGGCGGTGCAAGCGCCTATGATAAGGACGCCTACCCGCTGGATACATCGCTGGAGGCTATACTGCCCCAGGCTGCGGCGGATGATGCCTATATCACCGCCAGTGTCTTTGCGGGCGATCAGTATGCTGTCACGCTGCAAAAGGACGCCCGCATCACGCTGAACCAGTTTGCGGGGCAGGAGGGGCTGCAAACCGCCAAGGCGCTGTCCACGGCTTGCGTAAACTTTGCGTCAGACTCCAACAACTACACGATCCCGCAGGCAATCCCCAAGATGAAAGCCCGCCGTGTTTTTGTGCAGCTGGGCTCCAACGATGTGGACGGAACGGTCAGTGTGGATTCCTTCATTGCCGATTACAAGCAGTTCTTGCAGAACATCCACTCGGCCTACTCCTATGCGGATATCATCGCGGTGTCCATCCCGCCTGTCACCGAGGACAGTGCCAACGCCGCCGAGACCCAGACTTACATTGACCAGTTCAACCAGGCCATTGCCGTGGCCTGTAGCGACATGGGCTTCAAATACCTGAACAGCGCCGAGACCCTGAAAAACAGCCGAGGCTTTGCCGAGAACAGCTACATGGAAGCCAATGGGTACAGCGCCTCCGGCGCCCGCGCCCTGCTGGAATACGCCAAGTCCCACGCCTATAACACGATGGACAGCCGCCCGGACACCAGCGACATCCCACAGCGCGCCTCGTCCACCAGCGGCGCGGCCAGCACGCCGCTCCCCACCGCCACCCCGACGAAGTTCACCGCCAGCTATGAGGTGGAGGACAGCGCCAAGGGCACCCTGACCGGCAACGGCCAAACCGGCGTTTCCAGCGTGGAGATCCAGGCGGACTCCGGCACCAGTGTCAACGTGACGGCGGTAGCCGCCGATGGCTTTGTATTCTACAAGTGGAGCGACGGCATCACCACCGCGACCCGCTATGACAACGTGACGAAGGACATCTCGGTCAAGGCGATGTTCAACGACGCCCGTGTCGAACTGACGCTGGACAAGGGCGACACGACGATCAAGAAGGGCGAGAGCCTGACCGTCAACGCCACCGTCAAGCTGGGCGGTAAGACCTACGACGCCACCAATGTGCAGTGGTCCATCAATGACGAGATGGAGAAAAACGGCAGCAGTCTGACCTTTACGCCCGACGCTGCCGGAACCTACACCCTCAAAGCGGGCATCGAGATCAACGGGACCTTCTCCACCGCGCAGCTGACCGTGACTGTGGAGGCCGACGCCGCGACGGTGAACATCAGCGGCAACAGCACCCTGACCGCGGGCCAGAGCACGACCCTGACTGCGACCGTCGCCAACGGCAGCGGTGATACAGTCTGGGGCTGCGAGGAAACGTCCTGGAAAGCCACCGGCGACCAGGTGACATTCACCGCCAACGAGCCGGGCACTTACCGCATCCACGCCGCCAACAACGGCACCGAGAGCGTCTTTATCCTGACGGTCACGGCTGCCGCCACGCCGGAGCCGACCGCCACACCAGCCCCTGCGCCTGAGAGCCAGGCGGAATCCACCTAAAACGCGACAGAGGTTACAAGAAATGGCAATTTACACCTGTGTCCTGCTGGACATTGACAATACGCTGCTGGACTTTGACGCCGCCGAGCGCCAGGCTGTGACCGATATGCTGGCCGAGTACGAGCTGCCCCACGACGAGGCCGCCTACGAGACCTACCACAAGGTCAACCGTGAGCTGTGGGACTCGCTGGCAAAGGGCCAGCTGAACAAGCAAAAACTGTTCCAGATTCGTTTTTCCCGCTTTATGCAGGCCATGCAGCTGCCGGATAACGGCAAAGGCAAGGCCATGAACGACCGCTATGAAGAACTGTTGACGACCCACGCCGATCTTCTGCCCGGTGCCCTGACCGCGCTGGAAGAACTCAGCGAGGTGGCAACGCTGGCCATCGTCTCCAACGGCGCTGCCGCCGTACAGGAGTCTCGTATTGCAGCCTCCGGCATTGACCGCTATATGGACGGCATTTATATTTCGGAGAAGGTAGGCGCGGCCAAGCCCAGCGCCAAGCTGTTTGAGCACGCCTTCCGCGATTTGGGCATCACGAACAAAAGCCGCGTGCTGATGGTCGGCGATGACCTGCTGGCCGATATCAAAGGCGGCATGAACGCCGGGGTGGACACCTGCTGGTTCAACCCCGGGAATGTGGAAAACAAGACCGGCATCACGCCAAAATTTACGGTCAGTTCCTATGAGGAACTGTATCGCATTGTGATGGAGCCGGAGGAGCTGGAAAACCTGGGCGTGCGCAACCGCCGTCACAGCAACGAAGCCCTGCTGTAAAAACCGGGGCACACTGCCGCTGCCCGCAAAAGGCGGCGGCATCATTTTGAAATTGAGGATGTACCGTATATGTTGTTGGAACTGCAAAACCTGGGCAAGAGCTTCGGCGAACACGAGGTACTGCGGGATGTGAACGCGGGCGTCGAGCGCGGCGACCGCATCGGCATTATTGGCGCAAACGGCACCGGCAAAACGACGCTTTTGCGTATTCTGTGCGGCGAGAGTCTGCCCGACGCGGGCGACGCCGCCTTTGGCACCGGCGTGACGACCGGATATCTGGAACAGAACGCCCGGCTCGATCCAGCGCTGGATGTCTATGCCACGATGAAACTGGTGTTCACTCCGGCGCTGGACGCGATGCAGCAGATGGAAACCCTGCAAAAACAGCTGGCTGCCGACCCGCACAACGCCGAGCTGACCGAAAAGATTGCCCACTGCACCGCCGTTATCGACGCCATGGATGCCTATAACATGGACACCCAAATCAAAAAGGTCCTCAACGGCATGGGCTTTCCCGCTGACACCTGGGCGAAGCTCGCGGGTGTGCTTTCCGGCGGCGAGCAGACCCGCTTGCGCCTGGCGCGGCTGCTGCTGGAACGCCCTGACCTGCTGATTCTGGACGAGCCGACGAACCACCTGGACCTGGAAACGATGGAGTGGCTGGAAAATTATCTGAAGGCCTACCGCGGTGCGGTGCTGGTCGTCAGCCATGACCGCTATTTCCTTGACGCTGTCTGCACCCGTATCTGGGAGCTTCGCGGCAAAAGCATCAAGACCTACCGCGGAAACTACTCAGCCTACCTGCCCCAGCGCGAAGCCGCTGACGAGCGCCAGCAAAAACTGCATGACGCCGCCGTGGAAAAGGCTGCCAAATTGCAGGACTATGTGGACCGCAACTTGGTCCGTGCCTCCACCACCAAGATGGCCCAGAGCCGTCGCAAGCAGCTGGAAAAACTGGAGATCGTCGAGGCACCCACCGCCGAGGCGTGGGAACTGAACTTCCGCTTTGAGTACGACATTGAGCCGTATGACGAGTTGGTCATCATGAAAAACCTGAGTGTACACATCGGCGAGCGCACCCTCATCGATGCACTGGATTACGTTGTCCACCGCGGAGACAAGCTCGTCATTGCCGGCCCCAACGGCGCGGGCAAATCGACGCTTTTGCAGGTGCTGGATGGCAAGCGCCGCCCCTCTGGCGGCATGGTGCGTTTGGGCAGCGGGGCCAAACCCGGCATCTTCACCCAGCAGCAGGCCCGCCGGGCGGGCCGCGTCATCGACGCCATCTGGAACCAGTACCCCCGCTTCACCGAGCTGGAAGTCCGCAGCCATCTGGCACGCTTCGGCTACCGGGGCGAGGAAGTCTTTAAGGACTGCGCGTCCCTCTCCGGCGGCGAGCTGGCCCGCCTGCGTTTTGCCGAGCTGGCCCTTGAACGCCCGAACCTGATGTTTTTGGATGAGCCGACGAACCACCTGGATATCTACATGCGCGAGAGCCTGACCCAGGCGTTGGCCGCCTACACCGGCACGCTGCTGCTCGTCACCCATGATCGCTATCTGATGCAGACGCTGGGCTGCCCCATCATGTATTTAGAGGACGGTAAGGCGACGTTTTACCCGAATTTTGCAGCGCTGCAAAACCGCGAAGCGGGCAAAACCCAAGAGCAGCAGAAAACCGAGGACACTGCCAAAAAGCAGGCCTACGGCAAGGAACAGCGCAAGCGCCGCGCCGAGGTTCGCGCCCGCTTAAAGAAAGTGGAAACAGAGATCGAAGAGTTGGGGGCACACATCGTTGAGCTGGAAAACGAAATCAACGACCCCGAGGTTCTGCGCGACCACCTGCTGCTGCGGGACAAATGTGATGAACTGGACGACACCCGTTTCCACCAGCAGGAACTTTACGACGAGTGGGAAAAGCTGGCCGAAGAACAGGAATCCTTCGACAGCGAGGGCGAGTAAGCATTTTACCATTCTGTAACTTGTATTCCTGCAAAAAAACGCTATACTATAAGTTTAGCAAAACCCTTATGTGAGAAAGTATAGGAAAGTATTTTAAGGCGGGTAGACTATATTGCAGACCACCATTATCGTAGCAACGCATAAACCGTACTGGGTGCCGGATGATCCGATGTATCTGCCGGTACAGATGGGCCATGCCATCCATCCGGCCATCGGCTATATCGGCGATGATACCGGCGAAAATATCTCGGAGCGCAACGCAAATTTCTGTGAGCTGACCGGCCTGTACTGGGCCGCGCACAACATTGATTCCGACTATATCGGCATTGTGCATTACCGCCGCTATTTTGCCAGCCGCCGCAAAAGCCGCTTTGTCGCCAAGAAAAGCCGCGTCATCAGTCACGAGGAACTGTGCTCTATTCTGGCGACCACCAACGTGGTGCTGCCCAAAGAACGCCACTATTTCATCGAGACAAACTACACCCAGTACATCCACGCCCACCATAAGCGGGATCTGGAAACGACCCGCGCCATCATTGCGCGCAAATGCCCCGAGTATCTGCCCGCGTATGATCTGTATATGTCCAAGACGCACGGCCACCACTTCAATATGTTCGTCATGAAAAAGGAGCTTTTGCAGCACTACTGCACCTGGCTGTTTGATATCTTGTTTGAACTGGAAAAAGAGTTGGACATGACCGGCTACACGGTCAATGACCGCCGCGTCTTTGGCTTTGTCAGCGAACGTCTGCTCGATGCCTGGCTTATCACGAACAACATCAGCTTTGAGGAACTGGACATCGTCTATATGGAGCACCAGAACTGGCTGCACAAGGGCACCGCCTTCCTCAAGCGCAAATTCTTCCCGAAGAAAGATGATTGACGCAAACGCCGTCACGGCTGTGGTCGTGACCTACAATCGGCTGGCGCTGCTCCAACAATGCCTGGCCGCCCTGTGTGCCCAGACCGTGCAGGACTTTACGGTGCTGGTGGTGGACAACGCCTCCACCGACGGTACCGCTGACTACCTGAAAACGCTGGATATGCCTGGGCTTGTCTGCCGTAATCCGGGCAAAAATCTCGGCGGTGCGGGCGGCTTTGCCTACGGCATCCGGGAGGCTGCGGCCCTCGGCTGCAAGGCAGTCTGGATCATGGACGACGATACACTCCCGACGCCCACGGCGCTGGAAACCCTGCTGGCGGCGGACGCTGCCCACGGTGGGGACTACGGCTGGCTGTCTGGTCGCGCCCTGGCCCCGGATGGTGCCGACCAGCCTATGAACCTCCAGCGCAAGACGATGTACCGCGATATTGACGGTTTCGGCGACGGCAAAGGCGAGATACCCGCCGTGATGGCGAGCTTTGTCTCGCTGTTTCTGCGCGTCGAGACCGTGCGGCAGTTCGGCCTGCCCATTGCCGAGTTCTTCATCTGGTCCGACGATTGGGAGTACACCCGCCGCATTTCCCGTGAAAAGCCCTGCTATGTCGTGCCATCCAGTCGGGTCGTGCACGCCATGCAGAACCCCGGCGTGGTGAATATCGCGAAGGACGTGCCCGCCCGCTGGGCCAGATACCGCTACTTTTACCGCAATGATGTCGTGCTCTACCGGCGGGAAGGAGTCATCGGCTGGCTGTGGCTGCTGGCAAAGGATGCCTGGCACACCGTGCGGGTTTTGCGCGACGGCCAGGGCCGCCGGGCCGAACGCATCAAAATCATCTGGAAAGGCTTTGCTGCGGGGGTCAAGTTCCACCCGCAGACACCGTACCTGCCATGAATCTAACGGAACACATCTGCCATATGGCCGCCCGGTATGACGCGGTCGCTTTCGACGTGTTTGACACGCTCATCAGGCGTGACACTGCCGCGCCGACGAATCTTTTCCGCCTGCGGGGCGAGGCGTTTTATACCGCCCGCACCCGGGCCGAGCGCGAAGCCCGCGCCGCCAAAAGCGGGGAAGTAACGCTGGCGGAAATCTACGCCCGGCCCTGCCTTGCGGGTTATGACCCCGCGCAGGAGTGCGCTGCCGAGCTGGCCGCCTGCACGGCTTACGCACCGGTGCAGGCCGCTGTGCAGAAATTGGCGCAGCAGGGCAAAAAACTCTACTATATTTCCGATATGTACCTGCCGCAGACGCAGATCAACGCCATGCTGCGCCGCTGCGGCTACACCCAGTTTGCGGGGGGCTTCGTCTCCTGCACCTACGGTGTGCAGAAGCGCAGCGGCAGACTGTTCAAACAGTTTTTGCACGAGACGGAACTGGCCGCCAGGCAGGTGCTTTTCATCGGGGACAGCTGGCGCGCCGATGTGGCCGGGGCCGCGCTGGCAGGGATAGCCTCGTGGCATCTGCCCATAGGCCCCGCCCCGGCGTCTGACCTCGATGCCTTTATACAAAACCGCTTACAACTGTGCAAAACGGCGGGGGAGGCACTGGGCATTTCGGTGCTGGGGCCGCTGGCTACGGCCTACTGCCGCTGGCTGCATGAACGCCGTGCCGCGCGCCCGGGTGCGAAACTCTATTTCCTCGCGCGGGATATGTACCTGATGCGCACAGTATACGCCGCACTGCACCCGGACGAAGAAACCGAATATTTGCGGGTCTCCCGCCGCAGCCTGGCCCCGGCGTTTTTGGCGGCGGGGGATTATGCCAGTGTGAGGGCGGCACTGCCACGGCAAAGCCTGACCGGGGCGCAGATCGCCGCCTACTGCGGTACAGTCTGCCTGCCGGAACTGGCTGTACAAAAATTTGACTTGAAAGCTCCGGACACCGCGGAACTGGATATCTTTTTGCAAAAACTGCCCGCCCCGGAAAACGCCGAGGCCGTGACCTCCTATCTGCGCCAAATGGGCGTGCGGGAGGGGGATGTCCTGGTGGATATCGGCAGCGGCGGCACGACCCAGCTGCTGCTGGAACGGTTGCTGGGCGTGCAGCTGCACGGCTTGCAACTCTCGGCAGACGAGCGTCTGCGCAGCCGCTTTGACGAGACGCGCACCGAGGTGTTCCTGTTCGGCGGTCAGCCCGCTCCGCGCCTGTACTGGGCAGGTCAGCCAATGCTGGAACGACTCATTTCTGAGGATGTTGGCGCGACGCTCGGCTATCGGGCGGCAGAGGACAAAATAGAAGCAGTCGCGGCGTCCCAGCCTGTCGAGCCGCTGCTGGCGGGTATCCAACAGGGCGTGCGGAACTTCGCTGCCGCCTGGCAGGACAGCGTGCTGCATGATTGGTCCATCCCGCCGGAACAGGCCATTGCACCGTTTTTGCAGCTGGTGGAAAGCCCGACTGCTTTACAGGTGAAATTGCTGGGCGATTTGACTGTCGAGGATGGCGGTGTGTATCCGCTGGCCGCCCCCGAGAGCGCCGCCCACTACCTGGCCCACCCCAGGGATGTAAAACGCGATCTGGCAGAAGCGCGGTGGAAAATCGGCTTTTTAAAGCGGCTGGCCCCACTGCCGCTGCCCTACGGGAAAATCTATCTGAAACTCAAAAAATAATCGGGAAAGGAGGAATACCATGGCAAAAATCAGCGTCATTTTACCGGCCTACAACGCCGAAAAGACCCTGCGCACCGCCGTGGAGTCCATCCTTTCCCAGCAGGTGCCGGGGATGGAAATCATCATCGTCAACGATGGCTCCACCGACGGCACGGCCCGGCTCTGCCATGTGCTTGCCAGCGAGAACGACTGCATCCACGTCATCACCCAGAAAAACGCCGGCATCTGCGCGGCCCGCAACCGCGGGCTGGAAGCCGCGGGCGGCGAGTTTATCGCCTTCTGCGACGACGATGATCTGTTCTGGCAGGGGGCACTTAAACTGCTTTTGCAGACTGCAGAGGATTCCCACGCCGACATTGTGCGCGGCGGGTATGAGCTTTTGCGCCAGCGCCCGGACGGCACCTTTGCCGAGCAGAGGCATCCCACCGGGCAGCCTTGCACAATAGAATTGGGCAAGGGCGGCTATGGTGCCTTTTTGGAGAACAGCGGCCCGCAGTTTGTCTGGAACGCCCTTTACCGCCGCACAGCGCTGTTGGGCCTGCGCTTTAATGAGCGGTGCAGCTTCGGCCTGGAGGATTTCGTCTTTAACGCTGCGGCCTACCGGCGCATCTGCAAGGCGGTCTACATCCCGCAGGTAGTCTACCGCCACTTTGAGGGGGCGCAGAGCACCTCCTGCGCGCGGACGGCGCAGGCACTTATGGGGCGCATCCGGGCGTTGGAACCCTGGATGGAGGCGGAATTTCACGCCGCCCAGCGCTGGTGCAGCCCCGACGAAATGCAGGCTGTGTGGAAAAACCGCCGCGCCCAGGCCGTGACATTTTTGATGCACCAGCTGCGGGATGCCTGCGCCCCCGATCCGCTGCGTCGGCAGGCGTGGCGCACCCTGCGGGAAGTTCTGGCCCCATACCCAGGCGGAATGCTTGACATTTTGCACGATGCAGGGAACAATAAAAAGCAGACGGCCGCGCTGCTCTTATACCAGCTGCGGCTGCAAAATCTGTACGATTTGCTGACCATCAGAGAGGAACAACTATGAAAACGATTCTTGTCACCGGCGCGGCCGGGTATATCGGCCGCCATGTGGTCAAAAATGCCCTGGATCGCGGCTATAAAGTCATTGCGGCAGACTTCAACTTTAAAGGTGTGGACGAGCGCGCCGAGTTCTGCGATGTGCCGCTGTTCAACGGCGACGCTGACCTGTACCGCAAACTGGGCAGCCCGGATATCTGCATCCATCTGGCCTGGCGCGACGGCTTCCGCCACAATTCGCCCGCCCACATGAAGGATCTGTCCAGCCATATCGTGTTCCTGAACACCCTCATCGACGGCGGCCTCAAAGATTTGAGCATCATGGGCACGATGCATGAGGTCGGCTACTGGGAGGGGGCTATCAACGAGAGCACGCCATGCAAGCCCCAGAGCCAGTACGGTATTGCCAAAAACGCCCTGCGCCAAAGCATGATGCTGACGCTGGCGGATGCCCCCTGCAAGCTGCATTGGCTGCGTGCCTACTACATCACCGGCGACGAAGCCCACGGCAGCTCCATTTTTGCAAAAATCACCCAGGCCGAGCAGGACGGCAAAAAGACCTTTCCGTTCACCAGCGGCAAGAACCTCTATGATTTCATCGATGTGGACGAGTTGGCAAACATGATTGTGGCGGCCAGCGTGCAGGATGAGATCAATGGCATTATCAACGTCTGCACCGGCAAGCCGATGAGCCTGGCCGAGCGGGTCGAGCAGTTCCTCAAAGACAAGAACTATAAAATCAGGCTCAACTACGGCGCATTCCCGGACCGCCCCTACGACAGCCCGGGCACTTGGGGCGACCCGGCCAAGATCAATAAGATTCTGTCCATGGATACCTACAAAAAAGCATAAAAGAGCATAAAAGGAAAAACGCAATGAAACGATTGGGCATCTTTTTCTTTTACGAAAAAAACGGCGATGTGGATGATTTCATCACCTACTACCTCGCTGACCTGAATAAGAACCTGACCGAGCTGGTCGTCGTCTGCAACGGCAAGCTCAGCGCACAGGGCCGCGCGGCCTTTGAACAGTTTACCGACAACATCATCGTGCGCGAGAACAAGGGCCTCGACGTCTGGGCCTACAAAACGGCGCTGGATTCTTACGGCTGGGCGAAGCTCACTGAATTTGACGAGATCGTCATGACGAACTCGACCTTGATGGGTCCGGTGCGCCCGCTCAAGGAAATGTTTGACGCCATGTGGGAAAATCAGGATCTCGATTTCTGGGGTCTGTCTATCCACCACGGCGCAAAGTCGAACCCCTTCAAGGGCAAGCACCTTTATAACTATCTGCCGGTGCACATCCAGTCCCATTTCATCGTCTACCGCCAGCGCTTTGTCAAGGCCCCTGAACTGCAAAATTATTGGGACAATATGCCGATGATCGAAAGCTACACCGATTCGGTGCAGCGGTACGAGGCTGTGTTCACCAAACAGTTTGAGGATAAGGGCTTCAAGTGGGACGTCTATGTCAAGACCGACGATTTGAAGGAGTTCACCGACTATCCGCTGCTCGTCTGCCCGACGCGCCTTCTGCGGGAGAAAAAGTGTCCGCTGTTCAAGCGCCGCAGCTTTATGCACGAGCTGGAAGCCTACCTCAACTATACAGCGGGGGAGCCGGTGCAGGAACTGTACGCTTACCTGCGGGATGAGACAGACTATCCGATGGCTCTCATCTGGAAGAACATGATCCGCACGATGCACCCCCACGACTTCACCCGCAGCCTGGCCCTGACCCGCATCATTGAGCCGACTGTGCTGGATGCCGTTACGGCGGAGAGTATCTGCAAAAACCGCCGCATTGCGCTGGCCATGCACCTCTATTTTATGGATATGCTCGACCAGAGCAAGGCGTTTGCGGCCAAGTTCCCGCCGGAGACGGACGTTTTTATCTCGACGAGCAGCGCCGAAAAAAAACCGCAGATCGAAGCGGCCTTTGCTGATTTGAACCTGCACAGCGTCACCGTGACCGTGGTGGAAAACCAGGGCCGCGATGTGGCCGCGTTTCTGTGCGACCTGGCCCCGCAGCTCAAAGACTACGACTATGCCTGCTTTATGCACGACAAAAAGGCCATCCAGACCAAGCCCGGCAGTGTGGGGGCCAGCTTTGGCTATGTCTGCAACGAGAACGTTTGCAAAAATGCAGCCCATGTGCTGAACGTGCTGTGTGAATTTGAAAAGGATCCCTACCTCGGCATTCTCTGCCCGCCGTACCCGACGCACGGCTTGTACTTTATGAATATGTGCTCCGGCGGCTGGGGCCCGAACTTTGAGAACACGAAAAAGCTGATGAAAGATCTGGGCATCGATATACCCATTTCCGGCGAAAAATCTCCCATTGCGCCCTACGGCAGTGTGTTCTGGTTCCGCCCCAAGGCGCTGGAACCGCTGTTTGCCCACGGCTGGCAGCATTCGGACTTCCCGCCAGAACCCTTACCGCAGGACGGCACCATCAGCCACGCCATCGAGCGCATTTACCCATTTGTGGCCCAGAGCGCGGGCTACTACCCGGCGGTGGTCATGAGCAAAAACTATGCCGTGACCCACAACGACACGATGCAGGCCTACGCCAGCGGCATGATCCGCCCGCTGGCCCGGGTGTTCGACTGCACGACCTTCTACGGTGCGGAAAACTCGGCCACAGGCTTTGCCTACAAAAAGCACCACCTGTTCAGCCACTATGGGCCGTACTCCGACAGCAAGCGCCGCCACGCGCGGAACTGGCTGCGGGACAACCTGCCCGCAGGTTCCTACAAGGTCATCATCAACACCAAGCGTGCCATCTTTGGACCGCACGAAGGCCCCTACGAGGACTGACCCCTTATGAAACGACTGGTCATCTATTTCCATTACGACCCGGCAGGCCGCATCGATACAGCCTGCCGTATTGCTGTGCAAGCCATGCAGAAGTACGCCAAGGTGCTGTTTGTCACCAACGGCACGCTGACCCCGGCGGACCGCGTCTGGGTGCGGCAGGCGGGCGCAGGCCGCATTGAGCGGGACAACACCGGCTTTGATGTAGGTGCTTACAAAGAGGCTCTGCTGACCCTTGGCCGGGAGAAGCTGGCGGAGTATGAGGAAGTCATCCTCATGAATTTTACGCTGGCGGGGCCTGTCTGCCCGCTGGGGCCGATGTTCGCCGCTATGGACGCGCGGGCGGAACTCGACTTCTGGGGCCTGACGCGCCATTATGCCATGCAGAGCCGCCGCTTTGGCGGCGCGGTGCCGGAACACCTGCAATCCCACTTCCTGGCGCTGCGGCCGCGATTATTCAACAGCGACGCCTTCTGGGACTATTGGCAGCAGATGGCGCTGCCCGCAAGCTATGAACAGTCGGTTATCCTGCACGAAACGCGGTTCACGCCGTACTTTGCTGCCAAGGGCTATATCTGGGATACTTATGTAAATACCGACGATTTGTGCGGCGTTTTCGTCAACCCCATCATGGCCTGCCCGGCAGAACTACTGCAAAAACGGGACTGCCCATTTTTCAAGCGCCGCAGCCTGTTCACGCCCTATGCCGACGAGCTGCGCCGCACCGATGGCTGCGCGGCGGGGGAACTGTACCGCTATGTGAAAGCGCACACGGAGTTTCCCGTTGACCTTTTGCTTGCGTCGCTCTTGCAGACACAGCCCATGGCCGCACTGGCAAAGAACCTGCACTGGAATTACGTGATAGCAGAACCCGCCGCCGAAGTGCCCGATCTGGCCGCGCTGGGTCTGCGCTTGTTGCGGTACACGCTGCCCGCCGCCGACCCGGTGACGGACTGGTACAATAAAAAGGCCTCTGCCGACGCGGACGCCCTGCTGGGCCGCGCCGCGCAGCTGTTTGAAAAAAAGCCGCTGTTGGGAGTGCTCAGCCCGGCGCTGCCGTTGTGGCAGGGCTGCGCCGCCGCCCGGCGTACCCAGTGGCAACGCGACGCCCGGACACTGGCCGAAAAAGCCGCCGTGCCTGTTGGCAGCGACCCACTGCCTGCACCCAACTGCGGCTGGCTGCTGGTGCGGGAGGCTTCCTTCCTCGACGGCATCCCGCCCTGCACCACCCAGCGCGACGCCTGGCAGCTGGCTCTGACAGCCCAGGTCGCCGGGTATTATGCCGCCGCCTTTGAAACCGCCGCCCAGGCTGCCGCGCGGGCGGATGTTCTGGATGTGTACGAGGCCGATGCCGCTCGGCCTGCCGCTGTGGCCAAGCATCTGGGGCGGCTCATCAAGCACAAACTGCAAAAGTAAAAGGGGAGAAGAGCCATCAAAAAGCAACGCCTTTTTTATCTGGACCTGGTCCGCGCCGTGGCGCTCATCTGTATTCTGGTCGTGCATTTCAATGCGACGGTCACAGGCTATTTCACATTGCCTCATAAAATTTTCACCAGCAACCTGCCGCTGGACATTTACTTGGGGGATTTCGGCTCCTCGCTGTTTTTTATCGTGTCCGGCGCGTCACTGGCGCTGACAGTCCCGGCAGAGCAAAGCCCCCCGCAATTTTACAAAAAGCGGGCAAGAGCGGTCTATCCGCTGTTCTGGCTCGCGTGGTTCGTTGTGTTCAGCTACCGGTTCGTCACGCGCCCAGGCAGTTTCGGCGGGGCCAGGACCGTCACGCTGGTGCTGTCCTTTTTGGGCCTTGACAACTTCGCCGTTGCCGCGGGGTGGGTCGGCATGGACTTTGCCTGCGTGGGCGAGTGGTTTTTAGGCAGTATCCTGTTTTTATATCTGCTGTTCCCGTTTCTGCAGCGGGCCTTGCGCAAAAACGCCTGGCTGACCTGGGTTGTGACGCTGGCCGTGTGTATCCCGGTACACCTGCTGGGCTGGGATGCGCGGCTGGTGGCCGTACATATCCCGGAATTTCTCTTCGGCATGACGTTTTTGATGCTGCCGAAAAAAGCGCAGTACATCTTGGCTCCGGCACTGCTGGTGGCGGCCATCCCGGCTAAAGGATGGGACGGCAAAATCACCTGTGCGTTGGCAAGCATGGGGGTGTTTATCCTGCTGGCGCTGGTGTCGCCGCTGCTGGACCGCCCCTGGCCTCGTGCGCTCGGCGCAGAGCTTGCCAAAATTTCCTACGCGGTGTTCCTTGTGCATCATGTGCTCATCCAGGATATGGCATCCCACTTTGACTTGGCGGCGCTCTCCCGCCGGGACACAGCGTTCCTCTTCATTATCTATCTGGCGGCAGCTTTTGCCGCGGCCAAAGCGCTGCTCTGGCTGCAAACAGCCCTGCGCGGGGCGTTTGCCAAACTGCGCCCCCAGACATAAAACTTGCTGCCCGCTGTTTTTGGATAAAAACAGCGGGCATTTTTTTTAACATTGTACACCTGCGCCCTCTGTACAAAAATCGGCAGGTACGGTATAATAAGTAATAATGTTCTACAAAAAGGAAAGGGGCGTTCCACTGTGTCCGAATTCTCTGTTTCCCTGGCAAAGCTGGCTGAGGAAGCCAATCTGACGACCGCCTACACCCCCTGTGAGCTGGACAAGATTCAGGTCACGGCAACCGAGGTGTACCGCCCGGGTATCCTGCTGGCCGGTTACTATGAAAACTTTGACAACAAGCGCATCCAGATCATCGGCCTGACCGAAATGTCCTATCTGGATGAGTTGTCCACTTCGCTGCGCAACACCCACCTGGAAAAGCTGTTTTCCTTCCAGCCGCCGGCTGTTGTGCTCACGCGCGGGATGCGGCCCATGTCCGAAATGATGCAGTATGCCAAGCAGTACGGCGTGCCGCTCCTGATGTCCACCGAGATGACGTCTGCCCTGATGGGCCAGCTCATCACGACCTTGAACACCGAGCTTGCGCCCCGCATCACTCGCCACGGCGTATTGGTCGAGGTCTACGGCGAAGGCATCCTGATTCTGGGCGACTCCGGCGTCGGCAAGAGCGAGACGGCCATCGAGCTGGTCAAGCGCGGCCACCGTTTGATCGCCGATGACGCCGTTGAGCTGCGCCGGGTGTCCTACCGCAAAATCCTCGGCACCGCACCCGCCAATATCCGCCACTTTATTGAGCTGCGCGGTATTGGCATTATCAATGTGGCCCGCGTGTTCGGTATCGGTTCAGTGCGTTCCAGCGTTGAGGTCGAGATGGTCGTTCAGCTCGAACCCTGGGACCGCACAAAGAACTATGACCGCACCGGCCTTGAGACCGAGTATTATGATATCCTCGGTGTCAAGGTGCCCAGCATGCTCATCCCGGTCATGCCCGGCCGTAACCTGGCTGTTATTCTGGAAACGGCGGCCATCAACAACCGCCAGAAGGAAATGGGCTACAACGCTGCCAAGGAGTTGCTGACCCAGCTGGGCCTGGCGGACGATATCTCAAAATAAAAGAGGTTTTTCCATTCCATGCAAATGATTGCAGACCTGCACACCCATACCCTGTGTGCGACCCACGCTTACAACACCTTTAACGAAATGGCCGTAGCGGCCAAGGAAATCGGTTACTGCGCCCTGGCTGTGACTGACCACGCGCCCGCTATGCCCGATGCGCCGCACTCGTGGCATTTCTCCAACTGGAGCGCCATGCCCCATGTGATCAACGATGTCGTTATGCTCTACGGAGCCGAGGCCAATGTCATGGACACTAAAGGCGGGTTGGATATGCCTGAGAGCCAGCTCAAAGACCAGGATTGGGTCGTGGCGTCCATTCACAGCTCCTGTGTGCCGGGCCTGCTGACCCGCAAGGAGGCAAACCGCCTCTGGCTGGCCGTGGCGGAAAACCCTTACGTAGATATCATCGGCCATTCCGAACAGGAAAATTACCGCTACGACTACGACCTTGTCACCAAGGCGTTTGCCAAAAATCACAAGGTCGTGGAGCTGAACGGCAACTCCTTCAATGTCCGCAAGGACGGCATCCCCAATATGCGCGCTCTGCTGGCGGCCTGCCTGCAAAGCGGCTGCCATATCGCTGTGGACAGCGATGCCCACAGCACACACCAGTTGAAACACGGCCTGACAGCCCTCTACGCCATGCTGGAAGAGATGGATTTCCCGCAGGAGCTCATCGTGAACGCCACGCGGGAAAACTTGGTCCGTGAATTGAAATTGCATAAAAAACCCTGTGCAGAAAAAGTAGGAGGAATTTTATTATGAGCAAGTACACTATTGGTATCGATCTGGGCGGCACCACCATGACCGCCGGCTTGGTCAACGAGAACTACGAAATCGTCGCCAAGACCACATGGGCTACGCGCCTGCCCCGCCCGGCGGAGGATTTGGAAAAGGCATTGGCAGACCTGTGCCGCACCGTTGCCAAAGAAAACAAAGTTGACTTTGCCGATATCAACTATGTGGGCATCGGAACCCCCGGCAGCGTGAACTTCAAGACCGGCTTTGTCGGCTTCAACACGAACTTCGGCTACTATGACTGGAACCTTGGCCCCGACATGGAAAAGATGCTGGGCTGCAAGGTCTATGTGGAAAATGATGCCAACGCCGCCGCTTACGGCGAGTACATTGCGGGCGGCGCCAAGGGTTATAACGACGCAGTCGTCATCACCCTGGGCACCGGCATCGGCAGCGGCATCATCCTGGGCGGTAAAATCCTGCGCGGCTTCAACTTTGCGGCTGGCGAAATGGGCCACAACGTCATCGTTAAGGACGGCATCCAGTGCACCTGCGGCCGCAAGGGCTGCTGGGAGCGCTATGCCTCTGCCAGCGCACTGACCCGCGAGACAAAGGCCGCCATGCAGGCCAACAAAAACACCATCATGTGGACGATGACCCAGGATATCGACCATGTCAACGCCAAGCTCGCCTTTGACGCCATGGCTAAGGGCGATGAGACGGCAAAGCAGGTCGTGGACAGCTGGATCGAGTATGTCGGCGTCGGCATTGCAAACGTCATCAACACCTTTGAGCCGGAGGTCATTTGCATCGGCGGCGGCGTGTCCAACCAGGGCGAAGTCCTGCTGGCCCCGGTTCGCGCATATGCTGAGAACGAGACGAAGAACATCACCACCGGCAAATTCCCCAAAATCTGTGCCTGCACGCTGCATAACGACGCGGGTGTTATCGGTGCAGCCGCCCTGGGAAATTCTATTTAACAGCAGTTTTTACGGAGGTTTCCATGCAGGAACAAACGATCACGGCACTGCGTGAATCACTGGCGGCGGCAGGACTGCCGTTTGTGCAGGACGAGCCGCTGGCAGGGCACACGACATTCAAAATCGGCGGCCCGGCAGCGTTCTGGTGTACGCCGCATAACGCGGAGGAACTGCGCAGCACGCTGGCCCTCTGCCGCGAAAACGGCGCGCGGGTCTACCTGCTGGGCAACGGCTCCAACACATTGTTTGACGATGCAGGGTTTGACGGCGCAGTCATCGATATGCGAGGCGTGGCCGAGATGGAGCACTCCGACGCAGACAACGATGTCGTGCGCATCACCGCCGGGGCAGGGCAGACCCTGGGCCGGCTTTGCAGCAAGGCCCAAGCGCTGGGCCTGACCGGACTGGAATTTGCCTGCGGCATCCCCGGCACGGTGGGCGGCGCGGTCTATATGAACGCCGGTGCCTACGGCGGCGAATTGAAGGACGTGCTGGAAAGCGTGACCTTCCTGGATGACAACTTACAGCTGCGTACGCTGCCTGCGGCGGATCTGGCTATGGGCTATCGTACCAGTATTTTTGAACAAAATCCCGGCTGGTGCATCCTGTCGGTCACGGTCGTTCTGCACCGCGGCGATGGTGCTGCCGTGCTTGCCAAGATGCAGGAGCTGCTGGGCAAGCGCAAGGAAAAGCAGCCGCTGGAGTGGCCAAGCGCGGGCAGCACCTTCAAGCGGCCCGTGGGCGCGTTTGCGGGCAAGCTGATCGAGGACTGCGGCCTGAGGGGCTTTACCGTGGGCGGCGCGCAGATCAGCGAGAAACATTGCGGCTTTGTCATCAACCGCGGCGGCGCGACCTGTGCCGACGTGGTAGAACTGACTGAGCAGGTCAAACAAATCGTGAAGCAAAAGACCGGCTTTGTGCTGGAACGTGAGATTCGCGTGGTAAAATAAGAGAGCGGTGGGGGAAATGAACTTTCTGATCGTGACCGGCCTGTCCGGCGCGGGCAAGTCTATGGCTGTCAATGCGCTGGAGGATATCGGCTTTTTCTGCATTGATAATATCCCGGTGGCATTGCTGCCGCGTATCGTGGACTTTGCCCTGCAAGGCGAGAACCAGCTCAGCCGCGTGGCGGTCGTTATGGATGTGCGCGGCGTGCGCAGCATCGAGCAGCTGAAAGCCGCCCTGGACGACCTGGATGCCAAGAAAATCGATTACGACATCCTGTTCCTGGATGCGAACGATTCCGTCATCCAGCGCCGCTACAAGGAGACACGCCGCCAGCACCCCATCACCATCAGCGAGAAAGTCCCCATCACCGAGGCTATCGCCAAGGAGCGCAAGCTATTACAGCCTTTGCGTGAGAAGGCAAAATATGTCATCGACACGTCGTTGCTTTCGGCGGCGCAGAACCGTGAGCGGGTGTGCAGCCTATTTCTGGACAAGGGCGAAAGCCCGATGGAGTTGATGGTCGTGTCCTTCGGCTTCAAGTACGGTCTGCCACAGGAGGCAGACCTGGTGTTGGATGTGCGCTGCCTGCCAAACCCCTTCTATGTGCCGGAACTCAAGCACAAGACTGGCCTCGACCAGGAGGTCGTGGACTACGTCATGAACTCCGAAGCGTCGCAGGAGCTGCTGCGACGCTATGAGAGCATGCTGGAATATGCCCTCCCGCTCTATGTCAAGGAGGGCAAAAGCCAACTGATGATCGCGGTGGGCTGCACCGGCGGCAAGCACCGCTCCATCACGTTCGCACGGAAGATTGGCGAGTTCTGCGAGAAACTCGGCTATGCCCCCAGCGTGCAGCACCGCGACGTGAACCGAAGTTTATAATAAGGAGACCACCACCTTGAGCTTTTCTCAAGAAGTGAAAAACGAAATACTGCGCCGCAAAATCAGCAAACCCTGCTGCAACATGGCCGCCGCGTATGCGGTGGCCTGTTTTGGCAAATACTTTGATGACCGCGGTGTTGTCTTACAGACCGAAAACGAGGGCGTTGCCCATTTTGCCCAAAAGCTCTACCGTCGCTGCGGTGTGCAGGGCACTGTTATCAGCAAGGAACGCCCCACAGGCCCGGTGTATGAGTTCAGCGTAAAGGACCCAGCCGAGGTTGCCAGGATGCTGGCACTGTTTGGCCACACCGGCAAGGAGCCTACCCTGCGCATCCGTCCGGAAAATTTCAGATGCCAGAACTGTATGCAGGCGTTTATCTCCACAGCGTTTTTGTGCTGCGGCACGATGACCGACCCTGAAAAAAGCTACAATCTGGAATTCCTCTCGACCCGGCATTTCCTTTCCCAACAGCTGGAAGCCATGCTGGCCGAGCATGATTTTCATCCCCACCGCGCTCTGCGCAAGGGGGCCAACACCATTTATATCAAGGCCGCCGACCATATCGAAGATCTGCTGACCTTTATGGGGGCGGGCGGAGCGGCCATGCGCATTATGGATCAGCGTGTTTACAACGAGATGCGCAACAAGACGAACCGTCTTTCCAACTGCGAGACAGCCAACCTGGGCAAAAGCGTCCAGGCCGCCGTACAGGTGCAGCTTGCCATTGAAAAGCTGCAGGCGGCGGGGGCTATGAATACCCTGCCCGAGGCCCTGCGCCACACCGCCAAGCTGCGGATGCAGTACCCCGACCTGCCGCTGGCAAAGCTTGCCCAGAAGTTTGATCCGCCGGTGAGCAAAGCCGGGCTTTCCCACCGGATGAAGAAGATACAGGAGGCTGCCGCCCGCCTGGACACGGCCCCTGACGAAAAGGAAACACCCCATGCCTGAAACGACCCCGAGACAATTCACACACCTTCATGTCCACACCGAGTACAGCCTGTTGGACGGTGCCTGCCGCATTGACCGGATGTTTGACCAGCTGAAAGCGATGGGGCAGACGGCGTGCGCTATCACCGACCACGGTGTCATGTACGGCTGCGTGGCTTTCTTTGATGCGGCCAAAGCGGCGGGCATCAAGCCCATCATCGGCTGTGAGGTCTATGTGGCCACTCGCACTCGCTTTGATAAGGTCAACCGTATCGACGGCAACAACCACCTGATTCTGCTCTGCAAAAACGAGACAGGCTACAAGAACCTTATCAAGATGGTGTCTGCCGGCTTTACCGAGGGCTTTTACTCCAAGCCGCGTATCGATAAGGAACTGCTGGAAAAGTACCACGATGGTCTGATCTGCCTGTCCGCCTGCTTGGCGGGCGAGATACCCCGCGCGATTCTGGCAGGGGACTATGACCGCGCCAAGAAGACAGCGCTGTGGTATCGGGACTTGTTCGGCGAGGGCAACTATTACATCGAATTGCAGGACCACGGCCTCGAAGAAGACCAGGTCGTGCTGCCGCAGCTCATCCGCTTGGCGCGGGAGACCGGCATCCCGATGGCGGCAACGAACGACGCCCATTATATCACCAAAGAGGACGCCAAGATGCAGAGCATTCTGCTTTGCATCCAGACCGGCAAGACCATCAACGATGTGGATCGGATGGAGTTCCAGACCGACGAGTTCTATCTGAAATCCACCGATGAGATGTACGACCTCTTCTCCATGGTGCCCGAAGCCTGCGAGAACACGAACAAAATTGCCGAGCAGTGCAACTTCGCGTTTACCTTCGGCGAGACGAAGCTGCCGTACTTCAAAGCGCCCGACGGCATGGAGAACCAGGCATATTTTGAAAAGCTCTGCTGGGAGGGCCTGGAGCGCCGTTACCCCGGTAAAGTGACCGATGCCCTGCGTGAGCGCCTGACCTATGAGATCAACGTCGTCAAGACGATGGGCTACACGAACTACTACCTCATTGTCTACGACTTTATCAACTACGCCAAAAGCCACGATATCCCGGTCGGCCCGGGACGTGGCTCCGGCGCGGGCAGTTTGGCGGCCTACTGCGTCGGCATCACCGATATCGACCCGATCCGCTACAACCTGATCTTCGAGCGTTTTTTGAACCCAGAGCGCGTCTCAATGCCCGACTTCGACGTCGACTTCTGCTACGAGCGCCGCCAGGAGGTCATTGACTATGTCAACGAGAAATACGGCCGTGACCATGTGGCCCAGATCGTGACGTTTGGTACGATGGCCGCCCGCGCTGCCGTGCGCGATGTGGGCCGCGTTATGGGCATGAGCTACCAGGATGTGGACCGGGTGGCAAAGCTCATTCCCACCGACCTGAAAATGACGCTGAAAAAGGCGCTGGAAGTCAGCCCCGATTTGAAAACGCTCTACGACGGCGACAGCCAGGTGCATGAACTCATCAACACCTCGCTGAAAGTCGAGGGGATGCCGCGCCATGCATCCACCCACGCGGCGGGCGTCGTCATTACCCGCGACCCGGCCACCGAGTATGTACCGCTGTCCACGAACGACGGCCTGCCGGTCACCCAATTCAACATGGTGGAAATCGAGCGGCTGGGCCTTTTGAAAATGGACTTTCTGGGTCTGCGCACGCTGACCGTCATCCATGATACCGAGATGGCCGTGCGCCATACCAAAGATCCGGATTTCCGTATTGCAAACCTCGATTACGACGACCCCGACACCTACGCCATGCTGGCAAAAGGTGAGACGGAGGGCATCTTCCAGCTTGAATCTACCGGCATGACCCAGGTGCTTGTCAGCATGCGGCCAAAGAACCTGGAAGATATCATTGCCTTGATTTCGCTCTACCGCCCCGGCCCGATGGATTCCATTCCGACCTACCTGCGCAACCGCAAGGACCCTTCCCAAGTGACCTACAAAACGCCGCAGATGGCGCATATCGTTGACGTTACCAACGGCGTTGTCATCTACCAGGAACAGGTTATGCAGATCTGCCGCGAGTTGGCCGGGTTCAGCTTCGGTCAGGCTGACAATGTCCGCCGCGCAATGAGTAAGAAAAAGCTCAAGGTCATGGAGGCTGAGCGTGAGCACTTTGTCCACGGCTGCAAGGAACCGGGAAAGGAGTGTGCGGGCTGCGTGGCCAACGGCGTGCCCGAGAACGTTGCCAACGAGATTTACGACGATATGATCAGCTTTGCGTCGTATGCGTTCAACAAATCCCATGCCGCCTGCTATGCCTACGTGGCATTCCAGACGGCGTATTTAAAGTGCCACTATCCGCATGAATTTATGGCGGCACTCCTGACCAGTGTGCTCGATAATACGTCAAAAGTTATTGAATATACGACCGAGTGCCAGCGTCTGGGCATCAAGGTCCAGCAGCCGGATATCAATATCTCCCGCGGCGGCTTCACGGCGGATGGCGGCCTTATCCGCTTCGGCCTGAACGCCGTCAAGAGCGTGGGGCGCGACGTAATTGACGCCGTCATTAAGGAACGCACCCACCAGCCTTACCGCAGTCTGTACGATTTCTGTAAGCGCTTGCGGGGCGGCGGCCTCAACCGCCGTGCACTAGAAAACCTCGTCAAGGCCGGCGCATTCGACAACCTCGGTGCTACCCGCCACGGTATGCTGGAAAGCGTCGAGGGCATCTTGAAGAGCGTCGAGAACGATGCCCGCCAGAACCTGGACGGTCAGATGGATCTTTTTGGTCTGATGGGCGGCGGCAGCGACGACAAGCCCGCCGACGATTATAAAATCCCGAACCTGCCGGAATATTCGGCTGGCGAACTGCTGAAAATGGAAAAAGAGGTGTCCGGCCTCTACCTGTCCGGTCATCCGCTGGACGCCTACCGCGCCCAGATCGCGCAGATAGCTACCTGCACCATCGCCCAGCTGCTGGGGGAGGACGCCAAGCAGTTTGACAACCAGACTGTCACCTTTGTCTGTACCATCGTCAAGAACAAAATCATGACGACAAAGTCCAACACCCTGATGGCCTTTACCACCGTCGAGGATCTGACCGGCAGCATGGAGATGATCGTTTTCCCGCGCATCCTGGCAGAGTGCCGCGCAGCCTTGCAGGAAAACGCCGTCGTCGTCGCCAATGGCCGCGTCTCCGTCAAGGAGGACGAGGCCGCCCGGTTGCTGGTCGAGGGCGTGCAGCCCATTGACAGTTATGACCCGAACAAAAACTTTGGCATGAACCGTGTCGAACGTGTCAAACGCGAGACCAGCGGGGGAGGGGCCGCCGGGTATTTCCTGACCGTGCCTGCTCGGGACTGTCCGGAAATGCACAAGGTTGAAAATCTTTTGTGCAACATCTTTGACGGCGGCACAGTCAAGGTATACTTCCGCTTCCTGGACACCGGGAAAGCGGTGCTGGCCCGGCACATGGCAATCAAGGACGATCCACTGCTGCGTACAGAATTGGAGCGGATTCTGGGCAAAAATTGTGTAAAAGTTCAGGATATCGAACAGTCTGCAAAATAAATCCATGCGTTTTGCGCGATTTGTCCATAATTACCAAGGCCAAAGTGTGGTATAATGTGGATGGTCACGAGATTGTTAAAAATTTATTGTAACGTGATGACCGCGCCTGAATACATCGTACATTTCAGGCGGGTCCATAGTTCCCGAAATAGGAGGGGCTCGCTTTATGGCTAAGGAAATCAAAACGATCGGTGTTCTCACCAGCGGCGGTGACGCACCTGGCATGAACGCCGCTGTCCGTGCAATCGTCCGTGCAGGTATCAGCAAGGGCTACCGCATGATGGGCATTCAGCGTGGTTACAACGGCCTGATCAATGGTGAAGTGTATGAAATGAACGTCCGCAGCGTGTCTGAGATCATCCACCGCGGCGGCACGATTCTGTATACCGCACGCTGCCTGGAGTTCAAGACGAAGGAAGGCCAGGCCAAGGGCCTTGCCCGCTGTAAGGAACTGGGCATTGACGCGCTGGTCGTCATCGGCGGCGACGGCTCCTTCATGGGTGCCCGTGCGCTGGCAAACCAGGGCATTCCCTGTATCGGTCTGCCCGGCACCATCGACAACGATATCGCCTGCAGTGAGTATACCATCGGCTACGACACGGCCATGAACACCGCTGTCGAGGCCATCGATAAGCTGCGCGACACCACCCAGAGTCATGACCGCTGCTCGGTCGTTGAGGTCATGGGCCACCACGCTGGTTATATTGCACTGAACGTTGGCATCGCCACCGGTGCAGTTGCCGTTTTGCTGCCGGAGATTCCGTTCGACTTTGAGCGTGACATCCTCGACCGTATGCGCCAGACCCAGGTCACTGGCAAGAAGCACTTCATCATCATCGTGTCCGAGGGTGTTGTCGGTGCCCAGGAGCTGGCCAATCAGATTCAGGCGGCTACCGGCGTTGACTCTCGTGCCACCGTTCTGGGCCACATCCAGCGCGGCGGTTCTCCCACGGTGCGCGACCGTGTGAATGCCTCTCTGATGGGCTACCACGCCATCGACCTGCTGGACAAGGGCATTTACAACCGCGTTGTGGCTGTCTCCGGCGACAAGATCGTCGATTACGATGTCAACGTTGCGCTGTCCATGCACAAGACCATCGACCGCGACATGATCGAGATTGCCAAGGCTATTTCCATCTGATGCTTGCAAGGGCCGCATCCCATTTGGGGGCGGCCCTTTTCTATAAAATATTTTATAAGTTTTTTTGCAAAAACCTGTTGACATTTGCGAACAGCTTTGCTATAATAACACACGTCGTCAGGAGCAAACACCCCAGACGACGCCAGCTGTGGGGGATTAGCTCAGCTGGGAGAGCGCTTGCATGGCATGCAAGAGGTCACCGGTTCGATCCCGGTATTCTCCACCACAAACCCGCCTGATAGAGTTTCTGTCAGGCGGGTTTTCTTTTTATTTTACCCGACAGGCGAAAAATCCATCCGCCTTATCACAGGCAGCGTAGAATACCTCGCTGCGTTGGCCGATGCCCTGGGTGTGGAGCTGGGCATCCAGCCAGCGCTCATCCCGGCCTGCAGCCTTTAAATTGTCCTGCATGAGCTGACCGTCGATAATTAAATCATACCAGATGCTGGCGGCGTCGGGATGCAGCTGCATATCCTCAGGCGTAAGCGGGCGGTTGAGACTTTTGGGCAGAAAGCTGATTTGCCCGCTTGTCTCCAAAATGGCTGTTTCAATTTCGTTCGGGTCAAAGTACCCGGCTACCCGGGCCTGGCCCAAAAACTCATTTACATCAATAGCGGCCCGCTGCAAGGCTGTTTTTGATATCACGCCGCCGTCCATCAGGATCAGGCTGCGCCCGCTCCAAAAGCTGCGCATGGCGTTACTTTTGCAGGCAGTATAGTGTACAAGCCAGGTGGCAAGGATATAGATGATAAGTGCCGACAGGGGACGCCACCACTGCTCTAAGTCCGTCGCCAGCTCGGCCCCGATAGAACCTACGGTGATGGCATTTAAATAGTCAAAGGGGCTCATCTGTGCGATCTGCCGCTTGCCGCCGATTCGGGTGAAAACGAACATTACCACCAGGGACAGCAGGCTTGTCAGCACGACCTGCCGGATCTCTACAAAAACATCTGCCATAAAAACACTCCTCTCCGTGTTAGGTTTTGCGCAGATGGGTGCTTTTATGCGGAAAAAAGCGGTTGACAAGAGGACAAAAACGGCATATAATAAGCCTGTAAAAAGGAAAATAGCGATGAAAGGGCCAATGCCGCCCCTCCGCTTTTCAGAGAGAAAGCCGCTTGGTGTAAGGCTTTCAGCGTGAACACGGCAGAGCCACCCCGGAGCTTTCGGCGTAGAGCCGAGCGTACCTGCGGCGTTAACGCAGACACAAAGAGGTGGTGCCAATGCTTTACAGCATGGCACCGCAAACCGGGTGGTACCACGGAAGCATAACAGCCTTCGTCCCTGTATTGGGGCGTGGGCTGTATTTTTTTGTGGCGGCACTTATTCGCAATTTTATGGATTGGAGAACACAACCTATGCAATGGACCGGATTGAACGAACTTCGCGAGAAGTACCTGCATTATTTTGAGACGAAGGGCCACCTGCGCCTGGGCAGCTTCCCGCTGGTGCCGAAAGATGACCCCAGCCTGCTGCTGATTAACAGCGGCATGGCCCCCATGAAAAAATGGTTCCTCGGCCAGGAGGAGCCTCCGCGCCACCGCGTGACCACCTGCCAGAAGTGCATCCGTACCCCGGATATTGAACGCGTCGGCATCACGGCCCGCCACGGCTGCTTCTTTGAGATGCTGGGCAACTTCAGCTTCCAGGATTACTTCAAGAAGGAAGTCATTCCCTGGGCTTGGGAGTTTCTGACCAAGGAACTGGAAATCCCCGCTGACCGCCTGTATATCTCCGTCTACCAGGACGACGACGAGGCCTACGATATCTGGACGAAGGAAGTCGGCATCCCCGAAGATCACATGGTTCGCCTGGGCAAAGAGGATAACTTCTGGGAGCACGGCTCCGGCCCCTGCGGCCCCTGCTCTGAAATCTACTACGATCGCGGCCTGAAATATGGCTGCGGCAAGCCCACCTGCGGTGTCGGCTGCGACTGCGACCGTTTCATGGAGATCTGGAATCTCGTGTTCAGCCAGTATGACGCCGACGGCAAGGGCAACTATGAACTGCTGGCTAAGCCCAACATCGATACCGGCATGGGCCTGGAGCGTCTGGCCGTCGTCATGCAGGACGTGAACAACTTGTTCGAGGTCGACACCGTCGCCGCTGTTCTGAACCATGTCGAGCGTATTGCCGGCAAGAAGTACGGCGAGAACGAGAAGGACGATATCTCCATCCGCGTTATCACCGACCACATCCGTGCTACCGTCTTTATGGCCTCCGACGGCATCCTGCCCTCCAACGAGGGCCGCGGCTACGTCATGCGCCGCCTGCTGCGCCGCGCTGCCCGCCACGGCCGTATGCTGGGCATCAACCGCCCCTTCCTGACCGAGCTGGTTGACACTGTCATCGAGTCCAGCGAAGCGGGTTATCCCGAGCTGCGCGAGCATGAGTCCTATATCAAGAAGGTCATCGGCACCGAGGAACTGCGCTTTGGCCGCACCATCGACGCTGGCCTGAACATCCTGACCGGCATGATGGGCCGCCTGAAGGAAACCCACGAGAAGGTTCTGTCCGGCGTTGAGGCATTCAAGCTGAACGATACCTTCGGTTTCCCGCTTGATCTGACCCGCGAGATCGCCGCCGAGGCAGGCCTGGCCGTCGACGAGGCTGCGTTCCACATCGAAATGACCAAGCAGCGTGAGCGCGCCCGCGCCGAGCGTCTGGCAAAGGATATCTCCGGTTGGAGCGCTGACCTGTTCGGCGAGTTGACCGCCGATGCCACCCAGTTTGACGGCTACGAGACCTTGAGTGAGAAGGCCAAGGTACTGGCCCTGTCCGACGGTGAGGAACTGGTTGACGCCATCGCCACCGACGAGGCAGGCGAGGCCAAGGACGGCGTTCTGGTCGTTCTGGATCGCACGCCGTTCTACGCCGAGATGGGCGGCCAGGTCGCTGACCATGGCTATCTGGTCAGCGGTGACGCCAAGCTGAAAGTCACCCAGGTTAAAAAGACCCCGAAGGGCTACTTCGTCCACACCTGTGAGCTGCTGGACGGCACCATCCATGGGGGCGACGAGGTCACGGCCTCTGTCGATGAAAAGCGCCGCGCCGCCATCTGCCGCAATCACACCGCCACCCACCTGCTGCAGAAGGCCCTGCGCGAGGTTCTGGGCGAGCATGTCCACCAGGCCGGCAGCTACCAGGACGACCGCATCACCCACTTTGACTTCACGCATTTCAGCGCGGTTTCTCCGGCTGAACTGGCTGAGGTCGAGCGCCGTGTCAACGAGAAGATTTACGAGGCTCTGCCTGTCACCGTCAAGAACCTGCCCATCGAGGAAGCCAAGAAGATGGGTGCTATGGCGCTGTTCGGCGAGAAGTACGGCAGCGTTGTCCGCGTTGTCGACGCTGGCGGCTGGAGCACCGAGTTCTGCGGCGGCACCCATGTGACCAACACCGCACAAATTGGCTGCTTCAAGATTTTGAGCGAGTCCAGCGTGGCCGCCGGTATCCGCCGCATCGAGGCCACCACTGCCTTCGGCGTGCTGGACCTGCTGGATGACCGCACCGAGACGCTGGCCAAGACCGCTGTTGCCCTAAAGGCCAACAACCTGAAGGACGCCCCGGCCCGCGCCGAGGCCCTGGCTGCCGAGTTGAAAGAGACGGCCAAGCAGCTGGAAATCCTCAAGGCCCAGATGGCCTCTGCCAAGATCGATGGTCTGTTTGAGAATGCCGCTGACATCGACGGTGTGCGCATCGTCTCCGCTTACCTGACCGGCACCGGTGCTGACACCTTGCGCGATATGGTCGATAAGGTCCGTGACAAGGCCCCTAATGCTGTTACGGTTCTCATTGGCAGCGACGGCAGCAAGGCGATGATGGCCGTCGGCGTCTCCAAAAACGCCCTGGCCCGCGGCCTGAAAGCCGGTGCCCTCGTCAAGAAAATCGCTGCCATCGCAGGCGGCAACGGCGGCGGCAAGCCCGACTTCGCCATGGCCGGTATCCGCGATACCAGCAAGATCGACGACGCGCTGAACGCTGTGCCCGAGATCGTCAAGGCTGAAATGAATCAGTAATTTTCCACGATAAAATCCACAGCAAAGGAGGGATTCCGAATGGAGGATTGCCTGTTCTGCAAGATCGCCGCGGGCGATATCCCCTCGAACAAGCTGTACGAGGATGACAAACTGCTGGCGTTCTACGACATTGACCCGCAGGCTCCAGTGCATTTCCTGGTTATCCCCAAGCAGCACATCGCGTCTGCCGCAGCCCTGACCGAGGATGACGCCGCGCTGCTGGGCCACATCTACGCCGTTATTGCGCAGCTGTGCAAAAAGCTGGGCGTCGATGAGAGCGGCTACCGCGTTGTCACCAACGTGGGCACCGACGGTGGCCAGAGCGTGAAGCACCTGCACTTCCATGTGCTGGCAAAGCGCAGCCTTGCATGGCCTCCGGGCTGATGCCGGGCGCTGTAAGCACACTCGTGAAATTATAAAGAGAGGTAAACCAACATGGCAGATACCTATACACTGCATATTGCAGGCCTGACCCGCGAACTGCCCATCTGCAAGGTCAATGACCACATGGACATTGCTGCCTTCATCATGTTCAGCGATGTTGAATTGACCGAGGCCTGCGCCGCAGCCCTGCTGAAAAAGGCTCCCGAGTTTGACGTTATCCTGACCGCCGAGGCAAAGGGCATCCCACTGGCCTACGAAATGGCGCGTCAAAGCGGCAAATATTGGATCCCTGCCCGCAAAGGCCCGAAGCTGTATATGCGCGAGCCCGTCATTATCGAGGATCAGTCCATCACCACCGCCGGCAAGCAGATGTTGGTCATCGATAAGAAGGATATCGAGTATATGGACGGCAAGCGCATCCTGATCGTGGATGACGTTATCTCCACCGGCGGCTCTCTGCACGCGTTGGAGACGCTGGCCGCCAAGAGCACCGGCACCGTCGTCGGCTGCTGTGCAGCACTCGCCGAGGGCGATGCTGCCAAGCGCACCGACATCTTCTTCCTAGAGCCGCTGCCGCTCTTCCTGCACTAAGCAATGAAACGAAAGCTCGGTTGGTTCGGTCTCGGTTTTGCCGGGGCTGAGCTTGCTGCGGCCATTCTGCCGCCGCTGGTCTGTGTGCCCGCGGCGGCATTTTTGGTATGGCTGGCCTTTTTCAGTGGGAAAAGGCGCAGAGATCATGGAATACCCCTGCTGGGGGCGGTGTGTGGCCTGGCGTGGTTTTTGGTGTTCTCCCTTGTCTGGGTGCGGCCCGCCAGGGCGCTGGCCGGGCAGACTGTGACCTGCACGGCGGTCGTTGAGACAGATGCCGATGCCTCGTACAGCGAGAGCAGACTGCGCGGCACGCTGCGGCTGACTGAGATCGACGGCAGGCCCGCCAATGTCCGGGTACAGTGTTCGTCGTTCCCCGGGGAGAATGCAGGGGAGCGGTTTACGGCGCAGTTTGCCCTGGCCGAACTGCCCGACAACAAATACCGCCTGAGCCGCAACAGCAAGGGCGTCTATTTGCAGGCGGAATACCTGGGCAGCTACCAGCCCCTTGCGGCAAGCCGTGCGCCGCGCTTTGCGCTGTACCGGCTGCGCCAGCGGTGGAGCGCTGTCCTGCGCCGCTGGCTGCCCCGGCAGCTGGACGGCATGGAAACCGCCATGCTGCTGGCAGACAAAAGCCGCTTGGACGATGCCGTACAGCAGGCCTTCCGCACAGCGGGAGTGTCGCACCTGCTGGCGGTATCGGGGCTGCACCTGGCGCTGCTTTGCGGGCTGTTCAGCTTTGGCCGCAGGTGGAAATTTTACAAACCGCTCATCATCCTGCGCGGCGCGGTGGCGCTGTTCTATGTGCTGCTGACCGGGGTGCCTGTCTCGGTGCTGCGAGCAGGGCTGGTGTTTGCGGTGGCGCTGGCGGGGGACTTCCTGCTGCTGCCGTTCGACTTGCTGACGGCAACCGGCTTTGCGGCTATCTTGATGGGCCTGCAAAACGCCTACGCGCCCTGCGATATCGGCTTTCAGCTGTCCTTCTGCGCCGTGCTGGGCGTACAGGCAGCCGCCGCGCTGACCCGCGCCGAGGAGCGGGCAGCGGAGGACAAGCCCGCCGCAGTCAGGCTGCTTTGCCGCCTGGCAGAGCCGGTGCAGAGTGCCGCGCTTGCCAGCCTTGCCACATTGCCGGTGCTGGTAGCCCACGGCATGGCTGCCAGCCTGGCGGGGCTTGTCTGCAACGTACTGGTCGTCTGGATGCTGCAGCCCGCGCTGCAAATGGGTATCCTGTTGTTGGTAGTCAGCGCTGTACCATTTTTGCTGCCGTTTACGAACTTGACCGCGCTGCTGCTAAGTCTGTGGCTTAAACTACTGCTCTGGTTGGTAGAGCGCTGTGCCGCGCTGCCGTTCGCGTCGGTTTGCCTGCCGCAGCGGTACACGCTGTTTGTGCTGGCGGTGCTGGGTATGCTGGCGGCTGCCTACTGGCATGCTAAAAAGCTGCGGGCCTGCCTGCCCGCAGTGGCCGCCTGCGCGGTGCTGGCTGTGGGCATGGGACTGTGGATGCAAAGGGATGTTGTGCAGCTGGCTCTCGTGGGTGCGGCCAACAACCCTTGCGTGGTCTGCGTGCAGAATGGAAAGACAGTGGTGTTTTTCCGCGGCGGGGAGAGCAACCTGGCCGCCGTGAAAAACTACCTTGCAGGGCGCAGCCGGGGCGAACCGGCCCTGCTTGTTGACCTACGGGCCAAGCCCACCGAGTTGGACTTCGCCGCCGCCGAGGTCGTGACGATACAGGAGCAGCCCGACTTTGCAACACGCCCGGTGCTTGACGGATTGGCGCTGGACCTGTATCATAATAAAAGTGCCAGCCTCGCCGTGCTGGAGGTGGGCGGGCGGCATATCGCCGTGGGTGCGGGTAATATCCAGCTGGCGGAGCCTGTGCGGGTGGATGTGCTCTGCGCACCGGGCAGTTGGCCGGACGCCGTGCAGCCGGACACCGTTTTGTACACCAGCACCGCGCCGAAATGGCTGGACAAAGCCGAAAACTGCACACTGCGCTATGGCGAAGAGGAGCCGGGCTTGACCCTGCGCCCCGGCCGCAGCATATTTTGGGAGGAGGCACAGACCGTTGCTGTACAGTGAAAATGAACTCAATAAGCGTCTGAAAGCGGGCTGCGGACTGTACTATTTTTACGCATCGGACGAAGCACTCGTCCACAACGCCGCGCAAAAGGCGCTGAAATTCCTGAACCAGGATGACCCCGAAACCACCGTGTTGGACGGACCGACACCCGCTGTGGAGGAAATCGTGCTGGCTGCCGGTACGATCTCCTTTTTCGGCGGGCGGCGTCTGGTGCTGATGCCGCTGGTGCGTCCCTCGACCTACTCGGACAAGGATTTACAGGAGCTTTGCGATACGCTGTCTGACACCGAGAACGCCATCTTTGTGATGACGAGCGTCGTCGAGGAAAGCTACGGCAAGCTGCGCCCCGGCAAGCGGGAGCAAAAGCTCATCAGTTGCTGTGAAAAGCTCGGCTACTGCGTGCAGATCAACAAGCCCACAGGTGCGGCCTTGCAGGCTATGGCCCGGGACTGGGCGAAGGAGAGTGGCGCTGTCTTTGCGCCGGGGGCAGAAAACGCCCTGCTGACCCGCTGCGGCGACGATCAGTTCCTTTTGAAAAACGAGGTGGAAAAACTGGCTGCGCTGGCAAACTACGGCACTATCACGCCGCAGATGGTGGGCGAGATTGGCACCGTGACGCTGGACGCAGATACCTTTGACATGGTCAAGTTGCTGACCGGCGGCCAGGCCGACAAGGCCCAGCAAAAAATGAAAACGCTGCTGGCGCTGCAAAATGACCCCATCATGATCACGGGCGCACTCATCGCAAACTATCTCGATTTGTACCGTGTGTTGCTGGGCCGCCGCAGCCGCCGCAGTCTGGCCGATGTGGCAAAAGATTTCGGCTACAAGGGCAACTGGAACTACCGCCTTAACAACACTGAGCGCACGGCCTCGCGGTTCAAGCGCGGCCAGCTCGAACGCTGCCTGCACATCCTGCAAAAGTTGGACACTGACCTGAAAAGCAGCAAGCTGGACGCAGAACTGCTGATGCAGAAGGCCCTGTGCGAGTTGGCGCTGGCAGGGAGGGCGTGATGCTGAAACTGGAACAGGCCCTTCTGGTGGAGGGAAAATATGACGCCGCGCGGCTGGCAAATCTTGTGGATGGCACGATCTTGACGACCGATGGCTTCCGCGTGTTCAGGGACGGCGCATTGCAAAAGCTGCTCAAACGCATTTCCGCGGCGCAGGGACTTATCATTTTGACTGATTCTGACGCGGCGGGGTTTAAGATACGTCACTTCGTCACAGGGTTAGTGGGCGCAGAAAATGTGCTGCAAGCCTATGTGCCCGCCATCCCCGGTAAGGAATCCCGCAAGGCGGAACCCGGCAAGGAAGGTCTGCTGGGTGTCGAGGGCGTGAACAATGATTTGATTTTGCAGGGGCTGGAAACAGCGCTGGCAAGCAAAACTACTTGTCAGCAGAAAACCGCACAGCTGCGGCCCATAACGTATACCGACCTGTACGAGTGGGGCATTTCCGGCACGGCCAACAGCGCCGACAACCGCCGCGTCTTACTGCGTCGTCTTGGATTGCCGCCGCGCCTGAGCAAAAAAGAGCTGCTGCAAATTCTCAATACGCTTTACACCTACGACGCGCTGAACGCGGAAATCGAAAAAATAGGAAGATAAAAAATGTCCGAAACCGAGCAAAACGGTTTCGGACTTTTTTGTATCACTCAAACTTCCAACTTTTCCAGCTCGGCCATCCACAGGGTGTTGCAGGCGTCGCTAGGCATACGCCAGTCGCCGCGGGGGGACAGCGTGACAGAGCCGACCTTCGGGCCGTCGGGTAGGCAGCTGCGCTTGAACTGCTGGGCGAAGAAACGGCGGTAGAAATTCTTCAGCCAGGCCAGCAACACTTCCGGCTCGTACTTGCCGTCAAAGGCCGTGCGGGCCAGGTGGTAAATCTTCGTTGGGCTGAACCCAAAGCGCAGCACGTAGTAGAGGTAAAAGTCGTGTAATTCATATGGACCAACGAGTTTTTCTGTCTGCTGGGCAATCGTGCCGTCGGCGGCGGTGGGCAGCAACTCGGGGCTGACCGGCGTGTCCAGGATATCCACCAGTACGTCCCGCAGTGTATCGTTGCCACAGGTGTCGGCCACATACTGCACGATATGCCGTACCAGCGTTTTCGGCACGCCGGCATTGACGCCGTACATACTCATGTGGTCGCCGTTGTAGGTGGCCCAGCCCAATGCCAGCTCGCTCAAGTCGCCGGTGCCGATGACAAAGCCGCCGTTTTTGTTGGCATAGTCCATCAGTTCCAGCGTGCGCACGCGGGCCTGGCAGTTTTCAAAGGTGACGTCGTATTTGTCGGCGGGCTGGTCGATGTCGGCAAAATGGCTCTTGACGGTCTCGGTGATGTTGATTTCGCCAAAGGTCACGCCCAGAGCCTCGCACAAAATCTCGGCGTTGGAGCGGGTGCGCCTCGTCGTGCCGAAGCAGGGCATCGTCAGCGCAATGATATCTTTGGGGTCGCGGCCCAGCACATTGCAGGCGCGCACGGCCACCAGCAGGGCCAGGCAGCTGTCCAGCCCGCCGGAAATACCCAACACGCCGCACTTAGCGTGGGTGTGCTCCATCCGCTTGGCAAGGCCCTCAGCCTGGATGCGCAAAATCAGCTCACACCGCTCGGCGCGGGTGGCGGCGTCCTGCGGCACAAACGGCGTACAGGAAACAGGGCGCGTCAGGGCAAACTCTACCGGCGGCAGCTCAAACTCCACGGTGGTATAGCCGTCCGTCTCGGGCATAAAGGTCGTGTTGCGCTGGCGCTCCTGTACCATGCGGCCCAGGTCCAGTTCGGTCACGGCGTCCTCACCCGCAAAGGGGGCGGTGTCGGCCAGCAGACTGCCGTTCTCGGCAATTAGGTTGTGCCCGGCAAAGGTCATGTCGGTGGTGCTTTCCCCGTGGCCGGCATCGGCGTAGAGATAGGCGCAGAGCAGCCGCGCACTCTGCCCGCAGACCAGCTCGCGGCGGTAGGCGGCTTTGCCGACCGTCTCATCACTGGCAGAGAGATTCGCCACCACCGTGGCCCCTGCCAGCGCATGGGCGCAGCTGGGCGGGACGGGCGCCCACAGATCCTCACACACCTCGGCGGCCAGCACAAAGGCGGGCATCTGCTTACAGGCAAACAACAGGTTCGTGCCAATCAGCGTTTCCTGCCCGGCCAGCTCAATGCACTCCGGTTCGCGTATACCGGGGATGAAGTGGCGCTTCTCGTAAAATTCGCCATAGTTGGGCAGGTGCATTTTTGGCACAAGGCCCAGCAGTTCACCGTTGCAGAGTACTGCCGCGCAGTTGTAGAGCTTGCCGTTGTGGCGTACCGGCAGCCCGACGAGGACAACGAGGTTCAGCCCTTCGCTGGCTTTCAAAATCGCGGCAAGGCCGTCCTCGGCCCCGCGCAGGAGCGTTTCCTGCAAGAACAGGTCGCTGCAGGTGTAGCCGGTCAGCGCAAACTCCGGCAGGCAGAGCAGCTGGACGTTTTTCTCGGCGTATTCGCGCATGACGCCGATGATATGGGCGGCGTTGTAGGCGCAGTCGGCCACGCGCAGGGCGGGGCTGGCTGCGGCGGCGCGGATGAATCCATTTTCAAAAGCGGGAAAGCTGTACTTCATAGCCAAACTTCCTTTATCATAATATAAAACTATCATAGCACAGCGGGCCGCTTGCCGCAAGTATGTGTTTTGTGTGCAAAATATAAATTTCAAAAAGTAAGATATACTTGACAAAATGTAATGCAAATGATATAGTAAAGCCACAGTAAGAGGAAAGGAACGTAAGGCTATGGCAAAAAACCTGAAGCTGAAGGCCGCCCGCGCCGTGCGCGATATGACGCAGGCGGATCTGGCGGCGGCGGTGGGCGTGTCCCGCCAGACCATCAACGCCATTGAAAAAGGGGAGTATAACCCCACAATCAACCTGTGCCGCAGCATCTGCAGGGTGCTGGGAAAGACATTGGACGAGCTGTTCTGGGAGGAATAAGCAATGAATCTGAGAGAATTTCTGAAACGTGATAATCTGGACGAAATGCAAAAACAGACCCTTTTGAAGATCGAGTCCCGCGGCTTCTGGGGGCTGTGGATGTTGCTGCTGGCGGCGCTTATCATCGAAAGTCTGCTGGGCTTTGCCCCGCGGGAGATGGCGGCAGAATGGTTTATCTTTATGCTGGGGTGCGCCTATTCGGTCCTGAGTGATCTGCGTGCCGGTATCTGGGACCGCCACCTTAAGGCGAACACGAAAACCAATGCCGCTGTGTCCGTTGTGGGCGGTGCTGCCGTGTTTGTGTGGGGGCTTATCAAATTTGCAGCGCTTGGCACGGGCATTGCGGTGCTGCAGGCGGTCATCATGGGGGCCTGTACCTGGGTGCTGTGCTTTGCATTGCTGCAGCTCAGCATGAAGGCTTACAAAAAGCGCCACGCTGAGTTGGAAAACCCCAAGGAGGACGACGATGAAAACGAATAAACGCGAGCTGACCGTCTTTGCCGTTTGTGCCTATGCGGTGCCGTTTCTGATGATGCCGCTCTTATACATCTGCCTGCAGAACGGGCAGGATACAAGCATTTTTGCCAACGCCCAGATGTTCTACCCGGCGGCGGGTGTCATGCTGGCGTTTTTGCTGGCAAAGCGGCAGGAAACGCCCAAGCGGTTTTACAGTCTGCACATCGTGTCCGCCGTGCTAATGCTGGTTATGAGTATGTTGTCCGTGGCTATGCCGCAGACGGGGTGGCTGACCATTGCCAACGTTGTCATTATTATTGCCTCGGTGCTGGGCTGGATACTGCTGCTGACCGAGAAAAAGGAGCGCCGTGAAGCCTGCGGCTTGCGCCTGCACGGCAAATTTTTGACGGCACTTGCTATCTGCGTGTACTTCCTCGCCGTCAAGACCGGCATGGTGTTCCTCTCGGTGGCAATGCAGGGCGGGGATACATGGGCCAACTACCTGGCCTACTGGCGTAGCCCCACACCGTGGATTATGGCGATGGCGCTGATTCCCAATTTCTTTCTGTCCTTCCTGCCGTTTTTTGGCGAGGAATACGGCTGGCGCTATTACCTGACGCCAGCCCTGCAAGGCCGCTTCGGCGCACGGCGCGGCGCGCTGGCCGTGGGTGTGCTGTGGGGCTTGTGGCATCTGCCGCTGAACCTGTTCTTTTACAGCCCGGAAACAACCTTGCAGAGTATCGCGTCGCAGCTTGTTGTCTGTATGACGCTTGGCGTGTTTTTCACATTCGCCTACGAAAAATGCGGCAAAAACATTTGGGTGCCCATACTGCTGCATTATTTGAACAATAATATGATTCTCGTCTGGACAGGCACGGCGGATATCTCCAACCAGGTCATCCGTTGGGCGGACGTGGGCGTCAGCGCCGTGATGTATGCGGCCGTGTTCCTGCCGTTTTTGGCGGCAAAGTGTTACCGTCGTGGGGAAAAGGCGGTATAATTCTACGGAAATTCGATAACAGAAGTGCATAGTAAGCTTTGCATCACCGAAACAAAATAAACCCCGCCGGGCATTCCCAAAAGAAAAGCCCGGCGGGGTTGCTGCTTCTGCTATTAAATTACACCGCAAACGCCTTGTGCAGTGCGTCGAGGGCGGCGTCCTCGTCCTGTTGGCGGATGAGCAGGGAAATGTCCAGGTCGCTGGTCGTGATGAGCACGATCTCGACATTCGCACCGGACAGGGCAGCCAGGGCGCGGGCGGCCACGCCGCAGCTTGTGACCATTTCCTCACCGAAGAGGTTGATCTTGCTGTACCCGCCGGAAACCAGCGGGGGATTGGCCTTGGCCGCAGCGGGCAGGGCCTTCATGACAGCGGCAAAGTTGTCATAGCTCGTGGTGAAGCTGAAGTCCACCGCCGCGCCGCGTGGAGCGCTCTGGCAGATCATATCCACCACAATGCCTGCCTTGGCGAACACATCCAGATGCTCGGCCAGGCTTTGGGCGCTGTACTGCGCACCGGGAAAGGTGGTGAGCATGATGTTCTGTTCACTGTTGATTTTGCTGACACCGTACATAAACAATCATCCTTTCTATGCAATATGTTAATCCAACGTAATAAACTGCTCATCAATCGCACCGTAAAGTACGCTTTCAATGTATGCGCGGGAGAGGGTAAACACGCCGTGGGCTGCGCCCAGTTCGTCGGTATACTGGCTGTACGGGATGACGCGGATATTCTTGTAGCCGGCCTCATACTGGCTGATGACGCAGTGCAGCTTCGGGTCGCGTATCGTGATGCTGGAACTGCCGTCCGGCTGGGTCGTTTTGTCAAAATAAACGTCCAGAATCGCACCGATGGTATTGTCGGCCGAGGACTGGGCGTTGATAAAGTTGCCCAGGCTGTACACCACAAAGGTCGTGTTGCCGTTGGCCCCGGTCAGCCATTCGGCGTTCTGCACCACATGGGGGTGGGTGCCGATGATAACATCAACGCCCTGATCAGCCAGCCATTGGGCGGTCTGCTTCTGGAAGTCGTTGATCTCGTGCGTGCCTTCGGTGCCCATGTGGGCGCTGACGATGAGCACATCACAGTTGGGGCGCATATCGGCAATCTGCTTGGCAATCGTCTCCCGGTCGTCGAGGTACACAACGCCGTACTCCGCGCCCGAGGGCGTCGGCAGGCCGTTCGTGTGTTCGGTGTAGGAGAGGTAGCCGAAAGTGATGCCGTTGACGGTCTGGTAGACGTAGTCGTCGTAGGTGCTGAGATTGTAAAAGCCCATCGTGACGACATCGTCCGGCATGGCGGCCCAGTGCGCCATGGAAGCCTCAATACCTGCCGCACCCTTGTCGTAGCTGTGATTGTTGGACAGGCTGAACACCCGGAATCCCAGATTATACAGCGTGTCGGTGATGGCCCCGGGCGTTGAGAACATCGGGTAGCCGCTGGCGGCAAACTCATCGTTGACAAGTGTTTCCTGATTGAGCCAGTTCACGTCAAACTGGTCGTAGTAGCCCTGCATCGCGGCATAGGCGGCGTCAAAATCGTAGTGGTCGCCGCCTCGTTCTTTCGCCTGCAAGAAAATACCGTCGTGGATCAGGTCGTCGCCGGTCGCGGAAAAATGCACGGTCTCCACGGTGGGTGTCGGCTCGGGCGTTGGCTCCGGTGTAGTGGTAGGTTCCGGGGCAGGCGTTTCCATCATGACCGGCTGCGGATTAACGGCAGGCAGGGTCACAGGCTCGTTGACTGGGGCCAGCAGGGAGCCAATTATTGTACCGCCCACGCCCAGCGCAATTACCAGGCAGGCGGCAAGGTCGTTGCCTTTCATTCGCATACGAGTTTACCCCGCAGCAGGTCGGTCATCGTGTAGTAACCGGGGGCCAGCGCTGCAATGTAGAGCGCGGCCTGCACGGCACCATCGGCAAAAACACCGCGGCTGCCTGCACTGTGGCTCAGGGTCACGACCTCGTCGGGGCCGCAGAACAGCACATCGTGCTCGCCCACAATGCCGCCGCCGCGGATGGAACTGATACCCAGTTCCTGCGCACCGCGCTTCTGGCGCACCTGGGAGCGGTCGTAGACGTACTCATACTTGCCGCCCGCCTCGGCGTTGATAGCATCGGCAATCATCAGTGCCGTGCCGCTGGGGGCGTCCAGCTTGTTGTGGTGGTGCTTCTCGACAATTTCAATGTCGAACTCTCCGCCAAGGATCTTCGTGGCCTGGCGGGCCAGTTCGATCAGCACATTCACGCCCACCGACATATTTGCACTGCGGAAGATGGGCACCTTGGCGCTGGCGGCCTCCAGCACGGCCTCATCCTCCTTGGACAGGCCGGTGGAGCAGATGACGCAGGGCAGGCCGTTCTCGGCACCGTACTGTGCGGCGGTCACCGCCCCGGCGGGGGAAGAAAAGTCGATGATAACGCCCTTGCAGGGCAGCTCGGCAAAGCCTGCGTAGACCGGGATGCCGCCCACATTGCCCGCCTCACGGTCAACACCGGCCACGACACGGCAGTCGTCACGCGCACCGATTTTTTCCAGCAGGGCGCGGCCCATGCGGCCGTAGATGCCCTGAATGATGATATCCGTCATTGTTACGTCCTTTCGTGAAAAAAGCGAAAAGCCGACCCGCAAAAATGCAGTGGGTCGGCTGTGAAATTATTTCAGCAGGCCGAAATCCTGCATGGCGTTTTCCAGCTGTGCCTGCACAGCGGCAGAGGGGGCGACCAACGGCAGACGGCATTCACCGGCCTGCCAGCCCAGGCGGTTCATGGCCCACTTGACCGGGATGGGGTTTACATCGGCAAACAGCGCCTTGATGAGAGGCAGGGCTTTCAGCTGCATGGACAGGCTCCCGGCGGTGTCACCTGCAAACCACTTGGCGCAGATGTCGTGGGTGTACTGGGGCGCGACGTTGGACAGCACGCTGATGACGCCCTTGCCGCCAAGTGCCAGCAGCGGCACAATCTGGTCATCGTTGCCGGAGTAGATGTTCAGGTTATCCCCACAGGCCGCCGCAATCTCGGCCACCTGGCTGATGTTGCTGCTGGCCTCTTTCACGGCGTTGATGTTCGGGTGTTTGGCAAGCTCGGCCAGCGTGGCGGGGGTCAGGTTGCAGCCGGTGCGGCTGGGCACATTGTACAGGATGCAGGGCAGGTGCACCGCGTCCGCAATGGCCGTGTAGTGGGCGATAAGACCTGCCTGGCTGGTCTTGTTGTAGTAGGGCGTGACCAGCAGCAGGGCGTCGGCACCGTCGGCCTCAGCCTGCTGGGACAGCCAGATGGCGTACTTGGTATCGTTGGAGCCGGTACCCGCGATCACAGGCACACGCCCGGCAACCTTTTTGACCGTATAGCGGATGCACTCGGTATGCTCCTCGTCGGTCAGTGTCGGGGACTCACCGGTCGTGCCGCAGATGACGATGGCGTCGGTGCTATGGGCAATCTGGTCCTCAATGATGCAGCCCAGCTCGTCATAGTTGACGCTGCCGTCTGCGTTCATCGGGGTGATGACGGCCACGGCGGCTCCTGTAAAAACGGGTTTCTTCATACGAATTTCTCCTTACACCAAAGCTGCTTGGCGCAGCAAATCAGTCAAAATAGCCCTTGGCGGCCAGCAGTTCAGCCAGCAGCACACCGCCGCCGGCAGCACCACGCAGCGTGTTATGTGACAGGCAGACAAATTTGTAATCGTACTGGGTATCCTCGCGCAGGCGGCCGATGCTGACAGCCATGCCGTTTTCAAGCATACGGTCGAGCTTGGGCTGCGGGCGGTCGTTTTCCTCAAAGTAATGCAGGAACTGCTTCGGGGCGCTGGGCAGGTTCAAATCCTGTGCCGGGCCGTGGAACTCCTTCCAGGCCTGCAAGATTTCTTCCTTGCTGGGCTTATTTTCAAAGCGCACGAACACTGCGCCCATGTGGCCGTCAGAAACCGGCACACGCAGGCACTGGGCCGTAAAACGGGGCGCAGTGGCAGGAACGATCTTATCGTTCTCGATGTGGCCCCACAGCTTCAGCGGCTCCTGTTCGCTCTTCTCCTCTTCGCCGCCGATGTAGGGGATGACGTTGTCGAGGATGTCAGGGAAGGTATCAAACGTCTTGCCAGCGCCGGAAATGGCCTGGTAGGTGCAGACCAGCACGTCGGTGATGCCATACTTGCGCAGCGGATGCAGGGCAGGCACATAGCTCTGCAGGCTGCAATTCGACTTGACAGCCACAAAGCCGCGCTTGGTGCCCAGGCGCTTGCGCTGGGCGGGGATGATCTCGATGTGGTCAGCATTGATCTCAGGCACGACCATCGGCACATCAGGGGTGAAACGGTGGGCGCTGTTGTTGGACACGACCGGGCACTCGGCCTTGGCGTAGGCTTCTTCCAGCGCCTTGATCTCGTCCTTCTTCATGTTGACGGCGCAGAACACGAAATCGACCTTGGAGGCGACTTCTTCCACGTTGGCGGCGTCCAGCACGACCATCTTTTTAACGCTCTCGGGCATGGGAGTCTGCATCAGCCAGCGGCTGCCGACGGCTTCCTCATAGGTTTTCCCTGCGCTGCGTGCACTGGCCGCGAGGGCAACCAAATTAAACCAGGGGTGATTTTCCAGCAGCGTGATAAAGCGCTGGCCGACCATACCGGTTGCACCGATAACACCAACATTGTACTGTTTCATCCTGACTAAGACCTTCCTTTCACGATACCCTTCCTTATACCTATGCGTGTTCCCGTAAAAATTTGCACAGATAATAAAAAAACCGGCTTGAAAACCGGCACAAAATGCAATATAATATCATATTGCATATAACACAGCGCAACACACTGATTTACAGTGTGACAGTCCCGCACCTGTTTGGCTGCGGACCCAGGCGGATGCGTGCCGCGCATCACCTTCGGCGAAGGACCCTTTCCCGGTTTCCGCCCTTGGCAAGGGGATAAGGAAAACGGTACTGATGTGCTTCGCGCCTCTGTGTTTGGATTCATTATAATATTCCTGCATAGGAATGTCAAGACAATAGCGCTTTAAAGTGAAAAAGGATGAGAAAATATGCTGAAAAAAGATTTCTGGTATGACCTGCCGAAGGAACTCATCGCCCAGGAACCCGCCAATCCCCGCGATGCTGCCCGCCTGATGGTGCTGGACCGCAAAAATGACAAAATCTTGCACTCGGTCTTTCACGAACTGCCGCACTATCTGGAAAAGGGCGACCTGCTGGTCGTCAACAACTCCAAGGTGCTGCCTGCCCGCCTGATGGGCACCAAGGTTCCCACGGGTGCGGTTTGTGAGCTGCTGCTGCTGCGTCAGGTCAAGGGCGATACATGGGAGTGCCTGGCCCGCCCCGGCAAGCGGATGCAGCCCGGCACAAAGGTGGAATTCGGCGACGGCAGCCTGACTGCCGTGGTGGACGAGACGATGCCCGACGGTAACAAATACGTGACGTTCACCTACGATACCGAGACGCTGTACGAGAAACTGGACGAGTTTGGCAAGATGCCGTTGCCGCCTTACATCACGAAGCAACTCGAGGATCAGAGCCAGTACCAGACCGTCTATGCGAAGGAACTGGGCAGCGCTGCTGCGCCTACGGCGGGCCTGCACTTTACCCCGCAGCTGATGGACACCATCCGCTCCCGCGGTGTCAACATCGCCGAGGTCACGCTGCACGTCGGTCTTGGCACCTTCCGCCCAGTGAACGAAGAATCCATCGAGGACCACCAGATGCACAGCGAGTGGTACTCTGTCAGCGAGGAGACCGCAAAGCTCATCAACGACACCCGCGCCGCCGGGCACCGTGTTATTGCTGTGGGTACCACGAGCTGCCGCACGCTGGAATCCGTCTGGGACCGCTACGGCAAGATCGTACCCTGCAGCGGCAACACGAGCATTTTTATTTATCCCGGTATCGAGCTGCACGCCATCGATGGCCTGATCACAAACTTCCACCTGCCGGAGAGCACGCTCATTATGCTGATTGCCGCGTTCTATGGGTATGATAAGACTATGGCAGCGTATAAGGTCGCTGTCGAGCAAAAGTATCGCTTCTTTAGCTTTGGTGATGCGATGTTCATTCGGTAATTTGGTAAAAGAAAACAACTTCTCAAAAGCGCCGGGGTAGCCTTCGGCGCTTTTGCTATGATGAGGGGGAACGCTGTATGGAGCAGGGCAGATTGTTCAAAATTGTGTATTACTTGTTGGACAAAGGCAGGACCACGGCCCCCGAGCTGGCGGAAAAACTGGAAGTCTCCGTCAGGACGATTTACCGTGATTTGGACGTCCTCAGCGTCGCCGGAATACCGATTTACACCACGCAGGGAAAGGGCGGCGGCATCTTCCTTCTGCCGGAGTTTGTGCTGGACAAATCACTGTTGTCACCGCAGGAAAAAGAGCAAATCCTCATGGCGTTACAGGGGCTTTCCGTCGCAGAAAACAGGCAGAGCGATGAACTGCTTGCAAAAGTGGGTGGACTTTTCCGGGCTCAGCACGCAGACTGGATAGAAGTCGACTTTTCCGACTGGCACAAAAACACCGCAAAAGCAGACGTGTTTGACCAAATCAAGGGCGCTATTTTAAGCCGCCATAAAATCAAATTTTCGTATTTCTCAGGAGAGGGCGACTGCACGGCCCGCACAGTGGAGCCGTACAAGCTGGTTTTCAAAAGCAAAGATTGGTACTTGTACGGCTTCTGCTGTTTGCGGAACGACTTTCGTTTTTTCAAATTGACACGAATCAAAGATTTGAAAATTCTGTCAGAAACTTTTCTGCGCAAAGTAGCGGACACTCCCGCATCAAAGGCAAGCATCCAAAACGAACCACTTATCCCGGTAAAGCTGAAATTCTCTCCCGAGGCGGCCTTCCGTGTCTATGACGAATTTACCGACACCGTAACGAAAGATGCGCAGGGGAACCTGTACGTGGCCGTTAATCTGCCAGAAAAAACGCTGTACAGCTACATTTTGTCTTTTGGTGATACAGTAGAAATTCTGGAGCCTGACGCACTGCGGCACAACATGAAAGAAATGCTGGTCCACATGGCGGGAAAATATAAAACCTGACACAGGACGTCAAGTTTTCTGCGGTATCATGAAAAGCGAAAGGAGGCGCTTTTTATGAAATACGAATGGAAAAAGCAGGAGAAGGAACTTTACGGCGCAAAAACAGTCCCCGCTGTGGTGACAGTCCCGGAACAAAATTACATTATGATAAGCGGAGAGGGAAACCCGAATGACGCAGATTTTTCCAACCGTGTGTCGGCGCTGTATTCGGTGGCCTATGCGGTCAAAATGGCTTACAAAAAAGCTGCGCAAGGCAGTATTGACGATTTTGCCGTGTACCCCTTGGAGGGTGTTTGGCAGAAAATTGAAGGGGACGAGCTTGTAAAAGAAAATCTGCGGTACACTCTCATGATACGTCAGCCGGGCTTTATTGAGAAAGACCGCATAGATGCGGCTTTGGAATGCGCAAAAGTCAAAAAGCCGAACCCGCTCTTGGAAGAAATCCGCTTTGAAATCGTGCAGGGCGGAACCTGCGTGCAGATTTTGCACATTGGCGCGTATGATGATGAGCTGGTGTCTTTTGCAATGCTGGACAAATTTGCACGCGCCCTCAGTCTGACACGTGCGGAAAGTTGCCACAGGGAAATCTATCTGAATAACGCCAACCGCACAGAAAAAAGCAAGCTCAAAACCATTTTGCGCTATATGGTAAAATAGTTCTGTGCAAGGGTCGTTGGGCTGCCGTTTTACGGTTGACGAATCACGATTTTTCTTTTATAATAATCTATTAGGCGGTGCAGGGAAAAAAGCCCCCCTGCGCCGCCTTTTTCGGATGAATCATTTTAAAACGGAGATAGAAACCTATGCCTTACCGCCTTATCAAACAGGAAGGTACCGCCCGCCGCGGTGAGTTTACCACGGTCCACGGTACGGTACAGACCCCGGCGTTCCAGAACGTCGCCACAGCCGCCGCCATCAAGGGCGGCCTGTCGGCGCTGGATCTCAAGGATATCCGCGCACAGGTCATGCTGTGCAATACCTATCATCTGCACCTGCGCCCGGGTGACAAGCTCGTGGCCGAGATGGGAGGCCTGCACAAGTTTACCAAGTGGGACGGCCCCATTCTGACTGACAGCGGCGGGTTCCAGGTGTTCAGCCTGGCCAAGCTGCGTCATATCACCGAGGAGGGCGTCACCTTCAACTCCCACCTCGACGGCCACCGCATTTTCATGGGGCCGGAGCAGAGCATGCAGATTCAGGCGAACCTCGGCTCCACCATCGCCATGGCCTTTGACGAATGCGTTGAGAACCCGGCCACCTACGAGTACGCCAAGAACAGCTGTGCCCGCACGGCACGCTGGCTGCTGCGCTGCAAGGACGAAATGAACCGCCTCAAGCACGAGGAAAAGGCCGTTAACCCGGATCAACTGCTGTTCGGCATCAACCAGGGCTGCACGTTTGAGGATCTGCGCGTCGAGCATATGAAGCAGATTGCTGAGTATGATCTGGACGGCTACGCCATCGGAGGTCTGGCGGTGGGCGAGCCTGCCGAGGTCATGTACGATGTTATCTCTGCTGTTGAACCGTTTGCGCCGAAAAACAAGATTCGCTACCTGATGGGCGTCGGCACCCCGGGCAACATCATCGAGGGCGTCTACCGCGGTGTTGACCTGTTCGACTGCGTTATGCCCAGCCGTAACGCCCGCCACGGCCACCTGTTCACCTGGGACGGCATCATCAACATCAAGAACCTGAAATATGAGCGCGACGAGTCGCCCATTGACCCGCACTGCGATTGCCCGGTCTGCCGCAACTTCTCCCGCGCGTACATCCGCCATCTGCAGAAAGCGGACGAGTTGCTGGGGATGCGTCTGGCCGTTATGCACAACCTGTATTTTTACAACCACCTGATGGAGCGCATCCGTGAGGCGCTGGACAACGGCACCTTCCAGCAGTTCCACGACACCTATGTGCATAAACTTGACACCCGCATCTGATTTTTCGCCGAGATATTAGAATAAGTGCGAAAGAAGTTGAAAAACTTCTTCCGCGCTTATTTTTTTTACCCAAAAACAGCAAGGAGGGAGGACGACACCATGAAGTATAAACATTTGAGTTACAGTGACCGCCAAGAAATGGAGAAGCTCTACCTCCAAGGTTGGCACATGAACGACATTGCCGCAAAGCTGGGCGTTAGTTTGGCGACGGTCTACCACGAGCGGGCGCGAGGTGACACCGGGCAGATGGACGCGAGCGGGCGCGGCGGTTACAGCGCTGAACTGGCACAGAGCAAAATCTACGCCCGGCGGCAGGAGTTGCAGGAGCGGCATTAAAGGAGGAAGTCAAAAGTGGAAGTGCGGTACATTGAGATCAAGACCAGCCCGGAGGGGCAGACCATTAAAGCCTATACCCCGGCGCAGTACAAAAAGGAAATGACCCGGCGGAAAAATGCCGCTGCCCGCGCCCGGAAGCTGACCCGCTTGCAGGAGCGCGTCGGTGCCGTGCTTGCCATGCTGGGGTTCCTTATGCTGCTGGGCGCTGGCGGTATGTGCGAGATCGGGCAGATCATCGGTTACGGCTTGGCCGGCCTGTTCCTGTTCGTTTTCGGCGTATGGCTTGCCCACGGGTTTTACGGGCAGGCCGACAAAGCGGAGTGGGCGCGTGAATCCTTATAAGGACATGACCCTTGCCGCCCGGCGGGCGCGGGAAAGCCGCTGGAACGCCAAGACCTGCGCACGGGTGGTTCACCCGCGATTTGGTGAAGTGATCGTGCCGCACACCTCCAACTATGCCGCCATGCTGAACGCGGCGGAGTATTGGGGCTGCGACTGGTTGGAGATCATCGACGATGTGAAAGTTTGGGCAGTTGGGCCGGACGCTGTGCCGGTGAAAATGCCACGCCACGAAAGGAACAGAAGATGAACGGCGCACTTTTGAGCAGCAAGAAGATGGACTACTGCACACCGCAAGGCTTTTTCGATACCCTGAACGCGGAGTTTCATTTTACTTTGGACGCAGCGGCCACGGAAAAAAGCGCAAAATGCAAGCAGTTCTACACCCCGGAAACGGACGGCTTGACAGCCCCGTGGAATATCGGGGGGGGGGGCAGCGTGTTTTGCAACCCGCCGTATGGCCGGGCGCTTGGAGCGTGGGTACGCAAAGCCTATGAGGAGGCACAGGCCGGAACAACGGTGGTTCTGCTGATACCGGCAAGAACAGACACGGCCTATTTCCATGACTACATATACGGGAAAGCGGAAATCCGCTTTTTGCGTGGGCGGCTGCACTTTGAGGACGAGGACGGAAACAGGTTTCCGCCTGCACCGTTCCCGTCGATGGTAGTCGTTTACAACGGAGATCATCAATGCTTGAACTAAACCAGTGCTACAACATGGATTGCATGGAGGGCATGGCACAATTCCCGGATGGGTTCTTTGATCTTGCAGTGGTTGACCCGCCGTATTTCAGCGGGCCGGAACGCCGGGGCTATTACGGCAGCAAGGTCAGCAAAATCGGCGTGTACCGCGACTACCCGGTATCACCCGCGTGGGAAATACCGGGGCGGGCGTACTTTGACGAGCTGCGCAGAGTTTCCAAGCACTACATTGTGTGGGGCTGCAACTACTTCAACTATGAGTTCGCACCCGGCAGAATCGTGTGGGATAAATGCAAGAAAGGAACCAGCTTTTCAGACTGTGAGCTGGCCGCAACTGACATATTCAACACCGTGCGCCTGTTCAGGTTCATGTGGAACGGTATGCTGCAAGGCAAGAGCATTGCCGAGGGGCATATCATGCAGGGCAACAAAAAGCTGAACGAGGCGAGAATCCACCCGACGCAAAAGCCGGTGGCGCTGTATGACTGGATTTTTCAGAACTACGCCGCGCCGGGGTGCCGGGTGCTGGACACCCACTTGGGGAGCGGGAGCAGCAGAATTGCCGCTTACGAGGCCGGAGTGGATTTTATCGGGTTTGAGATCGACCCGACCTATTACGCAGCAGAGGAACAGCGCTTTTTGGACTACACCAGCCAAACAAGCCTGTTCCATCTAACATAAAACGCAGGAGGTCAAGACAATGGAAAGTACCAGTATTTCGGATGTGCGCAGGATGTGCCAGCGCGGCGCGTTCCGGGCGTATGTGCAGGGCGGCAAGGTATTCTTGGAGGATACAGCCACCGGGCAGGTGGTGCCGCTGAACGGCGAGAGCGGCCCGGCCAACACGGAGCGGCGGGCCGCACCCCACCGGGAGGACAGGCGCGGCAGCCGCGTGGAGCGGATGTTTGGTGCCCGTGACACTTGGAAAAGCGCCGACCCGGACGCAGACCAAGGGCCGTACAGGGGCTTTTTGATTGTGCAGTGCGAGGAGTGCGGCGCGATCAAGGCGTTTTGCGCCAAGCATGAAACATACGGGTACAAGTGCGGCGAGTGCGGTCACGAAACGCCGCTGGAAAAGCTGCGCCCGCTGTTTATGCACTGCAAGTGCGGCAAGAGCTTCAGCTACAAAACCAACCTGACCGCTGACCGGGTGACACATACCTGCCTTGCCTGCAAAGCGCCGGTGGATTTGGAGCTGAACAGCAGAAAAACCGCCTATGTTACCGTGGGCGAAAGGAGATAAAGAAAATGGCAAAGATTCTGTGCAACTACTTTGGCCTTAGTATGGCCGCCGAGGGCGAGAGCGATTTTGTGGGCAGGCAGGCCGCCGCCTTTTTGGGCTATGTGCAGCAGGACGCGGAGCGCTGCGCCGCAAATTGCGGCAGTGCCGAGGATTTGAGCGCCGCGCCGGAGGAGATCAAGCGGGAAATCCTGAGCAACGACGAGGAGCTGCGCCGCAGGGAGCAGACCGCGCCGGGCGTGGAGCATGATGTGGTGGCGATTTACGACAACGCCGGTATTCCCTCCATCATGCACAGGTTCCGCCGCGTGACCAACAAGGAGCTTTTCGGCGGCAGTGACGCGGTACACCCGGCGTTCATCATCGGCGGCGAGGTGTACGACGAAATTTATATTTCAGTCTACGAAAACACAATGATTAACGGCAAGCCGTACAGCCTGCCCTTGCAGGAGCCGGTCACGAATATCACGATGGAGGATTTCGCGCAGGCGTGTTTCTCCAAGGGCGAGGGTTGGCACTGCCTGACGGCGGCGGAGTGGGGCTTGCTGGCTGACACCAGCCTGAAACTGGGCACCCTGCCACACGGAAACACGAATTGTTCCAACTGGCACGGTGACGACAAGGAACAGGGCATTATCATTGAGGACAGCTACAAGACGCTGACCGGCAGCGGCCCGGCTACTTGGACGCACGACCACACGGCCAGCGGCGTACATGATCTTTGCGGCAACATTTGGGAGTTTGCCCGTGGTGTGAGAATCCGCGACGGGGCGCTGTGGGCGGCGGAGAACAACGACGCGGCCCTGCCCGAAACGGATTTGACCGAGTGCGGCGACGGATGGAAACCGATCACGGATGCGGAGGGCCACCCGCTGTATGTTGCGGTGGAAGATAACAAGATCACCTTTAACACCTATCCGAGCATTCACCGTGACTACTGCGGCTGCGCGTGGGGGAATGTGCGGATGAACTGCGACAGTGAGCAGCTGCGGGCACTGGCCCTGTTTGCCGGGGAGAAAAAGGCCGGGTGCTATGTGGACAGCACCGAGGGCGAATACATACTGTTTCGCGGTGGCGACTGGCACAATGGCGGCAGCGCTGGGGTGTTCAATTCCAACCTGAGCGCCCCGCGCTCCCGTGCCCTCGGCAACATCGGGGGCCGTTCCGCTTATTTCAAGAAGCACTGAAACGCCGGACACTGAAACACTGACCGCCAAGCGATAGCGCGGCGGAGAAATGAGGGCACTATGGAAGTTTTGAAAGCTATTCTCGCTGCGCTGGTTGGCCTGCTGGTGATTTTTGCCTGCATTGCGTGGGCAATCGCCGCCGTGCTGGGGCCGCTGGCAATTATCAAGCTGTGTGCGCTGTGCCTGCTGGGCTGAAAGGAGCCGGGCTATGAAGTTGAGCAAGTTTGTGAAACGAGCCAAGAGCGAAAGCTACTGCATGGTGATTCATGCGGACGACAGCGGCATTTGGCTGGGCACCCGTTCGGCGCTGTACAACGCCACGGAGTTGCCCGAAATGGAGGGCAAGGAACAGGTAGGCGCGGTGCTGGACATTGACAGTAAGGCGTGGGAAAAGATGTTCTTTGACGAAAAGTACGCCGAAACCGGCGGCGCGGCCTTTGGCATGAACCTGACGGACGCTGACCCACTGGAACAGGAGGCGCGGCGGGTGCCGCTGGAAATGTTCTACAAGGGCATGGGGCTGGTTGGCCTTATGTATGGCAACGCCGGGGAACTGATTTTCTACGATTCCGCGCTGATCGCCCCCCATTGCCGATGTGGTCAAGAACAGCGACTACATACAGACCGTTGTGCGCAAGACCGCTGGCGGTGCGCCGTATGTGGTTATCAAAGACGGGTTTGAAGTGCTGGCCGGGTTTGTGCCCTTGAAGATCATAACCAAGCAGTTCTTGGAGGATTTGAGCGAGTTTGAAAGCGCCTGCGTGAGCCAGTATATGCGGGAGCAGAAGCAGGCTTTGGACGCAGCAGACCCGGACAAGCAGGACGAGGACGCGGAGCAGATCGGAATGGAGGGCGCAGAAAGTGAAAACGAGTAGTGCGCCCGCCACCCTAAAGCCTATTCTATTCAACACAGAAATGGTGCGGGCAATCTTGGCAGGCGAAAAGACCTGCACCCGGAGAATTGCCAAGAGCGAGAAGCCGCCCTTTGTGGTGGGCGACATCCTGTATGTGCGGGAAACATGGTGTATTAACACCTTTGGAACGCACTACCGGGCGGACTGGCCGAACGGCGCTTGCCCGGAAATGGACTGCGACGACCAATGGCACCCGTCAATCCACATGGGCAAGGACATTGCGAGAATTTTTCTGCGAGTAAAAAGCGTCGAGCGCGGGCCGCTTAGAGGCATGGAGGTTGCGGACTTCCAAAAAGAGGGTGTAAAGCCACAAAACAGACTGGGCGGCTGTAAGTGTGCATGGGCACAAGAGGGCTGCATGGAAAGGCCGTGCGAAAACCGCGACGCCTATGAGTGGTGGCGCTACATGACCTCGTTTCGCAAACTGTGGGATAGCACACTACCGGCGGCCAGCGTTCGGACGCTGGGCTGGAAAGCAAACCCGGATGTGTGGATGATCGAGTTTGAAAGAACCGAACGCCCGGAAAGTGTGAAGGACTGAAAATGAACATTGTTTCTTTCGGCGGTGGCACAAACAGCACCGCAATGATTATCGGGATGTATCTGCATAAAATCCCGGTTGATCTTATCCTATTTGCAGACACGGGCGGCGAACAGCCGCACACCTATGAATTTATCCGGGTGTTCAATGCTTGGCTGGAAAAGCACGGTTTGCCAACGATCACGCCGGTGTTTTATACCGACAAGGACGGAAACCGGCTGACCTTGGAGGCGGAATGTTTGCGATCACACACGCTGCCCTCTATCGCCTATGGATTCAAGAAGTGTTCCTTGAAACACAAAATCGGAACGCAGGAAAAATTTTGCAACCACTATCCGCCGTGTGTGGAAGTTTGGAAAAGCGGTGGCCGCGTCAACAAGTACATTGGCTATGACGCAGGCGAAACCCGCCGTATTCAACACGCCGCTGCCATTGACGAGGTGGACAAGAAATATGAAAAGCACTACCCGCTTTATGAATGGGGCTGGGATAGAGCCGAATGTGTGCGTGTGATCGAGCGGGCGGGGCTGCCAAAGCCGGGCAAGTCGAGCTGCTACTTCTGCCCGTCGATGAAAAAGAAAGAAATTCAAGCGTTGTGGGAGAACAACCCGGAGCTTTTTCAGCGGGCGGTTGACATGGAACACAACGCGGCGGACAGCCTGACCAGCATTAAAGGGCTTGGCCGCAAGTGGTCATGGGAAAGCTACCGCGACGAATTTATTGAAGCGCAGGAGCTTGAAAAAGCGCAGTTGACCTTTGACGATCTTTTCCCGGAGGCACCGGGCGGGTGCCTGTGCGGTGCGCCGTGTGGTTGCTATGACGGGTAAATCAAAAACAGAATAAGCCTTGCAGGCCGGGCGCGGAGCGGGATTGTGCCCCGCCCGGCTGCTTGATTTTTTAGCCTTGCCGCGCTGCGGCGGGCTAAAAAAATACCGCCTTGGGCGGTTTGGGGCTGGTATACCAGTAGTAAGTTAAGCACCACGGCAGAAATGCCGGGGAAAGGGGTCAAGGGGGAAACGAGGGCGGCGGGCACTGCCTGACCAACAGCAGGACGGAAAGAGAGCCGCCCGGTGTTTCCCCTTGCCTGCGGAGCAGAGTGTGGTATTCCAGCGAGAAGAAAATAATACAGGGGTGCGGGGGTGTAGCCCCCGCATGGGAAGTAACCACCTTGGGAAAGGGGCAAAAGCTGTGAAGTCGATCTATTACAGAGAGCAAAAGCACATCTGCGGCAAGAGTTATGCCACCGCCCCCTACATGGAGGTTGATCTATACCCCGTGACACCCAAGCAGCACAAAGCAAGCCGCCGCGCCAAGCGCAAGGAGGCCAGCACCCTTGCACAGCAGACCTACAACGACAACAGGGCCAAGCGATACCATGTGCAGCTTGTCAATGCCAACTTCGGCAAGGGTGATTTTTCGTGGACGGGAACCTATGACGACGACCACCACCCGGAGCCGGGCGACACGGCCAAGGCTGACCGCGATTTGACGAACTACATAAAGCGCCTGTACCGTTGGTGCGATAAGAACGGCGTACAGCGCCCAAAGTGGGTTGCGGCCACCGAGTATTGCACTGTGCAGGAGGATGGCACAGCCTGTGGGCGGCACCACCACCACGCGATCATACAGCACACCGACGGCCTGACCCGTGATGTGCTGGAACAGCTATGGGCAGATAAGGCCGGGCAGATCGGATTTACCCGCTGTGAATACTTGGATGTTGACCACGGCAGCGTTGAAAGTCTTGTGCGGTATATCAGCAAGAACAAGCGGTGCGCCCGGAGCTGGCGGCAGAGCCGTGGCCTTGAAAAGCCGAAAACACCGCCGCCGAACGATACCAAGTGGAGCCGCAAGGAGTTGGACGAGGCAAGCACCCTGTACATCGACGATGTGGCGTACTGGGAGCGGAAATACCCAGGCTATACCCTGAACCGGGTGGAAACGCGGGTAAGCAATGCCGGGTGGCGGAACACCACCGTGATTATGCGCCGGGCAGAGTGCTGGCACGGCACACCGGGGCGCAAGGTTACGCCGAGAATGAACAGGTAAGAAAGGGGCACGGGTCTATGCTGTGCGTGAAAAAAGTTATCGTGATTTGCCGGGAGGTCAACAGTCAGACCGGGCAAATTGCCGCGTATGTGGTTCCGATGGAAATTGACGAACACACGGTTGTGCGTTTGAGCCTGCGGTCAATGTTCAACCCGGAATTACGCTATTTCTTCGCGTATGAAGATGTTTACCAAGAACAGAAACAGGAAATCACCGCCATGCTGAAACGCCGGAATATTACCAAGCAGGAAGTTGACAGCGTGTACGGGATTGCAGAAGTTGGGAGGCAATGACTATGGACAACAAGGAACGCTTTATTGAGATTTTCACCTCGCAGATTCACAGACCGGGTGCGGCGGAGCTGCTGGAATGGCTGGAAAGCACGGACTTTTTCGAGGCACCGGCCAGCACCCACTACCACGGCAGCTACCCCGGCGGGCTGGTGGAGCATAGCCTGAATGTGTACTATGAGTTGATCGGCGCGGGGCGGGTGCCGGGTGTGCCCACGGCAGAAACCTATGCCGTTGTAGCGCTGCTGCATGACATTTGCAAGGCAGATTTTTATGCCCAAAGCACAAGAAATCAGAAGAACAGCGACGGCAAGTGGGAAACTGTGCCATGCTATACCGTGCGCGAAAAATTCCCGTTCGGTCACGGGGAGAAGTCTGCCTTTTTGGTGCAGCGCTTTATGCTGCTGACCGACGCCGAGGCGCTGGCTATCCGCTGGCACATGGGCGCGTATGACGACGCGGCAAAGGGCGGCAGTAAGGTTTTGTCCGCCGCTATGGCCGCAACGCCGCTTGTCTATGCACTCCATGCTGCCGATATGCGGGCAGAACAGAAAGAGAACGCGCAGCAATGAACATGGAGTTGGACGACCTGCCACCGCGCTACCGCGCACAGGCTGAACAGCAGCTTGCCGCCCGGAAACGCCGCGCCGCTGACCCGCTGGCCGAGGCGGTGAAGCAGGCCAAGGCGGCAGGCCGGGATTTTGACAGCCGGGGCGAGTATGAATTTTACACGGGAACCGTGCTGCCAAAGATGGCGCGGGGCGAGATCGTGGAGTGTGAGCAGCACCCCGCGTTCCCGCTGTTCCCGGCGGGTGAATACGGCACCATGAAGCTGCACCCTATACGCTACACGGCAGACTTTAGGCTGACCTATGCCGACGGCACCGTTGAGATCGTGGAGATCAAGAGCAAGTTTGTCCGGCGTATGCAGCGTGACTACCCTGTGCGGCGGCGGGTGTTCTTAGAACAGATCGCCCGCCCGGCGGGGTGGAAATTTACCGAGATCATCACCGCAGAAGACAAAGACGACCTGAAACGCTGGCGAGAGCTGGCAAAGGAGGGCTGAACCCATGAAGAACCAAGAAAAGCGCCCGTGCCCGCTGTGTGAGCGGCACCAGCGCATGGAAACCACCAGCGGTATGTTGTTTTGGGTGGAGTGGGGCGAGGACGGCAACCCGCGCCTTTGTACTGACACCCTGCACGACGGCGGCGGGCTGAATGTGCTGTGCATTGATTTTTGCCCGCTTTGTGGCCGGGAAATGGAAAAACAGGAGGCTTTGGGATGAAAAGACGGCATACTACACCGCGTTATTACGCCCGGAATGCGGCCATGCAGGCACAGCGGCGCTTTTTGCGTACCGGCAAGACAGAGGCCGAACGGCTGGACGATCACCGGGAGGCAACGGCAAATGTGCTGGTGCTGTGCATTTTGGCGGCGATCTACGACAAATACGGCATTGGTGAAATGCGCTTGCAGCGCGTGGTGGATTGTGCAAACGAGATTTCGGCCAAGTATGCGTTGGAAAAGCAGGTGCGCGGCGAGGAACGAGCCAAAGCAACGCTGGTAGCTGCGGTGTGGTGGTTCATGCCGCCGTTTCTGCTGCCTGCGCTGTCTGCCCCCAAGACGGAGAGGGAGGCTGTGCAGCTGGCCGCCCGGCGCGAGGCGGCGGACACGGTTATGAAAATCTATGTGCAGGCCATGCACAAGGCGCTGGGCTTTGGCGCTGACCGCGTGGCCGTGGTGGTGGAAGAAACCGAGGGCAATTTCCGCCAGTTTGGCGAGTGTACCAAGGACGGCGAGTATTACGGGTACGCGGTGCTGGCGCGGAAGATCGGGCAGATCATTCACGACACGGTGGAGGTGGACACCAGCGGAGCAACGGAGCCGATTTTCAGCAAGACGCTGTTCTGATTTACAGGCAATGGAGGTGCTGGGTATGCGGAGCGAAACGGTAAAGCATATCGTCAAATATTACGGGGGAATCCCGGAGGCTATCAAGCTGTTTAAACGGGAGCGTGACGCGCTGGAAGATGAATATAACGGCTTGGGCGGCCTTGCTATGGACGGTATGCCGCATAGTTCGGCACCCGGCAACCCAACCGAGGCGCTGGCTGTGCGCGTGATCGAAAACGGCGTGAAGAACCGCCTGCAGGAGATCGGCGTTCAGGTGGAAGTCTTGGAGGGCGACGCGGCCAACATCCGGGGCGCACTGGACGCGGTGAACGGTAAGTACAAGTCGGTCATAATCATGCGGCTGATTCGTGGGTACAGTTGGACAAAAATTTCCGGCAAGCTGGGTGTGCCGGACAGCACGGCGCGGAATTGGCACGGCAGAGCTGTGGAACGGCTGGGCGAGGTGCTGGAAGAAGTGCCGATGGTGGACGAGTTGGCCGAGCGGGCCACGCGCGCGCGTACATAATATGCGCCGGGAAAAATCCCGTAAAAAACGCCAATGCCCCGGCGGGATTTTTTGCGTGTAAAAACCTCTCTTTTGGAGCGGGAAACACAGCGGGAAAACTGGCCGAAAAAGTGTTTTGGTCAAAAGATTTCACCCGGCGGGCGGAACCTTTTCCGCTGATCGGGAAAAGCTGCCGGAAAAACAATTTGCGAATAGGAGGAATGAGGCGTGAAAGCGGAGCAGGATTTTAAGCTGGTTTGCACCGGCGGGCCGTATGGTGACTGCTGCTGTTCGTATGCTGTGGAGCTGCACGGAGAATGGACGGTGCAGGAGTTTGTAAAAGCCGTTTTGGAAAGAAACCCTTGCGAATTGGGTTTTTTCTACATCCAGAGGGCCGGGCAAAAGTGGTACGAGGCGCAGGTGAAGATTGAGTATCAATATGGAAACATGAAAAGCACTGTGCCGAAGAAAATCGCCCGCAAGAAAATCAAGCGTGTACACAGCAACGGCGGGTGGTCGTTGATGGACTACTGGATAGAAACATAAAGACCCGGCGGAGAACCGGGCAAAGGAGGCGCGTTTTTGTGAAAAGGCTTGTAAGCCGGGTGATTGCCCGGCGTATCGTGGCAGAAATTGAGCTGCAAGGCGGACGAAAGCCCCCGTTGGAGGGCACGAGGCGTCTTGTGGAGGCGCAAAATTGGCAGACGATTGCCCGCGTTGCAGCAGACTGTTTTGTGGTGCGCCCGCTGCGGCGCTGGATGAAACGGAGAAATGAAAAGTGAAACTGTGTGACAGGTGCAGGGTGCCCGGTTGCCTGCTGGACTATGGCGGCAAGGCTTGCCAAGAGGCACGAAAGAAGTATTGCCCGGATGTAGTTTTTACCCATGCGGACAAGATCAGGGAAATGGACGACGAGGCGCTGGCGGTTGCGATCATGTGCCCGCACGACGACGATAAATGCCCCGGCCCCGGTGACGCGAAAACCTGCATAAAGTGCTGCTTGGACTGGCTGCGGGAATCGGCGGAGGGGTAAGCATGGCGCAGATCGTGACGGCGCAGTTTGTGGGGCAGACCTCTTGCGGGTTTGTCAGCAAGAAATACTATGAAATCGAGATCAGCGCCGGGCGGAGCGGGTGTTTGTGTGTGCGGGATGTGCAGGGGCAAGGCTTTTGCCCGTATTCCACGCTGGCCGCCCTGCGGAGAAACTGGAAGATCATCGACAACGAAAAAACGCCCGGCGGTGAACCGGGCAGAAATGAGGCAGGATATGAACGAGGATATTTTGACCCACGGTGAAACCATGAGCGAGGAGCAGCTTTTGGAGGGATTGCGTAAAACCCCCGAACTGAAACGGCGCTTGGTCATGCGCGTGGCGGCGGATTTGCTGGAAAGCGAGGCATTTTTGGAGGCGTACCCGCATTTGGAAACCGAGGAACAAATAAAAACGGCGCTTACCCGGCTTTTGCACAAGAACAAGGTAAGCACCATTGATGGGCGGCGTATGGCCGCAGAACTGGCGGAAAGTTACGAGGGAATGTATTCCCATTCGGACAGATCGGAGGGGCCAGCGTCGGGGCATGAATCCCATTCGTCACAGCCTGTTACATGACAAAAAACATTGTCGGCTTCTGCCTGCGGCGTGTCGCAAGCCTCCCAAACTGTTTCGTTATGGCACAGGCCGAAAGTGCCGTCAGGCTGGCGCACGATCTTCAAAATGCCGATTGGTGAGCGATAAATCCACATAATAGCTAAACCTCCAAAATTGTTTTGTGCAATGCCTATAATACAGCGATTTTAGGCAAAAAACAACAGGAAAACACCCCCGGCGGGCCGTGTGGCCTTGGCTGGGGGTGTTGCTGTTTGCGCAGGTTTTGTGATCGTGGCGGGCGGTTTTGTGCCCGGGGCGGGGTTATTTGTGATCGTCGGGGCCTGTTTCGTGATCGGCGGGCGGGTTGCCGGTCAAGGACGGCGGCAGGCCGTTTTCATCCAGCGGGCCGGTGTATTCTGTGAGGTCAATCAAGGTAACTTCCGGCGGCGGGGGTATGAGCTTATAATACTTGCCGTTTTCGTAGTGCAGATCGGTCACGCCGTCATACCACGCAATATCCCCGTGTTGGGCTTGGGCGGCCTCCATGCTTTGCTGTGCCTGCGCTTCGGTCAGGCCGTCGAACAGCAGGCGGGCACCGTCGGCAAACTGGGCCACAAGGCGGTACGGCGGATAAACGGCCATGTTTTCGTTGTTCATGCGTTGCACCCTTTCGTTTTGTATTTTGCGTTGGGTCTATTATACCACGCAATGCCCCGGCGGTGAACCGGGGCGGCGCGGCGTTTTGTGTTTTGGGGTTGTTATCCGGGGCACAATTTACAGGCCAAGCACCCGGCGGGCGGCGTATTCGGCATTTTGTGTTAGCTGGCGCTGCCATGCTTTGTTGCGGGGCGACCAACGGAAACCGTTGGATTTGAGCGCGTCGCGGGTGTCTGCGTCGGGGATTTCATCAAACAGGATTTGCAGGCGGTTTTCTTCGGCGTTGCGCACGATCTCGCCGCCGTCAAATTTCGTGGCGTTGTCGGGCTGCTGGGCGGCGGCTTGCAGTTTGTCCAGATCGGCAAGGCGGGCTTGTACGCGCTTGATCTTGCCGCGCAGGCTGGACAGCTCAAAATCCCCGTAGGGCTTGCCGTACAGTTTGATGGAAAAGGCTTCGGGGTCGGTGATCGCGTCGGCCTGTTCATCGGTCAGGCTGGCATAGCCGCGCAGGGTTTTGTGCTTGCGGTAGTAGGCATTGGCGGCCTTGCAATAATCAAGGGCGTTTTGTTCCTGCTGCAGGCGGTCTTGGAGCAGTTCGCGGGCGTGGGGGTCGGTCAGGTCTACCGCGCCGGTGCCCACGCTGCGGATTTTGTCAAGGATAGCGTCAATCTCCTTGTACTCCTGCCAAAGAGATTCGCGGCGGGCGTTCTGCTTTTGCTTTTTGCGCACCGGGAAGTTGCTGCCGCCGCAAACGAGGACGGAGGGGCAGGCCGATTCGTTGCGGTAATAGGCGTTGTAGTAGTCGGCAAGGCGGCGGGCGTAGCGGTCAAGCAGGGCGTCCAGCTTGTCGTGATAGTAGGGGCTGATCTTGGCCTTGCGTTCCTCCACCAGCGCGGCGGCCTTGTCCACGGCGGCGCGGTATTCTTCCGTAGCGCTGCCGGGGCGGTAGTCGCTCATAGAATTAACATCGTTCGCACGGCGGGCGGTTTGTTCGTTGATTTCGTAGTATTGCATTTTGTGTACCTCCTGTTTTGTGTTTTGGGTAATGGGAACGGGCCGATTTACAACTGGCCCGGCGTGGCGTTGTGCCGCTGGGGGCTGCCGTGTGGTCTTATGCCCGGCGGCGGTGCCCATTGCGCAGGGCTGGCGGGGCTTGTTTTTGTGGTGATAAGCTGCCCGTAAACCGTGCCGGGGCCGCCCGGCGGCGGGTACAATCTGTTTTGTGGGGAGGTGTACCGGCTCCCGTTGGACTTATGCCAGCACCCCGGCGGGCTGGCGGCCATTGTTGGCGATGGGTGCGCGTTGTGAGTTCGTGCCGGGCTTGTGATCGTGTTTGTTACCCATGAGCGCCCACCCCTTGCAGGGTGGCCGGGCTTGCACCGGCGGCGCGTTATGCGTCGGCCTTGCGGGTCAATCAAGGCAAGTTTCGCGCTTGATTTTGTACTGCGCCTTGATTTTGTCATAGGCGCGGAGCGTGACCATGTAGGTGTCCTGTTCTGCGTCGTAGGTAATGCCGCGCCCGTGGAGCGGGGGCAGACCGTCACGCAGGGGGCGCAGAAAGTAGTGCTTGCCATAGTAGGCAAGATCGGCGGCGTAGTCGCAGCCCGTGGGGGCCTGCTGCATTTCGTAGCAGTAGGAATACTCGCCGGGGGCGGTGGCCTGCACGGCGGGGGTCTTGGCGGCCTCCAATGCGTCATAATCGGGGGCGTAGCCGTAAACCTCGCCGGTGCTGGGGTCGTAGCGGGAAACTGAAAAATCCGGGATGAAAAGCGCCGTGTTTGCGCCGATCTGCTGGGAGTAGCCACCGGGAACCGGGGCAAAGGTGCCGGGAATTTTGCGTTCTGTTGCTGCCATTGTGAAAGCCTCCTGTTTTGTGCTGTGTTTTGTGTGGGTGGTTTTGTGTACCCATGAGCGCCCGCCCCTTGCAGGGTGGCCGGGCTTGCACCGGCGGCGCGTTATGCGTCGGCCTTGCGGGTTGTGTGAATCAGTCGGAGATACAAAGCATATAGCCGCGCTTGGCGCAGATGATCGAAAGCCGGTTAAACTCCATGTAGCGGCGGAGGGCGTCAGGGTTGCGGGTGTCGGCCAGTTCTGCCCGGTGGCGCTGCATATAGCGGCGCTGCGTGGCAAGCTCTTTCTGTGCTTGACGGTCAGACAGACGGGAAAGTGTGTAAGTGGTCATAGTGTGCGGCCTCCTGTTTTGTGTTGTGTGTGGGTGATCTTGTACCCATGAGCGCCCGCCCCGTGTGGGGGCGGCTGGGCTTGCACCAGCGGCGGCGGGTGCCGTCGGCCTTGCGGGTTGCGTGGGTTAGAACATGGAAATTTGCTCACATTCGGCGGCGGGCTGTGCAGGGGCGGGAGCTGCGGCGGCCTGCTGCGCTGCCTTGCGGGCCTTGCGTTCGTCGGCCAGCTTTTTGTTATAGGCGGCAATCTCCTCCGGGGTCTTGGCCTTGGGGGTGTCGTCCTGCCCGGCGGGCTTGACCTGATCGAAAGTGAACAAGTGCGCCTTGGCCATGTAGTAATGCGGGTCGGGGGCGTCGGCGTCGGGGCCGTTCTGCCCGGCTTTGGCGGCCTCTGCGCGGGCGGCCTTGGCGGCCTTGCCGGGGCGCTCGGTGTACTTCCACAGATCGCAGGTAATGGCGGCGTGTTCGCCACGCTTGACGGAGTAGCCCGCCTTTTTCCACTCTGCAAAAGTGTGAATGGGCAAGCAGCCCTTGGCGGCCACGATGGCCTGCGCCTCTGCCTTGGTGTAAATGCCGTGTGCGATTGCCTGATTGATGATGATTTCGTTGTTAGTCATGGTGGAAACCTCCAAAATATTTTTTATTAGATCGGCCCGGCGGGCTTGCAGCGGGCCGGATGTTTTGATAAAATGGGGGTAGCCGCTGACAGGAGCGGCCACCCTTGCGAGGGGTGAAAAGGGTTCAGCGCTTTTGCCGGGGCTGAACCCCTTTTTTATTTCCCTGCGCTTGCGGTGGGCGGTGTCGTGCCTGCAATGTATTTCAGGCAGTCAAGCACCTGCGCCGGTGTCATGCCTTGCGCCCGGAGCCAATCGGCCAGCCGGTCAAGCTCTTTTGCTGTCGTGTCGTTCATGGTGTCCTTTCTCCTCCTGTCCGGGTATTCAGCTTGCGGCGTTCGGCTGTGTGCCGTGTCGCTTGCTGTGTCTGCATGGTAGCACGGTTGAATGCCGTTTGTCAAGCATTCAACCGTGCTTTCTGCGTTTTGCACAATTCGGCACGGTTGAATGTTGTGCAAATTGCACAGTTGAATGCCGGACGGCAATGTGCTATATTATTTATAATTAAAACAACAAGGGGGTATTATATGCCAATATCAGAGGCAAAGAAACGAAATAACGCGAATTATACGGCGAAATGCGATTATATAAACATTCGCCCACTAAAGCCGGAGGGGGCAAAGATCAGAGCCGCCGCCGAAAATGCCGGGCAAAGTCTGCAAGGATATATTTTGCAGGCAATCCGGGAACGCATGGAGCGCGACGGCCTGCCCATCGACCAGCCCGCCACCGATGAAGAAAAATAAAACAGATCAGCACAAAAGCCCCTGCAAGCTCACCGCCTGCAAGGGCTTTTCTTTTTCCCACTATTCACACCACACCACCAGCCAGCAGGCCGCCCACCACCAGCAGCACCGGGCAGCAGCTCACCAGCCAGCACCACACCACCGCCACACCAGCACCAGCCCCAACACCGACAGCCAGCACACCGCACACACCCAAACACACAACACCCGGCGGAACACCAGCGGCCAGCACCGCCGCCCGGCAGGCCGCCGCGCCGACGATCACCAGCGGAACGCCCGCCCGCGCCGCCTGCGCAGTTACTAAACGCCCGCGCACTATACCGCCCGCGCGGTAATTACTAAACGCGCCTGTACGCACCCGCGCCCGCCCGTGCGCGGTAGGTACTGCGCGCGCGTACATTTAGCTTTGCGGGTTCGAGAGCGCAAAAGTTGGGTAGGTATGAGGGCGTTTTTTCACTTCCCCTTGGGCCGGGCGGAAAAAGTAAAGGGGGGTCAAAAAAATAAAATTGGGCAGAAATGAGGGCCGGGGCGCGGGCTTGGTGGCAGGCACGGGAGAGCCGGAGGCGGCGCAGGAGAGGGAGAGCCGGAGGCGGCGCAGGAGAGGGAAAGCCGGAGCGGTGCAGAAACGGGAAAGCCGGGGTGGTGCTGCCCGGCGCGGCGCGGTGGAGGGCAAAAAAATAAAGGCAAGCACATTTTTGTGCAAGCCTTTTTCAATCCTGCATATCGCCGGTGAGCCATTCAATGGTCACGCCGAGAACGCGGGCAAATATGACAAGTTCATAATCAGTTACAAAGCGCAGGCCGGTTTCTATGCGGCTGATCGCCTCGCGCCCTATGCCAAGACCGGCCACTTGGAGCTTGGCGGCAAGTGCGTCTTGCGAGAGGCGCTGCGCGGTGCGGGCTTGGTGGATTCTATCGCCGGAGATATTGGCCTTGCCCTCGTATGTATAAATCTTCAAACCTTTTCACCTCGCTTTACTTGACAATAGCATTTTTTACGCTTAATCTTGTAATAAAGATTTACAAAACATAAAAAAGCATAGAAAAAAGTAAAAATGATTTACAAATGAAGCGGAGGCCGGGCAATATGAAAAAGCAGCAGGAACGGAGAAGCGGGCGGAAATGGCGAGTTGCATTGGTGGCGGCGGCGCTGGGCTTGGCACTGGCCGGGTGCAGCGCGAGTGCAGCCAGCAGCCACGAACACGAATGGGAGGCGGCGACCTGCGAAACGCCGCGCGTGTGCAAGACCTGCGGGGAAACCGATGGTGAACCGCTGGGCCATACTTGGCAGGAGGCCACCTGCCTTGCCCCAAAGACCTGTACCGTGTGCGGAAAAACGGAGGGGCGGAAATCGGAAGATCATGTGTGGGGTGAGGCCACCTGCACGGAGCGGGAAAAGTGTGTGCTTTGCGGCCGGGAAAATTTGCACAGTGAACCGCTGGGGCATGACTGGATTGCACCGACATTGGAGGCACCCTATACCTGCGCCCGGTGCGGTGAACAGCAAGGAGAGCCGCTGCAACTAAGCTCGTTTAACCGGGGCCGCTATAACAAGTGGAAAGAAAACCCGACAAAAGAGCAGTATGTTGGCATGAGCGGCTATGTTGCGGTTACACACTGTTCCTATGTGTACTCGACGAAAGACACCCCCTATGAAAACAACTGGCTTGCAGCGCCGTGGTATGCAACGACCTACGAAAAAGACAAGCAGTTTTTCAACCCGGTTGGAACGGTAGAACATAAAACGCAGGCCACTGTAATTGAACAGGAATTGACAGGCGGCGAATACGGAAAAGATTTTAGCGGTTATCTGTTGGTGGAACGGGTAGACAATGGAGAGCAGTTCTATATTTCCGTGACGGACTTTGTAACGGAACCGTATTGGGAAACCACGAGTGCAACAGAGGTGGGCTATACAAACCCGTGCCTTGCTGTGTACCACCAGTGCAGCGACTACTACCCGGTAGACCGCAACGGGAAAAAATACAATGCGGCGGACGGTGAAGTGGTAATGATATTCGGTGCTACAAACTGGGGTGGCATAGACAGAGAAACAAACCAAGTAGATGTTCTTGGGGCAAATGGTCGGGGGTTCTTCAACGCGGAGGATTTGACGGTGATCTACTAAGCACCGGGCACAGAAAAAATATTTTTTGAAAGTTAGCAACTTTGACAGGTTTTGTGTGGTATATTAGTAGCATGAAAATATAAAGGCTCGTGGCGGGAACGCTGCGGGCTTTTTGTTTTGGGCCTGCCCGGTGAGGGCGGGCTTTACTTTTTGGAGGTGTAGAATGCCGAAGCGGAGCGAGAAGCGCGACACCGCCAAGGCTGAATATATCGCCAAGAAGAAAAAGGGCGAGGAAGTAAGCCTGCGGGCGCTGGCCGGGGAGCTGGGTGTGAGTTACCAAACCCTGCGCAACTGGAAAGCGGCGGACAAGTGGGAAGAAGCGTTACCCAAGAAAAAGCGCGGCGGGCAGCCGGGCAACCAAAACAGCAAGGGCAAGCGCAATGCGGCGGGTAGCCACGACGGTGCGCCGCCCGGCAATAAGAACGCAGAGAAAGACGGAGCGTACAGCGCCGTCTTTTTTGATATGCTTTCTGCCGAAGAATTGAAGATCACCGAGAGTGTGCCGCTGGGCGGGCGTGAGGCGCTGGAACATGAAATGAAGATTTTGAAGTTCCGCGAACACAAGATACTGGCAAAAATTGCCGAGTATGAGAGCCAGCCGGAGGACGCGCTGTTTGTGAGCAGCCTTTTGGATATGCGCACCCCCGGCGGGCGGGGCAAGGACAAAAAAGACGGTGCCAACCAAACCATGGGTATGTACAGCAAGGACAGCGCCTTTAGCCGGGTGCTGAAATTGCAGGAAGCGCTATACAAGGTGCAGGGCCGCATTGCCAAGATTGCGGACAGCCTGCGGGCCTTGGAGGAGAGCGACAGGCGCATGGCGCTGGAAAAGCAGCGGCTTGAAATTTTGCGCATGAGAGCCACCGGCGCGGTGGATGTGCCCGACCCCGACGGGACGGCGGTAGATGATCTTGACGCGCCTTTGGAGGAGGACACGGAGGAATGACACTGTACACCAGCAAGGTTATTGCCCAGTGGTTATGCCTGACCGAACGCCGGGTGCGGCAGTTACGCGACGAGGGCGTGATTGTGGAGGCAAGACCGGGGCTGTATGAGCTGCAACCCACCGTGGCCCGGTACATCAAGTATTTGGGCGGAGCGGGAAAAGAAAGTCTGAACACCGAGCGCATGAAGCTGACCGCCGAAAAGCGGAAAGCAGCGGAAATGGACAACGACCTGCGCCGGGGCGATTTGCACAGTACGCAGGATATTGAGAAAGGCATACAGACCATGTGCCTGAATATCCGCAGCCGGTTTTTGGCTATGCCTGCCAAGCTATCGCCTACGCTGGCGGCTATGGACGGAAACCAAGCCGCTATTTTTGACGAAATGAAAAAGGCTATCGACGAAACGCTGGAAGAATTGAGCGACTACCGCGTGGCCTTTGCTGTGGAGGACACTGCCGATGAAAGGACAGAAGAAAAATAAAGACCCCTGCGCGGGGTGCGTGTGGAGAATTTGGACAGGCGACGAAAGCGGCCTGTGCTTTTTCCCGGATTGCAGGCGAAAGGAGTACGACAGACTGTGGGGTAGCAAAAAAGCAAAAGCTGCTGGGAATACCGCAGGCGACAATGGAAATGCTGGCGCGGTGTGTGGCAACGCTGAAACCGCCCCCGGAGCTGACACTATCCCAATGGGCTGACCGCTACCGTATGTTGAGCGCGGAGAGCAGCGCCGAGCCGGGGCGGTGGCACACCGACAAGGCACCGTACCAGCGGGAGATCATGGACGCCATAGGTGATGCGCACATACGGCGGGTAGTTATCATGTGCGCGGCGCAGTTGGGCAAGACCGAACTGCTGCTGAACATCCTTGGCTATTTTATGGCCTATGCCCCCGCGCCCATCTTGGTTATGCAGCCGACCTTGGACATGGGGCAGACATTCAGCAAAGACCGCTTGGCCCCGATGATACGCGACACGCCGGTACTGCGCGGGCTGGTGGATGTGAAAAGCCGATACGCCGGGAACACGATCTTGAAAAAGAATTTCCCCGGCGGGCACATCACCATAGTGGGCGCGAACAGCGCCACCGGCCTTGCCAGCCGCCCTATTAAAGTGCTGCTGGCCGACGAGGTAGACCGCTACCCCGGCAGCGCCGGAACCGAGGGCGACCCGTTGAGCCTTGCCCAAAAGCGCCAAACAACATTTTGGGATAAGAAAACGGTTATGGTATCGACCCCGGTTATCAAGGGGCACAGCCGCATTGAAACCGAGTACAACCAATCCACCCGCGAGGAATGGAATGTGCCGTGCCCGGAGTGCGGGCATTACCAGCCCTTTGTGTGGGCAAACCTGATCTTTGACCCGGACGACCTGCAAAAAGAGATCGTTTACAAATGCGAACGCTGCGGGTGCGTGGCGAACGAATACCGCTGGAAACAGCAGAGCCAGCAGGGCCGCTTTGTGGCGGAAAACCCCGGCGCAGAAACGCGGGGGTTCCACCTGAACACGCTTGCCTCCACCTTTTGCGGATGGAAAGAGATCGTGCAGAAATTCATAGTGGCGAAAGAACAGCTTGACCAAGGAAACCCGGAGGGCATGAAGGTTTGGGTAAATACCGAACTGGGTGAAACTTGGGAGGAGCGGGGCGAACAGGTGGAGGACACCGAACTGTTCAACCGCCGCGAGATTTACGACGCGGTGGTGCCCGAAGAAGTGCTTGTGCTTACCGCCGGTGTGGATGTGCAGGATGACCGCTTTGAGGTTGAGATCGTGGGTTGGGGCGTTGGCAAGGAAAGCTGGGGAATCCGATACCAAAAGATTTACGGCGATATGCTGAAAGAACAGGTGTGGGAGGACTTGGACGCTTTTTTGCAGACCGTGTGGTGCAAAAAGGACGGAACCGCGCTGCGCATTATAAGCTGCTGCATTGACAGCGGCGGCCACCACACCGACCAAGTGTACCGCTTTACCAAGGAACGGTACGAGCGCGGCGTGTGGGCGATAAAGGGCAAGGGCGGTGCCGAGGTGCCCTACATCCGCAACCCCACCACCAACAACCGTGTGAAAACGCCGCTGTTCATCATTGGCGTGGACGCGGGCAAGGCGCTGTTATACCAGCGGTTGCGCCACAACACCAAGGGGCCGAACTACTGCCACTTTCCCGCGAACGAAGAAGCCGGGTACGATGAAACCTACTTTAAGGGCCTGACCAGTGAGAAGATGGTGGTGCGGTTCCGCAAGGGGCGCAGCGTTACCGTGTGGGAGCTGAAAGACAGCAAGTACAAGCGCAACGAACCGCTTGACCTGCGCAACTATGCCACCGCCGCTTTAGAGATTGCCAACCCCGTGCTGGCAAAGCCGGAGCCGGGCATGGCGCAAAGGCCCCGGCGGGCAGGCCGCCGCCGCATTACAGGAGGTATTTAATGGCTATTTTTTCAAAAGAAATGTGCCGGCAGAAATTGAATACATGGCTTGCGGCGGAGGAAAGTGTAGCCACCGGGCAAAGCTATCAAATCGGCACAAGAATGTTGACGCGGGCAGACCTGAAACAAATCCGCGAGGAAATGGAATATTGGGCACAAAAATTATCCGAGGCGGAGGCCGAGGAAAAGAACGGCGGACGCAACCGCCTGTACCACTTTGTTGCCCGTGATGTGTGAGGGAGGGCGACACCGTGAATGTATTTGACAGAGCCGTGGCCGCCGTGGCCCCGGTACACGCCGCCAAGCGGGCAGCCGCCCGCGCCGCGCTGAAAATCATTGACAGCGGGTACGGCAACTACGGGGCAAACCTGACCAAGAAATCCTTGCGAGGGTGGGAGTTTTACGGTGGCAGCGCCAAGGAAGATATTGAGGACAATATCGACATACTGCGCCAGCGCAGCCGCGACGCCTACATGGGAATCCCAACGGCCAGCGCCGCACTGAAAACCATGCGCACGAATGTGATTGCAGGCGGACTTATGCCTGCGCCGCAGATCGACGCGGAGTTTCTGGGGCTGACCCCGGAGGACGCCGAAAAACTGCAAGCGCAGATCGTGCGAGAGTTTGCCCTTTGGGCGGACACGCCGGTGTGCGACGCTGACCGGGTGGACAACTTTTACAAACTGCAACAGCTAACTTTTTTGAGTTATGCCATGAATGGTGACGCCATTGTGCTGCTGCCCACCAAGGAGCAGACCGGGCAGCCGTACAGCCTGCGGGTGAGGTTGGTGGAGGCTGACCGGGTTTGCAGCCCGGACGGCTTTGACCGGCTGGCGCCCTGCACGGTGCAGGGCCATGATGTGCATTGCCTTGTGCAGGGCGTGGAAACGGACGCCGACGGCATGGTGGTAGCCTACTGGGTATGTGACCGCCACCCGCTGGCAAGCAACGCCTACACCAGCGGCGGGCCGCACTGGACGCGGGTTGAAGCCTACACCAAGACCACCGGGCGACGGAATGTACTTCATGTGATGAACCGGGAGCGGGCCGGACAGCGGCGCGGTGTGCCCATGCTGGCCCCGGTGCTGGAAGCCCTGAAACAGTTGGGCCGCTACACGGACGCCGAAATCACGGCGGCGGTGCTTAGTGCCATGTTTACCGTGTTTGTGAAGCAGGGCGTGGCAAGCGACGCCCGCCCGTTTGGCGAAATGCTGCCGCCGGATATGCTGATCGACGCGCAAGACCAAAGCAGCATTGAGCTTGGCCCCGGTGCTATATTGAGCCTAAACCCCGGCGAGGATGTGGAGTTTGCAGACCCCAAGCACCCGAACACCGGGTATGACGCCTTTACCAATGCGCTGATACGGCAGATCGGCGCGGCGCTGGAAATCCCGCCGGAGGTGCTGTTTAAGCAGTTTACGACGAGTTACAGCGCGGCGCGTGGTGCGCTGAACGAGTTTTGGCGCACTTGCAGTATGCAGCGCGATTGGTTCACCGATGATTTTTGCCAGCCGATCTACGAGGAATGGTTTGCCGAGGCAGTGGCGCGGGGCCGTATTGCGGCACCGGGCTTTTTTGCTGACCCGGCAATCCGCAAGGCATACACAGCCTGTGCGTGGAACGGCCCGGCCCGCACCAACCTGAACCCCGTGCAGGAGGTGGACGCCGCTGTGAAGCGTGTGGACGCCGGATTCAGCACGGCGCAGGAGGAAACGGCCACCATGACCGGCGGCGACTATAACCGCAATATCCGCCAGCGCGTGATTGAAGCCAAGCGCAAGCGGGAGGTTGACGAGATCACGAACCCGCAGGCAAAGCCGCCCGGCGGGCAACAGGAGGAATGACAATGCCTAAGAAGTTTTGGCAGTTTAGAAACCAAGCGGCAGACAGCGCGGAACTGCTGTTGTACGGAGATATTTCGGACAGCAGTTGGTGGGGCGACGAAGTGACCCCAAAGACCTTTGCCGACGAGTTGAACGCGCTGGGGCCGCTGACGAGCCTGACGGTGCGTATCAATTCCGGCGGCGGTGATGTGTTTGCTGCACAGACCATTGGCAATTTGCTGGAACAGCACACCGCGCAGGTAACGGCCCGCATTGACGGGCTGTGTGCCAGCGCCGCCACGATCATTGCCTGCCACTGCGACAAGGTGGTAGCAGCCAATGACAGCACCTACATGATACACCCGGTACGGATGGGCATTTTTGATTTTGCCGACGCCGTGACCTTGCAGCAGTACATTGGTGCGCTGAATACCATACGCGAAAACATCCTGAACCTGTACACCAAAAAGACGGGCCGGGAAAAGGACGAAGTGGCCGCGTGGATGGACGCTACAAGCTGGTGGACGGGCGAGGAGGCCAAGACCAACGGCTTTGTGGACGAACTGGTGGACGACGGCGAGAAAACCGTTGTGGAGAACCGGGGCGGCCTGCTGTTTGTGAACAGCGTAAACATGAACATGCCTTTTGATAAGGCACCCAAATTTGTACAGAACAGCGTGGCAGCAGCCCCCGCCGCCAGCGGTTTTGTAAATATACCGACCCCGGCGGAGCAGCCGGGAAACAACAGCCATAAGGAGGACACGAACATGGCAAACGAGATCAAGACCGTGGACGAGCTGCGTGGTGCTTACCCCGCGCTGGTTGACAAGATCGAACAGGCGGCGGCGCTGCGGGCTACCAATGCGGAGCGGCAGCGTATCCGCGACATTGAGGAAATGGCTCTGCCCGGCAGTGAGCAGATCACCAACGAGGCTAAGTACGAAAAGCCCACGAGCGCCAGCGACTACGCCAAGGCCGCCATGAAGAACGCCAAGGAGCAGGGCGCGGCTTGGCTGAACACCATGCAGCAGGGCGCGAACGCCAGCGGCGTGAACAGCGTGGGCAGTGCCCCCGCCCCCACCGGCGGTGAGAAGCCCGACGAGTTTATGGACGCAATCAAGGGCCTTGGCAAGAAGCAGTAAGGGAGGATAAGACTATGAGCATGGATTTGGCGAAAAAGACCTATTCCACCACGCCCGACTATTTTATTGCGGGCACTACGGTAGGCATTGTGACCGCCGCCAAGGAGGCAGACGGAGCCGTGGCCGCGCACAACCTTGTGCTGCTGGACGGTGGCAAGGTAAAGCCCCTTGCCGCCGTGGACGGCACCCACGCGCTGAATGTGACCGGCCTGTACGGCATTGCCGCAGAGGACGCCGCCAGCGGCGAGGACGCGGTGGTTTACCTGACGGGTGAATTTTTCGCGGAGGGGCTGGCTTTGCCTGACGGCGTTACTGCCGCCGACATTGAAGCTGCCCTGCGCAACATCGGTATCTTTTTGAAGTAAGGAGGAGCAACCAACATGGCAAACGAAGTAAACATTTATACCCCGCGCTATCTTGCGGAGGTCGTAAGACAGGCACCGCCTGTGCATACCTTTTTCCGTGACACTTTCTTTACCAATGTGAAGAAGTCTACCACCGAGCGCGTGGATATTGACCTTGTGAAAGGTGATCGCCGCATGGCGGCCTTTGTCCACCCGCGTGTTGGCGGCAAGGTGCTGAAAGCCAGCGGCTACAAGACCGAGAGCTACAAGCCCCCGCTGGTGAACCCCTGCGACATTACCACCGCTGACCGCTACATGACCCGTATGCCCGGCGAAGATCTGTACAGCGGTGAAAGCCCTGCCCAGCGCAGCGCACAGCAGTTGATGGAGGAGTACAGCCGCCTGAACGACGCCACCACCCGCCGCGAGGAGTGGATGGCCGTGCAGGCCATTGTGACCGGGCAAGTTCCCGTTGTTGGCGAGGGCGTGAATGAGATCATCGACTTTGGCTTTACCAACACCGAAACCCTGACCGGCACCGCCCAGTGGGGCAAGAGCGCCGCCAAGATCAGCGACAACTTGGAGGACTGGGCCGACAAGGTGCTGACCAACGGCTTTGCCAATGTGGACATGGCAATCATGGGCAAAACCGCGCTGCGCAATTTCCTTGCGGACGAGAAGATCGGCAAAATGCTGGACAACCGCCGCGTGGAAATGGGCCTTATTCACCCGCGCGACCTGCCCAACGGCGTGAAGTATGTGGGCCACCTGAACAGCCCCAACATCGACATTTACACCTACGCCGAGGTGTACTTGGACGATTGGACTGACCCCGCCGCCCCCAAGACCCTGCCCCTTGTGCCGGAGAACAAGGTTGTGCTGATCGCCAGCCACCCCGACTACATGATGGCTTATGGTGCCTGCACCTACATTGAGGATAGCACCCAGCAGTGGGTCACGGCACAGACTGACCGCCTGCTGCGCAGCTTTGTGAAGCACCAGCCTGACCGCCGTATGCTGGAATTGCAGGCCCGCCCGCTGCCCATCCCCGACAAGGTGGACAGTTGGTTTGTTGCCACCGTTTGTTGATATGCACCCCCCCTGCCCGGTGACGGGCGGGGGCTTTTTACTGTGGAGGTGAGAGCGTGGCACTGTTTGAACTAAAGCAGGATACAGGGAGCGGGGCGGCAGCACCGTGGGCACCGCCCACATTCAAGGACTGCGTGGCGGCGGATATTGACGCGGCCTTTTTTGAGGAAAACGAACACGCAGACCGCCACACCGTTGACGGTAAAGATGTGCTGATCGTTTTAGAGGACGACGATTTGCGCGAACATTCGGCGCATTGGGAGGCCGGGGCAAAGCAGAACTTTGACACCGGCCTATACACGGCGCACACCATCCTGTATATCCGGGTGGAGGACTACGGGCCGAAGCCGAAGATTGGCAAGCAGTTGGTGCTTGACAAGGGCACCAAGAGCCAGCGCACCTACACGATCAACCTTTGCCAAGAGGAAAGCGGCGTGTACCGCATGACGATGGAGAGGACACGGCAGTGAGCAATGTTACTTACAGCGCCGGAAACCTGACCATTACCGTTGCGGGGCTGGACACGGTAGAGCAGGCGCTTGGCGACCTGAAACGCAAAACCCCGGCGGCGGCCAAAGTGGCGATCAACGCCACAGCGCGGCAGGCGCGAAAGCTGATGGTTGCCAAGGCAAAGACCCGTTACGCCGTGAACGCCGCAGGCAGGCGGCACCTGAAAGACCTTGTGCAGCGCAAGAAAGCCAGCAACAGCAGTTTGATGGCGGAGCTGCACATTGCCAAAATGCGCAACGACCTTGGCTATTTTAAGACCAGCCCGGCGGTGCCGACGCACTTTACCGGAATGGACTTTAAGGACGGGCCGAGCGTTTGGAAAGCCAAGGTATTAAAATCCAGCGGCATGAAAACGCTGCCCGGCGCGGGCGGCATGAGCAAGGGCTTTTTGGTGAAGTTCAGCAGCGGCCATGTGGGTATGGTGCAGCGGCGCATTGGTTCCAAGTCGAGCCATACGCGCACCGCCAAGGGGTACAAGCGCTGGACGAACGCCAAGGGCAATGTGGAAAAGCTGGTGACAATGGGAAGCCCCAGCGCCACCGCCATGCACCACACCATTTGGCCGGAGGTTGAGCCGAGCGTGGAAGAATACCTGCAAGAACGGTTGCAGGCACAGGTTGAGCGAGTATTGGCGAGAGCCGGAAAGAAGTGAGCCACCATGAGAAATCACACAACGACGGCAGCGAGGGCGGACATTGGCCGCACCCCGCAGCTTTGCCAAGACGCGCTGATCGAAATGCTGAAAGAACTGTTTGCGGGTAAGCTGTTTTGCGGCCAAGAGGGGCGCAAGGCACTGAAAATCTACAAGCAGGACTTGCCCATACCGCAGAGTGATGATGCCGATGTGGACACCGACAAGGCCGAGGCACCCTACATTGTGGTGCGGATGACTGGAGGACAGATCGAGGACGACGACAGCCCGCAGACCGTGGACTTTAGCCTGATCGTGTGCGCCTATGACACCGGCCTTGACCGTGAGGGCTGGCAGGATGTGGCGAACATCAAAGAGGACATTATCCAGCGAGTTTGCAAGGCCCCCTACTTTGGCGGCGCGTTTACCGTTTTGAAGCCGATCACTTGGGCGTTGCAGGAGGACGACACGCACCCCTATTACTTTGGAGCGTGTACCCTGACCTGCACGGCACCTGCCATGACGCAGGATGAACAGTTAAAGGAGTACCTATGACCAAGAAACAGGAGCAGGCCGCCGAGGCGGCCACCACCCCGGAGATCACCGGGGAAACCGAAGCAAAGATCGAACACAAGACCCCGTGCGTTTACTGCGGGCCGAGCGTGCGCGGCGTGGCACGGCAGTACACCGTGTACGCCAGCGGCAACACCCCGGCGGCGCTGGACGAGTTTGTGAAGCAGCACCCGGCGGCCAAGAACCTGCTTGTGCCGGTGGAACGCTTTGCACAGACGCGCAAGGCACTGGAAACGGCAGGAACGGCGGAAAGCATTTTGTACAACAAGATCAAAAACGAACTGTAAGGAGGAACAACCGATATGGCTACATACAAACATGGCGTATATACCAGCGAACAGGCCACCAGTATGACCGCCCCCGTGACCGGCACCGCCGGTTTGCAGGTGGTTGTGGGCACCGCGCCCGTGAATATGCTGGAACACCCGGAGCAGGCCGTGAATACCCCGCTGCTGGCGTACAACTACAAGGAGGCTGTGGCCGCCGTGGGCTACCATGACGACTTTGCCGCCTATACCCTGTGCGAGAGTATCAGCGCGGCGTTCAGCGTTGTGGGCACCGGCCCGCTGGTGCTTATCAATGTGCTTGACCCCGCCAAGCACACGGCAGACATTGCCGAAACCACCGTGCAGGTGAACAGCGGCGTGGCCGTGCTGGATGTGGTGGGTGTGCTGCTGGACAAGCTGACCGTGAAAAGCGGCAGCACTGCCCTGACCCGCGACACCGACTACACGGCCAGCTTTAACAACGACGGCACCCTGAACATTGTGCCGCTGGCAGGCGGCAAGGCAGCCAGTGCCACTACCCTGACCGTGACAGGCAAGAAACTTGACCCCAGCAAGGTTAAGGCCGCCGACATTGTGGGCGGCGTAGACGCAGCCACAGGCAAGGAAACCGGCCTTGAAGTGGTGCGGCAGATTTACCCCAAGTTGTCCATGACGCCGGGCATTCTGCTGGCACCGCGCTTTAGCATGGACGCCACCGTGGCCGCCGCCCTGCAGGCCAAGACCAAGGAGATCAACGGCGTGTTCAAGGCTGTGTGCATTGTGGACATTGACAGCACTGCAAGCGGCGCTATCAAATACACCGATGTGAAGCAGCGCAAGGAGGCGCAGGCCGTGAGCGACGCGAACGCCTATGCTGTGTGGCCCTGCGCCAAGGTGGGCGAGGTGGTTTACAGCGGCAGCGCACTGGCCGCCGCCCTGACCGCCTACACTGACGCGGTGAACGCAGACACCCCGAATGTAAGCCCGTCCAACAAGACGCTGGCGATCAGCGCCGCCTGCCTTGCGGACGGCACCGAGGTTGTGCTTGACCAAGAGCAGGCCAACACCGTGAACGGCTTTGGCGTTGCCACTTTCCTGAACATGAGCGGTTTCCGCCTGTGGGGCAACAACACCGCCGCATACCCCGGCAATACCGACCCGAAAGACAGATGGTTCAGTGTGCGGCGCTTCCTTTCTTGGGCGGCGAACAGCTTTATCCTGACCTACTTTTCCAAGGTGGACAGCCCCGCCAACAAGCGGTTGATCGAGGCTATTGTGGACAGCGAGAATGTGCGCGGCAACGGCTTTGTGGCCCGTGGCGTGTGCGCCCGCTATGAGGTGATCTACGACGAGGCGGAGAACACCACTGCCGACCTGCTGGATGGCAAGATCACTTTCCACCAGTATATCACCCCCTACACCCCGGCGGAGGACATCGAGGATGTTATCGAGTTTGACCCGGACGCACTGACCACGGCTTTGAGCTGATAAAGGAGGTACAGAGCTATGATTAGCAACAATTATATCCCGGAGAAAATCAACGACGCGAACGCCTACCTTGACGGTACGCGGATGATCGGCGTTGCCGCCAGCGTTGACCTGCCGGAGATCAACATGAAAACCGGCACCGTGGAGGGCTTTGGTATCGGCGGTGAGGTGGACAGCCCCACTATCGGCCAGTGGGAGAGCTTTGAACAGGCGGTGCAGTTTAACACGCTGTATTCCAGCGCGGTTGATATGCTTAGCCCCATGAGCGTGGTAAACCTGACTTTCCGCGCAGCGCAGCAGGTGTACGACAAGAGCGGCGGCTATGACTTTAAGGGCCTGCGCGTGGTCGAGATGGCCCGCGTGAAGAAGTTCAAGCCCGGCAAGATCGAAAAGAGCGAGGGCATGGAGGCCGAAGTCACGGTTGAAGTGACCTATATTATGATCGAGGTTGACGGTGAGCAGCTTATCGAAATCGACAAGCTGAACGGCGTTTACAAGGTCAAGGGTGTGGATATGCTGGCAAAGGTGCGCAGCCTGATCTAACCCAAACAACCCCAAGAGCATGAACCCGCCCCCCGGAATGAGCCGGAGGCGGGTATGCTTTTATTTTTGAGAAGCACTGACACACTGAAAAGGAGCTGTACATTATGGCAGAAGAAAAGAACATTACCGTTGTGACCGAGGAGAAAACCGAGGCGACGGAACCCAAGACCGAAAACCAGTACCTTTTGAAGCTGAACCACCCTTATGTTTTTGAGGGCAAGGAGTATGCGGAGATTGACCTTGCCGGGCTGGACAAGCTGACCGTGCAGGACGCAATCAACGCGCAGAGGCAGCTTTTCAATGAGAGGGAGCCTGCCGCCATGCTGCTGTGCGAAACCACCACCGCCTTTGTGCGCATTTTGGCTGCCAAGGCCACCGGCCTGCCGATTGAGTTTTTTAAGTTGGCACCGCGCAGCGTTTCCCGCAGAATCTACGGCATGGTGATGGGGTACATGAATGTGGACAGCAACACCGAGAACCACATTATGCGGCTGGAAAAGCCCTACTACTTTGAGGGTAAGCAGTATACGGAGGTTGACCTGAACGGCGTTGCCGACCTGAATAGCCTGAACGAGAGCGCGGCGGAAAACCGCCTGACCCGCGCGGGCTTTATGGTGACGGACACCAGCTACAACTACCTGTACGCCTGTATCCTTGCCGGAATGGCAACGGGTCTGCCGGAGGAGTTCTTTACCGGGCTGCCGCTGTACGAGGTGCTGAAAATCAAAAACGCCGTGAACGACGCGGGTTTTTTCGAGTAAAGGGCGGCGCGAAAGCATTACGCAAGGCCGCCATACGCCTTGCCGCTGTGACGCGGACAGGCGTTGATTTTTACCTGAATTTGCAGACCCGTGAGTTCGCCAAGCTGAACGACGAGGTGGCGGAGGAATGGCGACGAGCAAAACATTAGAGCTTAGTATCAAGATCGCGGGCCGGATGGACAAGAGCCTGACGGCAGCGATCAACGGTACACAAAGCAAAATTGGCAGTTTAACCAAGAGCATAAGCAACATTGGCACCGTCGGCCTTGCCACTATGGGCGCGGTTGCCACCGCCGCAGCGGTGGGCATTGCGGGCTGCACCAAGGAGGCACAGGCGCTTGAAAGCGCCATGGCCCCCGTGGTGCGCTATGTGGACGGCTTGGCGGACGCCAGCGGTGCGGTGAGTGACGCGATTGCCGACAACGGCAAGACCTTTAAGCAGAACTACGGCGCACTGAAAACCTATATTCAAGACCTTAGTACCGACATACCGCGAACCACCGACCAGCTAACGGCCATGAGCGCCGCGCTGGGCCAATCGGGAATTGGGGTAGACAAGCAGCTAACAACGGGGTATCTGCGTGATACTGCTGTGGCCGCAACGGCTATGGACTTGGACGACCAGACCGCCGGCAACTATGTGGCAAAGTGGGAGGCCAGCTTCAACTTTGACCACAAACAGGTTATGACCCTGTTAGACCAAATCAACTACCTTGGTGCCCATAACGCAACCACGGCAGGAGAAATTGCACAGAGCGTGAACAGCGCGGCGTCGATGGGCCAGATTGCAGGCGTTGACCCGGCGGCTACTGCCGCTATGGCAACGGCCATGCAGGCTACCGGCGTTGCCACTGACCGGGTAGGCACGAGCATTTCCCGCATTTACACCAATTTGAGCAAGGGCAGCAACGCTACCAAGGCCCAAAAGGAAATGTGGGAGGAGCTGGGCTTTACCGCCGAGGGCATAGCCAAGAGTATGCAGACCGACGGTGTGGGCACCTTGAAAGAAGTTTTTACCGCTTTGCAGGATATGCCGGACGAACGCAAGGTTGCTGCACTTAGCACCCTGTTTGGGCAGTGGGCCATTGAGGGCGGCGCAAAGATCACAAACAATTTAGGCGCTTACGAAAAGGCGCTTGCAATGGTGAGCGACCCAAGCCTGTACACCGGAAGTATGGAGCGGGAGTTTATTATTCAGGCCAGCACCAGCGAAAGCATTGACACGATGGTGAAAAACTCCGTGACAGCGCTAAAGCAGGACATTGGCACGGAGTTTTTGCCCGTGAAGAAAACCTTGTCGCTGGCTGTGATCGACCTGATGAACGGTGTGCGTAAGGATATGCCGCAGCTGCAAACGCTGGCCGGAACGCTGGCCGACCTGTTGAGCGCCGGTGTTTCCAAGCTGGGCGACGCGCTGCAAGCGGCCTTGCCCTATGTGCAAAAGGCGCTTGACTATGTAGCGAACAACGGGCCGCAGGTGGTCGGAATCCTTGGCGGATTGGCCGGAACCTTTGCGGCCATGAAGTTTGCACCGCTGGCCGGAAACATTTTGGAGGGAGCCGGGAGCCTGCTGTTTGGTGAGAGCGGCGGGCTTGGCGCGGCGGCGGGCGGCAGCAAGAGAAGCGGCGGCCTGCTGGGCGCGGTGAGCAGTTTGTTCACCGGCGGACAGAAGTTTGCGGGCAATGCCGTTGGCACGATCAGCAATGTGGCCGAGGCCGCAGGCGTTGGCGCGACAATGGCAAACTCCAACATGACACGGACGCAGTGGGGAGCCGTTACCAGCAACGGGAGCGGCAGCTTTATGCAGCGGTTGGAGAACAGCGCCATTGGTGCTTACTTTGGCATTAAAAACCGTGGAACGCTGACCAACCAAAAAGGAACCGACTACAAGTTTATGCAGGGCCTTATGGGCGTGGCCGGGCAGATCACCGACGCAAAGCAAGGCGGCGGACTGCTGGGTATGGCAAAAAACGCTGTGACGAGCAGCCCCATAGGGCAGTATTTTGGCGGAATCCGCGCGGCAGCCGGGAATGTGGCGAATACCACCATCGGCAGCAAGATTGTAGGTTTCGGCAAGGGCACCATTGGTGTGAGCAAAGAAATCCTTGCGGGCATTGCGGGGCCGGAGGGCTTGGGTTTGACCAACCTTGTGAGCGGTGCCAAGGGACTTGCACAGAACGGTGCTGGCTGGGTGGCCGGAAAAGCCGGGAATGCGATCTCCACCGTAGCGAACAGCGGCGTGGGGCAGGCAATCGGCGGCGCGGCGGGCAAGGTTGGCGGCGTGGCAAAGGGCGTGGTGAGCGTTGGCTCTAATGCCTTGGGTGCGCTGGGCAACTTTGCCGGAGCCGGGGCCGGACTGCTGGGCAGCGTTTGGGGGCCGGTGGCAGGAGGCTTTGGCAGCCTGTTTGCCGGGGCAGCCCCGGTAATTGCTGCGATCAGCGGCATTATTGCCGTGGTAAGCATTTTGGGCGACCACTTGGAGGACATACGCGGCATAGTCGTGAATGTGTTTGGTGAAACCGGCGGGCAGGTATTTGATGCGTTCACCGGCAAACTGCAAGGCGTGGCCGACTTTGTGACAGGGCTTTTCAGCGAGGGCGGCGTAGCCGCTGCGCTGGCCCCCCTGCAGAACACGATCACAAACCTGTTTGGTGAGAACGCAGGCGCAGCCTTTGGCGGCGTGGTGACTATCCTGCAATCCATCATGGGCGTGGTTGGGCAAATCGTGACCTTTGCGACGGGCACGGTCAAGCCGATCATACAGGATGTATTTACCTTTATCACGGGTACAGTGCTGCCCATTATTTTGCAGACATTTACGGCGGCAGCGCCGACGATAGCCAGCATAATTTCCAATATTGGCAGTGCGGTTATGACGGGTATGCAGATCATTGGCAGCGCCATTCAGGCGGCAATGCCGATCATACAGGGAATTATTACCGTGATTATGACCATTGGCAGCGTGGTTGTGCCCGCACTGCTGGCCGGGTTTGAAGCGTTCAGCGCAGGAATCAGCGCAGTTATGAGTGCAATTCAGGGAATCTTCCAAGGCTTGATTACTTTTATTACCGGGGTGTTCTCCGGCAGTTGGAGCCAAGCGTGGGAGGGAATCAAGCAGATTTTCGGTTCTGCTTTCGACGGACTGGTGGCGCTGTGCAAAGCGCCGCTGAACGCCGTTATTGCGATCATCAACAAGGCGATTTCCGGCATTAACGGTTTGGGCCTGACTATCCCGGAATGGGTGCCAATACTTGGCGGCAAGAGCTTTTCCGTCAATATACCCACCCTGCCCATGCTGGCAAGGGGCGGCTTTACGGACGGTGTTTCTATCGCCGGTGAAGCCGGAACCGAGGCGGTAATCAGTTTCCAGCGCGGAGTACGCAGCGACAACATCAACACTTGGACGCAGGCTGGCCGTATGCTGGGGGTAAGCGGAGAGCAGGCCGCCGTGGCGGCAGGCGTACCGTATGCCGACGGCGGCGGTGCGGTGGAGCTGGCGACGATTGAGGCGACGCAGGGTAACAACGCTGTGGAGCTGCAAGAGATCGACACTGGCAAGCCGCAGCCGGAACAGGGCGGCAGCGGAACCCCGGACGGCGGCGGGCAGGTTGTATTTGCGCCGCAGATCGTCGTGCAGGGAAACGCTGACCGGGCTGTACTGGAAAGCGTTTTGGACGACGCGCAACAGCGATTTGAACTTTGGTACGAACAAATGATGCGCCGAAAGGCGCGGACGGCCTACTGACAGGAGAAACGATATGGCATACACAACAAAGAGCGGTGACACTTGGGATGTGATTGCAAAGCAGGTGTACGGCAGTGAATACCATGCGGACATTCTGATGGCGGCCAACCCGCAGCAGATCGACACTTTCCTTTTTGAGGCCGGGGTGGTGCTTGCCACCCCGGTTTTGGAGGAGGAGCGCGACGGACTGCTGCCACCGTGGAAGTACGAGGCAAGCTATGAATAACGGCAGACGGGTTGAATTGGATGTAACCTACAACAATGCCCCCTTTGCCGGGCAGGTAGGCGCGGAGATCGAGAGCCTGACCTATGTTGACAATGCCGCCGACGACAGCGACAGCATAGACATTACGCTGGACGCACAGGACAGTAAATGGCTGCACGGCTGGCTGCCGGAGGAGGGCGCGACCCTGCGCCCGCGCATTATCGGGCGGGATTGGAACGGCCCCGGTGACACCCATGTGATGGAGTGCGGGCTATTTATCCTTGACGATGTGGCTTACCAAGACGCGCCGACCACTTTACAGGTGGGCGGTGTGAGCAAGCCGAGCGACACCGATTTTAGCGAGTTGGAGCGGGAAACCATTTGGAAGAACACATCCATAAAGCGAATTGGGGAAAGCATTGCCGGGCGGTACGGGCTGGGGTTCACCTATGACGCAGACGATTACGACATAGAGTGCGACGAACAGGACGGCACCGACAGCAGCTACTACAACACCCTTTGCAAAAACTACGGTCTGATCTTAAAAGTGTACGCAAAGCGGCTGTGGGTATATGACCGGGAGCGCTACAAGGGAAAACGAGCCGTGCAGGACTTTGACCGCACGAACATTATACCCGGCAGCTTGAGTTACAACACGACCCTGTCCGGCACCTATACCGGCGGATATTTTACCTACACCGACGCCGACAAGGATTTAGACATTGTGTGCAGCGTAGGCGGCGGCAACCACACAAAGAATGTGAACCGCCGCGCCACCAGCGTTTACGACGCAAGCGTACAGCTTTGCGCCGAGATCAACAATGCCAACCACGGCAGAGTGAAGCTGAAATTTTCCGTTATGGGCAACTGGGGCGTGAGCGCCGGAAACAACCTGCGCCTGACCGGGTACGGGGATGGCCTGAACGGAGGAATCAACGGCAAATACTTTGTGGACAAGGTGACGCACAAGTACACCAAGAGCGGCGGCTTTGTGACCAGCTTTGAGTGCAGCGGTATTTTTGACCCGTTCCATTACTGGGATGTGGGCGGACATATCGAATACCACCAAAGCGAGGACAGCAGCAGCGAAAGCTACAACAGCGCCTACGAAACCACCAGCCCGGCGGCCAATGCGGCCAGCGCGGCGGCGGGCGCAACGGCGGGCGCGGCGGTGACGCTGACCAAGGCACCGTTCTATTACACCAGCGTTGCCCCGAAGCCGAGCTGCTACAAGAGCGGCACATTCTATTTCTATGACGGTATTTTGGTGAATAACCGATACCGCATTACCAACACCGCCGCAAGGTGCGGCAAGCTGCCCGTGGGCAAGAATGTTACCGGCTGGGTGCCAGCCAGCTATTGCAACGGCGGCGGGATTACGACGAAGTGAGGAGGCGCAGCATTGGCAAGCACCAACAGAACCGGGCGCGTGAGTGCCATTGACTACGAGGCCGGAACTTACGAAGTGACCTACTTTGACCGGGGCAAGAGCGTGACCCGGCAGATAAACGCCATGAGCAACGGCGAATACAAAATGCCCTGCGTGGGGCAGGTCGTGAGTGTTGCCCACAACAGCAACGGCACGGCGGCGGGCACCACCACCGGCACGGTTTGGAACAAAACCAACAAACCGGCGGAGGGATACAAGGGCCTGTACCGCAAGGAATACGGCACCAGCCGCAAGGGGCAGGCGTACAGCCGGTACGACGAGAACACAGGCGTGTACACGCAGTATGTGGACAAGCGCACCGGGCGCACCTGCAACGGTGAAATTTTCGACGAGGCAAAAGGCCCGGTAAGCGTGATTGCGGGCGGGCAGTTGCAGCTAAAAAGCAGCGGTGCCAGCGCCAGCATACAGGCCAAAACGGGCATGGGCATTGTGGCCGGAACCACCGTAGCCATTGAAGCGGGCACCTTTATGAGCTTGGAGGCCACCGGCGCTATGAGCATATCGGCGGGCGGCGACTTCAAGTTTAATATTGGCGGCGACAGCGAGGAAAAGCGCAAGGGCACCACCAAGCAAGAATACCTTGACAATGTGGAACAGGAAGTGACCGGGGATGTAAAGCAGACCTTGACGGGGAACTTGGAGCAAGAAGTGACCGGGGATGTATTGCAGACCATAACGGGCACCGTGACCCGCAATGTGACCGGGGATGTGACCCTTAACATAAACGGGGCCAGCATTACGATCAGCGCGGGCGGCGACATAAGCATTACCAGCCCGACCAAGGTTGAAGTTAGTGCGCCGATCTTGAACGCCGAGGGTGCCAGCGGTGATGTGAAAGTGCAGAGTATCAGCCTTGTACAGCACAAGCACACCAGCGCCGCACCGGGCAGCGAGAGCAGCCAGCCGTTACCGTAAGGAGGTGCCAGATGGCAATAGGCAGTTTTATGGGCCGCGTGTTCACCGTGAGCCACACAAAGATTTTTACCCCAAGCAACCTGAAAGGCAGCACGGGGAGCGACTGGGCAACACACGAAGTCGTGGGCGGCAAGGCCCGCAGTGAGTGGGTAGGCCCGAAACTGAAAAGCTATACATTCGACCTTTTACTGCGGGCGCAGGACGGTGTGCCCCCGCGCAGTACGCTTGATTATTTCCAGCGTATGGCGGAGAGCAGCGCCGTGGACTGGTTTGTGGTGGGCGGGGTTCCACTTTCGCCATACCCGTTCAAGATCACGGACATAAGCGAAACATGGGACGCCGTGCTGCAAGGCGGTGTGCTGGTGGAATGTAAAGTGAGCCTGACCATTGAAGAATACCTGTAAGGAGGGCTGGGTGTGATTTTGGCAGACAGCCCGGTTATTGAGATTGCCGCCGGTACGGTGGACGACAGCGAAGCGCAGGAGGTTTACCGCAACCTGCAAGTGCTGTATGGAACCCACACCGGGGAACAGGCTTTAGACCGGGATTTTGGCATTGACATAAGCACAACCGACTACCCGCAGGAGAGCGCCCAAGCGCTGCTTGCGGCGGAGTATGTGCGCAAAACCAAGATGTATGAGCCGAGGGCGCGGGTGGTGCGCGTTGAATGGACGGACAGCAAAGCCCACGACGGCAACATGACCCCAAAGGTGGTGATTGATCTTGTCTAATATCAGTGAACTGGCGAATGTGCCACAGATCAGTTTTATTGAAAACATGACCCTGCAGGAAACCGAGGAGCAGTTAAAGGCCGAGTACGCCCGGATTTACCGGGAGCAGACCGGCAAGGAACTGGTGCTTGGGGAGGCCGACGCCAAGACCCTGCTGCTGAAAGCGTTTGCCCTGATCGAATACCAAACCATGCAGTACGCAGACATTAAGGGACAGGCAGAGCTTTTGAAAACCAGCACCGGCGAGGCACTGGACGCGCTGGTTGCGCTGCTGGGGCTGACACGGCAGGAAAGCAAAAAGGCCACGGCCAAGGAACGCTTTTTGCTGGCAGAGGCACGAGCCGACACCGTGGCGGTGCCCGCCGGTACGCGGGTGAAAACGCAGGGCGGGCGGTATTTTAATACGCTGGACTATGCGGAGATACCGCCCGGCGCAACCTATGTGGACACCATCGTGCAGGCGGAGGAGGCCGGAGCGGAGAGCAGCGGCATACTGGCCGGGGAAATCAACATCCTTGTTGACCCCATCCCGTACATAGCCAGTGTGAGCAATGTGGACGAAAGCACCGGCGGCCTTGATGTGGAGGACGACGATAGCCTGACCGAGCGGGCCTATTTGGCACCGAGCCGGTTTAGCTGCGCCGGGCCGCGCGACGCCTACGAATACCATGTGCGGGAATGGCGCAGTGATGTGACGGATGTGCAGATCACCAGCCCGGAGCCGTGCGTGATTGCCATTTACTTTGTGATGGAGGGCGGGCGGCTGCCGAACGCCACGGAGCGGGAGGAGCTGACCGAATATATCAGTGGCGAGAACCTGCGCCCGCTGTGCGACAAGGTGGTGTGTGTGGAGCCGGAGGAGGTGCCCTACAACATAGCGTTTACCTACTGGATTGGCGACGGCGACCAGCGCAGCGCTGAAACCATACAAGAAAAGGTGACGGAGGCAGTGCAGAGCTACCAAAGCTGGCAGCGGCACCTTGGGCGAGATATTAACCCCACGGAGCTGATCGCCAAAATACGCGAGGCAGGGGCCAAGCGTGTGAAGCTGACCGCCCCGGCGGATATTGTGGTAGGCAAAACGCAACTGCCGAAATGCACCGGGCAGACCGTGACATACGGAGGGCTGGAAGATGATTAAAGACCTGCGGGACGCCCGCCTTGTGGACGCTGTGCCCCGCGTGGTTGCCGGGCAGGACTGGGTGCGGGCGCTTAGCGAGGCAGTGGGTGTGCTGCACGAAAGAACGCTGCGCTATATCGACGACAGCCAAATTTACACAAGCCTTGACACCGCCACCGAACCCGTGCTTGACGCGCTGGCGATCAACTGGAAAGTGGACTGGTACGACACTGGGTACAGCGTAGAGCAAAAGCGCCGCATTATCAAGACGGCCCTGACGGTACGCCGCCTAATGGGCACCGTGGGCGCGGTAAAGCTGCAAGCCGACGCCATTTACCCCGGCACTATGCTGGAAGAATGGTTCGAGTACGGCGGGCAGCCGGGCACTTTCCGCCTGTATATCAATGTGACAGACACAACGGAGGAACACCCGGCCATTATTTACAGCCCGGCGGAAATGGAGCGCCGCCTTATTACCGCGAAACGGTGGAGCGCCCACCTTGAAAGCATTAGCTACATGGTGCGCCACACGCTGGCTACCGGGTGCAGGGTGGACAAGTGGGCATACACCGTGCCGGAGTGCGGCACGATCTATTGCGGCGTGTGGTGGATGCCTGCCACTTTGGGTTATACGGCACACCATGCGCTGTTGACAGGCGGCCAGCCGGGAGCGTTTGCTGTAAGCCCGGAGTTTACCGGCACACTGCCCGTTCCGGCGACGGTGGGCTATTCAGTTTGCGGGGCGCTGCGGAGCGGTGGAGTTGCAACCGGCTACACCGCAAACCCTGAATTTGCAGGCACATTGCCGGAGGAGGCACAGCATGGAAACTGAAAAGGCTAACGGCCAGTACGGAAAGCAAAACCCGCTGTTTATGTACCAAGGAACGGCGGGCTATTCTATCCGTGCAGAGCTGCACGGGAGCAAGGGCGGCGTGGAGACCGCCGAAGCATTTACAGCCGTACCGTCCGCCAGCGGGCAAGACCGCTGCGGTACGATGCCATAAACAACCGGGAAAGGAGGAAAACCGAACATGGCGTTTTTTACCGACAAATTCCTGAATGACCGGCGGGAAGAACTGCTGCGCAGCGTTGACAGGTTCCAATACCAGTTGAACGGCGGGGCATGGCAGACCGGCACCGTGAACAGCAAGGAAATCATCGGCACGAATGTGGTCGTGTTTGTGAATGTACCGAATTTTGGGCAGGCCGACACGATCACGGGCGTAAGGGTGTACGACATCAACGGCGCACTGGCCGGACAGCAGAGTATCAGCCTGAAACGCACCAGCCTGAATGTGGCGCTGCTGCGCTTTACATTCCCGCTGATCGAAACCGAGGAGTAAAAGAGAGGAGGACAAACCCATGGCTTATGACCGCAGTTATTGGAAAGACCATGTAACTGACCAGAGCGGCGAGGTTATCCAGCAGGGCACCTTGCTTGACCAGCAGCATTTTAACAATATGGAGCTGGGCATTTCCGACATGACCCTTGCCGGGGCAATTATGCAGTTTAAGGCGGTGCAGGACGGTTACAACTACGCCGACGAGATGCACACGGCCACGCTGGCGCAGACCGGCAGCAAGTGGCCGTTTAACAACACGCCCACCACCATTGCCCTTGCGCAGCTGCGCGAAAGCACCAATTACGGCGTGGAGGTAACAGTGCTGGCGTACAGCGGCGGCAGGCTGGGCAATATCCGGGTGACTGACCGTGCCCGCAACGGCTTTAAGCTGGTACATGACGGCAGCGCCACCACCGTGAAAGTGCAGATCAGAGTGACGGGCGGCATGACCGACCCGGCACCCACCGAGTAACAGGAGGATAAGAGCATGAAAATCATTGAGAAAAACGAGGGCAAGAAGATCAACTACAACCTGACCGGCACAAAGCTGGACTTTGCGGACGGTGCGCTGACCCTTGACCTTGCCCGCTACCAGCAGGACGACCCCGTGACCCGCGACATTATGGTGGACAGCGAGGGCTATTTGACCACCGGGCGCGGCCTGTACTACGCGGCGCAGGTGGAAATCCCCGCGCGGAAGTACACCGAAACCGTGACCACGGCACAGGAAACCGACGCGCAGTCCGAGGGCGGTGAGAACACCGAGGGCATGAGCCGTGAAACCGTGACCCGCACCCCGGAGCCGCTGGACACCGAGGATGTGACCCTGTACCTGTTTGCCATTGATGGCATTATGATTCACTGATAAAGGAGGACGAACCTATGGCTAATTTTGATATGGCCGAACTGGCCCTGAAAAGCGTTTGCCCCAACAACGCCATGAAGTACGACGACAAGGAAATGCCGAGCATTATGGTGTTCATTCCGAAATTCCGCCTGTGTGATGTGCTTTCTACCGCCGACACCAGCGTACACCCCGCGTTCAGGGTGAACGGCGTGGAGATCGACGGTTTTTGGGTGGGCAAGTATCAGACCAGCCACTACAACGGCAGAGCGTACAGCCTGCCCGGCGAGAACCCGGCCAACACGGCGGGCCTTGATACCTTTGTGAGCTACAACCGCGCCAAGGGCGGCAAGTTCCATGAGATCACCTGCGCGGAGTGGGCTGCCATTGCCCTGTGGTGCCACAAGGCGGGCAAGGAACCCTACGGCAACAACAACTACGGAAAGGACACACGCGAAAGCCTGTACCGCGCAATCCCCACCAGCAAGGACAACGACAAGACCGGGCGCGTTGCCACCGGCACCGGCCCTGTTACTTGGAGCCATGACGGCACCTTGGAGGGTATTTGGGATTTGAACGGCAATGTGTGGGAGTGGTGCGCCGGACTGCGCCTTGTGAAAGGCGAGGTGCAGGTGATCGCGGACAACAACGCCGCCGCGCCCACCTGTGACATGAGCGCCAGCAGCGCCGCGTGGAAAGCTATTTCCGCCGCCACCGGTGAGCTGGTGGCCCCGGACGGCAACGGTACCACGCAGGGCACCGTGAAGCTGGACTTTATCAGCGGCAAATGGACTTACAGCACCACCATTGCCCACACCACAGGCGCGAACGGTTGCAATTTTAAGGATGTTACCTGCGACAGCAGCATTGGCGCTGTGGCAAAGCTGCTGCTTCAGGCGCTTGCCATGCTGCCCGACGCTGCGCTGACGGGTGACGGCATTGACGCCACCTACGGCGGCGACTATTTCTACATCAACAACGCCGAGGCCGAGCGGTGCCTGGTTCGCGGTGGCGGCTGGGGCGATGGCGGCGGCGCTGGGGTGTTCGGTTCCTTCCTGAGCAACCCGCGCTCCCATGCCTACGGCGACATCGGGGGCCGTTCCGCTTTTTACGAATAACTGTACACCGCGCCCTGAAACACTGAACGCCGAACGATAGTGAGGCGGTAAGCAGGACAAGCCCACGCACAACAACGGGAACAACGCCCCGCGCTGCGCGCGGGCAAATTTTTTGGGGCTTATGGCAGGCGCAATGCGCCGGGTGGGTTTGGGGGAAATTTTGGAGGAGGTGAACAAGCTATGCAGAGCGAAATGCCCGCGCCGGGCAGCTATGAACCGTTCCGCCTGAAAGAGAAAATTGGGGAAATGATGAAGTACGGCAGACCACTTACCAAGAATTTTAGCCGGAAAGATCGTGACCTTGCGGATGATATGCGGGTTTCTATGCTGAAAATGTACCATTTGGCCGTTGAGCTGGAAAAGAAATACTACCGCAAGACTACCGCGCAGGAGCTTGATGTGGAACTGGAATGGCTGCGCAATCTGGTGAGGATGGCGGCAGACAAAGACCTTTGCGGTGCGAAGTTTGCCCCGCCGCTGTCCATGCACCAGTACGAAACATGGGCAAGGTACAATACAGAAATCGGCTGCTTGCTGGGCAAGTATATTGCCAGCGTGAAAAAGTAGCTGTTTTTCTTTGGGAACGGGCCATTTACGGTGCCTGATTCGCGGTGGCAACTGGAACAATGGCGGCAACGCTGGGGTGTTCAATTCCAACCTGAACAACCCGCGCTCCAATGCCAACGGCAACATCGGGGGCCGTTCCGCTTTTCGTCTGTTAAATGCCAATTTAGGGCGGTGGTTCTGCGCCGCAAGGGGGCTGTGGCCTACGGGGTACAGCAGGAAGTGCAGACTAAAAGGGGCCTGTTTCCGTTCCCGCTTAGACAGGGCGGGAAAAAATTTGTATTGCCGTGGAGGCGGAAACGCCACACACGGCTTGGAGAGATCATTGGATGAAACACTGTCAGCAGGAAATGACGGTGATTCAAAACGCTTGGCCGGTGGTGTGCAATTTTGGTTGGCTGATTGAGGCTGACAGGAACGCCCGCAAGGGCAAGCGATACCGCGCCGAGGTTTTGAATTTTACCGCGCGGCTTGAAGATAATCTGTTCACCATACAGCAAGGTATGATGAACAGCAGCTATGTGCTGGGGCCATACCGCAAGCTGTGGGTGTATGTGCCCAAGAAGCGGCTGGTGATGGCGCTGGACTACCCGGACAGAATTGTGCAATGGAGCCTGTACCTGTATTTGAATCCGATCTATGACAGGCTTTTTATTGAGGATTCCTACGCTTGCCGAAAGGGCAAGGGCAGCCATAAGGCCGCCAAGCGCCTGCAATACTGGATGTGCCAAGTGCAGCGCAAGCCGGGGCCGGGCTGGTACTGCCTGAAACTGGACATAAGCAAATACTTTTACCGGGTGAACCACGAAAAGCTGCTGGCGATCTTGGGGCGGCGGGTGAAAGACCCCGCCATGATGGCGTTTATACGGGGCGTGGTGAACAGCAGAGCAGAGCCGTTCGGCCTGCCGCGCTGGCGGACACCGCAGGACACGCCGCCGGAAGAATGGCTGTACGAGGTGAGTATGCCGATAGGCAACCTGACGAGCCAACTATTTGCGAACATCTACTTAAACGAGCTTGACCAGTATTGCAAGCACAGGCTGAAAATTCATTACTATATCCGCTACATGGACGATGTAATCATCTTGGGGCAGGACAAGGAAACCTTGCACCGCTGGAAAGCGGCAGTGGAAACTTTCTTGCGGGAAGAACTGGCACTTGATTTGAACAGCAAGACCAGCATACGCCCGGTGCGCCAAGGGGTTGAATTTGTTGGTGTGCGGATATGGCCCACCCACATGAAGCTGCGGAAAAGCACCGTGCGCCGCATAAAGCGGGAGGTGCGCAAGATCAGTGCTTTGTATGCTGCTGGCGATATGACACGGCAGGACTTTTACCGGCGCATTGCCAGCATTAGGGGGCTGCTAAAGCACACGGAGAGCGCAAGCCTGCGGTGGCGGCTGAACGAGATTTACCGGGCGGAACTGGAAAAGGCAAAACAAAAACAACTGCGAGAGGAGGCACAGCATGAGCCATTTGCAGATCATAGCGGAGCTGGAAACGGTGACGGAAATGCAGGCACGGGTTATCAAGATCATGGCAACCCGGCTTGCAGAGCTGGGTGACACTGTGACCGGGCGTGACGAGATTGCGCAGGCCGACAAGGCATACCGCGACGCCATAGGCGGCGACGAGTGGCCGGACTGGGCGGAGAAAGGAGGAGAGGACGATGGAGAACCCTATCACACGGGCGGAGCATGAGGAGTTCCGCTGCCGCTTGGAGGAGGAGAACAAGCGGCAGGACACCCGCATTGGTATCTTGGAGGACAGTGTGCGGCAGATCGGCGCGTTGGCAACCAGCGTGGAAAAGCTGGCCTTAAGTATGCAAAGTATGCTGAAAGAACAGGAAAAGCAGGGCAAACGACTGGAAGTGTTGGAGGGCCGCGACGGCGAGAAGTGGCGCAAGGTCATGGGCTACATTGCCACGGCGATTGTGGGCGTTGTGCTTGGCTACCTGTTTAAGCAGATCGGTATGTAAGGGGGCGCAGGAATGTGAAGAATAGCGTTGAAAGTGTTGAAAACGCCGCAGAGAAAAAGGAACGCCGGAACATCAAGGTTATGGATTTGATCTTGGTGATCGTCGGCGTTTCTTTGTTGGTGTTCACCATCGTCATGATACAGCTTTTCAAGGTGTACGGCACGGTGCCGGACACCCTGATTACCTGCGTTTATGCCACCCTTGGCGGTGAGTGCGGCGTTATGGGCTGGATTAAGACCACAAAAGACCGCAACCGGGAACGGAAGTGGGAACAGGAGGACAAGCAGGAGGAAAAGGCCGAGGCGGCGGAGCTGCCGCCCGGCGATATGCCCGGCGCATAATGCGTAAACAGAAAACCACGGAGGGCTGCGGGTGCGGCCCTCTCTCTTTTGGAGGAAACCGTATGGAACAAAGAAAATTTCTCGCAATGGTGGGGCTGCTGGCACAGGCCGATATGCAGAAAAGCGGAATCCTTGCCAGCCTGACCATTGCGCAGGCGATCTTGGAAAGCGGCTGGGGAACATCGGAGCTTGCCACCAAGGCCAACGCCCTGTTTGGCATTAAGGCCGACGCGCGGTGGAGCGGGAAAGCGTACAGCAAGGACACCAAGGAGTGTTACGACGGCGTGACCTACACCACCATTACCGCGCTGTTCCGTGCCTATGACAGTTGGGCAGAAAGCGTTGCCGACCATAGCGCATTTTTGCTGGCGAACAAGCGGTACGCGGCGGTGGTTGGTGAACGCGACTACAAGGCGGCCTGCAAAGCGATCAAGGCGGCGGGCTATGCCACCGACCCCGGCTACCCGCAAAAGCTGATTGGGTTGATTGAGAAATACGGCTTGACCGTGTACGACGGCAAGGCGAAACAGGAGGACAAAGCGAGTATGAATATCAGCATTACCAAGAAAACCAGTACCCACAACACCACGGCGGCAGCAGGCCGCGCAATCCGGTACATCGTTGTGCATTACACCGCTGGTGTGACCTCTAAGCAGGGCAGCGCGGCGGGCACGGCCTCTTACTTTGGCGGCACCTCTAAGCAGGTTTCGGCGGACTTTATCGTGGACGACGGCGGCGCGGTGCAGTACAACGGCGATATTCGCAACCGCTACACTTGGCACTGCGGCGGCGGAAAGTACAATACCAAGGGCGGTGCTTACTACGGCAAGGCCACGAACCGCAACACCATTGGCATTGAGGTATGCTCTACCAATGACACCGGCAAAATGACTGTTGCCAACGACAGCCATTGGCGCTTTACCGACAAGGTTGTGAGCAATCTTGTGGAGCTGGTGAAGTACCTGATGGCGGAATACGGTATTGACGCCGCCCATGTTATCCGCCACTATGATGTGAACGGCAAGCCGTGCCCCGGTATCATCGGCTGGAACGAGGACACCGGCAGCGCCGTCAAGTGGGCCGCGTTCAAAGCCCGTCTTGGTGCAGCTACCCCCGGCGGGCAGACAGGCGGCAGCACGAACACCGGCACCGCCACGGGCAACACTGCGCTGACATACAAGGTGGGCGACATTGTGCAGTTTGCGGGTGGCAAGCACTACGCCAACGCGCAGGCCGCCAGCGGCACCACCGTGAAGCCCGGCCCGGCCAAGGTGACGGCGGTTGCCACGGCTGGAAAGCACCCCTACCACCTTGTACATACCGATAGCACCAGCACCGTGTATGGCTGGGTGGACGCGGCGGCCATTACCGGCAAAGCAAGCGCTACCCCGGCGGTCAAGACCTACACCGTGAAAGCGGGCGACAGCCTGTGGCGCATTGCTGCGCAGCAGCTTGGCAACGGTGCCCGCTACAAGGAGATCAAGACCCTGAACGGGTTGAAAAATAACACCATCCACGCCGGGCAGGTTTTGAAGCTGCCCAACTGACCGACTATATATAGGAGGAAAAGATCATGAATGAAGTTGTGACAATCGTTGTGAACAATCTGCTGGAAATCGTGTTTGCGGTGCTGGGTGCGTCCTTTACCGCGCTGGTTATCCCGTGGTTGAAAGACACTGGCCTGCCTTGGCTGAAAGAAAAGCGCCTGTACTCCATCGTGAAGAAGTTCGTGGAGGCCGCCGAGAAGCAGGCCGAGGCGGGCACCATTGACAAGGCGACCAAGAAACGCTTTGTCGTGGAGTTGTTGGAGGCAAACGGCATTACTGTTACCCCGGAGATCAACGCATTTATTGAGGCGGCGGTGAAAGAACTTGATCTTGCCGAGAAAAACGCCATTGGGGAGATCGGAAAAATTTTTTCTGACGCCGAGCAGACCCCGCAGAACTAAATACTAAGATATGGCCCCGACTGCTGTTCGTTTTGAACGGTGGCCGGGGCCTTTTCTGTTATGCGGAGAGGTTGACAAAAGCGCCGCAGACCGCTATTTTTGAATGGTATTGTGTGCTAAAGCTGCACAGAACGGCAGAAGCCGACACTGGCAGCGCAGATGTTGGAGAGGAGGAAACACAGTGCGAACCTATAAGCACCTGACCATGACAGACCGCTTGCGCATAGAAAAGTGGCTGAAAATGGGGATGAAGCCGCGAGAGGTGGCGGACAAGCTGCGCGTTCATGTTTCGACTATTTACCGGGAGTTGAAGCGTGGCGCGTATGACAGGTTGGACGGCGGAACATGGGAGGTCAAAACCGCGTACAGCCCGGATATTGCCGAGGAGAAATACCAAGCCCACCTGCGGGAAAAGGGGCCGGACTTGAAAATAGGCAATGACCATGAGCTGGCAAACTATATTGAAACCACGATTTTAGACAAAGATTGTAGCCCGGCGGCGGTGCTGGGGTTTGCCATGATTGAGGGAAAAAAGTTCAAAACCAGTTTGTCGGTGCCGACAATCTACAAGTACATTGCCAAGGGCTTGTTCTTGAACCTGACGCAAGAGGAGTTGCCCCGGCACGGAAAGAAAAAGCATAAGTATAAGAAAGTGAAGAAGAACAAAAGCGCCAGCCGCGCCCCGGCGGGCGAAAGCATTGAACAGCGCCCGGAGGAGATCGACGAGCGGGAGGAGTTCGGCCATTGGGAGGGCGACACTGTGTACAGCGGCAAGGGAAAGCGAAAAACAACCCGCGCCCTACTGACCCTGACCGAGCGCAAGACCCGGAAAGAAATCATTATAGCGATACCAAACCGCAAGGCTGAAACGGTGGTCAAGGCGCTGGACGCGCTGGAACGGAAACTTGGTGCCCGGCGGTTTAGGGCGATCTTCAAAAGCATTACCTTTGACAACGGCACCGAGTTTGCGGCGGCGGAGGAGCTGGAACGCTCTTGTGTCAACAAGCGCCTGCCCCGGACTAAAGTGTATTTCTGCCACCCGTATTCCTCTTGGGAGCGGGGCACCAACGAGAACACCAACGGCATGATTCGGCGGCGGTTCCCCAAGGGCACGAACTTTGCGGCGGTGACGAACGCGCAGATCGCGCAGGCCGAAAACTGGATAAATAATTATCCACGGAAGATATTAGGGTACAAGTCAAGCGAGATCGTATTTATAGAGTGCCTGCGGGAACTGGGCATTGCGGCATGATGGGTAGATAAAGAGAGCAAAATATAGATAAATCGGTGAAAAAGGCGTGATGTGTTATAGTCGGTGCAATAGAATAGGGGTTATAACAGGCTGCCAACAAAAGAGTGAATGTTGACGGCTTTGTTGTGGTGCGATAAAATGTACAAAAATATAAGCAAAAAGTTGTTGCATTTGACTATTGAATTTTTCCGCATCTGATTTTTCGTGCAAAACGCTTGCACAATGCGCACATATTCGATATAATAGAAGAAATCGTTATTTTTAAGGAGTATACTTGCTATGATTCAGTTCCTGGATGCCGCTACCGGCACGGCTACCACTGCCGAAATGCTCATCAGCTTCCTGCCGATGATTCTCATTATCGTTTTCATGGTCATTCTGATCTACCTGCCGCAGAAGCGCCAGGACAAGAAGGACGCCGCCATGCGCAGCTCTATTGAGATCGGCGATAAGGTCACCACCATTGGCGGCATTGTCGGCATCGTCTGCGCCATCGCTGATAAGGATGACACCATCGTCATCGAGACTGGCAGCGACCGCACCAAGATTCGTTTCCGCCGCACTGCAATTTCCTCTGTGGAGAAGCTGGATGCCGGCAAGGATAGCAAATCCACCACGGTCAAGAAGTAATCTGACATAAAACTAACGCCCTCTTGCATAGTGTTGACTGTGCAAGGGGGCGTTTTGTTATGGGTGGAAAAAATCTGCAACGACCGAAACAAGGCAGAGCTGCGGCAAAAAATCCGGCTGTGATGGCAGTGCTGCTTGCCTTTGGCTGCGGCGTGGGGGCGTGTATGGTGCTGCTGGCGCTGGGAGCGTTTTTACTGACCCACACGGGTCTGCCGCTGGCGGCGGTGCGCCCAATGGCATGTATGGCGGCGGCAATCGGTGCGGCGGTATCGGCCCGGGTACTGGCGGGCAGGCTGAAACAGAAGCTGCTGCTCTGCGGTCTGGGCTGTGGTGCGTTTTATACGGTCTGCCTGATGGCGGCGACATTGGCAGCCAGCGGTGAGCTGGACTGGCAGGGGGCAAACGCCATGCTGCCGATGGCCCTGCTGCTGGGCGGCCTGTTGGGCGGTGCACTGTCGGCCTTGCGGGGAAGCCGCTGATGCGGGCGGCACAGACGACACTGCGCCGCCCGGCATTGCTGCTGCCCCGGCGGGCAGAACGACCGCGCCGAGAGCGCGCGGGAACGGCGCACAGCGGCGCGGTGTGGCTGTTTGGCACGATGTTCCTGGCTGGCTACCTGCCAGGCATCTGGCTGGGGCGGGGCGGTGTTTCGGCGCTGGGACAGCAGCTGGCGGCGTATTACACAAAAAGTCCCGAAAATGCAGCGTTCGCAGCAATTTTCGGGACAGAATTTTCGGTGAGCTTTTTACAGCTGACCGCAGTATTTTTGTGCGGCTTCTGTGTGTTGGGTGTGGGCCTGTTGGTGCTGCTGTTTGCGGCACGCGGCGTGTTCCTGGGCTACTGCGCGGCCTCGGTGGCAGCGGTGAACGGTGCGGCGGGGCTGATGCAGTACCGATTAGCAACAATCGGTTCCGACGCGGCAACGCTGTTTTTTTGCCTGTGGCTGGCGGGCTGGTCGGCACGCTTGGCAGGGGAACTGTTTAATGCTGTATGCGGCCGCGCCACGCGGGAAACGCCTGGCGCGCTGCGGCGGCTGGCCGTGCGGTTCGGTGCGGCGCTGGTGCTGTCAGCTGTTTTCAGTGCCGTCTGGACTTTCCTCGCCTTCGTCACTGCCAAGGTCGGGCGCTGACGGCTGTTCTTCAAACGTTTTGTCGGCCAGCGGGGAAGAGGCCACCGCCTGGCGTAGCTGGTCGCGGTTGATGTGGGTGTAAATCTGCGTTGTGGAGACGTTTTCGTGACCCAGAATTTCCTTTAAAGCCAGCATATCCACGCCGCCCTGATACATAAGCGTGGCGGCGGTGTGGCGCAGCTTGTGGGGCGAAAATCCGCGCCCGCTCAAACCTGCACTTCGCAGGCAACGTGCGACGATCTGCTCGACCCGGCGCGCCGAAAGCCGCTTGCCGGTGCGCTTGGAGACGAACAAGGCATCCTTGTCGGCGAGATTCGGCAGGGCAGCGCGGGCTTTTTTATAGCGCTGCAAGGAAAATAAGCAGGCATCGTTCAGGTAGACCAGTCGCTCTTTGTTGCCTTTGCCGACAATACGGATCGTATCATCGCGAAAATCGCTCAAATCGATGGTTACAAGCTCGGCAAGGCGCATACCACAGTTTAAAAATAACGTTATGATGCAGTAATCCCGCTCATAAAAATCGCTTTGTATATTTTTTAACAATTCAACGGCTTCGTTTTCGGTCAGGTACTTGGGCAGTGCCTTTTGCGGTGTGCCCAGGCTGATATTTTCCGTGGGATTGACGGGCAGTTTGTTGACCTGGGTACACATATAATGGAAGAAGCCCTTTAAGGCGCTCAATTTGCGGGCGCGGGCCTTGGGGCCGTTGTCCGCATTGCGGGCGTAGTCCAGGTAGCCAAAAATATCCCTTTTGGTGATACCGGCAATGTCCCTGGTTGATATGCCAGTCAGGTCGATTTTCCCGATGGGGGTGGCATCATCCGCGCGATCCCATTGCAGCATCATATAGCGGAAGAACCCGCGCAGATCGAGATAGTAACCGTTGACAGTGCGCGGGGAGCGCAGCTTCACGAAATCAAGATAGTGCAGGTATTCAATTACATCGTTGGGGATGTCCAGATACGGTGCATGGCGATCCGGGTGGACGACATCAATATAACTGCTCAAAACACAAGCCCTCAGTTAGATTCAGATTGCGGAAACGTGCCGAAATGCCGTTTCTGCTTTTTTTTATTGTAGCACAGTTGGGGATGAGACGTCAATTTCACAGAGTTATAAGAAATGCAAACAGTCGTGCATATTACAATGCGTAGCAGTTCTGCATAGGTGTGAATATTCATACAAAGCAACCTAAAAAGCTAAAAGGGGAGGCTTATACGTTCTGTAAAAGGCATAACATACTATTTCGCTAAATGCAAATTTAGCGAAATATAGGGAGGCCAAAACAAGCCCTCCGTGGGCCTGTGGAGCCAGTTAGCTGTGCCCGACCATAAAACCTCAACCGCATGGTATGGGCTGCCAATCTCCAAAAACCAAAAATCAATCTTGCAATTTACAGAAAATCTGCTATGATTAAATAAAAAGGAGCTGCAAACTCATGAACAAGGATACTATCATAAAAATTCTACTGGGCATTATTGCTCTGCTGGTGTTTGCGTGGGTTTGGCGCATCATCAGCGGTATGCTTATCGGCACACTGATCGTGACGACCTCGCTGCTGTCAGTGTTGATTGCCCTGGTTATTCAAATTGTGATTCCGATTGCGATTATCGTGTTCGTTGTCAAACTAATCCGAAAGAAATGAGTGTGGTTACGAATGGCGCTGTTCAATAAGAAAAAGCAAGAAGTCCCACAGGAGCCCAAACAAGAGTCGAAAACGGATACTGTTGGCAAAATCAATCTTTCCCTGCGGCCGGATGAAATTGACTTGCTGCGCGAGTGCATGAAACGCACAGAAGACTACTATCGCGGTTTGCTGCTGCTGAAGCAGGATTGGAACGCCGAGAAAAATGAGGCCGCGATCGCGGTCATTAAGGTCAAGCTGAATATGATTGACAGATTGCAGGAAAAGACGCTGTATGACGGCCAGTCGGAATACTATCGCAACCTTCAATAAGCAAAAAATCCCACCCGCAGGAGCAAATAATGCTTCCTATGGGTGGGATTCTTTATCGATTGATGGATTGCGCCATCTTATGGTAAGTGTGGCGCTCACCGCGAATGGCAATCGAATACGCCATGATATTTTGCGGCAAGGCCATACCAGGCACGCCGGTGTCACCGATGTGGTGGATATCCGCACCGACCATCTTGCACATCAGCGCGATTTGGCGGATTGTGGCGACGTCCGCACCTTCCTGCGAAGTGCCGATGGCGGTCAGCGCCAATTTGCCGTGGCTGTGTACCACTTTAATCAAATCATGCGCGTAATTCTGCGTGATGCCGGGCACGGTACCGGGTGCGGGCAGCAGAATGATATCCGCACCAGCGACCATAAATGCCTCGGCGTCGGCGGGCGTCATGATCTGTTCCCCGCCTTCCCCTGCTACGCCGGATGCGTGCATCTTGCCGGCGGCCAGCATCACGCGGTCGCCAACGGCGGCAGAAATATCTTTTAACGATTCAACGATCAATTCGTTGCTGACGCCGTTGCCAGGGTTGCCGGTCAGCACGATAAGATCAACGCCCATATCGGCAGCACGGCTGGCGTTTTCCGCGGTGGCAAGGCGGCCGCTGCTCATCTTCCACAGCGTACCATCGTTGCTTTTTGCGGCTTGTGGGTCGCAGGGCTCCAGATTGATGCCTACCACGCGGCCCGTCAGGCGCTTGATTTCCCGCACAGTCTCTTCCTCGGGTACTTTGGGCAGTGCATTGATGACCGGGTGCTGCACATCAAACATATTCAAAAGCAGAATGTCCGCACTCAAAGAAGCCGCATACTCGGCGTTCGTCACGTCCACCAGCAGCGGCGGCGTCAGGCCAATGGTCTCACAGGCCAGCACGCGGCCTTCGCTGCCTGCGATGGCCGACAGCAGGTCGGCTTTTCTGTACGCAGCCAGGTCACTGGGCGTGCAGTCCAGCAGGCGCTTCACGCTCATTCGTCGTCGTCCTCCTCAATCACGCGGCCGATGCCTTTGCGGTAGAATGGCTCACTGCCGCGCATACCCTGCTGGCCCAGCGGAGAAACAGACGTTGTAATGTTCAAGTCCATCTTCTTCTCACGGCTGGCCAGGTATGGGCGGGCAGCCTGCGCCACGGCGGCGAACAGCTTGTCGTCCTTGGGACCATCCAGAACCAGTAAGTAGCTGCGAGCCTCGCCATTGACAATCATGACCTGCAGATAGGCAGAACCAACGCCGGGCGCACCGGCCAGCACCTCGCAGACCGGGTCGATCATGGCATCAGGCAGCACGCTGGGCTCCACCAGCGTAACCTTGTCGCCGGGATGGATGCGGTGCGCTTCCTGCTGGGCCTTCTGCTCGGCCACTTTTTCCACAATTTTCTTGGCGACTTCGTCCTTCTGCTTCTTGACGGACTCAATGAGCGGGCGTTCCAGACGCAGGCTGTTGTCGCCGGGGTTGACGACCAGACCGGAGGCGTCGGTGTTCTTGGCAATCATGTTGGCGTAGTCGTCAAAGCGCAGCAGGATAATCTGCTGCGCAGCCTTGGGCTGCTTGGCCTGCCACTCGTGTACGGCGTCCCAATCGCTGAAAGCCAGGTAGTAGTGCTTGCCCTCGGGGCTGTTGACCATGACCAGGCTGATTTTGGTATTCTTGGGCAGCTGCACACGGCCATCCGCATCGGGCTTGGGCGCAGGCTGGCCCTGTAAATCAAACACGGCAGGGGCCAGCAGCGGCGAGCGCACCAGCTCGTTTAAAATATTGTTCAGATTTTTGGGGCTGTTGTCCTCTTTGAAGGCCGCAATCGTCTCCTTGACCTTCGGGTTGAAAGTCGGTGCCTGGGGCTTTTTCTGTTCATTCTGTTCGGGCATGGGTCGATTCCTCACTTTAATTTTATTGCGTTGATGGCTTCCCGCAGGTAGGACACACCCACCAGCTTCAAGCCGGGAAATTGCGAAGGGTCAATCATTTTCAGGTTGTGCTTCGGCACAATGGCTGTGTCAAAACCGATGCGCTGCGCCTCGCGCAGCCGCGTTTCCAGGTGGGTCACGCTGCGCACCTCGCCGCCAAGGCCGACCTCACCGATAGCAAGGGTCTTTTCCCCCACCGGCAGGTCCAGCAGACTGGACGCCAGCGCAATGCAGACCGGCAGGTCACAGGCGGTCTCGTCCAATTTCAGGCCGCCGATGATGTTGACATAGACGTCTTGGTTATAAAAGGCATACCCGGCGCGCTTTTCCAGCACGGCTAGCAGCAGGTACATACGGTTATAGTCAAAACCGCTGGCGGTGCGCCGCGGGCTGGGAAAACTCGTCTTGGTGGCAAGGGCCTGTATCTCGCTCAGCACCGGGCGGGTGCCCTCCATCACGCAGGCCACGCAGGTGCCGCTGATGCCCAAGGGCCGCCCTTCCAGCATGACCTGGGAGGGATTCTCGATTTGCGCCAGCCCTCGGCCGGTCATATCGAACATACCGATTTCGTTCGTGGAGCCGTAACGGTTCTTGACGGCCCGCAGCACGCGGTATGGCAGGGTCTTGTCACCCTCAAAGTAAAGCACCGTATCAACGATGTGCTCCATGACCTTGGGGCCTGCAATCGCACCGTCCTTGTTGACATGGCCGACGATGAAGGTGGGGATTTCCAGCGTTTTCGCTACACTTAAAAAGCGGGCGGAACTCTCCTTCACCTGGCTGACCGTGCCGGACGACGACGAAATATCGGTGCAGCGCATCGTCTGGATGGAGTCGATGACGACCAAGTCGGGCTTCATCGATTCGATCAGGCCGCATATCTCGTCCACGTCGCTCTCGGCGACCAGCGAGATATTATCCTCGGGCACATTCAGGCGCACAGCACGCAGTTTGATCTGCCGCACCGATTCCTCGCCGGTGACATAGAGCACATTGCGGGTCTTGCTGACCTCGCCGCAGAGCTGCAGAAGAATCGTTGACTTGCCGATGCCCGGCTCGCCGCCGATGAGCGTCACACTGCCGATGACGATGCCACCGCCCAGAACGCGATCCAGCTCGCTGATGCCGGTGACGATGCGGCTTTTTTCCTCGGTCGTGCTGATGTTTTTTAATTTCTGTGCCACCAGGCTTGTCTGCCCGGTCACGCGCGGCGCGGCAGCGGCCTTGCCGCCGGATGCCTTGGCGGGTTCTGCCACCACATCCTCGGTCATAGTGTTCCACGCCCCGCAGGAGGGGCAGCGTCCCAGCCAGCGGGGGCTTGTCTCGCCGCATTGGGTGCAGACATAGATGGTTTTGAGTTTATCTTTGGGCATGGACGCCTCCCTAAACTATACTTTACCTATTATAGCCCAAAATGGGCGCGGGGGCAAGTATCCACTGAACAAAAACATTTGTAGCTGTAAAATGTACTTTTTCTCTTGCTATTTTTTGAACAGTGTGTTAAAGTTAAAAAAACGCTTTAAAGCTATAAAGCAAAAGAAAAGGTGTGGTGTTATGGACTTCAACGTGAACGCACCGATCCTGTTTGTGCTGGTCGGCATCATTGTGGCGTTCGTGCTGGCACAGTCGGCGTTCTTTCTGTGGCGTGCGGTCAACCGCGCAAGGGAAATCGGTCTGCCGCAGGAAACCATACGCAAGACCATTTCGGCGGCGGCCGTCTTTACGGTAGCACCAGCAGTGGCCATTCTGGTGGGCGTTATCTCCCTGAGCAAGAGCCTGGGTATCGCCCTGCCGTGGCTGCGCCTATCGGTTGTAGGATCCCTGACCTATGAGACCGTCGCGGCGGGGACCTCACTGACGGAGCTGGGGCTGGACACCAATACCCCCATCCCTACGGCGTCGGACTATGTCACGGTGGCCGCCGTTATGACGGTGGGCATCATGGTCGGCCTGGTCTTGGTGCCGCTGCTGACCAAGCGTATCCAGGGTGGTATGATGAAACTGGGCGCAAAGGATCACCGCTGGGCAGATATCTTTAATAATGCCATGTTCCTCGGTATGATCAGCGCCTTCCTCGGCTATGTGTTCAGCGACGTGATGAATGTGACCCACGGCGATTTCTCGGGTCTTATCCCGGTGCTCGTCATGCTGACGTCGGCGGTCGTGATGGTTATTTGCGGCGTGGCGGCCATGCGCACGAAAAAGCGCTGGATACAGGACTATGCGCTGCCCATCAGTATGCTGTGCGGCATGGCAGTGTCCATCCCGCTGACAAACTGGCTGAGCTGAAAGGAGCGGTACTCATGGAAAAGACAGTTCTGGAACAGAAAGAAAACTATGTTGACAGTGTGCACCGCTGGGGCCGCATTTGGGGCCTGACGCTTTTGATGCTGATTGTGGCATACCCGATCGCAGTGTCGCTCATCTTCCACGCACAGATCAACTGGCCCGCGTTCATTAAGGGCTTTATCGCCATCGGGCCTATGTACTGGGCCGTCGGCATTGTGGAGATTTTTACCTATGTGCCGATGCTCGGCGCGGGCGGCAGCTACCTGTCCTTCGTCACCGGTAACATCTCCAACCTGAAACTCCCCTGCGCCCTTGACGCCATGGAGCGGGCGGGCGTCAAGTCCAACAGTGAGGAAGGTGAGGTCATTTCTACCATCGCCATTGCCGTGTCAAGCATCGTGACGACGCTGATTATTTTAGTGGGCGTGGTGCTCATCATCCCGCTGACACCGCTGCTCTCCTCCCCCATCCTAGCCCCGGCGTTCTCGCAGATTTTACCCGCACTGTTCGGCGGTCTGGCGGTGGTTTTTGTCTCCAAAAACTTCCGCCTGGCGCTGGCCCCACTGCTGCTGATGCTGGTGCTGTTCATCTTTGTACCCGCGCTCAATGCGTCCACGGTAGGTATCATGGTGCCGGTCGGTGTCATTTTCAGCCTGGTAGTGGCGCGTATCCTGTACAAAAAGGGCCTTGTCTAAGCCCATAAGGAGGAATACAAAATGATCGTTTTATGGTTGATTCTGGCGGCTGTCGTCGTGCTGGCCGCCGTGGTGCTGGTGCGCACGGCCCGCTTTACGCCGGGCAATGCCCCCGCTGTGCCCGAGGGCGAGGAAACCATCGACCGTGACAAGGCCGTGGAAAATCTGCGCACCCTCATCCGCTGCCGTACCGTCTCCAACACGAACCACGCGCTGGAAGACGATGCCGAGTTTGAAAAGCTCATCAATACCCTGCCGACGCTCTACCCCAACGTTTTCAAGACCTGCAAGTTTGAGCGCCTTGAGGACCGTGGCCTGCTGTTCACCTGGTCCGGCAAGGAGCACACCGAGCCGACCGTATTGATGGCTCACTATGACGTCGTCGACGTTGATGAGGCAGGCTGGAAGAAGCCGCCGTTTGAGGGCGTGCTGGAAGATGGCGTGCTCTGGGGCCGCGGTGCGCTGGACACGAAAGTTACTTTTAACGGCGTGTTGACCGCTGCTGACAAACTGATTGGCGAGGGCTACACCCCCGCGCAGGATATCTACTTTGCATTCAGCGGCGGCGAGGAAGTCAACGGCCTGGGCGCGGTACACATTGTAGATTGGTTTGAAGCCAACCACATTACCCCGGCGCTGGTTGTGGATGAGGGCGGCGCGGTCGTCGAGGATGTGTTCCCCGGCGTCAAGCAGCCCTGCGGACTGATCGGCATTGCGGAAAAAGGTATGCTGAACGTGGAGTACAAGGTCAAGTCCGGCGGCGGCCACGCCAGCGCGCCCAAGCCCCACAGCCCGCTTGTGGCCCTGAGCGAAGCCTGCACCAAGATCGAGAGCCACCCCTTCAAGGCGCACGTCACAAAGCCAGTGGCCGAAATGTTCGATACGCTGGGCCGTTACTCCAACGTTCCCTATCGCATGATCTTTGCCAACCTCTGGCTGTTCGGCGGCGTGCTGGATTCCATCTGCCGTAAGAGCGGCGGCGAGCTGAACGCCCTGATGCGCACGACGGTGGCCTTTACCCAGGCCAAGGGCAGCGCGGGACGCAACGTCATCCCGCCCGAGGCAGCCTTTATCAGCAACCTGCGCCTGAACCCTGAGGACACGATGGACAGTGCCCTTGCCTACTTAAAAGCAACCATCAATGACCCTGCCGTTGAGATCACAAAGCTGGAGGGCATGAACCCGAGCCGCATCAGCGAGACGAACTGCCCTGCATGGGATAAGGTCGCCAGCGCTGTGGCAGGCACCTGGAAGGGCTGTCTTGTCTCGCCCTATTTGATGGTGCAGTGCTCCGACAGCCGCCACTATGGCCGTATCAGCGACCATGTGTACCGCTTCTCTGCCATGGATCTGACCGCCGAGGAGCGCGGTACCCTGCATGGCAACAACGAACGCATCCGCGTCGAGACCGTCGGCCGTGCCGTGGAGTTCTATGTCCGTTTGATGCGGCAGTGCTGAGAAAACAACAATAACCGAGACACAGCTTTTTGTGGGAAAAAGGCTGTGCCTCGGTTTTGTTTGCTGTTATTCCATAAAAACTCAATTCCGTGCACATTGCAGGGAGACATACCCTGCAATGTGCCTGCAAACTGGAATTTTGTAATCTGGATAGGGTATGCTGAAGCAATCCCCCGTAACTATATTTTCTATAGTATGGCAAGAATCAACCGGAAAATTCCAATATAAAATGCCGCATAAAGCAGTTTGGATTTCAATGAAAAATCCTTTATTAACAATACATAGTCACAGACACCGTAGCTTGTTAGAATTATATTGTGAATGGGGCGTAGCGTTGGTGAGCCATCGCCAAAAAACATTTCGACAACAACGGAGATAAATAGTGGAGGAAGTATTGTTGCAATTGTATCAATTACTTCGTGTACATTCGATATTTGTTTCCATTGTAATATTTTCTGTAGTGCAATATAAAAGAAAATTCCAAACAGACTTCCAACTGTATTTATGATAAGGTCATCTATATCCACAACGCCCGTTTTAAAAATAAACTGTGCAGCTTCAATTGAAAATGTTGTTAGAAATGACAAGCCTATTGCTTTATATAGGCTGAATGTTTTTTGATAATAGCAATATACAATTCCGAACGGTACAAACATAACCAGATTATAAAGCATATCCCATGAAACAGGACTGTGTCCATACTTTAAATTTTCTCTGATACTATGAAATGGTATCATGTTGACTGCATCAATGCGTGTTAGTGGACACCCGATAAGAGTCATGATGATATTGAGTCGCGTTATACACATACAAAATACGATTATAAAATATAGTATTGTCATAAATTGAAAAAAGTGTTTTCGTCTAATCTTCATCATCCCTAATGCTACGGCTCCCTTCTTTTTGGGTCTATGTCATGCAACAAGTTTCTTACCTGTATTTTGGGTGAAGTATAAATCGTAATTTCCGACTTAGTGACACAAGTATACCATACAAAAAGCCCCCCGTCCAACAACATTTGCCGTGTGGACAGGGGGCTTGTTTGCTTATAGTGTGTGATGAAATTGACTGTGAAGCAACTTTGCTTTACAGCGTGACCTTGTGGTAAACCTTCTTGCCCTTCTTGATGACAACGCCCTTATTCAGCGCGTCAACGGTCAAAACAGCCTTCGGGTCGGTGACCTTCTCGCCGTCAACAAGGACGCCGCCCTGCTGAACCAACTGGCGGGCCTCGCGGTTGGAGCCGCACAGACCGGCAGCTACCATGGCAGCCAGCAGGCCGACAGCGCCGTCCTTGACAAGCGCTGCATCCAGCGCCGTGCTGGGCATATGCTCATGATCGGCGGCACCGCTGAACAGGCCGCGGGCGGCAGCCTGCGCCTTCTCGGCCTCCTCCTCGCCGTGGACCATCTTCGTCAGCTCGTAGGCCAGAATCTCCTTGGCCTTGTTCAGCTGCTCGCCCTCCCAGTGGTCCATCTCATCGATCTGCTCCAGCGGCAGGAAGGTCAGCATACGGATGCACTTGAGCACATCCGCATCGCCGACATTGCGCCAGTACTGGTAGAACTCGAACGGGCTCGTCTTGTTGGGATCAAGCCAGACAGCGTTGCCGGCAGTCTTGCCCATCTTTTTGCCCTGAGAATCGGTCAGCAGCGTGATGGTCATCGCGTAGGCGTCCTTGCCCAGCTTGCGGCGAATCAGCTCGGTGCCGCCCAGCATATTGCTCCACTGGTCGTCGCCACCGAACTCCATGTTGCAGCCGTAATTCTGGAACAGATGGTAGAAGTCGTAGCTCTGCATGATCATGTAGTTGAACTCGAGGAAGGACAGGCCCTTCTCCATGCGCTGCTTGTAGCACTCGGCGCGCAGCATATTATTCACGCTGAAGCAGGGACCGACCTCGCGTAGCAGCTCGATATAGTTCAGGTTTAGCAGCCAGTCGGCGTTGTTCAGCATCATGGCCTTGCCTTCGCCGAACTCAATGAATTTTTCCATCTGACGCTTAAAGCACTCGGCGTTGTGGTCGATGTCCTCCTTGGTCAGCATCTTGCGCATGTCGGTGCGGCCGGAGGGATCGCCAATCATCGTTGTGCCGCCGCCGATCAGGGCAATCGGGCGGTTGCCGGCCTGCTGCAAACGCTTCATAAGGGTCAGGGCCATAAAATGACCGGCGGTCAGGCTGTCGGCCGTGCAGTCAAAGCCGATGTAGAAGGTCGCCTTGCCGTTGTTGATCAGCTCCTTGATCTCCTCCTCGTCCGTGACCTGTGCAATCAGGCCGCGGGCTTTCAGTTCGTCGTAAATCGTCATGGATTTTACCTCCGTTTGTTGCGGCAAGGGCAAAAATAAAAGCCCCTGCCAAATGTGAATTTGGCAGAGGGCGAAATTTCGCGGTACCACCTCTGTTTGCCCACCCCTCGCGGCGGCGGGCCTTCGCGGGTGCGGCAGACAAAGGACTGCGTACACCCAAACGCTGTAACGTGCGCACACGGCACAGCCTACTAGCCTAAGCGTTCAGCCTGCTGCTCCGGGCTGTATTCGCCATCTGCACCTGCTGACCCCTTGCACTGACCGGGGCTTCTCTGAAGCGTGGCAGATGGGTACTGGTTCCCATCACTGCATTTAACATGGTTTACTGTATCATATTCTAAACGGATTGTCAAGAGGCGGGCACATATGGAATGTGCCTCTACGCATTGTAGGGGCCGATGCCCGCGTCAAGCCCGCCGCCGTCATTTCGACTTTTCGATAAGCTCCCGCGCACTGGCAAGGCTCAATTCGCTGACCTTGTCGCCGGAAATCATCCGCGCCAGCACTTCCACGCGACCATCCATATCGAGAGTATGAATTTCCGTAAACGTGCGGTCGTTGCGGACGTTTTTCTGGATGAGCAGCTGGTTGTCCGCAAACGCAGCCACCTGCGGCGTGTGGGTGATGCACAGCACCTGATGCCCCTTGGCTGTCTGGTGCAAAAGCTGCCCGATGCGCCCCGCCGCCAGACCGGAAACGCCGGTGTCGATTTCATCGTAGATGACCGTCGGCAGTGCGTCGCGGTCGGCTAATGCACTCTTGAACGCCAGCATAATGCGGGAAAGCTCGCCGCCGGAGGCAATTTTCGCCAACGGCTTGGGTTCCTCGCCGGGGTTGGTGGAAATCAAAAATTCCACCGTGTCCTGCCCATGGGAGGACAGCGGCCCCCGCGCGTGCTTGAGGGCAAAACGAATGCCCGGCATATTCAGAAATTCCAGCGCCGCTTTCATTTCCTTGTTCATGGCGGCAAAGCCCTTTAGGCGGCTCTGGGTCAGCTTTTCGGCGGCCTCCTTCGCAGCGGCGTACAGCGTCTGCATCTGGGCTTTCAGTTCGGCAATTTTCTGGCCTGAGGACTGGAAGGTCTCCAACTCTGCGGCGGCGGCTTCGCGCCGGGCCAGCAGTTCGTCGACCTCCATGCCGAACTTCTGCTTGATACGGTAAATTGTATCCAACCGCGATTCGATTTGATCCAGCTCCCCGGTGTCAAAACCGTAGGCATCCAGCCGGTCGGCCAGATCGGTCGCTAGTTCGCGGGCACTGTAATACAAATCGTTCAGCCGCTCACTCATCGGGGCCAGCGTCTCATCCAGCCGGGCGCTGTTCTGTAAGCCGTCCACCGCGCCGCCCAACAGGTCCGCAGCGCCGGATTGCTCACCGTCCTCGTCGCCCGCCAGCGCCAGATGTGCGGCGGTGATGCCTTCCAAAATGCTCTGGGCGTGGGTGATGACATTCTTGCGCTCCTGCAAGGTCTTTTCCTCGCCGGGCTGCAAAGCGGCAGCGTCAAGGGTGTCAATTTCCGCAGTCAGCGCCTCGATGCGGCGCTGTTTGTCGGACTCACTGGCGTTCAGCGCGTCCAGCTGACGCTTGACCGTGACCAGTTCGCGGTAGCGGCGGTAATACTCGGCAAACAGCGCACGGTTCTGGGCGTACTGATCCAGCAGCCCCAAATGCAGCGCCGGGTTCGTCAAACTCTGGCTGTCATGCTGGCCGTGGATGGAGAGCAGCCCCGCCGAGATATCCCGCACGACGGCGGCGGTGGCGGGCATACCGTTCACGCGGCAGCTGCCCTTGCCCTCGGCGTTGATCTCGCGGTACAAAAGCAGGTCGTCGTTGGCTTCATAGCCGCACTTTTCCAGTTGCTTCTTGACCGAATCAGGGATACGCTCAAAGGTCGCCCAGATGCAGGCCTTCTGCGCGCCGCTGCGCACCAGCTCACGCGATGTACGGTTGCCCAGAATGGCATTGATGGAATCGATCAGGATGGACTTGCCGGCGCCGGTCTCACCTGTCAGCACGTTAAAGCCGGGGGTGAAGTTCACCTCGGCTTTTTCGATAACGGCAACATTTTCGATTTTCAGGTTTGCCAGCATGGGATAGATCCTCCCTGTCGTTTTGTTGATTACCCGCGGCGGGTGTACTGCTGCAGCTGCTTACAGATCTCAGCGGCGGCCTCAGGGGTGCGCATCAAAATAAAAAACGTGTCATCGCCAGAAAGCGTACCAACGACATTGTCCCACTGCTTGGCGTCAAACACCTCGCACGCGGCGTTGGCCATACCGGAAAAGCACTTAACCAGCACGGTGTTCCCGGCGTAATCGACTTTGAGCACTGACTCACGGAACAGCATCTCAAACCGGCTGGGCGAATGCGTCACCTTGCCGGAGGCCGACGCCGGAACATAACGGTAGCGGCCGTCAGCAGTGGCCGTCTTGACCAGCTGCAGCTCGCGGATATCGCGGGACACGGTGGCCTGGGTCACGTCGAAGCCCTCCTCCCGCAGATGGGCCAGCAGATCCTCCTGCCGGTCAATGGGGTGCTGCTCGATCAAATCCAAAATCGCCTGGTGGCGTGCACTTTTCACAGGGATCATCTCCTCATCAATTTGTTCTCTATGGCGTGGAACTGCTCCGCGTCGTCAAAGGCAATCAGCTGTAAGCCCTGCCCGCCGCCCGTTATGCACAGGCGCTCACCGGGGAGCAGGTCACATTGGTCGCTGCTGTCCGCGCAGGCAAAGCTGCCGTCGCGGTTCTCGGCGTCGGCAATGATTTCAAGCCGACGGCTGGCGGCAAAAACAAGCGGTGCCACGTAAACATTGTGGGCGCAGACCGGTGTTAAGACCATCACATCTGCGGAAACATCCAAGATCGGCCCGCCTGCGGAAAACGAATACGCGGTGGAGCCGGTTGGCGTTGCCAGTATCATGCCGTCGCTGCGGTAGCTGCCCACAAACGCGCCGTCGCAGTACACTTTATAATCCATCGGGTGCAGCCGCGTCTGGCCGAACAGAACGATATCATTGATGGCATCGGCCCGCCAGCCGTGGGCGGGGACCTCGGCGTGGAGCAGCCCGCGATTCACGAGTGTGAACTCCTCCGCTGCCAAGCGCTGCAATTTTGTGGGCAGTTCGGCGACCTCGCAGGTAGCCAGAAAGCCCATGCGGCCCAGGTTCACACCCAGAACCGGCTTGCCGTGCCGCATACAGGAGAGCCCGGCCCGCAGCAACGTTCCGTCGCCGCCGATGGTCACGACCTGGTCCGCCGCGCGATAGGCGTCAGCCTCCGGCAAAAACTGTACCCCGGCAAGCCTGCCCTCACCCGCGAAGGTCTGCGGCATCAACACCTGTACGCCCAACCCGGCCAGCACAGCAGCAGCCTGCCGCGTAACGGCAAGCCCTGCGTCCTTGGTGGGGTTCGGAATCAGCAAAACTGACATAGGCGTCAGATTCCTTTCTCAGTGCAGATTGGGGGCCTTGTCCAGCGTCTCATGGGAGGCTGCCACGACCTTTTCAATCAGGCCCTCCGGCAGCGGCAACGGCGTGTCGCAGTGCTGGACGTACATCAAATATTCAATGTTGCCCTCGGGCCCCTTGATGGGCGAAAAATCCAGGCCCGCAGGGGTGAAATGGTTTGCCATGGCGTAGCCCTCGGCCATCTGCAAGACCTCGCGATGGGTGGCGGGGTCACGCACGACACCCTTTTTGCCGACCTTCTCGCGGCCTGCCTCAAACTGCGGCTTGACAAGGCATACGCCAACAGCATCCGGCGTGCAGATTGCATCCGCAACCGGGAAAATATGCTTGAGGGAGATAAACGAAACATCGACGCTGAAAAACGCTACCGGCTCGGATAAATCCTCCGGCTTCACGCTGCGGATGTTCGTTCTCTCCATATTGATAACGCGCTCGTCTGTGCGCAGGCTCCACGCCAGCTGGCCGTAGCCAACGTCCACGGCATAGACCTTGACCGCGCCGTTTTGCAGCATGCAGTCGGTAAAACCGCCGGTAGAGGCACCGATATCCATGCAGACTTTGCCGTCCGGGCGCATCGGAAAGACCTGCATAGCCTTTTCCAGCTTAAGGCCGCCGCGGCTGACATAGCCGATGTCGTGTCCGCGCACTTCGACCTTGGCGTCGGGCGCAATCATTTCCCCGGCTTTGTCGACTTTCTGCTCGTTGACAAAGACAATGCCGGACATGATGAGCGCCTTGGCGCGCTCCCGGCTCTGCACCAGACCATTCTGGCACAGGTATTGATCCAGGCGAATTTTGCTCATGCCTGTTTCTCCTTTAAATAGTCCAAAATATCCTTGCACAGGGCCGCCGCATCCAGCTGCTGATCCTTGCGCAGTTCGGGCACGTTGGCGTGCAGCAGGTGGGTATTGTCTACGGCGTGCAGCAGGTATTTCCCCTGCCAGCCGCATTGCTGCATGGCAAAGCCCAGCTGTTCGCCGATGCTGCCGGTGCGGACGGAATCCTCGGCAAACAAAATTGTATCATAGCTGCGCAGCGTGTCGCACAGGCCGCCAGGCAGCGGGAAAATCTGCGTCAGCTTGACGCAGTCGGTCTGCACGCCGTTCTGGGCAAGCAGATCCTTGGCCGCAATGATTTCCTCGGCTTCGGCACCGTAGCTGACCAGGGCGACTTTGGCACCCTCCACAGGTTCCAGCACATCGTACCGTGCCCCTGTGCAGGGCAGCGCCGCAAGGGCGGGCTTTTCCTCCCCGCGTGCATAGCGGATGGCACGCGGGCCGCGGGCCTCACGCACCAGATAGGTCAGCCAATAGCGAAGCTCCGCATAGTTGGACGGCGCAAAGACCGGGATATTTACATTCGAGAAAAATGCCACATCGTAGATGCCCTGATGGGTCGCACCGTCGCCGGGCACAAGACCCGCGCGGTCTACGGCGAAAAGCACATCCAGCTGCATTAGGCTGACATCATGGATGATTTGGTCGTAGGCACGCTGGAAAAACGTAGAGTAAATCGCAACCACGGGCAAAAGCCCCTGGCTGGCAAGGCCCGCCGCAAAGCTGACGGCGTGTTCTTCCGCCATACCAACGTCAAAGAAGCGGCCAGGATGGCGGTGCTTGAAGAAGTTGAGGCCTGTGCCGTACTTCATGGCAGCGGTGATGCCACAGACGCGCGGCTCGTCATCGCCCAAATCCGCTAACGCACAGCCGAACGTTGACGAGAAGGAATCCTTCGGCGAAAGTTCGGGGTCAGTCAAATGGCTCAAATCGATGGACGATACCGCGTGGAACTCGCCGGGGTTTTCCTCGGCGGGTTTCAGGCCTTTGCCCTTCTGGGTGACAATGTGCAGGAACACCGGGGCATACTGCTCCCGCAGGTTCGTCAGCGTGTGGGTCAGCATATCCACATCATGGCCGTCGATGGGCCCGATGTACTGGAAGCCCATCTCCTCAAACATCGTGGATTTGTAAATGCCGCGGCGAATCAGCTGCTTGCCACTCTGCAACACCTTGACCATGGCGTTACCGGCCACCGGGATGCGTTCCAGCGTTGTTTCCATATGGGCCTTGACGTGGGAGTATTTTGGATCGGTGCGCAGCTTGGTCAGATAATTTGCCATCTGGCCGACATTTTTGGAAATCGACATCTTATTGTCATTCAGAATGACAATAAGATTGTTCAGCTTGCTGACATTGTTCATGCCCTCGTAGACCATGCCGCCGGTGAAAGCGCCATCGCCCACGATGACCACGACTTTGCCAGGCTCATTCTTGAGCTTTTTCGCCCGGGCAATGCCGATGGCAGTGGATAACGCCGCACTGCCATGCCCGGCAATGAACGCGTCACAGTCGCTCTCCTTCGGGCTGGAAAAGCCCGAAATGCCGTCTTTGCGGCGCAGCTGGGCAAAGCCCGCGCGGCGGCCGGTCAGCAGCTTGTGGGTGTAGCACTGGTGGCCGACGTCAAACAGAAGCTTGTCCTGCGGGAAATCCAGCACGCGATGCAGGGCAACCGTCAGCTCGACCACGCCGAGGTTCGACGACAGATGGCCGCCGGTCTCGGAAACACTTTTAATCAAAAACTGCCGGATTTCCTCACACAGGGCGGGCATATCAGTCATCGGCAGGTTCTTTATCTCCCCGGGCGCATTGATGCGCTCCAACAAAGGATAGCTCATAGATGCACCTCGTTTTTTACACCATCGGCATGGCAAAGCCCAGCACAATGCCAAGCGCCGCGCCGGTCAAAACTTCGATCGGCGTATGGCCGACCATTTCCTTCAACTTTTTGCCGTGAGGCAGCTGGAACTGCTCAAAACCCTGATCCATCCATTCGGTGAACATACGATTCAGAACTTTCGCCTGCTCACCGGTCTCATAGCGCACGCCCATGGCGTCATACATGACGATAATGGACAGCACGGCCGCAATGGCAAAAATCGGTGAGCTGACGCCGCAATAGCGCCCTGTGGCAACGACCATGGCGCAGACCGTGGCCGAGTGAGAACTGGGCATACCGCCGGCCCCCCACATACGCTCGGCAATAAAGCGGTGGAAGATAAACAGGTTGAGCAGCACCTTAATAAGCTGTGCCAATAGCGATGCGCAGACCGCCGTGACCAGCACAAAATTCCAACTCAGCGCAGCGCGCAGCAGTGGCATAGGAAAATCACATCCTTATTTCTTACGTTCCAGCAGTTCCGCCGCCATCAGCCGCAGAAAATCTGCCTTTGGCCCAAGCGCATCCAGCGCGGCCAGAGCTGCGGCGTTGTGATGCTCTGCTTTCTCATGGGCACCCTGCAAGCCGTACAGCGTGATAAAGGTGGTTTTGTCATTGTCCGCGTCGCTGCCGACCGGCTTGCCGAGTTCTTCTGTCGTAGAGGTGACGTCAAGAATGTCGTCAACAATCTGAAATACAAGGCCGACTTCGGCCGCATAGCGAACAAGGAATTTGCGAATAGCAGTATCCGCCTTAACGCCTGCCGCCGCGCAGCCCAGTTCCACAGCGGCAATGATGAGCGCACCGGTCTTGTGGGCGTGCAGTTCTAAAAGTTCGCTCTCACTGGCACGCATCGTTTCGAAACGCTTGTCCAGCTCCTGACCGTAGAGCATCCCGCGGTCGCCGCCGCCCTTGGAGAGCAGCTGCACGGCCTCAATGCGGCTCTCGGCAGAGAGCTTCGCGTTGGCAATGACTTCAAACGCAGCTGTGACGAGTGCGTCGGCGGCCAGAAGAGCCGTGGCCTCGCCAAACTGCTTGTGGCAGCTGGGGCGGCCCCGGCGGAAATCATCATTGTCCATGCAAGGCATATCGTCGTGGATGAGCGAATAGCAGTGCAGCATTTCCAGCGCACAGGCATAGTCCAGTGCGTCGGCGGCATCGGCCCCGCACAACTGGCAGGCGGCCAGTGTCAGTACGGCGCGTACCCGCTTGCCGCCGCCCAAAAGGCTGTACCGGGCGGCCTGGCCCAGTGTGGATTGCTGCGGCAGATAGGTGTCACACAGTTCGGCCAGGCGGGCTTCCGTCAGCTGCGCCCAGGCGGTGAACTGCTGCTTATAATCCTCATGCTTCATGGGATACCTCCCCGCCCGGGGCAAGGCTGGCGTCGATCTCCTCGACCTGCAGCTTGGCCTTGTCCAGCGCTGTATTGCAATAGTGGATCAGACCGGCAGCCTCCGCATACAGCTTGACGGAATCTGCCAGCGGCGTGGACTCATCCTGCAATTGACCCAGCAGGCCCTGCAGGCGATCCATACCCTCCTCAAAGGATTTGGGCTGTTTCATCGGGTATCACTCCCCTGTTGTTTCTAAATCATGCACCGCTTCCACGCGGCATTCGGCGGCGGCCTTTGCACCGCGCACCGTGATCGTCTCGCCGGGGCGCAGTGCCTCCACCGCGCAGGGCACACCCTGCCGCTCGGTCAGCGTATAGCCGCGTGCGAGAACGGCGTAGGGGCTCAGGGATTCCGCCACAGCGGCGGCGTTTTGCAGCTGCCGCTCAGCACTCTGCACGCGGCGCTGTGCGGCGCTTTGCACAGACGCCTGCAGCGCGGCCAACTCCCGCTCCCGGTGGGTAAGCTGGCTGTGTCGGCGCTGTAAAATCTGGGCAGCGGCCAGCTGATTAAACCTATTATAGCATAGATTGCAACGATTCTGTATATTTTTTTGAATATTTTGCTGTAAAATGAATATTTTCTGCCGCACATCCGCCTGGTCGGGCACGCACATCTCCGCTGCAGCAGAGGGCGTGGGCGCACGCAGGTCAGCCACATAGTCCAAAATCGAGGTGTCAATCTCATGCCCGACGGCAGAAACCACCGGTTTGCGGCAGGCTGCGGCGGCACGGGCGATACGCTCTGAGTTGAAGACCCACAGATCCTCTTTGCTGCCGCCGCCGCGTGTGACCAAAATCAGATTCGGGCGCGGGTCACGGTCCAGCCTGCGGATGCCCTCGGTGATGCTCTTTTCAGCCTCAATGCCCTGCACATTGACCGGGGCCAGCAGCAGTTTGACCATCGGCCAGCGGCGGCCGATGACGTTTTGCACGTCCTGCCACGCCGCGCCGGTCTTGCTGGTCACAACGCCGATGCACCTGGGCACGGCGGGCAGCGGGCGTTTGCGTTCAGGTGCAAACAGGCCCTCGCTGTCCAGCTTTTTGTACAGCGCGTCAAAGGCCATCTGGGCAGCCCCCGCGCCAAAGGGCTTCATATAATCGGCATATAATTGAAACGCGCCGTCCCGCTCATAGATCGTGGCGCGGCCATAGACCAGCACCAGCATACCGTTCTGCGGCGTGAAATTCAAAAGCTGTGCCTGGGAGCGGAACATCACGGTCTTGATGGCCGCGTTCTCGTCTTTCAGCGTAAAATACAGGTGGCCGCTTTTGTAGTGGCGGGTAAAGCCGGAAATCTCGCCGCAGACGATCAGATCGTTCAGCGGGTCGCACTGGGCCAATACCTGCTTGGCCAGCCGGTTCAGGCTGGTTACATTGATGTAGTCGGCCATGCGCCACACTCCCTTGCCGCTAAGATCGAGATGCCGATGGCGTTGTCACTGGCAAATTTGCCCGGCACAAAATGCGCGTTCGGCACGCGGTTTGTCACATAGGTGCGTATTAAATCACTGCTCATCACGCCGCCCGCAAACACAACCGGCAGGCCCGGGCACTCTGCTAAAGCGTTGTTCGCCATCCGCACCAGTGTCTCACCCACGCAGAGTAGGCAGTATTTGCAGACGTAGGGTGCGTCGTGCCCTTCCGCCAGCAGCTTGGCGCACTGGTTTTCAAGACCTGATAAACTGCACGTCAGCCCTTTTACGCTGACCTTGGGGCGCACTTTCTCGGTGCATAAAGCGGCCTGCTCGCTGACATAGACGCCCGCCGGGAACGGAAAGCCAAGTTTGACGCCCAGCCGGTCCACGGCCTGCCCGGCATATAAATCGCTGCTGGTGCCCAGCGGCGTGATGCTCTCGGCCTCATGGCACAAAAGCAGGTCAGTCGTGCCGCCGGATACGTGAAACACCAGCGCCTCCCGCTCAAACAGCGTAAAATCGCCGGTGGCGTACAGTGCGGCGGCAATATGCCCCTGCTGGTGGGTCAGCTTGACCATCGGCAGCCCTTTGGCCAGTGCAAACGCCGTGGCGGCGCTGACACCAGCCAGAAAGCACGGCATATACGACCCTTCCACCGGGCGTGGCTTGGCTGAAACGCCGACGGCGGCAACCTTGGTCAGGTCGGCCTTGCCGGAAAGCTCAGCCAGCATCTCCGGCAGGGCCGCCGTGTGGTGGAACAGCGCGTCACTCTGGCGCAGGCCCAGTTGACCTTCTTTGACAGGCAAAAACTTTTTGCAATCGCAAACAACCTCTCCGGCGTCTGTGTCAAACACTGCCAGAGAGGTTGCGTAATTGCTGGTGTCGATGCCCAGCGTCAGCATTGGGATTCCGGGGCCTCTCCGCGCTCCCGCGCGACGGAACCCAGCAGGCCGTTGACAAACTGATAATCGTCGTCAGCACCGTATTTTTTGACCAGCTCCACGGCCTCATTGATGGCGACGCCGGGCTTCTGCTCCTCGCCGTACAGCATTTCCGCCAGAGCAAGGCGCAGGGCAACCAGGCTCACGCGGGGCACGCGGGGCAGCGTCCAGCCCTTCAGGTGGGCGGTGATGATCTCATCCAACTCGGCGGCGTGGTCGTTCATGGCGGCCAGCAGCTGGTTGGCAAAGGCGTCGGGGGCGGCGTGGTCCTCAGCGGGCACGGTGGGCTCTTCGGGTTCAAACGTGGCGGCAAATGCCGTCAGAAAGGCCATCTCGCGGGACTCGCGGCGGGTCAGCTTTTTCTCCATACTCAAAATTCCTGTCTTTCCTGATTCTCTCTTATTTCTCAGTCTTGTCGGCGTCGGTCAGGCCCACGACCAGCACATCGACGCGGGCGACGGTGATGCCGGTCATGTTCTGGATGGCCTGCTTGACGTTCTCCTGCACTTTCTCGCACAGAGGCATGACCTTACTGCCGTACACAACGGTGATGTGTACCGTGACGGTGGCAATGCCATCCTCCATAACGACGGTGACGGGCTTCTGCAGGCCGGTACGGCCCAGTAGCGAACGGACGTTCTGGCTGGTGCCGGTGGCTACATCAGAAACACCGTCAACCTCCAGCGCGGCCAGACGCGCGATTTTTGCGATAACTTCGGTCGAGATCTGTAAGCTGCCGCCGATGGTATTGTGTACATCCATAATGTGTACCCTCCCGTTGCAAACGGCCTTTTGGCCATAGTTCTACTAATATGATTCAGTGTACCACAAAACGGCGGCGTTTGCAACAGAATGTTCAGTTATTTTACTTCCACGATGGTGATATCCTGCGCGGTCAGCCCCTTGCACTGGTTCAGCAGCGCGTCGCGGATGCGGGTGACCTCCTCCGCCGTCAGGGCATCGTTCTCGGTCATGACGGTGACGTTGGCCTTGCTGCCCTCCAGGTTGACAACGCAGTCGGCGAAGCCCTTGGACTTGATGAGCGTTTCAAGCTTGGTTTCCAGCGTAATATTGCTGATGCGGGCGCTGAGCTCAGTGGTCAGCTGGTCTTTTTCGGCGTCGCTGAGTTTGGCGTCCTTCAGGGACTTTTTCAAGGTGTCCAGCGCTTCGTCCCGGGCCTTGCTGCGCGTTAAGCGGGCGGACTCAAAAAACTCTGTGCCGGAATCCTGGTTCACACTGACCAGCTGGGCTTCGCCATAGTTTTTATCGCCCAGTTCCTCTGCGGCGGGTTCGGCATCTGCCGCAGTCTCTACGGCCAGCGGGTCGGTCAGGATTTCGGATACAGCGGCGGATGTCTCCACGGCATCGGCGGCAATATCCTCCGAGACGACCAGGCTCGACGGGGCCTCGCGGGAGAAGGACCAGTTCAGATACACGGCGGCTCCCAGCGCCAGCATCAGGACGGCGGCGGTCGCACCGCGGTTTTTCAGTTTGGCAGAAACTTGTTTCATAACGGCTCCTCCTCTATCTGGTCGATGCCATTTTTGCAACGGTGATGTGGTTCGCGCCGACGCCGGTCAATGTCTCCACCAGCGCGGTCACGCGGTTCTGTACGGCTGCGTTGCCGCCGCCCTCGCACACAACAGCCACGCCCAAAACCTGCGGCGTCTGCACGGTCTCGACAAGGCCGTCTGCCCTGCCGCTGCCCAGCAGCACATGGGTCGATGCACCGTCAGCGTCGGTGTCGGTGGCGTAGATGCTCTCACTGCCGGATTCCAGCGTGACCATGACAGCGGTCTTTCCAGCCCCTTCTACGCGGGAAATCAGCGCGGTCAGACGGCTTTCCAGCTGGGTGGCGTAGTCGGCGGCTGTGTCGGTCTGCACTGTTTGCGGGGACTGTGTGCTGTTCCCGGCAGGCAGCCAGGCCGTGACACCCAGCAGCACCAGCCCAGCCAGCCCGGTGCAGACCAGCAGGTTCACCCGCTGCTTTTCGTCAGCCAGGGCTGCGTGCAGCTTGGCGGCCAGCGGGGCCAGCTTCTCGTGGGCGGTCATGGGGCATCCCCCGCAAACTGCCAAGGCAGCGTGCCCGCGTTGACGGCCAAAAGAGACTCGATGGCCGCTTTGTCGCGGATATCCACCGGCGTGATGACGCAGACGCCATCCTGCAAACTGACTGCCGCGTCGATACCCGCACCGCGCAGTACTTCCCGCACGGCGTCCACCGAGGCCGCTAGCGCCAATTCCCGGCGGTAGGCTTCATAGCCGACGGTACTGTCCCCTGCGGGCAGGTTGCGCAGCTCGTCGGCCAGGCCGTGCCAATCAATGCCGCGCACCATCTGCACGCCCGCTGTTAAAATATACAGCACCAGCACGGCGTTTATGACGGTTTTAAAGCTGTTTTCCGGCCAGAAGAGCCGCAGCATCCCCGCTAATGCTGAGATCACACAGCACCCCAGCGCTAAATGACGCAGCGAAGTCATCCAAAACCTCCATTCCCTGCCAGCAGCAAAAGCGCGGTGGACAGAAACACCATAAAAAAGTAGAGCACCAGCACCGACCCGCAGAGCCGCGCCCCCTCAAAGTAGAGATGGCACAGCCGGGCGCACTGTTTTTGCCCGGTGGCCCCGGCCACGATGCCTGCCGCCGCAAAGGTGACGGTGTAGGCAAGGCTTTTCAGAAACAATGGGGCAAACAGCGCGGCCAGCGCCAGCAGTGCCGCCAACGCCAGCGAGCCTTTGAGCAGCTGTAAGGCAGCGGCGGCCCCAGTCAGCGCGGCGGCAGCGGCGTCCCCCACCACCGGGATGGCTCCCTGCAAAAGCCCTTTACCGGTCTTTAGCGCGGCGTTGTCCACTGTGGCGGCCAATGTGCTTTGCAGCCCCAGCACCAGGCTGAACAGCGCCCCGCAGACCTTTAACAGCCAGCTGATACAGCGGGCAAACAGCGCAGCGGCATCCTCAATGCCGTGGTTGCCCCACAGGCAGGCGCAGACGGCGAAGCAGAAGTATATCTGCATGATGGGCAACAGCAATTTTTGGATGAGTGACGCGAGAAAACCCGACATAGCCAAAAACATGCCGCTGTACACCATCGCCCCGGAAACCTGCCCGCCCGCCGCCGCAAGGCCGCTGAACACCGGCACAAAGGTGGTTAAGTAGGTGCGGCAGTCCTGCGCTGTGGCGGCGACGAGTTCTGTCAGCTGCATGACGGTGGAAAGGCTCAACGAACCGAACCCCAGCACGGCAAGAATTTCCACATAGCCGCTGTATGGGCTGCCCGCTAAAAGCCCCAGCAGTCCCGCCAGCAGCAGGTATCCGGCGGCCTGGGCTGCAAAGTGCAGTGCAGGCCGGAAGCCCTCGGCCAGCCAGCTGCCTAACGTATCGCACAGGTCAGAAAGGCTCCACCCGGCAGCGTCGGTGATATCGACGCCGCTTTCATCCAGAATGGCCTGAGCGTCCGCGGGCAGCTCGTCCGCAAATGCGGCGGGCGGCGCGGCGAAAAGAAGGATCACTGCAAATAGTCCGCAAAGGAGCCGAGCAGCGATTGCAGCAGCGGCAACGCCTGCAAAAGGGCCAGCACGCGGCCGCACAGCTCGACGGCGGTCGCGGCGGCAGAAAGCCCGGCCTCCTTGCAGGTATCGGCGGCAAACTGGGCCACCAGCGCAATGCCCAGCACCCGCAGCAGCACCGCCGGGCTCTGCCCCTGAAAGTAGACATCCAGCGTGCGCAGCCAGTCCAGCCATGGGCCTACCTGTTGTACCACCACCGCCAGCAGCCCGGCGGCAGTGCAGGCCGAGACAAGGAACGCGAAGGCTGGCTGATCCTTTTTCAGCAGCAGGGTCAACACGGCCGCCACAAACACAGCGGCGGCCAGCTTGCAAAGCAGTATCATAGCTCATAATTCAAACAGCGCTTTGATGAGGACGAACAGGTCGCTGATCTGCCGCACCAGCATTGTCAGCACGACGATCAGCCCGGCGAGCGTCGTCATCATGGCCTGATCCTCCCGCCCGGAACGGATGAGCAGCTGGTTCAAAACGGCAACGATGATGCCGGTAGCGGCGATCTTGAAAACAAGGTCAATGTCCATTTCGGGCCACTCCTTACCACAGCAAAATGGCGGCCAATACGCCCAGACAGCCGCCCAGGCGGGGCCACAGTCGGCGGGCATCGTGGGCGCGGGCGGCAAGCTCGTCGGCCTCGGCCTCACACAGCGCCGCCAACCGGCGCAGCGCGGCACAGGCAGTCAGGCGCGGGGATTCTTCGGCAGCGGCCAGTGTCTCGGCAATCTCTCGGCAAAGGGCATCCGGCAGGCAGTCTGGCGGGCGTAGGGCTGACAGCGCCGCTGTACCCGCAGGGCAGCAGGCGGAAAATGCCGGGCAGCGGGCCGCGCGGGCCAGCAGTTCCGGCCCGGCCAGGGCTTGCGCTTCCAGCAGTTCCGCCAGGTAGGCCAGCAGCCGGGCAAAGGCATGGCACTGCCGCTGCTGCGTGCCGATGCGGGCGGCTGCGGCAAACCCACCGCCAGCCCCGGCTAAAATCAATAGCAGCGCCCCGGCAGTGCGCAGAAAAACCGTCACAGCGCCACCAACCGAACCACGGTGCCGGGCTTCGCACGGCCCGACAAAAAAGCTGCTTTTTCAAATGCGCCTGTGGCGAGCAACTGTGCCAGCTGGGGCTTTTTGCGCAGACCCTCGGGGCTGTCGCAATGCACGGCGGCGAGAAAGATGACCCCCGAGGCCACGCCCTGCGCTACGGCCTCTGCGTCCCCCGGTGTGCCCAGCTCGTCACAGACGATGATGCGCGGGTTCATGCAGCGCAGCGCCATGGCAATGCCCTCGGCCTTGGTGCAGCGGGCGTAGACGTCGCAGCGTATCCGCGCGGCGCGTGGCAGGCTGCCGCTCTCGCAGGCCATCAGTTCCCCGCGCTCGTCGATGACGCTGACGATGGTCTCCCCTTCGCAGAACTTTTGCACAAGAGATCGCAGCAGTGTGGTTTTTCCGCTACCCGGCGGGCCGGCCAGCAGCAGACCGCCGGCGGGCGTGGCTATGTAGGCTTCCAACTCCGATGGCAGCGGGCAGGTCAGCCAGCGGGCAATGCGCAGGTTGAGCGACGTCACCGCCGAGAAACCGCCCGGTCCGCGGCACCCAGCCACGCCGATGCGGCAGCCGCCCTGCACAGTGAAATACCCTCGTTTCAACTCGTCCTCATAGGCGTAGACCGAGCGGCGGCAGAGCTGCAAAAAGCAGTCACGCAGAGCCTCGGCATCCAATACGGTGGGCAGCCTGGCACCTGGCAGAAACTTCGCCGCCGGACATAGGCGGCCCTGCATCGTGAACAGCACGGGCTGCCCCAGCCGCAGGCGTATTTCCTGGACATACGGCGCGTAGTGGATATCTAGTTTTTCCAACGGTGCGCGCAGTGCGGGTGGTAGGCTTTGCAGCAGGCGGTAATACTCGTCCATCGTTTCTTCACCTCACACTGCCACTGTATGATGCCGCGCGGGCGGATAGAACAAAAAAGAGGACATCCCCGAATGGAAATGTCCAGTAGAAAAGTGTGATGTTTTGTGGGTCATCGAGGATGCCGACACTTACGGTTGTAGGGGGAGCATTCTATATGCGATGCGTCCGCGCGTTATTGGTCGTTTTCCTCAATCAGCCTATACAGTCCGGCCTCGTCCAATACCGGAATGCCCAGTGTCTGGGCTTTGGTTAATTTGGAACCGGCGGCCTCACCGGCCACAACGTAGCTCGTCTTTTTGCTGACAGACCCTGCCGCCTTGCCGCCGTTCTGGGTGATGAGGGCTTCGGCTTCCTGACGGGAGAGCGTCGGCAACGTGCCGGTCACGACCAGCGTCATACCGGCCAGTGCTGTGCCCTTCTTTTCGCCGGTCCACTGCATATTCACGCCGTCGTCGGCCAGGCGGCGCAGCAGGTCGGTCGTTCCGTCCTTTGCAAAAAATTCCAGCACGCTCTGGGCCATGACCTCGCCAAAGCCGTCGATCTCGCACATCTGTTCGGCCGTGGCCTGGCGAAGTGCGTCCATGCTGCCGAAATGCTCGCCCAGCAGTGCGGCGGCCTTGTCGCCGATGTTGCGGATGCCCAGGCCGAAAATCAACTTGTCGAGGTTGTTGCGCTTGGAACCCTCAATGGCATTCAGCAAATTCTGCACGCTCTTTTTCTTGAACTTGTCTAAGGTAAGCAACTGTTCCTCAGTTAAGGTGTACAGATCGGCCACGGTGCTGACCAGCCCTTTGTCGATGAGCTGCACAGCCACAGCCTCGCCCAGGCCGTCAATGGCCATGGCGTTGCGGGACGCAAAGTGGATGAGGTTGCGCAGGCTTTGGGCCGGGCACTCGGGGTTGACGCAGCGCAGGGCCGTTTCGTCCTGCAAATGCACGACCGGTGCGCCACAGCTGGGGCAGACCGTGGGCATCGTGAAAGTCTTGCTGCCCGGCAGCCGGGCCGAAACGCCAATGACCTCGGGGATGATGTCCCCCGCTTTGCGCACCTTGATGGTATCGCCAATGCCAACGCCGAGGTTTGCAATGATATCGCCGTTGTGCAGACTGGCGCGGGAAACGCTGGTGCCCGCCAAGAAAATCGGGTCAAACACCGCCGTCGGCGTCAGTACGCCGGTGCGGCCGACGGTGACTTCAATATCACGGACGACGCTCTCTTTAACCTCAGGCGGATACTTGAATGCAATCGCCCAGCGCGGGAACTTGTTCGTGCTGCCCAGCGTGCGGCGGGCGGCCAGGTCGTTGACCTTGATGACTGCGCCGTCAATGTCAAATTCCAGCGTGCCGCGGGCTTCGCCGATGGATTCAATTTCTTTGATGGCGTCCTCGATATTCTCAAATACGCTGTACCGCGGTGATACCGGGAACCCTAGCGTTTTGATGTAGTCAAGCGTTTCATGGTGAGTCTTGAAGGTTCGACCCTCGCACTGCTGCAAGTTGAACACAAAGATGGACAATCCGCGTTCTGCCGTGATTTTGGAATCCTTCTGCCGCAGAGAACCGGCCGCCGCATTGCGGGGATTTTTGAAGGGCGTTTTGTCCTCAAGCTCCTGCTGTTCTTTCAGTTTAAAGAATGCCGAGTGCGGCATATAGACTTCGCCGCGCACCTCCAAAAAGTCCGGCGCGTCGGGCAGTTCGTGCGGGATGTCTTTGATGGTCATGATGTTCTCGGTCACATCCTCGCCCACAACGCCGTCGCCGCGGGTCGAGCCGCGCACGAGCTGGCCCATGCGGTATTCAAGGCTGACCGAAAGACCATCGATTTTCGCCTCGACGACATACTCCGGCTCGATGCCAGCCTCGCGCACGCGGGTGTCAAACTCCCGCAGCTCGTCAAACGAGAATGCGTCCTGCAAACTCTCCATCTTGACGGCGTGCGTTACCTTGCTGAATTTGCTGCTGGCCGTGCCGCCGACATGCTGTGTGGGCGAGGACGCTGTGACCAGTTCGGGGTATTCAGCCTCGATTTGCTTTAACTCCCGGTTCAGGGCGTCGTACTCAAAATCTTCCAGCTCGGGGGCGTCCTGGTCGTAGTAAAGGCGGTTGTTTTTTTCTATGATGACGCGCAGTTCTTCGGCGCGTTTGCGGGCTTGCTCAAGTTCCATACTGTTCCACTCCGTTTGTTGGTATTACTTTAGTATACCACACTGCACAGAGAAACTTCAACAATCAAATCAAATCCCGGCGTAGGCGCTCGGGGTATCGCCGCCAATCAGCACACTTGCCAATGGGTAGTCGGCGTATACGGTCAGCGTGGCGGTGCTGCCGTCCAGAATCATATTGACGGTGACGGACAGCTGCAAAACTGCGCTGTATCGTGTGGTATTGATGGATAAAGACTCCGTTGCTTCCCGGATATGCCCCTCCGCGTAGCCCTTGGGCTGTACCTGCATCCGCCAGCCCGGGCCAAGGCCGCTGAGCAGTGAGTTGTTCGTCAGGCTGCCGAAAGGAATCGTGAAATTTTCCTCCGGCAAAGCGTTCATTTCCTCCTGCACGGCGCTGACAAGGCGCAGCTGCGCGGTCCCGGCGGCTGCTGCGTCCAGACTGACGATGCCGCCGCTCTGCACAAACAGCGCATCGGTAAGGGACGCATCCGCTGCGAGCGCCGCTGCCACGGCCCGGTTGACGGCCTGCACGGTGGTGGCGCGAGCTTCGTATTCGGCCAGCTCGTGCAGAGTGGGTTTGATGACTGTGTTGACATAGCGGTTCAGCCACAGCCCTCCCGCCAGCAGAGACGCCGCCAGCAGCCACAAAACCCCACGCAGCTGCGCCCGCTGCCTGGCTTTTATACTGCACCGCCGCATGGCACCACCCCCCGGCGTATCCTATGCAAAAACGCCCCGGAGCGTTCAAACTCCGGGGCGCAGTGTGCTTTAGGTATGATTATTTGAAGTAGCGGTCCAGCAGGCCCTGCATACCGCGGCCATGACGGGCCTCGTCCTTTGCCATCTCGTGGACGGTGTCATGGATGGCATCGAGGTTCAGCTCCTTGGCCTTCTTGGCAAGGTCCATCTTGCCGGCGCAGGCACCACACTCGGCGTCAACGCGCATCTGCAGGTTCTTCTTGGTGCTGTCGGTCAGGACCTCACCCAGCAGCTCGGCAAACTTGGAAGCGTGCTCGGCCTCCTCGAAAGCGTAGCGCTTCCAAGCCTCGGCGATCTCGGGGTAGCCCTCGCGGTCAGCGACGCGGCTCATAGCCAGGTACATACCGACCTCGCTGCACTCGCCGTTGAAGTTCTCGCGCAGACCCTGCTTGATTTCCTCGGGAACATCCTTGGCGATGCCGACGACATGCTCGGTCACGTAGGTGTTGTCCTTCTTCTCAATAAATTTGGATGCCGGGGCCTTGCAGACCGGGCAGAACTCGGGGATAGAACCCTCAGCGATATAACCACAAACGGTGCAAACGTACTTCGTCATAAGAATTGCCTCCTGTTATTTTGTAATAGCTCCTAGGACACATTCCTGTGTCTGTGGCTATATTATACGATACGTTTACAGGTTTGTCAATAGTGATTTTGTAGTTTTTAAGAAATAATCTTAATTTTTGAAGGGGCTCCCCTTCCGCTGCTGCCCGGCGGAACTGGGCAGCGCGGCGAACAGTGCTTTGGTCAGCACGCAGCTGATGCCGCCAACGATCAGCCCGGCCGCCAGCAGCACCGGCGCATAGGCAAGCGCCATGCCGCTGGACAGGAGGATGGCTGCCCCCATCAGCTGGCCGAGGTTGTGCGCCAGCGCCCCACAGGTGCAGAATATGTACCCGCTGACCCCGGGCAGATGCAGCAGCAAAAGATACACGGCCAGCGCCAGCGCCCCGCCGCATAAGGAAAGAAAACCAGCGGTCACGCCGCGCGTCAGAAAGGCAAACAGTGCCTTGAGCACCACCAGCAATACCGCCGTGCGGGTGCGCAGGAACAGCAGCGCGTACATGACCACAATATTGGACAGCCCTAACTTAATGGCGGGCATCAGCCCCAGCAGGGGCGATACCATGGATTCCAGCCAGGACAGTGCGATGGCAAGGGCAAACAGCATCCCGGTCCATGCGGTCTCGCGGGCTTTTGGATTGCGCATCTGGCAGTTCACTTCCTCATAGTGTAGGGGTCGATGTTCACCATCGACCCGCGGGCGGAGGCGAGCATCCGCCCCTACAAATCTGGTTTTTACTTTGTCTTGAATATACCCTGCCGAAGGGCGGTTTGTCAAGGCATAAAAAGTTTACATATTTTTGCTGCCGGGCGGCTCGTGTTTCGCCCAAAACATCTTGAAAAAAACAGCCAAATAGTGTATCCTTATAAAAGTATGGGAAAACTGTGCCTATACGTGAGGGAAAACCTTACCGAAATATAAAAGGAGAATTTCACCTATGAAAAAACTGATTCCTGTGATTCTGTGCTGCGCTATGCTGCTGGCTGCCTGCGGTTCTACTGCAGACAGCACTCCTGCCGCCAGTGAGAGCACTTCCGTTGCTGTTTCTTCCGAGGCTGCTTCTTCTGAGGAAACCACTGCTATTGGCAGTGCAGACGGCCCGACTGAGAGTGTCGTGAGCGATGAAGCCAACACCGCCAACCTTGATGCCGCCGTTGCTGCTATCGAGGCTGTCAACCCCATCGCCAACCCTCGTGCGCTGGATGACTTCTCTGTGGAGAATGAGCTGATGCTGACGATGGACAACCTCGTCGGCTACAAGGGCGACGTCACCAACGACCAGGCAGATTGCGGCCTTGTCTTTGTGGCCCAGGCCAAGGACGGCCAGGTTGACGCTGTGAAGGCCGAGCTGGAAGCCTACAAAGAGAGCCTGTCCGCTAACGACCTGTACGCCGAGTTTGCCGACAAGATTGCCCTGGCGAAGGACGCCCGCATTGTGACCAACGGCAACTATGTCGCTATCGTCATAGCCGGTATCGCTAACCCGGACTACGCCCCCATCGACACCGCGCTGGAGACGGCCCTCAACTTCTAAAAGATGACCCGATGCAGGGCCGCTGCCGTTCGGCAACGGCCCTTTTTTAACATGATTCAAAAGAAGGGAGTACGCCATGGTTTTTAACAGTGTGGTGTTCCTGTTCTGCTTTCTGCCGCTTTCCCTGCTGCTGTATTATCTGGTGCCCGGCCGCGCCAAAAATGCAGTGCTGCTGGCAGAAAGCCTGATTTTCTACTGCTGGACCGGCATTGAATTTCTGCCGCTGATTGCAGCGCTTATTGTGTTCAACTACCTGTGGGCGCTGCTGACAGCCAAGACCGGGGCTAAGCTGCGCGGTCTGCTGCCAGCCGTGGCGGTGCTGGTCAACCTGGGAGTATTGGTGTACTTCAAGTATGCCAACTTTCTGATCGACACGCTGAATCAAATCGGACATTTTGGCATTGCAGCCCTGAATATCGGCGCGGTGCTGCCGCTGGGCATCAGCTATTACATCTTTAAAATCATCAGCTATGAGGTCGATGTCTACACGGGCAAAATCAAACCGGAGAAAAATTTTCTGACGTTTGCGGTGTATGTCCTCTTCTTCCCGCAGCTTATTGTCGGGCCTATCGTGAAATATCGCGAGATGGCCGACCAGCTGCACGATGGCCAAAACCGCTGCACGCTGGCAAAGGCCCAGCGAGGTGCGGAACTGTTCGTGTTCGGCCTCGCAAAAAAAGTCATTCTGGCGGATTCCATTGGTGCGCTGTGGACTGATATCATCGGTGCGGGTGGCGTGGGGCTGGCGAATGTCTCGACCCCGCTGGCATGGCTGGGCATTATCGCGTACAGTTTGCAGCTGTATTTCGACTTCGCCGGTTACAGTGAGATGAGCAACGGCCTGGCTGCTCTGCTTGGCTTTGATTGCCCGGCTAACTTCAATCTGCCCTATATCTCCGGTAGCATCACCGAATTTTGGCGGCGCTGGCATATCACGCTTTCGGGCTGGTTCCGGGATTACATCTACATTCCCTTGGGCGGCAACCGTAAAGGCGCGGCGCGGCAGCTTTTTAATATGTTCCTGGTCTGGGCGGCTACCGGCATCTGGCATGGCGCCAGCTGGAACTTTATCGCCTGGGGACTTTACTACTTTGTGCTGCTGACCATTGAAAAGAACTTTTTGATGAAATACCTGAAAAGGGGCAAAGTCTGGCCGCACATCTACACGCTGTTCTTTGTGGTACTGGGCTGGGGCATCTTTACGGCCAACCAGCCCGGCGCACCGCTGGGCTTGCTGCTGCAAAAGCTGTTTGTGCCCCAGGACGGCATTGCCCCGCTGTACTACCTGCGCAACTATGGTGTGCTGCTGGCGCTGGGCTGCGTCTGCTCGTCCACTTTGCCCAGCTGGCTGTGGGCAAAAATCAGCAAAAACACGGCGGCCAAGCTCATTGTGTTTGCGTTGCTGACCGTGCTGTGCGTCTGTTACGTGGTGGCTGCCACGAATGCTACGGCGCTGTACGCGAATTTCTGAGAGGAGGAATGGCTGTATGTCTACGAAAGTTGTCTACCGTAAAGACAGCGGCAAACGCCGCCCGGGCTATGCGCTGCTATTCCTCTGCGGTGCGCTGTTGTTTGGCTTTTCACTGGTGAACCTGCTGTGGCCCAAGCGCACCCAGCTGGAATTGGAAAACCGCAAGGCAGCGCCCTTTCCAGCGTTCAGCGTCAGTACGCTGCTGGACGGCAGCTGGCAGAGCGGCTTCTCCCGCTGGATGCAGGATCAGTTTGCCTTCCGTGACGCAGCGGTCAACACCCAGCGCGCGGCGGATGAGGTGCTGTTCCAGAAAGTGGAGGAAGGCGGTATCCTGCTGGGCAAGGACCACTGGATGTTTACAAAGCTGTTCACCGTGGACGATGCCACGAAGAAGCAGCTGGACAAAAATATCACGGCAGTCAGCGATTTTGCCGCAAATCACCCGGGCAAAGTCACCTTCCTGCTGGCACCGTCGGCCAGTGTCATCTACCCCGAAGCGCTCCCCCTGGGCGCACCGATGGTAGATGAAAACGCAATGCTCGATGACATCTTTGCAAAAATCGGCCAGAATGCCGATGTCATTGATCTGCGGGAACCGTTCACTGAATTAAAGGACGAGTACCTGTATTTCAAGACCGACCACCACTGGACGCCCAACGGTGCGTACCACGCCTACGAGCAGTTCTGTACGCTGAAGGGCCTGACGCCCTTTGACCGCACCGCACATGAGGCTGTGACGGTGACAGATTTCCAGGGCACGCACTACTCGGCCACGCGGATGTGGAATGTGCAGAATGACGAGATCACCTACTACCCGCTGGACAGCCTGATGACGGTTTACAAAATCACCGGCGAGGCCCAGTACGAGCCGGACAAGACTGAGAACATTGTGAATGCTGATAAATTTGCCACCCGCGACAAGTATGCGGCGTTCCTGGACGGCAACAACGGCTATTCGACGATCGAGGGCAGCGGCACCGGCAGTATTCTGGTGGTGAAGGACAGCTACGCCAACAGCTTTATCCCCTATCTGACCGAGAATTATGCCAAGATCGGCGTGGTGGATTTCCGCAATTTCAAGTACGGCCTCGACTCGACAATCGAGAAAGAGGGCTATGACGAAGTGCTGGTGCTTTACAACTTCCAGACATTCATCGCAGACACGAATTTGATTTATATTTCGCGGCCGTCGACGATACAGTAAAAAACGAAGGCGAGCCTGAACGTTTCGTGCAAACGTTCAGGCTCGTTTTTTGTATGGATGTGCGATGGCAGGGCGCCGAGGACGCCGCCTCTACTCAAAAACAACGGCCAATGTGGGTGCCGGAGCTTCCCTTCCCACGCCATACAAATTCTCATGCCAGAATTGCAAATGAAAAAAATCAGCTTTGGCATCGTTGGTCAGCGCGGCGAAAGCGTGTTGCAACTCTGCGCAGAGAAACCCCTGCAAATCGTTATCCGCATCGGCCAGGGATTGCAGCGTACAATCCCGCAGATGCAGTTGCACGGCGGTATCCTCCACGGTCACATTGACTTCGCTTTTGCAAAGCGCCTGCCCATCATGGTACGCCGAAAAAAAAATATCTGCCTGCCCGCAGAGCACCGCCGCCAGTTGGGCGGGCAGACCACTGACGCGCCTGGCGGGGGCATCCTTTGCCAGCAGGTAAAAATCATACCCACTGTCGGTGTGGTAGCCGGGCATAGCACAGCCGTCGGCCTGGGTAAAAAGCTGCTGCAAGCCGCAGTGCAGGGCGTATTCCTGCTCCACGGCCTTCATGTCCTCATATAGATTCGCGGCGTCCTGCGCCCAGCTGTGGGCGGCATCGTCCAGCACAAATACAGACAGCTCCGGTGCTGGCTGGGCTTTGTCATACAATAGTGTGCCCAGGGTCTGCGCTGTCTGCCAGTCTGAGTCCGGCGGCAGGGCGGCCAGATCCAGCAGGCCGTAATAGAGCTGCCCGGGCAGCGTGTCCTCAGCCAGGTGCAGGGCCTGGGCAGGCGTTGCACCGCGGGCGCTGGCGGTCTTGTAGTGTACACCGTCCTCCCCACCGTTCTGGTCGGCCAGCAGCAGGCAGACCGAATACTGCCCCTGCTGCTGCGCAAAAAACACAGCGCGGACGATCTCCCGTTCAGAAAGCGCCTGCCCGCAGCCACAGAGCAGCACGGCAACACACAAAATCAGGCACGCCTTAACTTTTTGCACAGACACGCGGCGGCACCTCCCATCCAGGTCAGAACGACAAAGCCCCAGGTCATAGTGCTGCGCAGCGGCAGCGCGGCGTCCAGGTCAAGCTTGCGCAGCACGGCGCAGAGCAGCCAGATACCGCCAAGGTACAGCGGGAACCGGTCCAGTCCGGCGGCGCTGTTCTCGGCCTTGCTCTGCCCGCCCAGCAGCCGCACCAGCGCATAGAGATACAGCGCCAGCTTGACCGTGACCGCCATGACCCACAAAATAAATTGCAGCCACTCCAGCCGATTGAAAATCGAAAGCGCCCCGCACCGCGCGGCGGCATGTACGGGGTCGACCCGCAGCGGCATGGCCGCGCCGTAGAACAGCTCCAAAAGCAGGTGCATCCCCACGTCAAAGGCCAGTGTATACCCGGCCAGCCGCAGCAGCGCGTGGCGGCCACGCTTGTCCTGCTCGGGCCAGAGGGCAGGCAGCAGATACTCCGGGTAGAGCGTCAGCTGGTCTTTTGCGGCAGCGCGAAAATCCCCCTGCGTCAGCGGTGCAGTCTGCAAATTCGTCACCCGCAGGCGCGGCAGTACGGAGACCAGCATCACGGCGGTGACGAGGACCAACAGGCACAAAACGGCGTGGGCCGTCTGGGACAGCGCCGACACCCGCCGCAGATAGACGACCGGCAGCACACAGAGCAGGCAGACCGATGTCAGCGTGACCGCGCCGGGGTACAGCCGCCCCGCCAGCTGCCACAGGCGCAAAAGCTCTAGTACCGAGGTATAGAAGAGCAGCGCCCCGAACAGCAATTTGTACACCGGGTCGGCGGCCAGCCGCCGGCATCGGGCGAACAGCCAGCCGGCGGCGGCCAGTATTGGCACGCAGACCAGCGCCGCCGCCAGCCCGGCCCGGGGCCAGTAGGCTGTCTGGCTGCGCAGCAGCACGTTGACCAGCAGGCTGATCAGCAGTGCCGCAAACAGGCTTGGGCATTCACGTTTCATCGCGGCTGAGCACCTCCCCGGACTGGGCCAAGCGGCTCCAGATGCTGCGCACAAAGCCGTCCCGCAGGCTGGCGTGGGTGGGCGGCAGCAGCGGGTAGAGGTAGTCATACCCGAATGGCTCACTGCCGCAGGCCATGGCTAAAATCGTCAGCGCGGCGCAGGCCAGCCCCGGCACGCCGAAGCACCCGGCCAGCAGAATAACAGCAAAGCGGAACAAAATCGTCTGCTCGTACAGCGACGGCACAGCCAGTGTGGCAATGGTAGCAGCCGCGGCCATCGTTAAAACTGGTACGCTGACGATACCCGCACTGACGGCGGTCTCGCCGATGATGAGCGCCCCCACGAGACTGACGGTGTGACTGATGGACTGTGGTGCGCGCAACCCGGCTTCGCGCACGATCTCCAATAACAGCGTCACGCAGAGCATTTCCATCATCGGCGGCAGTGGCGTCGATGTCTCCCCCTGGGCAAGCTTGGTCAACAGCTGGATGGGGATGATCTCCGGCGCAAAGGCCACGGCCATGACGTACAGACCCGGCCCGAATACGGCCAACAGAAATGCCAGATATTTTAAAATGCGGATCAGTCCCGCAAACACGGCACTGGAGGCGTAGTCGTCTAGGCACTCGAAATGCTCGGCAAAAAAGCTGGGGATGATGAGCGCGTAGGGGCAGCCCGCCACCAGCACAACGGCCTTGCCCTCGCACAGGCGGGCGCAGGCCGTGGCCGGGCGCTCGGTGTAGGCGGCAGCCGGGAAGAGATTGAGCTTGTCCTGCTTGAGGAACGACGCAAAGTAGGCGCTATCCAAAAGAACGGGTATCTCTACCGCGGCCAGCCGCGCCCGCAGTGCGTCAATGGTCTCCTGCGGGGCCAGGCGGCTGTCATAGCACAGGCAGTATTCGGTCTTGGCGCGGGTGCGGGCTGTGTAAATTTCTGCCGCCAGTGTCCCGGTGCGGAACTGCCGCCGCAGCAGCGAAATGTTATTGCGCAAAAGCTCGGTGAACGCTTCCTGCGGCCCGCGCAGGTTGCCCTCGCCGGTGGGCGTCGAGACAGACCGCTGCGGCATTTCCTGGGTCGAAAACGCCACGGCCTTGGCAACGCCTTCAATCAGCAGCACGGACAGGCCGTTGGAGAGCATTTCTATAAGTGTCGTCTCGTCGGTGATGGCGTCCGGCTCAGCCGGGATGCGGCTTTGGGTCAGCAAGTAGTCGCACAGCCCCTCCCCGCCGCCCAGCATGGCCGGGTCGCGATCCAGCATATCCAGCGCCATACGGCAGAGCTTTTCCGGTGAGGATAGCCCGGTGAACATAATGGCGGCGCAGGGTACGCCCGCGATCATCAGGCGCTTTGTATAGAAATCATCAGAATGACCAAACATTTTATCGAGAAACGCAAGGTTTGCATCCAGCGAACGGTTCAGCGGTTTTTGCGGCATCGGTGTTCCCCCTCTCACGCAAAATAGTGTTGCCGCTTTCGCCGGGATTTATGAGGAGGTGGCCCGAATGATTTCTTCGGTCGTGCGTACAGTGCTGGTGTACCTGGCCGTGGTGGTGGCTATGCGGCTGATGGGCAAGCGCCAGCTGGGCGAATTGCAGCCCTCCGAGCTGGTGACGACGCTGCTGATCTCCAACGTCGCGTCCATCTGCATCGATGAGCCGGACCTGCCGCTGTCGGCGAGTCTCGTGCCGATTTTTTTAATAACCGCGCTGGAAATTCTAAACTCAACACTTGTCTGGTTCTGCCCGAAATATGCCCAGCTCCTCTTGGGCAAACCGGTAACGATCATCCGCAACGGCGAGATACAGCAAAATGAATTGGCCCAGCTTCGCATCACGGCGTCCGATTTGGCCGAGGCACTGCGCGGCAAGGATATTTTCTCGCCTGAGGATGTCTACTGGGGTGTGGTGGAGCCGAACGGCAGCATCACGACCGCGCCCATGCCACAGGACGGCGAGGCCCCGCCCATGCTGCCACTGCTCATCGATAAGGCGGTTTACAAAGAAAATCTCGCCTTTTTCGGCATGGATGCTGCCGCACTGGACGCTCTGCTGGTCCGACAGAGCGTAACCCGGGAAAAGGTGCTCATGCTGCTTTACAACGGTGAAAAGATCGTATTGATACAGAAAAAGGCCGCCTCCAAAGGGACGGCCTGAAAGGTGCTTATGAAACGGAACTGGTATGCAGCCGCAATTTTGCTGGTGCTCTGCCTGCTGCTGTACATGGCGGGGCGGTACGTGACCGACACCACCGATGCCATGCAGGCGGGTGTACAGCGGGCTTATGCCTTGGCGGAACAGGGCGACTACCCTGCCGCCCGCGCAGCCTATGCGCAGACGACCCGGCGGGCCGAGCGCGACAGCGCCTTGCTGGCGCTGCTGGTGCGGCGCAACATTATCGACCAGCTGAACCAGACGATGGCGGTGCTGCCGCCCTGTGCCGAAGCGGACAGTCTGGCCGACCTGGAAATGGAGACGCAGCGCGCCTGTGCCCAGATTGCCCAGGTGCGGCAATCATTTTTCGGCGGGTTTTGAGCGGCTGTCCAGCATATCCTTCAGTTCTTCCATGAAGGTGTTGACGTCGCTGAACTGGCGGTAGACAGAGGCAAAGCGCACGTAGGCGACATCGTCCATCTGCTTGAGCTCCTGCATAGCCAGGTCGCCGATATGGATGGAGGAAACCTCGCGGTCGTAAGAGTTGAGCAGCTGCTGCTCAATGCGGTCTACGGCAGCGTCCAGCTGGGTGTAGCTGACAGGGCGCTTCTCGCAGGCGCGCAGCATACCATTCAGCAGCTTCTGGCGGTCAAAGACCTCGCGGGAACGGTCTTTCTTCACGACCATCAGCGGGACTGTCTCGACGATCTCGTAGGTGGTAAAGCGCTTTTTGCAGTTCAGGCACTCACGGCGGCGGCGAATCTTTTCGCCATCCTCCGTCGGGCGGGAATCGATGACCTTGGAATCCACTTCACCGCAGTAGGGGCATTTCATATCGGGTACCCTCCTTTTCTACAAGCTCAAGCCTTCTTGGGGGCCTTCTTCTTGTTCTTCCAGTCGACCCACAGCGGCGTAGCAATGCAAATCGTGCTGTACACACCGCTGACCATACCGAACAGCAGCGGGAACGCGAAGGAGTAGATGCTGTCCAGACGGTAGATGACAGAGATCACGCAGACGACGCCCAGTGCCAGGCAGGTGGTGATGGAGGTCATCAGAGAGCGGGCAAAGCTCTGGTTGATGGACAGGTTGACCAGCTCGGCAAGGCTCATCTGCTTTTTGCCGTACAGGGCGCTGTTCTCACGGATACGGTCGTAGATAACGACGGTATCGTTGATGGAGTAACCCAGGATGGTCAGCAGCGCAGCAATGAAGTTGCCGTTCAGAGGAATGCGCAGGATGACGAACACGCCGAACACGACAAACATATCATGCAGCAGCGCCACAATGGCGGTGGAACCGGCCTTGAGGCCGCCGATTTTGCGGAAACGATAGGCCACATAGAGAAGAATCAGCACACAGGCGGCGACCAGCGCGACGACGCTCTTGAGCAGGAATTCGTTGCCGATGGTGGCATCGACGTTGCTGACCTCGTTCTGGGCAAAGTTGTTGTCGGGGTACTGCTCGTTCATGGAGGCCAGCAGGTTGTCCAGCTGCTCGGTGGTCAGTGTGTCGCTGCCGGGAAGGGTGACGGTCAAGGTCTGGTTGCCGGAGATATCAGAGCCGGTCTGCAGGGTCAAATCAGATTTGCCCAGCTCGCTGCCGATGGCGGACTTCAGGTCGTTCAGGTCAACGTCGCCCTCATAGGCCAGCGTGATCATAGAGCCGCCTTTGAACTCAACGTCCATCTTGACGCCGAACACGGCACAGAACACGAGCACAACAGCAATCAGTGCGCAGGAGAAGGTGTAGAACTTCTTGCGGTTGCCGATGAAGTTGATGGAAGGCGTTTTGAAGTTGGCACCGCCCTCCTTCTTGCCGCCAAAGAGCCAGGCTTTGCGCAGCGGCTTGAAGTGGACTGCACCGCGGATCATAACGCGGGTGGCCCAAACGCCGAACACGAAGTTGAGCAGAACACTGGTCAGCAACGTGAAGCCGAAGGAGTAGATGGTGCCGGCCGTGGAAGGTCCGAACCAGAAGAAGATGGGGTTAAAGACCTTGGCCCAGAAGCCGTCCGTGGGACCGAAAGCACCCATCAGGATAGCGGCGACGATAACGATGGTCACGTTGCCGTCGATGATGGGGGTCAGACCCATCTTGAAGCCGCTGTTGACAGCGCCCTCCAGGGTCTTGTTCTTGGCAAGCTCTTCCTTGATGCGCTCGGCAGTGATGACGTTTGCGTCAACACCCATGCCGATGCCCAGGATGATACCGGCGATGCCGGGCAGGGTCAGCGTGGAACCCGGGAACACGCTGAAGTAGCCGGAAACGACTGCCAGCGTAGCGGCGACCTGGCCCATCAGGGAGATAACGGCGATGGTGCCGGGCAGACGGTAGCGGAAAATCATCATCAGCGCGACCAGGATGAAGGCGATGATACCGGCCTGCACCATAACGTCCAGGCTCTTGGCGCCCAGAGAGGGGCTGATGGTGGAGTAGCTTTCCGCGGACAGGGCAAACGGCAGAGAACCGGAGTTGATCTGGTTTGCCAGCGTGGAAGCGCTGTCCTGATCAAAGTTGCCCTTGATGATGGCCTCACCGCCGGTGATGGCCTCGTTGACCGTGGCGGTGGAAATGTTCGAGTCATCCAGCCAGATGGAAATGGTGCCGTTGTTGGCAGCCAGCTCGGTGGTAGCGGCGGCAAAAGCGGACGCACCGTCGGAGTTGAACTTCAGCTGGACGACCCAGCCTTCGGTCTCATTGTAGGCGGCGCTTGCGGAAGCCACGTCGTCACCGCTCAGAATCTCCTCACCCGTGGAAGAAGAACCCTTGCGGAACACCATCTTGGCGGTGGTGCCGATCTCATCGATAGCGGTCTGCGGGTTGAAGTCCGCTTCATCGCTCTTCCAGGGAAAACGCACGATGATACGATTTTTGTTGTTGTCGACGTAGCTCTCGTAGTCGGTGATGCCGAGGCCGACAAGGCGATCCTCGATAACCGTTTTAGCTGCGGCCATCTGGGCATCGGTGGCCTCCACATCGTCGGCAGGCATGAATGTAACGTCCACGCCGCCGCGGATATCGATGCCGAAGCGGATGTCAGATGCCCCCTTGACATAGGCATTCTTGGTGTCGCCGTAGGTATAGCTCACACCCAAAATGGCCGTCAGGGAGAACAGCACGATCAAAATTGCCACGACGAACAACGGCCATGACTTCCCTTTTCTGTTCATAGAAACCTCCAAAAAACTTGCCCGCACCGGCGGGCGGGATAGATTTTTGCCGCTTATTCAGCCTTATCGGCCAGCAGCTTTTCAACAACTGCCAGGCGCACACAGACGCACAGCAGTGCAGAAGCAGTTTCGACCTCGTCGAGGCTCGGATAGGTCGGCGCAATGCGCAGATGCGAGTCATCGGGGTCCTTGTGATAGGGGTAGGCAGAGCCTGCGCCTGTCAGGGTCAGGCCGCAGTCCTTGCACAGCTGGGCCACGCGCTTGGCGCAGCCGGGCATGACGTACAGGCTGATGAAGTAGCCGCCCTTGGGGTTCGTCCAGTGGGCGATATCGCCGCAGGGGGTCAGCTCATCAGCAAAGGCGGTTTTGACGGCGTCAAAGCAGGGCACCAGGCGGCGGCGATGCTTGGCCATATGGGCCAGCACACCGGCCTTGTTCTTGAGGAAACGGACGTGGCGCAGCTGGTTCATCTTGTCATAGCTGATAATCATGGTAGAGAACCGCTTGCACATATACTTCATCGAGTTCTCGCTGCAGGCGATGGCAGAAATGCCTGCGCCCGGGAAGGTGATCTTGCTGGTGGACGTGAACATAAAGACACGATCTTCGTTGCCGTACTTCTTGGCCTCGTTCAGCAGGACGGGTGTCTCAATGATCTCATCGGTCAAGTGGTGGACGATGTAAGCCTCGTCCCAGAAAATCTTGAAATCCGGGGCGGCGGTCTTCATAGCGGCGAAGCGGCGGATGGTCTCATCGCTGTACGTGTAGCCGTCGGGGTTGGAGTACTGCGGTACGCACCAGATGCCCTTGATGGTGTCATCGTTGGCGACGAGCTCCTCGATCATGTCCATATCGGGGCCGTCGGGGCTCATGGGTACAGAAATCAGCTCAAAGCCCATTTCCTCGGTGATGGCAAAGTGGCGGTCATAGCCGGGCACCGGGCAGAGGAATTTGCGGTGTTCGACCTGGCCCCAGGGCTTCGGGGACTCCTGGAAGCCGAACATCATGCCGATGGCGACCAGGTTGTACATCAGCTGTAGGCTCGAGTTGCCGCCGACGAAAACCTCGCTGGGCTTAACGCCGAACACATCGGCAAACAGGGCGCGGGCCTCGGGAAGGCCCTCCAACTCGCCGTAGTTGCGGGTGTCGAAGCCGCTGTCAGTGATGTAGTTGTCTATCTTGAGCAGATCCATAGCCAGGTCCATCTGGTGAGGGCCGGGTTTGCCGCGTGCCATGTTCAGCTTCAGGCCCATGTCCTGGAACTTTTTGTACTGGGCTTCCAGTGCGGCTTTTTCAGCGGTGAGTTCGTTGCGATCCATTGCAAAATAATCAGCCATAATACGCTCCCCCAAAAAAAATATGTACTTTCCCTATTCCCCGCTGCAACTGCGCCCCTCTATCTTGGCACAATCGCAGGAGTACACTACATTATATACGATTTTTCCGAAATAAACAAGCGCTTTTTGCCATGATTTGCACTTTTTTATGCGGAAAAATACAAAAAAGCACATCTGCACCAAAAAAACAGATGTGCTTTTGTAATAGACAAAGAAAAAAACGACTGGACCGTAAGCCGGGTTCTGTATCAAACGACGATCTATCTTGTCCTTGCGTCACCGCAAGGCTCACGCCATCACCGGGACGCGCGAGACTCCGCATAATGTCCCATACGGATGTTGCTTCGAGCAGGGTTTACATAGCCGCAAAGTCGCCAGTGCGCTGGTGAGCTCTTACCTCGCCTTTCCATCCTTACCGCTTTCGCGGCGGTTTCTTTCTGTTGCACTATCCCTGGGGTCACCCCCGGCTGCCGTTAGCAGTTACTCTGTCTCTGTGAAGCCCGGACTTTCCTCAGGCAGCCCTTGCGGGCTGTCCCGCCGCCGTATGTTCCACTCGTTTTCTAAAAAAGTATAGCATATTTACAGCGCCTTGGCAAGCAAAAGTTACAACAGCAGCCGCAGAACCAGCAGCGCCGTCACCCCGGGCACGCCCAAAACACTCGCGCAGAAGGCTGTAAAACGGGTCAGCGGCAGCGCAATCCCCGTTACGGGTTCCAGCAGCCCCAGCACGGCCAGCGCCCCTAGCCCGCAGACAGCCCCGGCCAGCAAGCTGCGCACGCCGTGCCGCTGGCGGGCGGCGCACCGCACCACGGCCAGTACGCAGATGCCCGCAGCGAGGAAGGGCCAATACTCCGTCATAGGTTCTCCCGGTCTGCGCGCAGTATGCGCAGCAGTGCCCGCCAGCGGCACAGCAGGGCGGCGTGCTGGTAGGTCAGCTGCTCGATATAAAAGGGGTCCTGCGCTTCTTTAAAGGCTCGCTCGTTGGCGTGCAGGGCCTGCACGGTGGTTTCCAACTCGGCCCTGGCGGCGCGGCGATCCTGCTCGGCTTTGCTTATGCGTCTGAACATAAGGCCCCTCCGTCACAGCAAAATGCAGATCAGGCCGTCGCAGCCCTCGTTGATGATGCGTTCCAGCGTCTGCTGCAGGCGGGCGCGGGCTTCCTGCGGCATATGCAGCAATTTCGCCTGCACACCCTCGCTGACAAGCTCGTTCAGGCTCTTGCCGAAGATATTCGTGCTCCACAGCTTGCCGGGGGCGGTCTCAAAGTCGGAGAGCAAGCTCTTGATGAGCTCTTCGCCCTGCTGCTCGCTGCCGACGGTGGGCGAAAGCTCGGTGTGGATATTCGCCCGTATGATGTGCAGACTGGGCGCACTGGCGGAAAGCCGCACGCCGTACTGCCCGCCCTGGCGCACAATCTCCGGCTCTTCCAGCGTCAGCTCGTCGATGCCCGGCATGACGATCCCGTACCCGGTGGCTTCGACCTGGTCGAGGGCGGATTTGATCTTGTCGTAGGCGCGCTTGGCCCGGGCCAGGCTGACGACGCAGGGCAAAAGGCTGGCTTCGTCCACGATGTCCAGCCCGGTCTGCTCACCAAGGATTTTGTAAAAGATATCCGGGGCCACTACGGCGTTGATGCCCACACTGCCGCTGGCAAGGTCCATGCCGGTGAGCGATGCGGATGTGATATACTCGCACCCCAGCTGGGGGCGGCGGCCTGCCAGGTCGGCCATCTTGTGTACCGAGGCGGCAAATTCCAGCATGGCTGTATAGATGGCGCTTTGCAGCCAGTGGCCACTTTCCAGCATCGTGACCCAGCCGGGCATCCGCACGGCGATCTCCCGGATGGGAAACTCGTACAAAAGCGTCTGCAAGAGTGAATCCAGCGTCTCAACGGTCATCGTCGTGCAGTTCAGCGGCACAACGGCGTGGGCATAGCGCTCAGCCAGTTCAGTGGCCAGGCGGCGGGCGTCGTCACTGTCTGGCTCGGCGCAGTTGAGCAGGATGACATAAGGCTTGCCGCTGTCGTTCAGCTCGGCAATGATGCGCCGCTCGGCGTCAAGGTAGGCTTCCCGCGGCAGGTCGGCCACTGAGCCGTCCGTCGTGACGACCAGCCCGATGGTGGCGTGCTCCCGGATGACGCAGCGGGTGCCGGTTTCGGCTGCCAGGTCAAAGGGAACTTCGTGGTCGAACCAAGGGCTTTTGACAAGGCGCGGGGTCTCGTTTTCCTCGTGTCCGAGGGCACCGTCCACCATGTAGCCGACGCAGTCGATGAGCCGCGCTTTGAAACTGCCGCCGCCCGAAAGGTCGATTTTGACGGCTTTTTCGGGGATGAACTTTGGCTCGGTGGTCATGATAGTGCGCCCGGCGGCGGATTGGGGCAGCTCGTCGTGGGCGCGGGCGCGTCGGGCTTCGTTCTTGATGCGGGGCAGCAGCATCAATTCGGCAAAGCGCTTGATAAAGGTGCTTTTTCCGCTGCGCACCGGCCCCACAACGCCAAGGTAGATATCCCCGCCTGTGCGCTGGGCAATGTTGTGGTAAATTTGCTCCTGTGTCACGGATGTTCCCCTCCTTTACAGCGCAGCCGGTATCAGCAGGCAGGCGGCGTCGGCCGTGGTCTCCCGGGTCGGCTCGCTGCTTTCCAGGTGGTTGGCGGCGGCCAGGTCCCGAGCGCGGGCGTGGTAGCGCTTGGCAATGTCAAAGATACGCTCCCCTTGCTGGGCATAGTAGATGTAGAGGGTCGGGCCGTCGCTGTCATCGTAGGCCTCGCCCAGCTCCACGCCGCACAGCGCGTCAAAGCGCTGTGCCTGCAATAGCGCACCGTTGACTTCGATTTCCAGATCGACCCGCAGCCGGGCACCGTTTTTACTGCTGGAGACCCGCACGACGGACGCTCCCACGCTGGGCCAGGCGGCATCGGCCACACCGGACCACAGGCCGCCGGGCTGCCAGCTGAAAGTTTTGTCATAGCAGGTCAGTTCGCCCCGGGCATCGCTGATGAAAACATGGGCGGTCCCCTTGCCCGACAGCCGCAGATGCGTTTCGGCCTTGTCGCCCTCGGCGGGCGCAGCGCAGAGCGCACCCAGCGTCACAAAACAACCCAGGACCGTGCCGCCTGCGTCGGGCAAATCATCCTCAATGCTGATGGGGATGCGGCCTGCAAGCGCTGTGGTTTGCTGCAAAAGGCGGCAGACGGTCTGCACGGTCTGGGTCTTGCAGAGCGTGGAGTAGGCGTCCGCCACGACGCTGTACTGCACGCTGCGCCAGACCTCGATGCGCAGCTTCCAGGTGACGGTGAGGGCGGCCTCCCCTGCGCCGTCGTCGGCACTTAAAGTGCAGGCCAGCACCTCGCCCCGCACAAGGGCGGTGTCGTCCTCGGCGGCGCCGGGCAGTTCCAAATTCTGCTGGATGGGTAGCTCCTTGCTGCGCACGGTCAGCTCGCCGCTGTCGGCGTTCTGGCTGCAAATTTGTATCTGCAAAGTGCCCTGCACACTGGCTTGCCCAGTGGCAAGGGTCACGCCGCCAGGGGCAAAGCTGCCGGTGATGTCCAGAACGCTCTCCCCTGCACCGGGCAGTGCGGCGACGGTCTCGGCGGTCAGGGTCTTTTCCTCGGTCACGGCGCACTGCAGGCCCTGCATCGTGCGGGTGTACTGCTCAATGCCGCAGTCGGCCAGTGAGGTCAGCAGCTCCAGCTCTTTGCGCACGGCTACGGCGGCACACAGGATGTACGCCCCGCGCAGGTCGATACGGTGCTCGCTGACGGCGCGGCAGTTACAGTATTCCGGTTCGCCCCAGACCTGCGCCGGACCCTCGGCGTACTGCCCGGCGGGCAGCTCGACCGATTTTTCAAAGGCAAATTTCTGTTCGGTGCGCAAAAGGCGCGTGCCAGGTTCCTCGCTCTGGTAAAAGACCGTGCAGCGCAGGTAGCCCTCCACCTGCCAGCGCCCGCCCGCCACCCGGTTTTGCAGCACCACCGGCGCAATCAGACACTTGACGATCTTGAATACTGCGGGCAGATAGTCGGGTATCAAAATTTCGGTTTCGACAGGAAGTTCCAGCCGCGTTTCCCAGCGACCGCCATAGGATGCTATGGTGTCTTTGAACACCTTGAGTTCCATATTGCTTGCCCCTTTCCGGTTATGTTCTGGGGCATTATATGCGGCGGGGCAAAAAAATAGCCCCTGCCCGGGTACAGGCAGGGGAATTTTTCAAACTTCAGACCTTGAAGGCTGCGCGCAGGAGCCAGCGGAAGGCGCGCGGGCAGCGGACCACGACCACATGCATGGCATACACCTCACTTTCCATGTCTGTGTACGCCATACTATGCGGGCGGCGGGTCAGGTGTTACGCGTCGTCGCGGGTCAGCACCACAACGCCGGTGCCGCCGCTGCATTGCAGGTGGGCGGTCTCGGCGACAAATTCATTGCTGACGCCCAAAGGATAATCGGCGGTCAGCTTCGCGTTTTCCAGCGGGTAGAACGCACCGCGGATGGCAAGCCCGGTGAGCTGGCCTTCCAGCGGGAACACCGAGACGTACTTCCAGTCGCTGCGGTGCAGCTCCATCGGGGTGTTCGGCACAAGGAAATGCAGCTCACTCCGCTCGTTCGCAAGCAGGACCTTCACGCCGTTTTTGGCAAGGTACAGCCCGGTGGCAAGGTTTGCCAGCGTATGTTCCAGCCGGGCACCGCCCAGGGCACCCAGCAGGGTGATCTCGTCATAGCCATGTTCCAGCAGCCAGCGGGCAGCGTACTGGGTGTCGGTGTCGTCCTTCACATGGGGCAGCACGATCGTCTCGTGCTCGGCCTTGGGGCGCGGGGCAGAATCAAAATCGCCAACGATCAGATCAGGCCGCAGGTCAAGCCGCTCGGCGTTGCGGTAGCCCGCATCGCAGGCTACAATGAAATCCCCGGGGCGCACATAGCGGCCCACGGCGGTGGATACCGGCACGGCGGAAAGGATAATGGCACGCTTGCTCATTTTTCCCACTCCTTTCGTGCGCTGGCTTCTTCGTACATGGCAAGGTAGCTGGCATAGCGTGTTTTGCTGATGGTTCCGGCGTCCACGGCCTCACGCACGGCGCAGCCAGTCTCGCTGCGGTGGGAGCAGCCAGTGAACCGGCACTGGCCGAAGTAGGGCGCAAATTCCGGGAAGGTATGCTGGATATCATCCTTGGGGATGCGGCAGAGCTTTTGCGCTTCCAGGCTGGCAAAGCCCGGTGTGTCGGCCAGACGGCCGCCGCAAATCTCAAAAATCTCCACCTCGCGGGTCGTGTGACGGCCACGGCCCAGCTTTTGGCTGATAGACCCGGTCTCGCGCTTCAACTCCGGTGCCAGTGTGTTTAACAGTGTGGATTTGCCCACGCCGGAGTTGCCACAGAAAGCGCACAAATGCCCCTGGATATACCCGCGTATCTCGTCCAGTCCTTCGCCGGTTTCGTAGTTCAGCTGTATCAGCGGGATGCCGCTGCCTGTGTAGGCGGTGCGCAGCATATCCGCAGCGGCCAAGTCGGCCTTGGTCACGACCAGCACCGGCTGCACATCCTTGTAGATGGCGGCGGCGGCCAGTTCGTCCAACACCAAGGTGCTGGGCACAGGCTGGGTCGTGCTGGTGACGATGAACAAAATATCCAGGTTGGCGATGGGCGGACGGATAAAGACATTCTTGCGCGGTAAAATCTCATCAATCATCGTGCCATCGGCGGACAGGGCCACGTTATCCCCCGCCACCGGCGTGATGCCCCGCTTGCGGAAGATACCGCGGGCCTTGCATTCCACGATGCCGTCCGGCGTTTTTACATAGTAAAAGCCGCCGATGCCTTTTGTAATATAAGCCATGGTTCCCTCACTTGTCAGGCGATGGGATTGCCCTGGGCGTCGCACTGCTGGCCGTTCTCGTTCCACATCGAGCCATCGGTGTGCTGGGTGATCTGGTGGCTGCCGTCAGCGCTCCACCAGGTGCTCTCCTGGATGCCGCCGTCACCACCGGAAGGCGTTTCCGGCTCGACCGCGGCCTCGGGGATACCGGTGGAGACGACCAGCGTGATAACGCTGGACTTGCGCACCTTTGTACCGGCATCGGGAGACTGGCTCAGAACCGTGCCCTCGGGCTGCTCGCTGGGCTGCTCCACCGTGCGGATGGACAGATTCAGACCCTTGACCTCGTTGCGGGCTTCCTCAATGGTCTTGCCGGTCAGGCTCGGAACCTGGCTCTCCTTGGCGACCTCGGAACGGCTGACATACAGGATGACCGTGGTGCCGCCCTCGACCGTCTCACCGGAGGAAGGCTGGGAGTAGACGACCGCGCCGTTGGCGACGGTGTTGTCGGACATGGGCTTCTTCGTCACGCGCAGACCCATATCCTTCAAGGTCTGCTCGGCATCCTCGGCGACCATGTTCTTTGTCTCGGGGATCGTGACATACTGGGTGCCCAGGCTGACCGTCAGCACGATGCGTTGCTTTTCCTTCACAGTACGCCCGGCCTTGGGAGTCTGGCGGATGATGGTGCCCGCCGGTTCGCTGGAATATTCCTCCGGGAACTCGGCACGCAGCAGGCTGTTGTAGTCGGTGGCAAGGAACTCATCCTTCGTCATGCCCACAAAGCTGATGATCTGCACGTCGGCACGGTTGGAGAACAGCAGGTTGCTGGAATTGGTGAAAATCAGATAAATCAGAATAGCCGCACCGATGACGAACGCCACGGCCATGCCGAAGAAAATCGGGAAAAGCGAGAAGCCCTTGGAGGCTTTCTTCTTCTTTTTGCCGGACTTGCTGCGGCCCGGGTTAGCGGTGCCCACTCGGCGGGCGTCGCCTGTGCGGATGTTGGCGGCTTTTGCGCCGGGCTTGGCACTGTTTACCACGCGGTTGATGTTCCTTTCAGGGTTATCTTCGGCATTGCGGTACTCATACTCAAAGCGGATGGAGGGATTGCGCTTGAACTCCTCAATGGCGTCCAGCATTTCCTGGGCACTCTGGTAGCGCTTGTCAGGATCCTTTTCCATGGCCTTTTCGGTGATCTGGCGCAGACCGGCCGGGGTGTTGGGGGCAATTTCCGCCAGAGGCTTCGGCTTCTCGGAAATCTGCATGATGGCAATGGACACTGCGCCGTCGCCGTCAAAGGGCAGGCGGCCGGACAGCATCTCATACAGCATGACACCGACAGAGTAGATGTCGGTGCGGGCGTCGGTGCGCTCACCCTTGGCCTGCTCGGGGCTGATATAATGCACCGAGCCGATGGCTTTGTCGCTGACGGTCTGGCTCTGTGCGCGGGAGAAGCGCGCAATGCCGAAGTCCATCATCTTGATGGAGCCGTCCGCCAGCAGCATGATGTTCTGCGGCTTGACGTCGCGGTGGATGATGCCCTTGGAGTGGGCGTGCTGCAAGGCGCTCAAGACCTGGGTGGCAAAGTGTACGACCTCTTTCCAGGTCAGGGCACCGCCGCGCTGCTTGAGATATTCTTTCAGGGTGATGCCGTCCACATACTCCATGACGATGTACTGCAATTTGTCGGTGACAGATACATCATAGACCTTGACGATATTGGGATGACTGAGGATGGAGATGGCCTTGGACTCGTTCTTGAAACGGCGCACCAGTTCCTCATTGTCAAGAAATTCTTCCTTTAAAACTTTGACGGCGATTCGGTTGCCGGTTTTCAAATCGGTGCCGCGGTAGACATTGGCCATGCCGCCAACGCCCACCAGGCCTTCGATCGAATACCGGCCGTCCAGCCGCTTGCCAATCAGATTATCCATTGTTGACCTCCGTAGTTTCCACGCCCATGAGCAGAACCGTAATGTTATCCTGACCGCCCGCCTGCAGGGCGCGGTCTACCAGAATGCTCGTTGCATCAAAGAAAGGTACCTCACGCAAAACCTGCGCGATATCTTCATCCGACACCATGTTGGTCAAGCCGTCGGAACACAAGAGCAGAATGTCGCCATCCTCGATCTCGCAGCGGTTGTACTCCGGCACGATGTTGGCCGAGACACCCAGTGCGCGGGTGATGAGGTTTTTCTGCGGGTGGATGGCCGCCTGTTCCCGGGTGATCTGGCCGCTGTCCACCAGCTGCTGCACCATCGAGTGGTCGCGGGTGATCTGCCGCAGCGACCCTGCGTGGAACAGGTATGCGCGGGAATCCCCGGCGTGTACCACATGGGCCAGTCCGCGGCTGGCGTAGGCGCAGACACCGGTGGTGCCCATGCCCTGCATTTCCGGGTCAGAGGTGGACTTTTCATACACGGCGCGGTTCGTGATATCAAACCCGCGCATGATGAAGGTCTTTTCCATGCCCGGCTGCAGGGCTTTCATGTGGCGGGCAAAATACTGCTGCATGGTGTCGGTGGCAATGCGTGCGGCAATGCGCCCACCGTTGACACCGCCCATACCGTCGCAGACGATGCCCCAGGCGGTGCCGCCTGCCAGCTGCTGCGCACAGTAGTTGTCCTGATTTTCCTGCCGGCAGCTGCCGATGTCCGTGATCGCGGCAATCTTCATTCAGGTTGGTTCCTTTCCGTTGCTAAAAGCAAGACTTATTTTCCCTGTGCATCCTCGCGGCGCAGCTGGCCGCAGGCGGCACTGATATCAGTGCCCAAACGGCGGCGCACCGTGGCGTTGACGCCGAGCGCTTCCAGTTCTTTCTGGAAACGGTGGACATTGGCGTCATCCGTGGCAGAATAAGGGCTGCCGTCCACCGGGTTGATGGGGATAAGGTTGACGTGTGCGCCCATGCCCTTAATAAGGTTCGCGAGCTTCTGCGCCATTTCGCTGCTGTCGTTGACGCCGCGCACCATCGAATACTCAAAGCTGATGCGGCGGCCTGTCTCCTTCTGGTAGCGGCGGCAGGCGGGAATGAGCTGTTCCAGCGGGAACGCATCGTTGACCGGCATCATGCCGGAGCGGGTCTTGTTATCCGGCGCGTGCAGCGAAACGGACAGCGTTAATTGCAGGTGCCGCTTTGCCAGCTCGTCGATTTTCGGCACCAGGCCGCAGGTGGACAGGCTGATGTTGCGCATGCCGATGTTGACACCTTCCGGGCAGGAGATGATCTCCAAAAAGTCCATCACATTGTTGAAATTGTGCAGCGGCTCCCCGATGCCCATTAAAACGATGTGAGAGACACGCTCCCCAGAATCTTTTTGCGCGGTGTAAATTTCCGAGGCAATCTCCCCCGCCGTCAGGTCGCGCACACGGCCCGCCTGGGTAGAGGCGCAGAACCGGCAGCCCATGGCACACCCGACCTGGGTGGACACACAGACAGTATTGCCGTATTTGTAGCGCATCAGAACAGTTTCGATGCAGTTTCCGTCGGCCAGCTGCAAAAGGTACTTGACCGTGCCATCCTTGGATTGTTGGCGGCGGCGGATGGAGGGTGCGGCAATCGTACACTGCTCCTCCAGCGCGGCCAGCAAGGTTTTGGGCTGGTCGGTCATCTGGGAAAACTCGGTCACGAGCTTCTGATGCAGCCATTTAAAAATCTGTTTGGCGCGGAATTTCGGCTGACCCAGCCCCACGATGTAAGCTGTCAGGGCGTCCAGCGTCATATCCGAAATGCAGATCCTTTCGCTCATGCAGGGTCGCCTCCTTTTTATAATAACGAATTTTGTGTCACTTTCGTTCCAGGATGGCGACAAAAAAACCGTCCGTCCCGGTCTTGTGGGGCAAGAACAGCGTGCCCAGCGGGCCGATATCCGCCCCGGGTAGGGCTGTTTCCGGCTTCACCACATGGAAATCCGGGTTGGCGGAGAGAAATTTCTCCGCCTGGGCCTGGTTCTCCTTATAATTGACTGTACAGGTAGAATACACCAAACGACCGTTTTCGGCAAGTGAATCGGCCCCGTTTTGCAGGATTTTTTGCTGCGTGGCGAGAAGATTCTCTATCCCGTCCAAATCCTTGTACCGAATGTCCGGCTTTTTGGCGATAACGCCGAGGCCCGAGCATGGCACATCACAGAGCACCCGGTCGAATTTCGGCCAGCCGGGGTTACGCCTGGTGGCGTCGTTTTCCACCGCCACGGCACAGGTCACGCCGCAGCGGTCAAAGGATCTCTGCAAAAGCGGCACGCGGGTGGGTACAAATTCCCCGCTGACCAGCTGGCCCTTGTCCTGCATGGCCTCGGCCAGCGTCAGGCTCTTGCCGCCCGGCGCAGCGCAGAGGTCAAGCACCTGCTGGCCGGGTTTGGCATCCACACACAGCGCGGCAAGCTGGCTGGCAAGGCCCTGTACGTGGAAAAGTCCTTCTTTAAAGGCCGCGCTTGCGGCGGGCGAACCGGCAAACTCTATCACCAGCGCCCCGGCCCAGGGGCCGGGCGTTACGGTATGGCCCTCGCTTTGCAGCAGCGCCGTCAGCGCGGCGTCGTTGGTGCGCAGGGTGTTCACGCGGATGGTCGTTTTCGGCTTGTCGTAAAAGGCGGCGGCCAGCGGGAAAGCCTCCTCACCGAACTGCTCATAAAACAGCTGCGCTACCGGGCGGGACAAGCAGTAGTACGTTGCCAGTCGGTCCAGCGGGTCGGCAAATTCGCTCTCGCAAACTTTGGCGGAAGCAGCGCGGCGCAGCACGGCGTTGACCATGCCCGCAGCGCTGGCCTTACCCAGTGCCTTCGTCAGCCTGACCGATTCATTCACGGCGGCGGGCAGCGGCACATTCATGTACCGCGCCTGAGCCAGCCCCGCCCGCAGCACAGCGCGTACCGGCGCGTCCAGCTTGGTGACAGGCTTTTTCGTGAATTGATGTAAGATGTAATCCAGCAGCGGTAGGCGTTCCAGTGTTGTATAGAAAATACGCGCAGCAAAGGCGGCGTCGCGGCCATCCAGGGGCGGCGCACACTTTTTCAGCTCAGCGTCCAGCACCAGGTTGGCGTAACCGGCCTGTTCCTGGTGCATCAGGGCCTTGACGGCCAGGCGGCGCGGCGTCACAGGCTGTCCCCCGCTTTCAGGCGGCGGCCTGCGGCCCAGGCAGTGCCCGCCATCGGCTTGCCGCCCTCGGGCGTCACCGTCAGTAGAGCGACCGCACCATTTGCAGCGGCAATCGTCAGCGGCTTCAGGGCCAGCACCGTGCCGGGGGTGGCGTTCTGGACATTCTCGGCCAGACGGCATTCCAAAACTTTGATGCGCTTGCCGTCCTGCTCAAACCAGGCGACCGGCCAGGGGTTCATGCCGCGCACCCAGTTGTGGATGTGGGCGGCGTCCTGCGTGAAATCAAAACGGGCCATGTCCTTCGTCAGCGGCGGGGCCATGGTAGCCTGGGCGTCATCCTGCTTCTGCGGGGTCAGCTCCCCTGCCTTAATTTTTTCCAGCGCCGTCACCAGCGTTTTCGCGCCCACGGCGCTGACACGGTCAAACAGTTCGCCGCTCGTCTCCTCGGGGTCAATGGCGACCGGTTCCACCATCAGAATATCGCCGGTGTCCAGTCCTTCATCGAGCTGCATGATGGTCACACCGGTCCCGGCATTGCCATTTAAGACAGACCATTGGATGGGCGCGGAGCCTCGGTATTTCGGCAGCAGCGAGACGTGCAGGTTGATACAGCCGTACTTGGCCGCGTGCAGCAGCTGTGGCGGAATGATGCAGCCGTAGGCCACAACAACGATGATGTCGGGGGCCAGCTCTTTAATGACATCGTCGGACGAACCATCCCGCAGAGTGCGGGGCTGATACACCGGAATGCCGCGCTCCATCGCCAGCTGTTTGACCGGCGGGGCCGTTAAAATCTGCTTGCGGCCCACCGGCTTGTCGCGCCGGGTAAAGACGGCACAGACCTCGTGCCCGGCCCCCAGCAGGGCGGCCAGACTTTCGGCGGCAATGTCAGGGGTGCCCATGAACAGGATGCGCATAAATCTTAGTCCTCGTTTTCCTCAGGGTAATCGTCCTCATAGAAATGCTCGGCCAGGTCCATGATGGTGATGCCGTCCAGGTGATTGTTCTCGTGCTGGATGCAGCGAGCCAGCATATCGTCGGCCTCCATTTCAAACCATTCGCCGTGGCGGTCCTGGGCCTTGACCTTGACATGCTTCGAGCGCTTGATTGCGCCGTTATGCCCCGGGAAGGACAGGCAGCCCTCATACAGCTCGACCTGCTCGTCGCTCAATTCGAGGATTTCAGGGTTGATGAACTCGATGAACTTGTATTCGTAATTCTCGGGAACTTCCTCGGGCAGGTCGCGGTCGTCCAGGCAGATGAAAAGGCGGCGCATCATGCCCACCTGAGGGCCGGCCAGGCCCAGGCCGTTGGCGGCCAGCAGGGTTTCCTTCATGTCGTCGAGCAGAGTGCCCAGGCGGTCGTCAAACTTCGTGACCGGGCGGCAGACTTTTTTCAGAATCGGGTCGCCGTCCTGTACGATGGTACGCAGTGCCATAAAAATAACCTCCAAATGTTATAAATCACCGTCAGAATTGAAATCGAGTACCACGGACGCTTTCTGCGGCAGCTTTTCGGCGTCGTAGGCGTCCAGTGTCTCATGCAAAAGCCCGCGGAACGCTGCATCGTTGCGGCATTTCAGCGTGAGCTTGTAGCGATATTTGTTGTTGAGCATCGTAATGTTCATTGGCGCAGGGCCTAAGACCCGCAGTGGGATATTCGGCCTTTGCGCGGCGTGCTGGGCCAACAGTGCGCCAAACCGCTGCGCTGCGATGAACACCGCACCCTCCTGGTCGCCGACAAAGCCGACGACCACAAACGAGCAGAACGGAGGGTAGAGACCAAACCTGCGGAAGGTGATTTCCTCCCGGTAGAAGCCCTCGTAATCCTGGGCTGCGGCCAGCTGCAGAACCGGGTGGTCCGGTACGCAGGTCTGGATCAGCGCCCGGCCCGGCAGTTCGGCTCGGCCGCCGCGCCCCACGACCTGAGTAATCAGGCTGAACACGCTCTCATACGCGCGGAAGCCCTGACCGAACAGCAGTGAGTCGATACCCAAAACACCCACCAGCGTGACCTTTTCAAAGTCAAGGCCCTTGGCCACCATTTGGGTGCCAAGCAGGATGTCGTACTCCTGCCGCGCAAACTGGGCCAGCATCGTCTCGTGGGCGTCCTTACGGGCGGTCGAGTCCTGATCCATCCGCAAAATGCGGGCATCGGGTAAAAGCTCGGCCAGCTCTTCCTCCACCCGCTGGGTGCCAAAGCCGCTGTAATTGATCTTACCGCCGCACTCGGGGCAGGTCTGGGGCAAAGGCTGCATGGTGTGGCCGCAGTGGTGGCACATCAGCGCCTGCTGCGGTTTGTGGTAGACCAGCGGCACGCTGCAATTCGGGCATTTCAGCACATGACCGCAGGTGGCGCACATACCGATGGTGCGGTAGCCGCGCCGGTTGAGCAGCAGAATACTCTGTTCGCCGTTGTCAATGTTCTCCCGCAGCTCCCGCGCCAGCCGCACGCTGACCTCGCGGGGGTTGCCTGCGGCCAACTCGGCACGCATATCGATGAAATTCACGCTGGGCAGCGGCCGCCCGCCGTAACGGTGGGTCAGCTGCACCAGCTGCAATTTGCCGCTCTCGGCGGCGTGGTAAGTCTCGGTCAGCGGCGTGGCCGAGGCGAACAGCAACAAGGCGTTCTCCATCACGGCGCGCTTTTTGGCAACGGCGTGGGCGTCATAGCGCGGGGCGGATTCACTCTGGTAGGTGTGCTCCTGTTCCTCGTCCATGATGATAAGCCCCAGGTTTTGCAGCGGCGCAAAGACAGCGCTGCGCGTACCTACGACGATATCGGCGTTTCCCTGCTGGATCACCCGCCATTGCAGCAGCCGCTCGGTGTTGTTGAGGGCCGAGTGCTGCACGGCCAGGCGGCTGCCGAAGGTAGACTTGAGCCGCCGTATCATCTGCGGCGTCAGGCTGATTTCCGGCACCAGTACCAGCGCGCGGCGGCCCAATTCCAGCGTGCGCTGGATGAGCTTTAGAAACACGATAGTCTTGCCGCTGCCGGTCACGCCGTGTAAAAGTGCCGCGTGGGGCTTGAAATCCTCTAAGTTTGGCAGCAGATCGTCAAAAACCTGCTGCTGTTCAGGGGAGAGCTCCAACGGCTGCGGGTCAAAGGGAATGGCCGCAAACAGGTCAAGGGATTTGTCCTGTTCGGCGGCGGTCAGCACGCCCTTTTTCACAAGGCCGTCCAGCGTCGCCTTGGAGATGCCCACCTCGTCCAGCTGTCGGGCAGTCAGGGGGCCGCTTTTCAGTGCTTCCACGGCGGCCAGCTGGCGCGGGCCGGGCTTCGGCTTTTCGGGCAGCTCCCCCGCCAGCGTGTACAGCCGCTCGGTCGAGCGGCGCAGACGGCTCTGCATGACGTGCTTACCGTCCACGACGGCAGGGCGATACTGCGCACCGTAAGGGATTACCGCTTTGACGGCCTCGAACCAGGTGCAGAAGGTGCGCTCTTTCAAAAAGCGCACCAGCTCCAACAAATCCGGCGTCAGGCGAGCGTCCTCGGGCGCGGCGTCGTACAGGGGTTTCAGCCGCTTGGGGGCGTCAGCCTCGTCCACTTCCTCCACAGCCAGCACAACGGCCATCCGGGCTTTGTCACCCCGGCCAAACGGCACCAACACCATGCTGCCGGGAAAAACCCTGCCGACCAGCTGTGTAGGAATGGTGTAGGAATACAGCCGGTCAAAGTGGATGTTCGCGTCGTTTACGGCGGCTTGGGCAAGTGTCAGCGTCATTTGTCGCTGCCGTGCTGCAGCTTGAACTGGATAATGGAGTAGAGGCTCTCGGCGCAGGAGTCGACCTCGACGTTGACAACATGCTCATCATAGTTGACGGAGTTCGCAATCTCGGTCTCGGCACGTTTCAGGCGGCGCTGGATGGTCTCTTCATCCTCGGTGCCGCGGCAGCGCAGACGGCGTTCCAACTCCTGCATATCCGGAGGCAGCACAAAAATCGTTGTGGCCCCGGGGTACATTTTTTTGATGTTGCCTGCGCCCTCGACCTCGATAACCAGAATGACCGGGATGCCCAGCTTCATGCGGCCCTCGATCTCGCTGCGCAGGGTGCCGTAGTAGTTCTCGCAATATTTCGTGTGTTCGACAATCTGGTCATGGGCCAGGTGATCCTCAAAATCCGCCACCGACATAAAGTGGTAGTTGATGCCGTCCTTCTCGCCCTCGCGCGGGGCGCGGGTGGTGGCGGAGACGGTGTGCTGGATCTCCGGGTGCTTTTTCAGCAGCGCGGCCACGACGGTATCCTTGCCAGTGCCGGAGGGGCCGGAGACAACAAACAGATATTTTTCACCTTTCATCGTTACTTCCTCTTTTCTTCCGTTTCTTCTGCGGCACGCCCGGTAATGCTTTCCAGCGGGATGCCCGATAGTATGACATGGTCAGAGTCCATGATGAGCACAGCCTGAGTGCGCCGCCCATAGCTGGCGTCGATGAGGGCGCCCTTCTCACGGGCGTCCTGCACCAGGCGCTTGATGGGCGCAGAGTCCGGGCTGACGATGCCGATGATGCGGTCGGCGTTGACCATATTGCCAAAGCCGATGTTCAGCAGCTTCATGGCGTACCTCCCCTGTTACTCGATGTTCTGAATCTGCTCGCGAATCTTTTCGATCTCGGATTTCAGCTCCACGACCAGCCGCGTGATGGAGACATCCTGGCACTTGGAGCCAATCGTGTTGGACTCACGGTTCAATTCCTGCGTCAAAAAGTCCAGCTTGCGGCCAATCGGCTCGTCCAGCTCCAAAATTTCGCGGTACTGTGCCACATGGCTGTGCAGGCGGACGGTCTCCTCGTCGATGGCGGTCTTGTCGGCGAAGATTGCAGCCTCGGTCACAAGACGGCCCTCGTCGATGCTACGGTCGCCCAGAAGCTCCTGCAGGCGGGCATAGAGCTTGTCGCTGTACGCCTGCACGCGGCCCGCGCTGTTCTCCTCAATTTGGCCGACCAGCGTCTCAATGGTGGTCAGGCGGCCCGCAACGTCGGCCTTCATCTTCTCGCCCTCGACGGCGCGCATGGCGATGAAGGCGTCCACGGCCTGCTCGGCCACGGATTTGACATCCTCCCACAGCTCATCCTCGTTCGTTGGAGCGGCGGTCTGAGTCAGCACGTCCGGAAAGCGGGAAAGCATCCCGACCGAGACGTCGTTTTTCAGGTCCATCCGCTCCGCCATGGCGTTGAGCGCGGCGCGGTAGCCCTCGGCCAGCTGCCAGTTGACAGTGACGACGGTGTCCGCCGCTGTGACGGTCTGGATGGAAAGGCTCAGCTCCACCTTGCCGCGGCTGACCTTGGCGGCGACGAGCTTTTTCAGCTTATCTTCCAAAAATGCGCAGGAGCGCGGCAGGCGCGAGGAATACTCAAAAAAACGTGCATTGACGCTGCGAAGTTCCACTTTGATGTCACGGCCGTGCAGCAGCGCACCCGCGCGGCCATACCCTGTCATGCTCAAAACCATAACCTTACACCTCATAAAACAACATATATTGTTTATTGTACTATTTTTGGGCGCTAGATGCAAGGCTGGCAGTCGTATTTTGCAAAATTTCACGTGGATTTTTACAATTTATCCAAAACAAAAAGCCGCCCCCGCAGCAAAGCGGAGACGGCATAGTGCCAATTAGACGGGATGAGACTTGTTCTCGTAGTCGGCGTGCAGAGCATCCACACCCTGCAGGCGGGCGTTGCGCTTCTCGAAGAACTTAGGCGCAACCTGCGGGAACATGGCGTAGGTCAAGACGTCCTCCTCCTGGATAGCGTACTTGGAGGCTTCAGCCTTCAGTTTCTCCATCTCGGGCTCGAGGGTGTCGGCAAAGCGGCAGGTGATGGGCTCCTCACCCTTCAGGATGAAGTCGCTGAATTCCTTCTTGATGGGCGCGGGGGTCTTGCCGTAATCGCCATGGACCAGGCCCTTGAACTCCTTGGTGACCATCTTGTAGCGCTCACCCATGATGACGTTAAAGACAGCCTGGGTGCCAACGATCTGGCTGGTCGGGGTGACCAGCGGCGGATAACCGGCATCCTCACGCACGCGGGGAATCTCCTCCAGAACATCCTGGAGCTTATCCTCCTTGCCGGCGTCCTTCAGCTGCTTGAGCATATTGGAGAACATACCGCCCGGCACCTGATACAGCAGGGTGTTGGCGTCAACGCCCAGGGACTTCTGGTTGATCTGGCCGTTGGCGATGTACTTCTCGCGCAGCTTGTTGAAGTAAGCGCGGACGACATTCAGCTGGTTCAGGTCAAGGCCGGTGTCGTAGTCGGTGCCCTGCAGGGCGGCGACCAGACTCTCGGTGGGCATGTGAGAGGTGCCCAGAGCGAGGGGACTCATGGCGGTATCAACGATATCTGCGCCAGCCTCGATGCCCTTCAGAATGGACATGGAAGCAAGACCTGCGGTGTAATGGCTGTGGATATCCACGGGAATCTTGATGGTCTCTTTCAGCTCCTTGACCAAGTCATAGCAGGTGTAGGGCTTCAGCAGACCGGCCATATCCTTGATGCAGATAGAGTCGGCACCCATCTCCTCCAGAGTCTTGGCGTAGTTGGCGAAGTACTCGTTGTTATGTACCGGGCTCAAGGTGTAGCTGATGCAGGCCTGAACGTGAGCGCCTTCCTTGTTGGCGGCCTTGATGGCGGTCTGCAGGTTGCGCGGGTCGTTCAGAGCGTCGAAAATACGAATGACGTCAATGCCGTTGGCGACAGACTTCTGGACGAAGTACTCGACGGCGTCATCGGCGTAGGGACGGTAGCCCAGCATATTCTGGCCGCGGAACAGCATCTGCAGCTTCTGGTGGGGCAGCTCCTTGCGCAGGATGCGCAGGCGCTCCCAAGGATCCTCATCCAGGAAACGGATGCAGGAGTCAAACGTAGCGCCGCCCCAGCACTCCACAGAGAAGTACGGGATTTTGTCCATTTCGGGCAGGATGGGGCGCATTTCGTCCATGGTCATGCGGGTGGCCAGCAGAGACTGGTGGGCATCACGCAGGACGACCTCAGTAATCTTAATGGGTTTCTTAGCCAATGTGATTCACCCGGCCTTTCTATTAGTTCATGGTGATGAGCAGGTCGCCGGAGTTGACAACGTCGCCCTTGCGCACATTGACGCTGGCAATGGTGCCGTCCTGCGGGGCGCTGATTTCGTTCTCCATCTTCATGGCCTCGAGGATCAGCAGGGTGTCGCCAGCCTTGACGGAGTCGCCGGCCTTGACCTTGACATCCAGGATGTTGCCGGGCATGGGAGCGGTGACAGAGACAGCACCGGCAGCGCCAGCGGGGGCGGCAGCAGGTGCCGGTGCAGCGGCGGGAGCCGGTGCGGCTGCGGGGACAGCAACAGGAGCGGCAGCGGCAGCGGGGGCACCAGTGCCTTCCTCAACGGTGACATTATAAGCAACGCCGTTTACGGTAACGATCAGGTTTTTCATAGAAAGTTCCTCCCTATTTCAAGGTTGATGATTACAGCGTGATATTGCCGTGCTTCTTAGACAGGCGCACAGCGCGCTTGCTAGCCAACATATCCAGGGCCTGGACAACAGCGCCGCGGGCGGTGGCAGCATCGGCAACGGCGTCAGCGGCACCGTTGGCAACAGCGGCGTCAGCGCTGCAAACGTCCTTGGCGTAAGCGGCGGCCTTGGCCTTGGTGGCGTTGACGATGTTATCGGAAGCAAAAATTTCGTCCTTGTACAGAACGGTGACGGCGGCCTCAGGGGCCAGCGGAGCCACAGTGCAGCCCTGCACGGCGACGCGCCAGTCAGCGCAGGCAGCAAAGACGGTGTAAGCAGGGCCGACAGCCTCACCGGCCAGAACGGCGACCTTGACGGTGGTAGCCTCGGCGTAGACACCGGCCATACGGGCGGCCTGGCGGATACCGCCGGCCTCGTCGTCACCCTCGCTGCGGCCGAAGCCCTCGGTGTTGACGACGGTCACGACCGGGATGCTGTACGCATCGCACAGGCGGACAAAGCGGGCAGCCTTGGCGGTGCACTTGTGGCACAGAGCCTTCTTCTCGGTGGCGACAATGCCGACGGCGCTGCCGTTGATGGTAGCCAGCGCGGTAACGACATTCTTGCCGTAACCGGCGTACAGTTCGACGGCGCTGCCCTCGTCAGCCAAAGCGGCGACGGCGTCAGCGGCGGTGTACTTCACAAGGTCGAGAGCCTTGGAAGGTGTGGAAAAGTCGAACAGAGCGGGGCCAGCCAGGTTGTTGGCGGGCAGCAGGGCGACAATGGACGCAGCCTGCTTGGCAGCGGCAACAGCGTCCGCGGCGGTAACGGCGGCGACACCGGCCTTGGCGGCGAACGCGGCAGAACCGGCGTTGGCGACCTTGTCCTCAGCGTTGAACGGAGCGTTCAGGAACAGCTCGGCGTCCTCAGCCATGACACAGACGTCAGCGGCGGCGGCGTTGATGGCGTTGGTGCCGGCGCAGGTGCCGGTAACAACGGCGACCTGGGGCACAACACCGGACACGCGCGCAATCTCAGCGGTCAGGCGGGCGTTGGCGTTGAGCAGGTCAAGGCCGCCCTCCAGCTTAGCGCCGATGGAGTCATAGAACGTAACGACCGGTGCACCGGTCTCGGCGGCCATCTCCAGCACGCGGATATTCTTTTCGATATCCTGCACGCCGACGGGAGAACCGTCCTCAAACACGACGTAGGCGTTCTGGCCGTTTGCACAGCCGTAAGCTGCACTTACAGCGCCGTCAGTAAACAGCGGCGCGTAGGTGCCGTCATCAAAAAATGCTGCAAGGATCTCTGCCTTGCCGGGCTTATTTGCTGCCATACAGTTTCCTCCTATGGTAAAACTGACTGTTTTTTATAAAATCTTATAAAAATATTTTACAAAAATCCGCCATTTAACATAATTATACTACGATTGCGCTATTTTCACAAGTGGAATTTTGCACGTTTTTCAGGATTTTCTGCAATTTTAGTCAGAATTTGTGCGCTTCCTGATGGGGCCGGGGCGGCGTGCCGTGCCGGAAGGGCGGCTTTCACCCTTATTAGATGATTTCATGGCCGCGTTGCGCAGGGCGTTGATCTCGCTCTTTTTCAGTTCGCGGTACTCGCCCGGCTGCAGCATACCCAGTTTGACCGGGCCTTCGGCGCTGCGGCGCAGGCGCACGACCTGCAGGCCGACTGCCGAGCACATGCGGCGGATCTGACGGTTGCGGCCCTCGTGCAGAGTGATCTCCAGCACGCTGCGGCCCGGCTCGTCCACCACAACATGGATGACGCAGGGCTTGGTCTTGACGCCGTCGTCCAGCACGACGCCGGAGGACATCTCAATGATCTGCTGCTCGGTGGCGCGGGGGTTGACCGTGACGCGGTACAGCTTGCCGACGCCGCCGGATGGATGGGTCAGCATATTGATGAACGCGCCGTCGTCTGTCATCAGCAGCAAGCCCTCACTGTCCTTGTCCAGGCGGCCGACAGGGCGCAGCATGGCGGGCACGTCGGACACCAAGTCCATGACGGTCTTGCGGCCGCGATCGTCGGAGCGGGTAGTCAGGTAGCCACGGGGCTTGTGCAGCATGATATAGGTGTACTGGCGCTTACGCACGATGCGGACGGTCTTGCCGTCAATCATGACCTTGTCAAAATCAGGGTCCATCTTGTCGCCCAGCCCGACCGGGTGGCCGTTGACCTTGACTTTGCCAGCGGCAATCAAACGCTCGGCCTCGCGGCGGGAGCAGATACCCTGGTCAGCCAGTACCTTTTGAACTCTTTGTTCTGCCATGAAAAATTTACTCCTTATCAGCGGGGGCATCAGTACCCGGCTTTTCTTTCTTGATGAGCGCGGCGACTTTGTCTACCAGCTCCGGCAGAGACGCAATGACGTTATCCACGGCGGAAACTTTTTCCACCAGCTGGACGGTGCGCACATTGCCGTTGGACACGACCAGGAACGCCACCGGCGTGACCGAGACGCCCGCGCCGCTGCCGCCGCCGAACATCTGCTTGTTGGAGTTTGGCCCGACGTCGGAACCGCCGGATGCAAAACCGAAGGTGACGCGGGAGACCGGGATGATGGTGGTATCGTCCACATGGATGGGATCGCCGATGATGGTTTCGGCGTTGACCATGTCGCGAATTTTTTCGATGGTGACGCCCATCAGGCCCTGGATAGGATGCTCAGCCATAAGAAATTCCTCCTTTTATAATACGAAAATCGTTTATGAATTTTTGACGGTGGGCTGCAGCTGCGGGTCTTTCCACAGCCGCCAAAGCAGCCGTAAAAGCAACCAGAGCAGCACGCCGGTACCGATGGATACACGGAAAGAGATATTGCGCTCCCCTGTCCGCTCACCGGTGAAATCCGGCTCGAGCCAGAGGCGGTCGCTCTGCAAACGGATGTACTGCTGCAAAAACGCCAGCAGATTGTTCAGCGCTGCCATCTCCGCGCCGTACAGCTCGGCGGTGGTGCTGGCCTCGTCTGCGGTGACGGTCCAGAACACATCCAGATGCTGCACCCGCACGGTGCGCAGCAGGCGGCGGCCCAGCCAGCCGGTATGCCCCAGCATACATTTTGCAAAGGCCATCGGGTCATCGGAGAGCAGCTGCATAGCGGCGTCGATGTGGTCAGAAATGCCGAACGGCAGACCACCCTTGTTGTTCTGTGCGGGGGGCGTTTCCTCTGGCGCGGACGCTGGTGTGGTTTTGGCCTCGGCTTGCGCAGTTGTCGCTGCGGGCCGCGGTGCGGGGGCAGGCAGTGCAGACTTATCCGGCTCGACCTTGATGGTCACGCTGGCCTTCTCGCCCTCCACGGTCTTGATGACAGTGGGCGACGGGGATGTGTCGGGCTTTTCCGGCGACTTCTGCGTGGGCTTGGATTTCGCTTTGGACTGTGCGCCCTGCGTGCCGCCGCGCGGCCAGAGGGTGAATTTCAGCGGCCCGTAAAAAGCTTTGGCGAGTGCCTCCCCCGGCCTGTACGCCGCCTGTATGCCCAGCGGCAGCAGCAGTGCGACGACCAAAAGCAGCAGGATTGCCAGCAATACCCACCCGATCAGCCGCAGAATGAAGAAAAGAATGGCCATAGGCAATCACTTCCATTCCAACTGGCCATCGTCGTCCTCTGCTTCCTCCGGCTCGCTGTTTTCCGGTGCTTCGCCGTGCAGCGGCGGCAGGTCGGCCAGGCTGCCCAGACCGAATACTCGCAAAAAGGTATCCGTGACCTGAAACGCCACCGGTTTGCCGGGCAGATCCAGGCGGCCTGCTTCTTCAATCAGCCCTTTGTCCAGCAGCTTCGTGACGGTGGACGAGGAATCCACGCCGCGCACCTGCTCGATAAAGCTGCGGGAGACCGGCTGATTGTAGGCGATGACAGCCAGTACTTCCAGCGCGGCGGGAGAAAGCGGCGCGTTGCGGCGGGTGTCCAAAATGCGCTTCACCATCTCGCCGTAGTACGGGCGGGTCGTCATCTGCCAGCGGTCCGGTTCAAAATACAAAAGGACCATACCGCTTTCCCGCTCGTCGTAGAGCTTCTGCAATTTCTGCAAAAGTTCGGCGGTCTCGTCTGTGTCCAGCCGCAGGGCGTCGGCCAGGCGGGCGGTCTCCACCGGCTCGGCGTGGGCAAACAGCATGGCTTCCAGCGAACCCAACTCCTGTCGTTCTGTCATTGCGTTTTGTCCTTTCTTCTGCGGTGGGTATGGTCAAGCTGCAAAGTGCCGCTGTCATCTACCTTGACGCGGCCTGCGCGGATCAGTTCCAGCAGTGCCAGGAATGTGGCGACATTGGTGCTGCGGCTCTCCTCGTGGCTGAACAGCTCCCCCATCTTCTGCAAACTGCCCTTGAGCAGCCCGCGCAGCATATGGGAGACCCGGCTCGCCACCGAGACAAACGGCGCTGTGACCAGAGGTTCGAACTTTTCCTGCGTGGGCTTTTTCTTGCGGGTGCTGCGGCCCATTAAGTTGAACCATGCCTGCACCAGCCAGTTGGGGTCATGGCGGCGAGTGTACTCGGCTGCGCCCACCAGCGGCATCGGCTCACGCGCGACGGTATACAAATCCCGCGCACGGCTGCCCAGCTGGGCGGCGACCTCCTTACAGGCGCTGTACTCAATCAAACGGCCGGTCAGCTCGGCCTTCATCCGCTCGGCCTCGGGGCTGCGGGGCAGCAGCAGCGCACTTTTCATCTGTACGAGATGGGCCGCCATATCGATGAACTCGCTGGAAATCTCCATGCGGTCCTGCTGCATTTCACGGATGGCGGCGGTGTACTGCTCGATCAGCTCCATGATGTTGACATCATAGAGGTTCATTTTATTTTTGCCCACGAGATACAGCAGCAAATCAAGCGGGCCTTCAAAATCTTCAATTTTAAATGTCAGAACTTCCGGCAAAAACTCAATACCCCCACAATAGTTCCACAAAGCCTGTCAGGCGCAGCATCAAATTCCACATGGCGTTGACCAGCATCGAGAGCGGCGTGTTCAAAAGGCCCAGGAATACCAGCGCCAGCACAGCCAGCATGATATACCGCTCGTACTTCATCGCCTTGAAGTAAAGCCGCTGCGGCAAAAACAACAGCGCAATGCGGCTGCCGTCAAACGGCGGCACCGGCAGCAGGTTGAACACGCCCAGGCTCAGGTTCATGGCAACCATATAATAAAGGAACATCGACAGCGCGGGCACAGCCTGCCTCGCGCCGCTGTACCAGCAGAGCTTGTACAGGATCATCGATACCCACGCCAGTAAAAAGTTGCTGGCAGGCCCGGCTGCGGCGGACAGAGCCATGCCGACTTTCGGGTTCTTATAGTTGTAAGGGTTGATCGAAACAGGCTTGGCCCAGCCGACACCGCCCACTAGCATGCACAATGCGCCCAGCGGGTCAAAGTGGCGCATCGGGTTCAGTGAGAGCCGCCCCGCCCGCACGGCGGTGTTGTCACCCAGCAGGTGGCTGGCCAGCGCATGGGCGGACTCGTGGAATGGTATGGCGATCAGCACAACAATGGCGCGCAGCAGATACTGCAAGATCACTGCGGGAGACAACAAACCGTTCAAAAGCACACACCACCCCATTAAAACTTAGTCTATTATATCGTAGAAACGGCAGCAAAACAAGCCCCGCAGAGCGGCAAAACACAATATTTGGGGGCAAAATTGAGCAAAAACGCAAAATTATGAAAAAAATTCAAAAAAAATCTTCGAAAACACTTGCATTTTCTGCCATCATACGCTATACTGTTAAAGCTATTGAAAAGGAGGTGCAAGCAATTATGGCCAAATGTTCTTGCTGTGGCAAGGGTGTCACGTTCGGTATCAAGGTTTCTCACTCTCATCGTCGGAGCAACCGTACCTGGAACCCCAATGTCAAGCGCGTGAAGGCGATCGTGGACGGTTCCCCGAAGTATATCTACGCCTGCACCCGCTGCCTGCGCTCTGGTAAAGTTACCCGCGCGGTCTGATTGGAAGGAAAAAATGCCGGTCACATCCGTGTGACCGGCTTTTTCTCTTTTGGTTTGCTTTTTTAAGGAGGTTCGCCCATGCTCCCCCATGACCCCGTAATGCTATTGAGCTATGTCAACACCCAGTTGCGCGACAGGGACGCTTCTCTGGATGCGTTCTGCGACCGCGAGGATGCCGACAAGCAGGCGTTGTGTGCGGCTCTGGCCGAAATCGGCTATGAGTACAACGCCGAGCAGAACCGATTTGTGTGATACCCCCCAAATAGAGAGAGGAAGTTGAAGAACCCGATGAATTTTATCTTTGTCAGCCCGCATTTCCCCAAGACCTACTGGAATTTCTGCGACCGCCTGCACCGCAATGGTGTCAATGTGCTGGGCATCGGCGACGCGCCGTTCGACGAGATTCCGTGGGAACTGAAAAATTGCCTGACGGAGTATTACCGCGTGAACAACCTCGGTAACTATGACGAGATGCTCCGTGCTGTCGCCTACTTCACCTTCCACTACGGCAAAATCGATTGGATCGAGTCCAACAACGAATATTGGCTGGAAATGGATGCCCAGCTGCGCACGGATTTCAACATCACGACCGGCGCACAGAACGACTTCATCGAGCGCATCAAGTACAAGAGTAAGATGAAGGAAAGCTACATTGCCGCCGGTGTGCCGGTGGCCCGCCACCATATGGTCAGCACCCTGCACGAGGCCCGCACCTTTATTAAGGAAGTCGGCTACCCGGTCATTGTCAAGCCGGACAACGGCTGCGGTGCCGAGGCCACCTACAAGCTGCATAACTTTACCGAACTGAAAAAGTTCTATGCAGAGCCGCATAATGTGCAGTATATTATGGAGGAGTATATCAACGGCACCATCGTCAGCTTTGACGGCGTGGCCGACAGCCATTGCGTGCCGCTGTTCTACACCTCCAATGTGTTCCCCACCCCAATACTGGATATCGTCAGCGAGAACGGCGATTTGAGCTACTGGACGCAGAAAACTGTGCCCGCCGCGCTGAAGAATGCGGGCTTCCGCACCATCAAGGCGTTCGGCGCAAAGAGCCGGTTCTTCCACTGTGAGTTTTTCCAGCTCAACGAGGACAAGCCAGGCCTTGGCAAAAAGGGCGATTACGTTGCGCTGGAAGTCAATATGCGCCCGGCCGGCGGCTACACGCCAGATATGATCAATTATGCGAACTCGGTGGATTGCTACCAGATTTGGGCCGACATGGTCTGCTATGATGAGGTGCGCAACGCTGAGCTGGACGGCCCCAAGTATTTCTGCGTCTATGCAGGCCGCCGCGACTGCCACGAGTACAAGCACACCCACGCACAGATCATGGCCAAGTACGGCAGTCGCATGAAGATGGCAGAGCGCATCCCCCAGGCCCTGCGCCTGGACATGGGCGACCAAATGTACACCGCCGTCGTGCGCTCCACCGCCGAGCGCGACGCGTTCATTCGCTACGTGCAGGAGAAAGCGTAAAAAAGCCTTCTCACGAGGGAGAAGGTGACCCAAAGGGCCGGATGAGGGGAGGCGTGCCCATGATTACGCATAAATGGGCTGCTGCAGCAAGTGCGCCCCACATCAGTCCCCTTCGGTGACAAGCTTCCCCCAAGGGGAGACCTTTATACAGAGAGAGCCTGACCATCCCCGGTCAGGCTCTCTTTGTATACCCTTACTTCAATTTCACGCTCTTATGGTATACGCCCAGCGCAATCACGGCGGTGATGACCTCCGTCACCCAGAAGGCGTTCCAGATGCCGTTTGCACCCAGCACGCGGCAGAACGCCCAGGCCAGCGGCATGATGACTACCACATAGCGGCACAGCGAAATAACAAGCGACTGTACGCCCATGCCTAGGCCCTCCAGCGCACCGGAGACAACGACCGAGATCGTCGAGACGATGAAGCCCGCGCAGATAATGCGCAATGCGACTGTGCCGATGGCGATGGTCTCCGCGCTGGAACTGAACAGCCCAATCAGTTGCCCGGACAGCGCCAGGCACAGTACCGTGCCCGCCGCCATAATGGCCGCGCACATCCCCATGGCCGTGCGGTAGAGCTTCTTGACACGGTCATACTCCCCTGCGCCGTAGTTGTAGCCAATGATGGGACGCAGGCCCTGCACAATGCCGTTGGCGGGCAGATACAGGAAAGTCTGCAATTTGTAGTAGATGCCCAGCACCACAACATAGCTCTGGGAGAACGCCGCCAGCAGTCCATTCAGGAAAGAGATAAGCACCGAAGGCAGCGCCAAATTCAGGATAGCTGGCACGCCGATGGCGTACAGCTGCAGGTCCAGCTTGGCGTCGGCCCGCAGGCAGGCGCGGCGCAGCTTGACCGGGATGGGCCGCACGTTATAAACGATGAGGTAGAACACGACCGGTACCAGCTGGCCGATGCCGGTAGCCAGCGCCGCGCCTGCAATGCCCATTTCCGGGAAGGGGCCGATGCCGAAAATCAGCAGCGGGTCAAGGATGATGTTGCAGACGGAGCCGCCCATCAGGCCAATCATTGTGACGTTCATCCGGCCAACGGCCTGAAAAATCTTCTCAAACGACATGGCCGCCATGATGACAACGGCAAACATAAAGGCGATGCTGGAATAGGTCAGACCCATGGCGATGACCGATTCATCGCTGGTGAAGGACCGCAGAAAGCGCGGCATGATGGCCGTGCAGACGATGGAGATAATGACGCCGTGAATCAGCGAAAGCACCATGCCGTGGGTGGCGGCAGTGTCAGCCTTTTCCTTATTGCCTGCGCCCATGTGCAGCGAGATCAGCGCACTGATGCCGACGCTGAAACCAACCGCGATTGCATTGATGAGGTTCTGCACCGGGTACACCAGCGAGAGCGCGGTCATGGCTTCCTCACTGATGCGGGCAACGAAGAGGCTGTCCACAATGTTGTACAGCGCGTTGACCAGCATGGAAATGACCATGGGCAGCGCCATCGAAGTCAGCAGCGGGAAAATCGGTTTTTCTTTCATAAAGGTATCGTTCATGGGTTTCTCCTTTTCGGCACGCAAAAACGCCACACAACAGCCCGGCGGGCCATTGTGTGGCGAAAAGTAGTATCAAAACTGTAAAAATCCACACCTTATTTTAGGTGCCTTTATTATACAAACTACCGCCGAATTTGTCAAGATGCTTGCGCCGGGTGCGCAAAAACGGTACAATAAAGACAAAATAGTTCTGTAAGGAGAATCTCTGATGAAAAAAGTGTTGGTTTCCGGTGCAGGCGGCTTTGTGGGGGCACGCATTATGGCGCAGCTGGCAGGCCGGTATGAACTGTGCGCTTTCCCGAAAGGGATGCTGGCCGCCGCCGATGAAACGGCGGTGGCTGAGCTTGTGTGGCACGAACAGCCTGACGTAATTTTGCACACAGCGGCAATCTCGGACACTGGATACAGCGAAAAACACCCGGCGGAATCCTATCGCGCCAATGTGCAGCTGCCGCTCTGGGTGGCCAGGGCCGCGCAGACAGTGGGCGCAAAGCTCGTGTGTTTCAGCTCGGATCAGGTCTACGCGGGGCTGACGGACATTGGGCCGTTTGCCGAGGATACGCCGCTCGCCCCTGCCAACGTCTATGGCCGCCACAAGCTGGAAGCCGAACAGCGCGTGCTGGATGCCCGGCCCGATGCTGTGCTGCTGCGTGCTACCTGGATGTACGATCTGCCCGGGTATGGCCTGCCGATCCGCGGAAATTTTCTGCTGAACCTGTACAATGCGGCTCTGCACGGCGGCACACTGCGGTTCTCCTGCCGTGACTACCGCGGCATTACCTACGTGCGCGAGGCCGTGGAGCAGCTGACCCAGGCAATGGAACTGCCCGGCGGCGTGTACAACTTTGGCAGTGAGAACGACTGCAACATGTACACGACCGCGTTGCGGGTCTGTGAGACACTGGGCATCCACCCGGAGATTGAAAAACAGGAGTGGCCGCGCAGCCTGCTGATGGACGGCAGCAAGTTCCGCAACGCCGCAGGTGTGGGATTTGCAGACACACAGGCCGGTATAAAGCACTGCTTGCGAGAGTATGGGCTGGAATAAGTGCGGCGGAAATCAGCGGCGCACCATGCGGTAAAAGTCGCCGTCCCCGGCGGTCGTTGCCTGGTGAACGATGCCGCCGTCAATGGCGAAGCCTGCACGCTGGTAGCAGCGGATGGCAAGTTCGTTCTTTCAAAATATCGCTTTCTCAAAGACGTAATAAAAAACCGCCAAATCCTTTCGGATTTGGCGGTTATACTGAGTAGACAGCCCAACGTTTGGTCCGAGTGGCGAGAGTCGAACTCACGGCCTCTTGAACCCCATTCAAGCGCGCTACCAAACTGCGCTACACCCGGTCGAACCGGGCTGTCTCAAATCAGCTTATATATTATAACCGACTGCGCAGAAAATGTCAATACCCCGCGCCATAAAAAGTTGCGGATTTTGACATTTTTAATTTTCATGGATTATGCCGCAACCGTAGCGGCTGTCCCCAAAGTCCCGCTTGTTGACCAACTTGACCCCAAGTTTACCACAAAACAAAAACCGCCAGACCCATAAGGATTTGGCGGTATACTGAACAGACAGCCCAACGTTTGGTCCGAGTGGCGAGAGTCGAACTCACGGCCTCTTGAACCCCATTCAAGCGCGCTACCAAACTGCGCTACACCCGGTCGAACCGGGCTGTCTCAAATCAGCCTATTCATTATAGCGGAGTAAATCACAAATGTCAAGCAATTTTGAAAAATAAATGGGAAATTTTGTCCGAATTTCAGTCCAACTCCAAGCGCATCAAAATAAGCTCCTGCCATGCGCCGCTGCGGGTGAGGAAACCGCGCGGATTGCGGCCATACTCGGTGAAACCTACGTGCTCATACAGCATTCGTGCGGCGGTATTCTCGGCCACGACGTCCAGTTCCAGTTGGGTATACCCTGCCGTTTTGGCGCACTCAATACAGGCCTCCGTCAGGGCGCGGCCGATGCCCCTGCCCCAATAGGCCCGGTCGATACTGATGCCGAACTCGGCGCGGTGGCGCAGCTTCTCCTGACTGCCTATGGGGGTTATGCCGGCGGTGCCGACGATTTCGCCGCCGATAACAGCGCAGATTTCAATACTGTTGGAGCTGGCAGCGGATTTGGCGAGAAAATCCCGCTCATTTTCTACGGTCATCGGGCTTTCCCCCGGATAGGTCAGCAGAAACTCGGTCTGTGTGTGGGTCAGATTGAAAATGCGCAGTACCGGCTCGGCGTCGCCTGCCCCAGCATTGCGCAGCACACAGGGCGTGCCGTCGCGCAGGGTCAAGTTCTTTTGATATTGCATGGTACCCTCCTTAGCGTACTAATGTGTGTACTTATAAACAAAAATGTCGTAGATTTCAACGAATCTACGACATTTTTCATGGTGGAGCTGACGGGAGTCGAACCCGTGTCCGAAAAGAAATCGGTTAGAGTATCTCCGGGCGCAGTGTGCTTATTGAATTTCCCTTGGTGCGGGCGAACACACACGCACTACACCGCGGTAGCTTCATAAATTCATGCCGGACCGCAAAGCTTAAGCCCGTTCACGTTCAGTACCTAATCGACGCCCTGACCCCGCGCGGTACTAACGCGGGCAGAACGGTAGAGCCTAATTAGGCAGCTACGGCAACAGGATAATTGTTGTCAGTTAATTTAAGTTGGCGCTTTTATCGTGGGTCACCGCCACGGCCCGCTGCTCACGCCTCTCTCTCCCCGTCGAAACCATTACAGCCCCGCATATTCGGCAGGTGTGAGCCTGCCGGGAAAGATAAGGGAAAACAACTTATCGCTGCGTTTTCAGTGCGCGGTCAATGTCGCGCTTGGCATCGCGTGCCGCAGCAGTTGCACGCTTGTCATAGAGCTTTTTGCCTTTACAAAGACCCAATTCCAGCTTGACGCGCCCTTTTTTGAAATAGAGCGAAAGAGGAACCAGCGTATACCCTTGCAGCTTGATCTGCTGGCCCAGGCGGCGAATCTCCGCTTTGTGCGCCAGCAGCCGCCGCGGGCGGCGTGGGTCTTTGTTGAAGATGTTGCCCTGCTCATAGGGGCTGATGTGGATACCTTTTGCTATCAACTCGCCGTCATCGATATCCGCCCAGGAATCCTTGAGGTTTACCCCACCGGCGCGCAGGCTTTTGACCTCGGTGCCGACCAGCTCAATGCCGGTTTCCAGCGCTTCGACCACAAAGTATTCGTGGCGCACCTCACGGTTGACGGCAATCATTTTCTTTCCGCTTTTGTCCTCGGCCATGGGCACACCTCCTTCGCGGTGATAGGATATTTATTGTAACGCGGCTGCGGCGAAAAGTCAAGGGCTTTTCGTCACATCTCGCCGCGACCGGCCATAGCGCGGTACAGCGTCGTCTCATCGGCATATTCCAAACTGGAACCCACCGGCAGACCATAGGCCAGGCGGGTCGTCTTGATGCCCAGCGGCTTGATGAGTTTGGCGATATACATAGCGGTTGCCTCGCCCTCCACCGTGGGACTGGTGGCCATGATGACCTCCTTGACGGTGTCGTTCAGGCGGGCCAGCAGTTCCTTGACGCAGAGTTGGTCTGCACCGATACCGTCCATCGGCGAGATCAAGCCGTGCAGCACATGGTACAGGCCGTTATATTCGTGGGTGCGCTCGATGGATTTGATATCCCGCGGGCTTTCCACAACGCAGATGACGCTGCGGTCCCGCTTTTGGGAGGCGCAAATCTTGCAGACCTCACCGGCAGTATAGTCTTGGCAGATGCGGCAGCGGTGCAGGTCTTTCTTTGCATGCTCAATGGCTTTGGCAAGCTCCATTGCCTGCTCCGGCGGCATGGACATGACCTGGTAAGCCATGCGCACGGCGCTTTTTCGGCCAACGCCGGGAAAACGGGCAAACTGATCCACCAGGTTTTCCAGCGGCTCAACATTTTGCGGCATAGTGTGCCTCTCAGCCCAGACCGGGGATGTTCAGCCCGCCGGTCATCTTGGACATTTCTTCCTCGGAGTCCTTATCCACGGCAGCAGTGGCGCTGTTGACGGCGGCGGCAATCAGATCCTCAAGCATTTCGATATCGTCGGGGTCAACGGCCTCAGGCTTGATCTTGACAGCGGTAATTTCGTGCTTGCCATTCATGGTGACAGTGACCATCTCACCGCTGGCAGTGCCGGTGTATTCCTTGGCTTCCAGTTCTTCCTGCTTAGCGCGGATGCTGTCCTGCATCTTCTGCACCTGGCGCATCATGGCGTTGGGGTCGGGACGGCCGTAGCCTTTGGGCATTCTTGCTTTCATGGGTGATATCCTCCAAAAATAATTATTTATCAACGATTTTCAAATCGACGCCCAATTCCTGCATGTTGTGCAGGGTCTCGTCAATGCTGACAGCCGGGGCATCGCTGGCGGCTTCCTTCGGCTCCTCATAGGGGCCGATGCTGTATTTGATCCGCGAGACGCGGTAGATGGCTTCTTTCAGCCGCTTGCTGACTTCACGATTGTTGCGGATGTAATCGCGGAAGGCGTCGCTGCATTCAAACAAAACGCGTTTGCCGTCGCAGTAGGCCCTGGTGCCGCGCAAAAACGAGATGAGCATGGCGTCATTTTCTTCCAGATCCGACAGGACGGCGGGCCAGAAACCGAACGGTTCCAGCGGGCCGGCCTGCCGGGGCGGTTCCGATTTGCGGGGTGCTGCGGCAGGGGCCGGGCGTGTCGGCGGGGATGCGGGCTGCGGTGCGGGTTTTAACTCGGGCTGCAAGAACGGCGGCTCGTCGTCGATGGGCGGCGGTACGTCGTCTGTCTCCCCCGCTGCGGGGGCTGCCATGGGCGGCTGTGCCTGCGAAACCATCGGCGGCACAACGGCAGGTGCAGCCTGTACCGGCGGCGGGGCCGCAGTGAACGCCCTGGGGGCAGACGCGAATGCCTGCGGTGCGGCGGGTACAGGGGCTGCCTGCTGGATGACGATCTGCGCGGCGGCTTCAGCCTGGGTCAGCGAGAACACGGCCAGTTCCAACTCAATGCGCTGGTCGGTGCCGCGGCTCATCTTTTCCAGTGCCGAGCCAAAGGCGTTGATGGCGCGGATAGCTTCGGCCTGCGGAAAGTCTTTGCGCTGGGTGTAGGCGGATTCTTCCTCCGGCGAGATACCGGTCAAAAGCGACGTGCCGCCCGGCAGCGCACAGAGCATCAGGTTTCGGTAATGCCCGGCCAGTTCCATGCAGAGGCGGCGCATATCGACGCTCTGCTGGCGCAGTTCGGCGATTTTTTCCAGCGCGGTGACGGAATCATGGGCGTTGATGGCGTCGCTGATCTCGAACAGGTATCCCCTATCCGTGACGCCTGCCATGCGGCGCACAAGGGCTTCGTCAACTTTGTTGTCGACACCGGCACAGGTGTCCAGGATGGAGAGTGCGTCACGCATCGCGCCGTCAGCCAGGCGGCCAATCAGCTGCGCAGCGTTCTCGTCGAGGTCGATTTTCTCTTCCCCGGCGACATACAGCAGACGCTTTGCGATATCATCTGCCGTGATGCGGGTGAAATCGTACCGCTGGCAGCGACTTAAAATCGTGACCGGAACCTTCTGCACCTCGGTGGTAGCAAGGATGAAGATGACATGCTCGGGTGGTTCCTCCATCGTTTTCAGCAGCGCGTTGAACGCGGCTGTCGAGAGCATATGCACCTCGTCGATGATGTACACTTTATATTTGCAGACAGACGGCAGGTAGGCAACTTCGTCGCGCAGGTCGCGGATATCGTCAACGCCGTTGTTGGAGGCAGCGTCCATCTCGATGATATCCATGATGGAGCCGGAGTCAATACCCTTGCAAATTTCACATTTGCCGCAGGGATCGGGGCTGGTGGTGTCCAGGCAGTTGACAGCCTTGGCAAAAATTTTGGCGCAGGTGGTCTTGCCGGTGCCGCGCGTGCCGGTGAACAGGTAGGCATGGCCGATACGCCCGGCTGCAATCTGGTTCTGCAAGGCCGTGACGATGGCCGTCTGGCCTACGACGTCGGCAAAGCGCTGGGGACGCCATTTGCGATATAAAGCGCGGTACATCGACACATCCCTCCTAAGATACAAAAACAGCGGGCAGAGCACGCGGCTGCGCTGCTTTGCGTACAGATGCAGGCTTGACCGCGGCACTAGGCAAGCGCCGCTTAATGCTGCTCGGTTCCCCGCCTGACATGGTTCACAGGCTGCCCACGCGCGGGACCTGCATCTGTACGCGAAACAGCGCAATTCAGCCCTGTCCGCTTTTAGTATTATACAATAAGTTCAGGATAAATGCAAGCGTTTTGCATCAATCTTCCTGCAGACGCTCCACCATCTGGTAAAGGGCTTCGGCGCTGTTGAAGTTCTGGGGCATGATCTCCGATGCCGGGATGGAGATATCGTACTCCTCGTTCAGGGCAGAAATGATTTGCAGAATGTCAAAAGAATCAAGGATGCCGTCGTCGATGAGGGTGGTGCAGGTGGAAAAGTCCACGTCCTCTTTGATCTCGCTCAAAATTTCCAGTAAACGTTCCATGATGAATTTCTCCTTTTTTATCTATAAGTTCGGCGTGTTGAGGGGGTACGTCGGCGTGATGCCGCGCACAAGGCGGGGCGTACCGTCCTGCCACAAAACGACCCGCGGCAGGTCGCGGCTGAGAAACAGCCCCAACCCCTCGGTGACGGAGTAAGCCCCGGCATTCTCAAAGACAAGCAGGTCGCCGGGGGCAAGGCCGTCCAACGGCATACTGCGCACCAGCACATCGTTGGTGGTACACAGGCTGCCGCAGAGGGTCCAATCCAGCGTCTCCCCTGCCTGGGCGGCAAAGTGGCGCAGGTGCGGGCGCTTCATGCCCATGATTTGGCCCAGATAGTTCAGGTGGTTCATGCCGCCGTCCACAATGCAGTAGTGCTGGCCGTCGTGGTCCTTGCAGTCCATGGCAGTAGTCAGGTAATAGCCGCATTCGGCGGTGTAAAAGCGGCCCATCTCCACGGTTAGGTGCGCCCAGCGGGCGGCTTCCTGCAAGGCAGGGGCCAGCGTTTTGGCCGGGCGAGGGTGTCAGTGAAATCGTCGCCGTTAAAATAAGGTACCGACAGGCCGGGGCCGTATTCCAGTTCTGACAGGCGCAGGCCAAAGGTCTGCTCGATCTCGTCATAAAGCTCGCGCAGCATCGCCAGTTCCTTTTGCTGATTCGCCAGCTTTTTGCGCTGGGTGCCCACAAAATAGTGGATGCCGATGAACTCTAAATCGGGCGTTTCGGCACGGTGCGCCAGCGCGTGGAACAAATCCGTTTTGGACATACCGAACTGACTGCCCGCATTCAGCCGCAACAGCACCGGCAGGGGCTTGCCCGCCGCGAGGGCGGCCTCTTGCAGATAGCGCACCTGCAAAAGGGATTCCGCCGTGTAGCTGCCGACACCGTCTGCCACGGCGCGGACGATATCCACCGGCGTTTTGTTCACGCCAGAGTAGATGACGCGGGCGTCGGCGGCATGAAGCTGCTCGCAGATGGAAAGCTCGCCGGGGCTGCACACTTCCAGCCGCGCGGTAACGGAGGACATAGCGTGCAGCAAAAACGGATTGGCCTTGATGGAATAGCACAGCGCAATGTCTGGGCCGAAAATCTCCTCGATGGCCCGCACGCGGGCTTGCAGGGCGTCGGCATCAAAGACGAAGGTCGGCGTGCCGTAGGCGGCAGCAATGCTTTGTAAAGCGGCGTCAGTCATTTGCGTGCTCCTTTTTTCGTCAGGGCGGCCAGCGCCGTTCGGTCGATCTTGCCGTTTTTGTTCGTGGGGAGTTCGTCCAGCTGCTGAACCGTGTTGGGCTGCATAAAGGGCGGCAAGTTGGCTTTCAGCGCGGTCAGCAGGGCGGCTTTCTCGCAGCTGCCAGTGTAGAACAGGTGCAGCCGCTGTTTTTCGGCGTCAAAGATGCAGCAGGCACGGCTCACATCGTCACACCGCATGGCGGCGGCTTCGATCTCGCCCAGCTCGACGCGGTGGCCCATATGCTTGATTTGGAAATCCTTGCGGCCGATGTAGAATAAATTGCCGTTTTCATCATACCGCGCCAGATCGCCGGTGCGGTAAATGCGCTCGTACCAGTTGGGATTCAGCGGATTCTGGGTAAAAGCTTGGGCTGTGCGCACCGGGTCGGCGTAGTAGCCCAGCGCCAGTGCCGTGCCGGAGACACAAAGCTCCCCTGCCTGGCCTGGTTCGGTCACAAGGGCGTCGCTTTCGTCCAGCAGAAAGACCTTCTCGTTCGGGAAGGCGCGGCCAATGGGAAGCACCTCGTCAGGGGCAAAGTCCCGGTCAGGCAGGATGGCGTAGGTACAGTTGCAGGTGATTTCCGTAGGGCCGTAGAGGTTGACGAACCGGGCGGCGGGCAACGCTTTCTTCCACTTCATCAGGTGCTTGATGGGCATGACCTCACCGCTGAAAAGAACCTGGCGCACGGCGGAAGGCACGCGGTAGCCGAAGCCGTTCATGATGGAGACAAAGCACATGGCACTGACAGCCCAGACCAGCGTGGTGACAGCGTGGTCGGCCAGGTAGTCCATCAGCTTGGTAGGCTGGCTGAAATAGGCCCGGGGGATGATCTGCACCTTGGCCCCAGTGTAAAGGGCGGTGTACAGATCCTTGACCGAGACGTCAAAATCAAAGGGGGCCTGGTTGCCGAGGATATCGTCCCCGTTGATGCCAAAAATACCGGCAAACTGCGGGATGAAATCCAGCACCGAGCGGTGGCTGACCGTGACGCCCTTGGGCACGCCGGTACTGCCGCTGGTAAAGTTGATGTATAAGGGGTCAACGTCCACAGCCTGGACACGGCGGGCAGCCAGCAGTGCGGCGTCCTCATCGGCGGTCAGCAGACTTTCCAGCGGAAGAATCGGACCGGAATAGCTAAGCTTTGCTGCAGCGTCGGCGTGTTCGGCGTCGGTGATGAGCAATGCCGGGGCAAGTGTATCCAACACCTGCCGGGTGCGGGCGGCGGGCTGGCGGGGGTCCAGCACCGAGTAGCAGCACCCCGCATAGACCGTGCCCAGCATAGCGGCAAAGGCCGGGGCAGATTTTTCGAGATAGAACGCTGCCGGGCAGCGGGGCGCGGTGCGGGCCGCCAGGGCACTGCCGCTGCGGCGGGCCAATTCTGCCAGCTGCGCCCAGGTGTAGTCCTGCTGCACATCCCCCACGGCGGGGGCATCGGGGCAGCGGGCGGCGGTGGCTTCAAGCCAATCCAGAATATTGGTTTGCATAAAAAAACTCTTTTCTCAGAAATTCGCGTAAAGGAAACCAGTGGTGTCAGTCACGCAGATAAAGCTGATCAGCGTCAGGAAGATGACGAGATAGTACAGCGCCCAGCGCACGACCAGCGGCAGGCGCTGCACATCCGCGTAGGGGTCACGGCCGTTTTCCTTCAAAACACTATGTACAAAGACCAGTATGGTGCTGATGATTACGATGCCCCACGCAGGCCCCAAAACAGCGGCAAATGCGCCGGGAGCGTTTGCCGCCAGCGAGTCAAAGTGGAAATCCGTAAAGGTCTTTTGCAGGCAGAGCAGCCCGCGCATAAAACCGTTGCGGTCAAAGTACCAGCCGATGTTGACGATGACAAAGGTGCGCAGAATGCGAAACAGATGCCAGGCACGGCTCTCAGTGGGGATATGCAGCGCAGCGCTGAGCTTTTTGAATGCGGGTTCCAGCAAGTCAGACAGAGCAATGACCGCGCCGTTGTAGAGACCCCAGACGAGGTAGTGAATCTCCGGGCCGTGCCAGATGCCGACGACGGCGAACACCAGCAGGTTCGCCACAGCAGCGGGCAGTACGCGGCCCAAATGCTTGCCGCCGTGCTTGGCTGCCCATTTGCCGAAACGCTGCATCGGCTTGGTCAGGGCGAAGGGGTAAAAGAGGTAGTCGCGCATCCATGCGCCGAGGGAGATATGCCAACGCCGCCAGAAATCCCCCAGTGAGGTGGAAAAATACGGCTGGCGGAAGTTGGGCATCATCTGGATGTCATACAGCTGCGCGACGCCCAGTACCATATCGATACCGCCGGAAAAATCAGCGTACTGCTGCAAAGAATACAGCAAAATTGCCAGCAACGCCATCGCGCCGGTAAGGCCGCTGGCATCCTCAACGTCCAAAATCGCGGCAATCGTCGGGGACGTCAGGTTGGAAATTGCGTATTTCTTCATCGCGCCGAAGGCGAACAGGAACAGCGCACGTTTGGTGCGCTCCCAATCCCAGGTATGACGGGCCATGAACTGGGGTTCCAACTCGCCGTAGCGGTTGATCGGCCCCTGCACGAGCTGCGGGAAAAAGCTGATGAACAAGAGAAAACGCGCAAAGTTTTTCTCAGCCGGGTGGCGGCCGCGGTAGCAGTCGATGAGGTAGCCCACAGCCTGAAATGTATAAAAGCTGATGCCAAGCGGCATGACCAGCCCCAGCGCCGACGGCGTGCTGGCGGCCCAAGCCCCGGAAAGCAGCGCCGCAAAGTGGGACCAATATTTAAAGTAGCCCAGCACCAGAAAGTTCACAACCAAGATACCGGCCAGCACACCCTTTTTGCGGCGGGTGGTCTGGGCCTTGATGGCCTTCTTTTCTTCTTTTGGCAAGCCGGGCTGTTTGCGGCGGGCGGCGGCATCGGTGTCCAATTTGGCAAGGCAAAGCCCACCGCCCCAGACCGTCAGGGCCGTAAAAAACAAAAACGAAAAGTCCTGCCAGCCGCTGGCTGCAAAAAACACCAGACTCAACCCCAGCAGGCAGAGCCATTGGCGGGTGCGCAACACGGTATAATACAGCAAAAGGCCGACCGTAACCAGCAGAACAAAGCTTAGGGAATAGAGTTCCACACTACACCATCCGTATATTTAAAAATCAAGATAACATTCGTAATAACGCTCAAAATCTGCATCAGACCCGACTACCCGCGCATTGACGCGGAACTGATAGCTACCGTGTACTGTTGTGGGGTATTCGACCCAGGTACGGGTGTCGTAATCGGAAATTTTTGCGTATTCCGTCTCACCGGGGGCTTTGACCCAGAACTCATACTCAGCCTCGACTGAGGGTCCGTGGTAGGAACCCGCCAGCAGCAGAATTTTGTCCGTTTGAATCTCCGGCGTCAGGTACACATTTGTGATATAGTTGACGGCGGCCAGGTATTCTTCCGGCGTCTCAAACAGGGCATCCACGTCAGCTCCCTCGTCCAGCAGGGCCAGGAACTTTGCCATGCACTGGCTGAAAGCGTGGCCGCCGGTGGTGTTCATGTGGGTGAAATCCTTGTAGTAGTCCGGTTCAACGTTCGCGAACAGCTCCTGTTTGGCAAAGTTGAAGTCATAGTAAGATGCGCCGTAAAGCCCTGCCAGCTTTTTGAAAAAGGCGTAATCGTCAAAATAAGTATCGTAGCTGATGACGTCCAGCGTCGTTTTTGGGGCGCTGATGACGAGCAGCGGCACGCCTTTCTCTTGGCAGAGCTGCATCATCGAGACAAGCTCGTCAATGTGCTGCTGGGTGAATGGGTGGTTCGTCTGGTTCCAGGTATTCACATTGCCGATCGTGTCAAAATCGATGACGGTATCCCCTTCCGGCTGGCCGTGCGCCGCGCCGCGCGCAGCAATGCGGGCGGTCAAGGCGTTCCACTTCTGCCGGATGGTGGCGGGCCAATCGGTGGGCCAGTTGCCGCCCTGCCAGGAGAACAGCGCGTTCAGCGAATCCGCGCCGGTAAAGCGGTCGGTGCTGGTCATGTAACGCAGCAGTTCGGCGGGGCGGTCCTGCCAGCGGGAAGTCTGCAACTCGGCAGAGAGAAAAGCCTTTTGCGCCTTGGGGTATGGCTCCCCTGTCATATTGTACAGATCCATGACCAGGATGACATACTGCGGCGTATGTTCCCGCAGCACGGATTCCAGTGCAATTTTGGACATATCCCAGCTTTGGGCGTTGGTCGCCATCAGCGCCACGGATTTGCCGGTGGCGGCGGCCAGTTCTTCCTCCGGCAAAGCGCAGGAGGCCAGCGACGAGCCAATGACGGCGATATCGACGGAATCTTTGCTGTGATAGTTGCGCCACATGGCAAGACTGGAACCGTTATCCGGCGGCATAAAGCCGCACAAAAGCAGATTGATAAGCAAAAAGCCGACGAGAAAAGCGGCGATTTTGATGATATGTTTCTTCAAGCAGATGCTCCTAAAAATCAGACAAATCAACCAATTTGCCCAGAATGTGCGTATTGCTTATTATAGCGCATAAAACCTGTAACTACAATGGCTTTTCCTAAGAATCAGCAATTTTTACAACTGAAAACAAAAACTGCCGCGTTTTAGCAAAAAACGCGGCAGGGGGTTATCCAAGAAGCTGTTTGGCAAGGTCAGCGCTTGCCTTGGCGTCCTTGCAGTAGTAATCAGCACCGATATCGCGGGCGTAGTCAGGCGTCAGCACGGCACCGCCCACCATGACTTTGCAGTCGAGATTCGCGGCGTGCAGGGCTTCAATCGTGGCCTGCATGTTGGGCACGGTGGTCGTCATCAGGGCGGACAGGCCCACGAGCTTGGCCCCGGTCTGGCGCACAGCCTCGACCACGCGCTCGGGGTCAACGTCGCGGCCCAGGTCAAGCACGTCATAGCCGTAATTTTCCAGAATAACGCGGACGATGTTCTTGCCGATATCATGTACATCGCCCTTGACCGTGGCAATGACGATCTTGCCTTTGCTGCCCTGGGCCTGACCAGAGGCTGCAATCTTGGCTTTAATGGCTTCAAAAGCGGCCTGGGCAGCGGTGGCAGCCTGCAAAAGCTGCGGCAGGAACACGGTCCCCTTCTCAAAGCCGTCGCCCACGGCGTCCAGCGCGGGAATCAGCGAAGTATTGACCACATCCAGCGGCTCCCGCATGGTCAGGGCGGCATCGGCGGCGGCGCGGGCCTCGGCTTTCAGGCCGCGGCGCACAGCCTCAAACAGGGCGTCCCCGCCCGGCGCGGCGGCGCTGACTTCGGCCACCGTGGCAGCGGATTTGCTCGTTTGGGTCGTCTGAATCTGCACATCGGCGTAGGCGGCCACATAGTCGGTGCTCTGCGGATCCTGGCAGGTCAGCACGCGGTAGGCGCGCACGGCGGCCATCATTTCCGGCGTATTGGGGTTCATGATCGCCAGATCCAGCCCGGCAGACATCGCCATCGTCAAAAATGTGGTGTTCAAGTAGCCGCGGCACGGCAGGCCAAAGCTGATGTTGGATACGCCCAGCACGGTGCGCACGCCCAGCTCTTTTTTGCAGCGGGCCAGCGCTTGCAGCGTTTGGGTTGCGCCTTCCTGCTGAGCGCTGGCGGTCAGGCAGAGACAGTCAATGTAGATATCCTCGTCCGGGATGCCTGCGGCGTGGGCGGCGTCTACAATGCGGCGGGCAATGGCGACGCGGCCCTCCACTGTCGGTGGGATGCCGCCCTTATCCAGCGCCAGGCCGACGACGGCAGCACCGTACTTTTTACAGAGCGGCAAAATCTTTTCCAGCGTCTCAGTCTCGCCGTTGACCGAGTTGACGATGGGCTTGCCGTTATAAATGCGCAATGCACGGGAAAGAGCCTCGGGGTTCGAGGAATCCAGCTGCAGCGGCAGATCGGTGACGGCCTGCAAATCCTTGACGAGCTGTTCCAGCGTGGCGGCTTCGTCGATGCCGGGCAAACCGGCGTTGACGTCCAGCACTTGGGCACCGGCCTCGGCCTGGGCCACGGCCTGGGTGCAGGGGTAAGCACTGTCGCCGTCACGTAAGGCCTGCTGCAAGCGCTTTTTGCCGGTAGGGTTGATGCGCTCGCCCACGACGGTAATGCCGTTTACTTCCACAAAGCGGACTGGTGTACACAGGCAGCTGCGGCGGATGGGAATTTTATCAGCCGGGGCCAGCGGGCTGAACGTCTCGTGCAGTTTGGCGATAAAGGCAGGTGTGGTGCCGCAGCAGCCGCCCACCATCGAAACACCGATGGCGGCGTATTCTTTCATTTCGGCGGCAAAGCCGTCCGGATCCAGGTTGTAGCTGCCGTCCGGGTTGGGCAGACCCGCATTGGGTTTGACAAAGACCGGCACACCGGCGGGCACGCTGCGGCAAAGCCGCTGAGCAAAGGGCAAAATTTCCTTGGGGCCAAGCGAGCAGTTGATGCCCACGGCGTCCGCGCCGAGGCCTGCCGCCGTGACGGCGTAGCTTTCCACCGTGCAGCCGGTGAAGGTACGGCCCCGGCTCTCGAAGCTCATCGAGGTAAGGACCGGCAGGATGCAGTTTTCTTTGGCGGCCAGGATGGCGGCTTTCAGCTCGTACAGGTCGGTCATCGTCTCCAAAAAGACGAGGTCGGCACCAGCTGCCGCGCCCGCACGGATGACCTGGGCAAACTCGGCATAGGCATCCTCAAAGCTCAAGGTGCCTGCGGGAACCAGCAGCTCACCCAGGGGGCCGATGTCCAGCGCCACCAGTGCGCCGGTAGTATCGGCGGCCTTGCGGGCGCAGGCGATGGATGCCGTGACGACATCCTCCACCGTATGGCCGCAGCCTGCCAGTTTTTTTGCATTGGCACCAAAGGTGTTTGCCAGCAGGATATCAGCCCCGGCGTTGGCATAGTCGGTGTGGATGGCCGTCAGTACGTCAGGCATTTCCAGCGCGGCCAGCTCGGGTTTCTGCCCGGGCTGCAGACCGCGTGCCTGTAGCTGGGTACCCATGCCGCCGTCCAGAAAAACAAACCGCTTGCGGTCAAAAACTTCGCGAATCTGCATAAGATTCTCCCCTATCCCTCTTGGTTGAAACAGGTCGTGCCGCGCTTGCGGAACGAACAGGTCTCTTTTAAATGGCAGGTCGCACAGCCTGCGCGGGTGCCGGTCACAGGATGATCGGCAATGCCTAAAATGGCGGTGGTGCTTTTGCGCGGGGTCAAAAGATGCTGCGGCGTCACAGCCAGGCCGCAGCCGCGAACGCTGTCTACTGCCAGGCAAAGCTCATCGTTCAAATCCAGCGGGCAGTCACCGTAGCCCGGCGCATAGCGGCCGGTCAGGTACAGGCCCTTCGCTTCGAACAGCGGGCGCTGCTCGGCCTCCCACTCGTCGCAGACCTGTTCCAGCAGAACCGAAGCTAGTGCATCCGCAGCCGTCGCCGAGGCAATGTCGGTCAGTTCCAAACGGCGCAGAAATTTATCGATCTCCGACCCGAGGGTCGCGGCCATCAGCAGTGCTTTATCACAGCCCTGCAAATGGCGGGCTAGGTCGGTGCCGCAGTTATCAAACGGCAGCACGGCCAGCGGCAGGACGCGCCACACAACATGGGGCGCGGCGATGGCGAGGATTTGCTTTTCCGCTTTATCCAGCAACGCGGTGGTAGCATCATCGGGCGTCCAGCCGGAGGCCCCCATGTACCGCAGCGCCGTGGCGCGGCGGATGGCGGCAGGCTTGCGGCGTTCCATTACAGCAAGTCCCTGATGCCGTCGTAGACCTTGGCGGCCACGGCGGCGTCGTTCATGGCGTACAGATGGATGCCATCCGCGCCGCCTTCGATCAGGTCGCGCAGCTGGTTGACGGCGTAGTCGATGCCGGCATCGTACAGGCTGGCCGGGTCGTCCTGATAGCGGGAAATCATGCGGGTGAAGTCCGACGGCAGGCTGGCCGAGGACAGCGCTACGGTGCGCTCGATCTGGCTGCGCTTGACAATGGGCATGAGGCCGGCCGAGACGGGCAGCGTGATACCGGCGCGTCGGGCCAGGTTCAGGAAGCGATAGAAGTGCATATTATCGAAGAACAGCTGGGTCAGCAGATGCTCGGCACCCGCTGCCTGCTTGATGCGCAGGTTCTCCACATCGTGCAGCAGGGTGTCGGCCTCGGGGTGGCCCTCCGGGTAGCAGGCACCGTGGACGGAGAAATTCGGCTTCTTCCATTTAATAAAGGAGGTCAGGTCACTGGCGTGCTTGAAGTCGGGGCTTTCGGGGCGGGCCGGGCTGCGGTCACCGCGCAGGGCCAGCACATCGCGGACGCCGACGGCCTCCAGTTGGTCAAGGATTTCGGCAGCGCAGGTCTCGTCGTTGCCCATGCAGATGAGGTGTGCCAGCGTGGGAATGTGCAGCTCGTTCTGGATGTAGTCCGCTACCTCGGCGGTGGAAACGCCGCCCGCAGAGCCGCCCGCGCCGAAAGTCACGCTGATGAAGCCAGGAGTCAGCGCCTGCATCTTTTGCAGCGTGTCCTTGAGCTTGTCCATCTGGGTGGTCTGCTTCGGGGGAAAGCATTCAATCGAGAAAACGCAGCGCTTAGTTTTGAACTGTTCGGTGATCGTCATTTTTTTCTCCTTATTGTTACGCCGCAAGTTCGGCGGAGTCCGCGGTGGTTTCCACAGTCAGAGTATCATTTTGCCAGATAAAGGTCAGGCTGCCCTGCAAGTCAGTCCGGTACGCCTCTGCGCCGACGGCAGCAAAATTTTGCAGCGCCGCGCGGTGCGGGTGGCCGTAATCATTGTTTAGCTCACAGCTGACGGCCACGGCCTGCGGGGCCGCAGCCTGCAAAAACGCAAGGCTGTTGGAGGTGTAAGAACCATGGTGACCGGCCTTGAAAAGGGTCGTGTGCAAGGAGGTGCCGTAGGTGTCCAAGAGCTGCTGCTCGGCGGCTTCCTCGGCGTCACCGGTGTCTAAAAAGCGGAAGCCACCTGCTGTGAACAGCGTGCAGAGCGAGGCATTGTTGACGCTGTCGTCCGCAGCCTCAGCACTGCCGCCCTGTAAAATCTGCAGCGTGCCGCCGCCTAAAGAGTAGCTGTCCCCCGCTTCGGTGGTGAGGATTTCCGCCCCGCTGTCGGCGGCCGCTTGCGCTAAATTGCGCGGCCAGTCGGCGGTGTCTTCGGGGCCGGGCTGCCAGTCTGGCAGCAGCAGGGTCTGAACCGGGTAATTTTGCAGCACCGTCCGGGCATTGCCGGTGTGGTCAGCGTGGGGATGGGTCAGCACAAGGTAGTCGAGTGTTTCGACCTCCAGTGCATCCAAATCGTACAGCAGCGCGTCCTCGGCTTCGGCGGGGCCGGTGTCAATCAGGCACCAGCGGCCATCCTGGCAGAGCAGCACGGCGTCGCCCTGCCCCACGTCCAGCACATAGACAACAGTGCTGCCGTCGGCGATTTGCGGGGCGCTTTCCTCGGTTTGCAGCGGCACACCGAAGAAAGCGCGCAGCTGCTGCCAGGTGGGAACAGGGCCTTTGCCGCCCGCAAACTGGATGACGAGCGCGGCGCAGAGCAGTACAAGCAGCAAAGCAGCCACCGCAATGCTGGCAGCCTTTTTGAAGCGATTACTCGTCATACTGGCCGCCCAGCTTGCGCTCCTCCCACTCGGCCTTGGTCACCAGCACGGCGCGGGGCTTGGCACCCTCATAGGGGCCGATGATCTTTTCCTGTTCCATCTGATCCATGATACGGGCCGCGCGGGCGTAGCCAAGCTTGCAGCGGCGCTGCAACAGGCTGGTGCTGGCCTGCCCGGCATCGATGACGCATTCGACGGCCTGCTCAAACATGGCATCCAGTGCGCCGCCTGCGTCGCCGTCATCGTCGCTGCCCTTCTTGCTGCCCTTTTCGGCAACAGCGCGGCGCTCCATTTCGGCAATCATTTCTTCGTCGTACTGGGCGGAGGAAGTGGACTTGATAAAGCTCAGCACCGCGCCAATCTCTTCATCAGTCACGAAGGTGCCTTGCACGCGGACGGGTTTGGAGGCACCGACCGGCAGGAAGAGCATATCACCGTTGCCCAGCAGCTTTTCGGCACCGCCGCTGTCCAGAATGGTTCGACTGTCGATCTGGCTGGAAACAGCAAAAGCGATACGACTGGGGATATTGGCCTTGATCAGGCCGGTGATGACGTCAACGCTGGGGCGCTGGGTGGCAACGATCAGGTGGATACCGGCGGCGCGGGCTTTTTGCGCGATACGGCAGATGTAGTCCTCGACCTCTTTGCCGGCAACCATCATCAAATCGGCCAACTCGTCAATGACGATGGCGATATAAGGCAGGTGTTCCATGCCGGTCTGGGCGGCCAGTTTGTTGTAGGCTTTGATCTCGCGGACATTATTTTCGGCAAAGAGCTTGTAGCGGCGCTCCATCTCGGCGACGCTGGCACCCAGCGCACCGGCGGCCTTGCGCGGCTCGGTGACGACAGGCATCAGCAGATGCGGGATGCCGTTATACTCGGCCAATTCAACGACCTTGGGGTCAATGAGGATGAGTTTGACATCTTCCGGCCCGGAACGGAACAGGAAGCTGATAATGATAGAGTTGACGCAGACGGATTTACCGCTGCCGGTGGAACCTGCAATCAGCAGGTGGGGCATCTTGCAAAGGTCGGCGACCTGGGCCGTACCGGCGATATCCTTGCCCAGGGCCATCGTCAGCGGGCTGCGCATATTGACGTAGTTCTGCGACTCAAAGACAGAACGAATATTAACGGTGGAACGAATCTTATTGGGAACTTCGATGCCGACGGCGGGCTTGCCGGGGATGGGAGCCTCGATACGGACACCCGCAGTGGCCAGGTTCAGGGCGATATCATCGGCCAGGCTTGTGATGCGGCTGACCTTGATACCAGCCTGAGGCTGCAGTTCGTACCGGGTGACAGAGGGACCGCGGCAGATATCCAGCATCGTGGTCTTGACGCCGAAGCTGTCCAGCGTGTTGACGAGGATGTCGGCGTTCTTCTTCATTTCGCGGGCGGCACCGGCTTCATCGTCGGGACGTGTGGGGTTAAAGAGGTTGACCGACGGATAGCAGTACGGCTCGGGGGGTTGCTCCTCCGATGTGGGCAGCCGCATGGCGTTGGAGTCTGCCTTAGTGGCGGATGGCGGTGTATGGATGGGCGCACTGGCCGAGTTGCCTACGGCGGTGGAAACCCGCACGCGGGCGGCCTCACCCTGCTGCGGCACGGTGAAGCTGTCCTGCGTCGTCTCGGCAACCGGGCGGGTCATGGTGGGCGCAGGCTGCGCGGCAGGCTCAGCAGCCAGCTCATCCAGCATCTCCGAGACAGAGCGGCCGGACTGCCAGGCGGCACTGACCGCACTGCCGGTATCGGTAAAGCTGCCGCCCAGCGTCGGGATAGCTGCGGGCGCAGGGGCCGGGGCGACAGGTGCAACAGGAACAGATGGAGCAGGCGTACCGCCCAGCGGGGCGGTAGTCTGGGCGGCCAAATCAGCCGGGGAAATGACCATTGTGTCACCCTGCACGCGGCCGGTCATATCCAGCTGCGGCAGCTGCACCGGCTCCGGCTCGGGTTCGTCCTCCACCGGGATCAGCGGCGTGTCGAACTGGGGCACCGGCGTCAGCGGAGTTTCAAACTCGGTGGGCTGCGGCAGGTCCAGCGTTGTTTCGGCGCTGACCTCCTGGGGGGCATAATAAGGCGCGTGGCCGCTCACGGCGCGATTGATCAGTGCATCCAGCTCATCCATCGGCTCCTGCGCGGGTGCCGGGGTGGGCGCGGGCGTGATGGGCGGCGTGTAGGCGGGCACAGCGGGTTCCTCGGCAGGCTGTAACTGCAACTCAAAATCCTCCTGCGGCGCGGGGGCCGGGGCGGGCTGTGCCTGCTGGGCGTAATGGAAAGTGGTGCTTGTCTTGTTGGAGAGCGGGTCCATGCCGAAGGTGCCGCCCGGGCCGATGTTGACCGGCTCCAGCGGGTCGTGGGTCTGGGCTTTCAAACGGGCACTGTCGCTGGCAGCGGGGCCAAGATCCACGTCAAAATCCGGGCGCTGCTGGGCGGGCTGAGCCGCAAAGGGAGCCTGCGGCACCACTGGTGTGACCGGGCCTGCCGTGTAGGTCTGCTGGGCAGGCTGCACCGGTGCGGGCTGCTGCTTGGGAAAGCGGCTGGTGTCGGCGATGACGTCGTAGACCGGGTGATGCGGGCGGTTCGCGTCCGGCAGTGCGCCGGTCAGGTTCTCGACGCTCTCCTCCTCCGGCTTCTGGTTGAACAGGCGGGTGTCGTAGGCGGTCTCGGCGGAGGCGAGTTCCTCGCGCTTGGACTGCAAGGCCTGGTACTGATTGTTGACAAACAGCACGACGTCAGCCGGGGTGATGGCAAAGAAGAACATCAGCCCCAGCAGGAACACGAGCAGCATTAAAATATTGGATGCCGGGCGGCCAAACAAGGCCAGCAACGCCGCGCCGAGGGGCGCACCGAGGACGCCGCCCTCCCAGAAATAGGTGCCGCCGCGGGTGAACAGCATCTTGATGACTTCCCACGCGCTGAGACCTTCGACGTTCAGTTTGGAGAAAATGACTGGTACGCTGGCGCAGAGCACGCCCATGAGCGACACCTTACCTGCAAACAGCGCCACGCGGTAGCCAGAGGCCAGCAGGTAGGCGAGGTAGAGCAAAAACGGCCCGACCAGGTAGGTCGTGACGCCGAAAATGCCGAAATACCAGCTGCGCAGCGTGCGCCAGACATTTTGTCCGGGTACAAGCACCAGTGCAACGCAGAGCAGACCCAGCCCCACCAACAGCACACTGCGGGCAAGGTTCGGGGTTTCGGCGCGGCGCTGGGCGCGGCTGGATGCCTGACGGCTGCGGGCAGATGATGCAGAACGCGACGACGAAGAACGCCCGGCGCTGCTGCGGGAAGAACCCGAGCGCGACGAGGAACTTGTACGTTTTTTGCTGCCGGAGACGGAAGTGGATTTTTTACCGGAACGAGATTGTGCCATGTTTCAGTGATTCCCTCTCTTGTTACTCAGTACATATATAATAGGAAGTCTGCGATCGCAGCAGACTGATAAGGACATACGACTTTTATTTTATCACGATTAGAAAATCTTGTAAAGCGAATTAGGGCGACAGACGGTTACAAAAAAATAAATCCCCGCCCTGAGGGATGGGCGGGGATTTAAAGAAAGGAGGAGAAGAACACATGAAAAATGTGGTTAAAGCTATTTGACTTGGGGTTCATTTAGCTTGCAACTAAATTGTAACTGTTTTGTCATCGAATGTCAATAGCAAATTGTAAATCTTTTGTCATTTTTCAATTTGTTCACATTTGCGTCCGGCTCACTCCCCTGTTAATTCGCTGTACTCCTTGGTGGGTGCGTCGCCCCAGCTGGTTTTGCCGCTGGCGGCGGTGGCACCATCCCAGTAGTGGTAGGCGTAGATGTTCAAAATCTGCGCCTCCTGCCGAGACCAACTGCCGTTTGCGTCCTTGGGGCAGCGCTCATACACATACAGGGCGCAGCTGCCGTTTGCGGAGTCACGGTCGTACTGCAAAAATTCTACGGCGTCGTCGGTATCGTTCAGGATGATGTAGTCCTCCCCTTTTGCGGTCAGCTTGAACTCGTAGGTGGTGGAGGTTTCCTTCAGATAGGTTTCGTAGATTACGTCATAGCCGGTGCTGATAGGGTCTTTAGAGATGGTTTCTTCTGTGTCGGGGGCAGCGGTAGGGGCGGCTGTGGGTGCCGGAGTCGGTTCTTCCTCGACGATGGCCGATTCTGTTGGGAGCGGCGTGGGCGCGGGAACAGTTTCTGCAGAGGTGCTGCAGCGGGCCAGTACGGCCATGCAGGCATAGCCGAGGAACAGGACACAAAGAAGGGCAAACAAAACGGAAAAGAGCGTTTCCTTCACTTTCGGCTTTCGCTTCTCGGCACAGCGCTCACGCAGAAAATCCAGCACGCTTTCGGGACATTCGTTCTCACACAAGGCATAGCCGATACGGTTGGAGACCATCAGGCAGACGGAATGCTTCCGCACAATGACCCGGTAAAGGTCGTCGTACCAAATCGTGCTTTGGGAGTAGGAGCTTTGCACTGTGAAGCAATCCTCGTAAAACGTGTAGTGGACGAGCTTGCCTCGGGCGCTTTGGGTGGTTTTATACGCAGAAACCGCCACTGCACGTGCCATGATAAAAACAAAGGGAATCGAAAGAATCCCCAACACAAAGCCCCAAACCGAAAGAAAATTGACATACAAAAGCAGCAAGGCGACGGCTGCGGCAAGCTGCCACAGGCGCAGGCGATTGATGAGAAGCATCCGCTTAACGTGCATGGTTTGGGTGTTGTGTACATCCAACGTATAAAGCGGCGTGCCTTGCGGCTGATCCAGTTGCCAGGATTTTTGAGTATCCATGCCGGGGACATTCCTTTCGCTTGCATACAGATTTTTCCTGATTTTAGCACAAGGCAAAATCGCCGTCAAGCACTATCTGCCAATCGGCAGGCGCAGCTCGGCGCAGGCACCATGTGTGCCGGAAAGGTTAGATAAAACCAGCGTGCCGCCGTGGAACTGTGCGACTTTTTTCGCAAAATACAGTCCCAATCCCTGATGGGAGGCATCGCTGCGGGCGGCGTCGGTGTAGAGCATTTCCCCTGCTTTTGCCAGCGCTTCTGGCGTGAAGCCGGGGCCGGTGTCGGTCACACGCAAAATAAAGCTGTTGTTTTCCTTTGCAACGGTCAGGGTGACGGTTCCGCCGCGCGGAGTGTGGGCGGCGGCGTTGTCCAAAAGGTTTTCCGCAGCACGCAGCAGGTCGTTTTCTGCAGCACGGATCGTCCCCTGCCATTCCTCCTGTAATATAAAATGGATTCCGGCAGGCGCGCAGAGAGCGCGGGCTGTCTGCGCCAGCCGTTCCGTGAGGGCGTGGCTGGCCAGCGATGTTTGTACGGCAGGTGCTGCGCCGGCTGTGCGCAGAGCGGCCAAATAGTGGCGTGCGCGCTCTGTGCCGCGCAGGATGGCCTGCAGTTGGGCATGCTGTGCATCGCTCAGGGTATCTTCCTCAAGAAGCTCGGCGTTGCCTTGTATGACGGTCAGCGGTGTTTTCAAGTCATGGGCCAATGCGGCGATCTGCTCGGTGCGCTGCTGCTCCATCCGCCATTGGCTTTGCAGGCTGTCCGTCAGTTCTCGGCCCATCGTCTGTAAGGCCTGTAAGGTGGCGGCAAATTCCCGGATGCGCACGCCGTCCGTGTCAATTTGCTCCAGCTGCCGGGCGGCAATAGCATCTACGGCCGCGTTCAGCCGGGTAGTCTCTGCGGCAAAAGTGCGCACGGTGCAGTGGGTCTGCCAGCCCAGCCAAACGAGGAAGAGCGCCGCCAGCAGCACAAAATAGCAGGTCTGGAAATCCGGCAGCGTGTCCCGCAGGGCCGGGTCGGCGTAGGGCGTAGCATAGTCGTACTGCAAAAGGCAAAAGCTTCCGTCAGCCATTTTGACATCGTACTGGTACTGCGTATACCCCAGGTTGCCGCTGCCGCCATGGTAGGAGTTGAGAGCAATTTTCAGCTGCCGGTTGGTCATGTTCGTTTGCAAGACCGTGTCGTTCTGCACCACGGCCCAGCGGCATAGGTCGCTGATCTGCAGGGAATCGAATGTGTCAGCCGTCATCGAGGCCACAGTTTCCCGGGCATCGGCGCAGGCCTGGGCGGACGCCACGGCAGGCAGCAGAAAACCGATGTTTATCAGCTGCATAAAAATGACCCACCAGAGTACCAGAATCAACGCGCACCCGCCGCCGCACAAAAGGAGATACCGCAGCAGAACACTGCGCAGGGATGTCAGTTTTCGTTTTGCCATTGGTAGCCTACTCCCCATATCGTTTGCAGCACCTCCCCTGCCCCGGCCGCGCGCAGTTTGGCGCGGATGTTCTTGATGTGCTGGGTGATGGCCGTGTCATCGGCGGTACCGTCGTAACCGAACACCGCTTCATAAATTTGTTCTTTGGAAAAGGTCTGCCCTGCATGGAGGGCCAGCAGCTCACAGATAGCGTACTCGGATTTTGTCAGGTGCAAAGGCGTGCCGCTAACGCTGGCTTCCTTGGCGGAAAGATCCAGCGCCACCCCGCCGCGGGTGATCTTATGGGATGGTGTGCGGTTCTGCCGCCGCAGGTGTGCTGCGACCCGCGCACGCAGCTCCGCTATGCGGAACGGCTTGGTCAGGTAATCGTCCGCGCCAAGGCCAAGGCCTGTCAGCACCGACGGCTCATCGGTACGCGCGGTCAAAAATAAGATCGGCGCGTCTGTCTCGGCGCGGATGCGCCTGCAGACGGCGAAGCCATCCTCGCCGGGCATCATCACATCCAGCAGGATGCAGTCTGCCCAGCGGCAGAGCGTATCGGTCAGCTGCGTGCCGGAGGTGCGCGTTTCTACGGTGTGGCCGTCACGCTCAAGCGCTGTTTTTAGCAGCGTACAAAGGTCACGGTCATCATCGACCGCCAGAATGTTTGCCATAATAGCCCCTTTTATTGCAGTAAGCTGTAAACAAGACAGGATGCACCGTAAAGCAGGTAGATATGTGCCGGGTAGAACCAGTAGAACAGCTGCTTGTGGCCGCTGCCGCGCTGGCCGTTGTACAGCGCCATGCCGATAACGGCAAAAACGCCGAGCCACTCATAGTAGACTGTGAACATCTGGGAAAAGGCAAAATCCGGCAGACCGCGAACCTGCAGAAAGACCAGAACAAAATCACACAGGAAGGTCATAGCCGCCCAAACGACCAGCCGCAGGCGCTTGTGGTTATACAGCGCATACAGCACGATGCCCCCGGCCAGAAAAGACCAGCCGCCATCGGTGATGCCCGTCCACATGGGAAACGGTGCCGTGATAAGCCACGCCAACACGGCAGAGCCGATCGGTGCGTCCTGAATTTTGGGAAAAAGCATCAGCAGCGCTACGATGCAAAAAGGCCAGAGAATCGGCATGGCAGCAGCCAGTGCGCCCCGTACAAACCGGCGCTGGCGCAGCCAGTCAATGCCCTGCCAGACTATGCAGAGCAGCATCAGATCCTGAAAAATGGCATTCAGCGGGTAGAAGCCGTCCCCGCGGCGGAAGGCCCCTGCATAGAGCATGAAAAATTCCACCGTGCCCATCGCAGTACCGATGGCCCAGATACGCAGAAAGTAGCGCCTGCGGTCATGGGTATGGGCGAAGCCCTCCACAGTGCAGAACAGAAACAGCGGCGCGGACAGCCGCGCCAGCATACTGAACCATTCCGGTACAACGCCCGTAAATTCAAAAAAGTAGTGAATGTGATCCATCACCATGAGCACCAGCGCAATGGTTTTGAGCGCCGTGCCGGTCAGGCCGAATTTTTGCTTTGTCATGATAATAACTCCTTTACATTGTCGATGTAAACAGTGTAACAGGGGTTTGTGTAGAAATTATAAGGTTTTGAAGGTTACGACGGCTTCAAACGCGGACTTTCCCTCGCGCTCACCGTCAAAATAGAACTGGTTATCCGGCAGCGCGGCGCGGCGCAGGGTGAAGTTCTCGCCGCGCGGGACCTCGCGGTGGTAGCTGATCGTAAAATCGCGGATTTGCGCGGTATCCCACACCTCCCATGGCACGGCATCGCAGACGATGTCGGCATATCGGGTGTTGTTCAGATGCCCGTTCATATCGCAGCGGGAGTAGACAGCCTGCTGCTCCCCCAGCACCTCGCAGTCCTCAGGCGCGAGGCGGGGCAGCTTCATCGGCAGTTCAATCGGTACATCCTCGGCCCACTGGTCGGCAAACTGCGGCGGGTGCTTGCGCAAAATCATCCGCTTTTCGGTGTCGATGAGCACCCAGCGGCTGTCCATTGTGACGACCTCTGCCCCGCTGGCATCGTAAAAATGGGTGATGCGCTTGTTGACGGCGCGCTTGCAGCGCTCGGGCTGGGTAACGAGGGTCAGTTCCTCGTCCACGCGGGGCAGACGGTTGACGTGCAGGGCCAGCTTTGCCAGCACATAGGCGGTGTGCGTCTCACGGTAGAGGGAATCGTTCAGACCGACGGTCTCGGCGTGGGTGGTGGCAATCTGCTGGGCATAGCGCAGCAAAGCTCCGAGCTTGACGTTGCCCAGGTGGTCGCCGTCCGCGCGGTAGACCGTGAATTTTTGGGTGTAGGTTATCTGTTTTTCGGGCATGGATGCGCCCTCCTTAGTACGATTTGATTGGTCAAAAAGAGTATAACACAAGTGCGGAGAAAATGCAAAAAAAGCTGCACACGCAGACGGTGTGCAGCATAAGGGTCAATAATTATCCCGCGTCTTTTTGCGGAGTTTGCGCCAGATATTGAAAGCGGAAATAACAAGGGACAGCATCAGCAGCACAACGACCATCCAGCCGCTGCCGCCTTCTTCGTAGCTCTTCATTTCGCTCCACTGGGCGTCCATGGCGGCGTTGATGTCGTCGGGTAGCGTCTCAAAGACCTCTGCCTTATCGAGCACCTCCGCATCCGGGTACGCGATCTCGCTGTACTTCAAATCATCGTCCAGCATTTCCCACACGGCCGTGATGGGGGTGGAATAACCGATGAAGTCAGCGTTTGCCAGGCCGACGTCCGGCTCACAAAGATAGTTGATGAACATTTCGGCGGCTTCCTGATGTTTGGCGTTGGCCGGAATACACATACTGTCGATGAAGAAGTTGACGCCCTCTTCCGGGTGGACAAACGCCAGGTCGGGGTTCTCGTCGATCATCGTGATGGCATCGCCCGCGTAATAGGGTGCCATGGCGGCCTCGCCGCCCTCCATCTTGTCAAAGACCTCATCCATGACGTAGGCCTGCACGATGTTCTTCTGCTTTTTCAGCGCGTCGGTGATGGCGGTAATCTCGTCCACCGACTGAGGGTTCATCGACAGGCCAATCGTCTTGGCGGCGATGGCGTAGGCGTCACGGGAGTTGTTGAACATCAGCACATTGTTGGTGTACTCCACATCCCACATGTCGGCCCATTTTGTAGGCGGCTCCTCGACCATCGTCGTGTTGTAGACAAGGCCGGTCGTGCCCCACATATAGGGCACGCTGTACTTATTGCCGGGGTCAAAGCTGCGGTCCAGGTATTCTTCACCGATGCCGACAAAGTTCGGGATGTTGTCCATGTTCAGCTCGGCCAGCATCCCCTCCTTCGCCATTTTGCCCACCATGTAGTCGGAGGGAAAAATGACGTCGTAGGACACGCCGCCGGATTTCAGCTTGGCGTACAGGCTCTCGTTGGAGTCGTAGGTCGTGTAGTTGACCTTGATGCCGGTCAGCTCCTCAAACGCGGAGAGGACGTTCACGCTCTCGTCCGAGCCATCAGAAATGTACAGGCCGTTGTTGTAGACATTCAGCGTGATGTGGTCGCCCGCAAAGCGGGTCCAATCGTAGTTGCCGGAGACGGAAATGTCGTCGTTGACGGGAATATCCTCGGCGGCCAGCACTGGGGCGGCGCTTATTATCGTGACAGTCATGGCTGCCAGTGCGGCAGCGGAAAGTTTTTTCCAGTTCATCTTCAGCGCCCCCCTTCGTCCTGCATAGCCTTACGGATGGCGTTCTGGTTACGGCGGTAGGCGCGGGAATCCGCGGCGTTGGAAATCAGGATGATTGCCAGAATGACGCAGAACATGACCGCTGACAGGGCGTTAATCTCGGGGCTGACCTTTTTGCGGGTCATCGAGTAGATGGCGATGGGCAGCGTCTGCATCGTGCCGGAGTTGAAGTAGGAAATCATGAAATCGTCGATGGAGTAGGTCAGGCAGATGAGGAACGCCGACAGAATTGCCGGGGACAGCTGCGGCATGATGACCTTGGAGAATGCCTGGCGCGGCGTGCAGCCAAGGTCCAGCGCGGCGTTGTACAAACTCGGGTCAAGCTGACGCAGCTTGGGGCCTACATTAAAGATAACGTAAGGAATGTTAAAGGTAATGTGAGCAATCAGCAGCGTGGGCCAGCCGAAGATGCCGCTCTCACCGCCGATACCGAAGCTCTGCGCCATGACGAAGAGCAGCATCAGCGAAACGCCGGTGATGATCTCCGGGTTGACGACCGGCACATAGCTGATGTTGTTGATGATGAGCTGGCTGCGGCGGGACATCGAGTTGATACCGATGGTCGCCAGCGTGCCCAGCACCGTGGCAATGACACTGGAAACCAGTGCCAGCACCAGGCTGAGCCCTAGGGCCGACAAAATCATCTCGTTGTGGAACAGGCTTTTGTACCAGCCCAGCGTGAAGCCGGTGAAGTTGGAGCGGGATTTGCTCTCGTTAAAGCTGAATGCAATCATGACCGCGATGGGCAGGTACATGAAGCAAAACACCAAAATGACGTAGGTGCGCATGAGCAGCGCGGAATGCTTTTTCGCCATGTCACATCACTCCTTCCATCTCGGACTCGTCGAAGCTCGAAGTGAAGCTCATGCAGAGCAGGACAATGACCATCAGCACCAGGCTCATGGCAGAGCCGAGGTTCAGGTTGTAGGAGTTGCCGAGGAACTGCAGCTCGATCAAGTCGCCGATCAGCAGGTTGGAGCCGCCGCCCAGCATACGGCTGATAATAAAGGTGGAGACGGCGGGCACGAACACCTGGGTAATGCCGGTGGCAATGCCGGGGCCGGTCAGCGGTACGAGCACGCGGAACAAAATCTGCCAGACGTTGCAGCCCAGATCCTGCGCGGCCTCGACGATGGAATCATCAATCTTCGTCATGGCCGTGTAGATGGGCAGAATCATGAAGGGCAGATAGTTGTAGACCATGCCCAGCACGACCGCGCCGGAGGTATTGATCATGTTGAAGGGGCCAAGGCCGAACAGACCGAAGAATTTGTTGATAAGGCCGTTTTTCTCAAGCAAGGTCATCCATGCGTAGGTGCGCAGCAGGAAGTTCATCCACATGGGCAGCATAATAAGCATGAGCATGATATGCTGCTTGTTGGCGCGCAGGCGGGAGAGAAAATACCCGACCGGGAACGCCATGACCAGGCAGACTACCGTGGAAATGGCGGCCAGAATCAAGCTGCGGGCAAACACGCTGGAATACCGGCCAATCTGGGTCAGGTTGTCAAGGGTGAACTGCCCGTCGGTGTTCGTCATGGCGTACCAGACGACGATGACCAGCGGCACGACAGTGAAAATGGCCATCCAGAGCAGATACGGCCCTGCCAGCCAGCGGGAGGTTTTGGATTTGAGCATCTATCACACCTCCGAACGCTTCATGATATGAATTTCGTCCGGGCCGATGTTCATGCCGATAAGTTCGCCGGGCTGGCTGGCCTGTGTAGAATGGATGATCCACTCATACCCTTCCACATCGACGTGCATTTCAAAGTGAACGCCCTTGAAGATGACCTCACGCACAAGGCCGGTCAGCATACCGACGGAAGGCGGCACGATCTGCACGTCCTCGGGGCGGATGACGACCTGCACAGGCTCGTTGGGCTTGAAGCCGCGGTCCACGCAGGTAAAGTCATGCCCACCGAAGTTGACATAGAAGTCGCGCAGCATGACGCCGTCCACGATGTTGGAGTCACCGATAAAGCGGGCCACAAAAGCGTTCTTGGGTTCGTTATAGATATCCTGGGGGGAGCCGATCTGCTGGATCTTGCCGCCGGACATGACCACGACGGTGTCCGACATGGTCAGCGCTTCCTCCTGGTCATGGGTGACGTAGACGAAGGTGATGTTCATTTCGCGCTGCAGGCGTTTCAGTTCCAGTTGCATCTCTTTGCGCAGCTTGAGGTCAAGGGCGCCGAGAGGCTCGTCGAGCAGCAGGACGCGGGGCTGGTTGACCAGGCTGCGGGCAATGGCCACGCGCTGCTGCTGGCCGCCGGAAAGCTGATGGATGCTGCGGCGCTCAAAGCCTTTCAGGCCGACGGTCTCAAGCATTTCAAGTACTTTCGGGCGGATTTCATCCTCTGCCATTTTTTTCAGGCGCAGGCCGAAGGCGACGTTCTCAAACACGTTCAGGTGCGGGAACAGCGCATACTTCTGGAACACCGTGTTCACCGGCCGTTTGTACGGCGGCATATTGGCGATGTCCTTGCCATCAAAAAAGACATTGCCCGATTTCGGGGTGACAAAACCGGCAATCACACGCAGGGTCGTCGTCTTGCCGCAGCCCGAAGGGCCGAGGAAAGTGACAAACTCCTTGTCGTGGATGTCCAGCGAAAGGCCGTCCAGAACCTTTTGCCCATCGAAATCGACAACAATGTCTTTCAGAGATACGATCAGATTTTCATTCATTTTCATTGCATCCCCCTTTGCGGAATTTCCCGTTACAGGGCTTCTTCGCGCGCCGTTTCTTCCTTAGGTCGGCACAAAGTCCTTGACGAGTCAGCGCCAATTATGCCGCCCCGCAAAGGTTTGTTACACGGTCTTTGTTTTGCAAAGTCCGCTGCAAGCAGCACATACAACGCCAATGTGTCAGGGCAGAAAAAATTTACCCTTAGATGCACACACAAGATACATTATACGGCATGGAGAATGTTTGTCAATAAAAACTTTTTCATGATTTTGTAAAAAAGTGTTCATGACTTCGTAAAATTACCTTTGTTGCAGAAAAAACGCGCTGCGGCAATGTTTATTGTAATGGACGCCGCGGCGGCCAGCAGCAGCACCAGAAAGGGCTGCGCGGCAAAGCGGTCATAAGCAAGACCGTACAGTGCCTGCCCGGCGGGTTGGGTCAGGCAGATGGCGAAGGTGACAAAGCTCATGCAGCGGCCCACCTGCGCCGCTGGCACCTGGGCTTGCAAGCTGCTGACAAGGTCGATTTGAAACGGCACGGCGGCGGCCATCTGGCAAAATGCCAGAAACGTTATCGCCCCATAGCTGACGGTGGACGGCACGCCTGGCAGCGCTGCGGCCCCCAGCAGAGCGCACACGGCGCTGATGCACCAGAGCGTCAGCATTTTCTGCCTGCCGTGCTGCCGCCCGGCCAAGGCCCCCGCCAGAACACCGCCCAAAAGACCGCCCGCACTCATGGCAGATTGGGTGAACGCCAGTGCTCGGTCAGTCAGCGCCAGATATTGAACAACGAGGATGGGTACGCCGACTGTGATTGCCGGAACAACGGCCAGGTTGAGCAGTGCCAGCACACCGACCATGCCGAACAGCTGCGGATCGTGGCGCAGCAGTGGGCCGACGGCAGCCCGCTGCCCGGGAGCTGCAGGCGGTTGGCGTGTTGGCTGTGGGATGGGCAGCGTTTGGAAAAATAGCGCCGTTGCAGCCAGGCATACCGCACAGAAAATCAGCAATGTACGCAGCCCTACTGCCTGCAGCAGTAGACTGCCCAGCAAGGGACCGAGCAGTTCATCAATGGTGTCGGCGAGCTGTATGGCGGCGTTCCCCTGCGTAAGTGCCGGGCCACGCAGCAACAATGGCAGGCTGGCCTGTACAGCAGGCTGGAACAGACCTTCGGCGGCGTACAAAAGGCAGAGTGTGCCCAATACGACGGCGGTTGATGGGATTTGACGGAAACAGATTGCGGCGGCCAGCAGGCCCAGCGCAGTGATGAAATTTAAAACGGCCAGCAGCGTTTGCTTGCGGCAGCTGTCTGCCAGAATGCCCCCATACAGTGTGCCCGCCAGCATCGGCACCAGGGCCGCCGCCGTGATGCCGCCGTACAGCGCAGCGGAACCAGTCTTGCGCAGCAGGTACAGCGGCAGCGCAAACCGCAGTGCCGCATTGGCGAACAGCGTAACGATTTGGCAGATAAGTAATCTATAAAAGGTAGTGCTCATGGGTGTGTCTCCTGCTTTTGTGAAAACTGTTTTATATAAACCGACCGGCGGTTTGTAAATGCAAAATAAAATTGGCGGTGCAAGCCGCCAAATGCAGGTTTTTACCTTATTCCTCGCACATCTTCACCATCTGCGCACTCTGTTCCTCGGTCAGCAGATCCAGCCCAATCCCCTGCGTTACCTGGCGGAACACCGCGCACCGTGCCCATTGCTGGTCTGGCGTGGTAGGGCGCGTCAGCGGGTGCAGCCAGAGGTCTGCCAGTAAAAACAGGGCTTCCCCCAATGCAGTGGCGTCCGCGGTGTGGATACTGCCGTCGGTTGTTCCCTGCTGAATCATCGGTGTTATGTAAATGGGAATAGTCTTTTCCAACAAATCGTGCAACTCAATGGAAAGAAACTGAGGGTCATCCCAAAGGCGCGGCAGTGCGCGGCCCAGCGCTTGCTGGCGCTGCGGCAATAGCGACGCGGCAAAGACGGCCTGCAATTTTTGCAGCCCGGTCATGGCGTCGTCGTCGCGGATATGGGCCAGCGTGGCCGTAAACTCCGCCCCCATGCGGTCGCCCACCTTGGCGGCAATTTCCTCTTTGGATTTAAAGTGGTGGTACACGGCTCCCTTGGAAAGTCCTGTTTCGTCAATGACATCCTGCAAGGTGGTGTGGGCATAGCCCTTTTGGGCAAACAGGTACGCGGCGGCGTCAAGGATTTTTTCTACGGTTTGCTCCGGATATTTGTTGCGCGACATAGGATACGCTCCTTTTTACAGACTAATAGTCTGTAAAAAGAATATACGCGCTTTCACACCAAAAGTCAATACATTTGCCCGGGATTGTCCGGTGATTTGCGGCAGCGGGGGTGGTATACTTTTGAGAGTAGAAAGAGGGGTTATTGTATGGAAAAAATCGGAGTCATCGATGTAGGTGGCGGTCTGCGCGGCATCTATGCGGCGGGCGTGTTTGACTGGTGCATGGACAACGGCGTACAATTTGATTACGGCATCGGCATTTCGGCAGGAAGCGCTAACCTTGCCTCCTATTTAAGCAGCCAGCGCGGGCGGAACTATCTGTTCTATGAGGAATACTCCATGCGCAAAGAATATATGGGCGCAGGAAATATGCTGCACGGCGGGTCGTTTTTGAACCTGCAATATATCTACGGCACATTGAGTAACCGCGAATGTGAAAACCCGCTGGATTTTGAAAGGATGACGGCTAATCCGATGGAGTGGTACATGATCGCCACAGACGCCACAACTGGCAAGCCAAAGTACTTTACACGCGGCGATATGCGTCAGGACGACTACCGCGTGCTGATGGCATCCTGCTGCATCCCGGTGGCGTGCAAGCCTATTGAAATTGGCGGTGTGCCCTATTATGACGGTGCGCTGGGTGATACGATCCCTTTGCAAAAGGCTTTTGCGGACGGTTGCGACAAGGTTGTGCTGATTCTGACAAAGCCAATGGGCACCATCCGCGCGGATGGCACGGACCGAAAGCTGGCGCGGGTCATCCACCGAAAATACCCCCACGCCGCCGAACAGCTGGCCCTGCGGGCGCAGCATTATAACGAAGGTATTGCGTTGGCCCAAAAGATGGCCGCCGAGGGCAAGGTGCTTATTATTGCGCCAGACGACACCTGCGGCGTCAAGACGCTGACCCGCGACCAGGAGGCGCTGAAAAAACTGTACAGAAAAGGCATGAAAGACGCAGAGCGCATCCGGGACTTTCTGTAATTACGCCAGATTCAGCCGCTTGGTCATGAACCACTGGGTCAGTGCCCACATAAGGGCATCGACGAGGGCGATGAGCGCAAAGACGGCCAGCATGGAAAGCAGCAGGAAAGGCAGGCTGTTGTCATAGTTTAAAATGAACGATGCACTGCTGAAATTTATATTGCTGAAATATTTGTATCCATAGAGGGCAACGAAAAACGCAGTTACCAGTGCCGCCATCTGCCCGGCAAAACCGATGACGAAGTAAGCGGCGATGCTGATAAGCATGCGCTGCTGGGTGAACTGCCCGGCGAAAGCACAGGCCAGGTAGGTGTGCAGCAGGGCCCCCGCAATCAGGGCCAGAACGATAAGCACCATTACAGCCCAGATGGCAAAATCCTCAGCATGAGGGACGCTGAATGCAAAATCGCCTGTAAGCAGCGCACCACAGACGGAAGAAAATAGCATACCGAACACGGTCCACGCCGTGCCGCAAATAACCTTGGCGGCAATATGCTTCCAGGGCTGCACGGGAAGGGCCAGCATCAGGTAGCCGCGGTCGCCCAGCAGGCGGTAAAATTGCTGCACTTCAATAAAGAAGCAGACCGCCAGCACTACCAGCAGGCTGACGAGCGCTGCCAGGTTCAGCAACACCAGGGCCAGCCCGGCCAGCGGAAATCTGTCAGAGGTATTTTGGATAAAATGGCTCAGGATACCGGTGAAAATGTTCAGCACCAGCACACCGCTTGCAATCGGCAGGACAACGCGGCCCGTGGCCTTGAACTCGTATTTCAATAAATTTGTCAGCATTTGTAGACCTCCCGGAAGTATGCATCAACGCTCATGCCTGTTTCCTCGCGCAGCTCGTCAACGGCGGCCTGGCGAAGGGCCTTGCCGTTTTGCAGGAAAATCACCTCATCCAGCACCTTTTCGATGTCGCCAATCAGGTGGGTGGACAGGACCAGCGCGGCGTCCTCGCTGTAATTGTGAAGGATCGTCTGCAAAATGTAGTCGCGGGCAGCGGGGTCAACGCCGCCTAAGGGCTCATCCAGCAGGTAGAGCTTGGCGGCGCGGCTCATGGTCAAGCAGAGCTGCATTTTCTCCTGTGTCCCCTTGCTCATGGCACCGATTTTGTCGTGAGCTTGGATGCGCAGGTCAGCCAGCATGGCGTCGGCCTTGGCCTTGTCAAAATCGGGGAAAAAGTCATTGTACAGGCTCACGGCGTCAGCGGCTGTGAACTCAGTAGGCAGGGCCATCCGATCCGGCAGATAGCTGGTGACAGCCTTGGTGTAGACACCGACGGGGGTCTTATTGACCAGCACACTGCCAGCTGTGGGTGTAAGCAGCCCGGCAGAGATTTTCAGCAGTGTGGTTTTGCCGCTGCCGTTGGGGCCCAGCAGCCCGACCAGCTTGCCGGGCGTGACGGAAAACTCTGCGCCGTTCAGGGCGGTGGTGCGGCCATACCGTTTGGTCAGGCCGTGTACCTCATAAATAGCATCCATGGTTTACTCCTCTGTCTGCTGCTGTGCGGTTTCGCGCAGTAGCGTTTCAATTTCGGTTTCGGTCAGGCTCAGGGCGTGCATTTGATGCAGAAACTCCCCTGCCAGCGTTTGGGCGCGGCGGCGGCGCAGGGCGTGTAGCGCGGCGTCATCGGCGGTCACGGTGCGGCCTGCCGTGCGCTGGGCTTGCAGCAAGCCGCGGCTTTCCAATTCCTGCAAGGCACGCTGCATCGTGTTGGGATTGACGCCCGCGTCGGCGGCCAGCTCCCGCACAGGCGGGATGCGGCTGCCGGGCGGGAACTCCCCTGCCACCAGCGCAAGCTCAAGCTGTTCCACAAGCTGCACGTAGACCGGGCGGCCTGCTGTGATGTTCCAGTTCATAACGGCGGCTCCTTTGCTGTATCATTGTGTTAAGAACTTAATACAATGATACAACTGCAATATGGATTTGTCAAGAGGAAAAATAAAAATCCTCCGCCAATGTGGCGGAGGATGCGATACAGCGTGGTTTAAATGTGATCTTCAATCCAGGTCAGCACGTAGTCAAAGACCTCGTCGCGGTTGGTCTCGTTGTGCAGTTCGTGGCGGCCGCCCTCAAAAATCTGGCAGGTCAGGTCGTTGACACCGGCGTCGCCCAGCATGGCCCAGACCTTGCGCACGCCGCTGCCGTAGCCGCCCACCGGGTCGCCGTCACCGGCAATCAGCAGAATGGGCAGGTCTTTGTCGATGGCCTGCGCCCACGCCTTGGTGCTGACATGGTTCAGCGTTGCCAGCATTTCGCGGTAGGTGGCGGCGGTGAACTGGAAGGTACACAGGCAGTCGGCATCGTAGGCGTTCACAACGTTTTCGTCGCGGGAAAGCCAGGCGTTGGGCGATTGGGCGTTTGCAATTTTCTTGCAATAGCTGCCAAAATTCAGCTTGACCATCAGCGGCGAAACATAGCGCGGCCCCTTGACGCGGGCAATCAGCCCGGCTAGTTTTTGGCCGATGACGTTCATAAAGCTGGGGCCTGCCGTGCCGGAAATAACCAGTGCCGTGATGCTCTCCGGCCACTTTTCGGCGTACCAGCGCGCGTAAAAGCTGCCCATGCTGTGGCCGTACAGGATAATGGGCGTATCAGGAAAACGCTCATGGAGCAAGCCGTTCATTGTGTGCAGGTCGTTCAGCAGATGCAGGCGGCCATCCGGCTCGCCGTAGTGGCCGTGCTCCCCTGCCTTGGCGGTGTCGCCGTGGCCGAGGTGGTCATTGCCCGCCAGTGCAATGCCGTGGGCGGCGTAGAACTCGGCCATGGGCGCGTAGCGGCGCACATACTCGCACATACCGTGGCTCAGCTGGATGACTGCCCGCACAGGCTTATCCTGCATCGTGTACAGCACAGCGGAGGAAGTATGGCGTCCGTCCGACGACGGAAACGTAATGGTCTCGCAGTGAAGGTCAGACATAAATTTCTCCTATTTCAGTCAGGTTTGTTGGGCGGGCTGCTTTTGTGTTTTGGCGGTCAATTGCGCCATTACGCGGGCAAGCAAAACGGCAAAGAGCACAGACAGGACGGAAAGCAGAAGCCAGCGCTTGTCCGTGCCATACAAGATGTCGTCCGAGAGTGCATCGCGAAAGACCTGAAAAGCAAAAGCGTGAACAGCGTAAATTTCCAGTGTGCATCCGCCCAGGAACGTACAGCCGCGGATGATTTGCGGGGCAACTTTATCCAGGCAGGCGGCCAGCAGGGACAGTACAATACACGGCCCAGGCGCAATCAGGATAAACGGAAACCAATACAGACCATAGGCCCAAATACGGTCATCTGGGACACACTTGACTATGTACACCAAAAGCCCCCAGCCAAGGCAGGAAAGCGCAATAAGCACGGCGGCCAGTCGGGCCGGGATCGCTTCATGCCGGGCACCGTAATCGGCAAAACAGATGCCGAGGAAAAGAAGCGGCAGCCGCGAAAACAGCATGAGCCGGATATCCGAGAAAAATGGTACAGAAAACGCCGCACAGAGGAAAAACAGCAGAATTTTTCTGCGCAGGGACGCATTCTGACAAAGCGGTACAAGAAAGAGGGCAAAGAGATAATAAATCCACACACCATTCATGTACCAAAGTGTCTGAAAGTCCGCACGTGCCAAGAAGTCAACACACAGATAGTTTGCAAACACCGAAGAAACCGAAATACCGGAACGAAGATGCTGGTAGATCAACCAGGCTGTCAGCACAACATAGTAGCTGGGCAGAATGCGGATGATACGTTTTTTGAGAAAAGCAATCGGGTCATAGTGGCGAGTAAGGGAATGATAACAGCCCAGGCCCGAGGCAAACACAAAGATGTCAACGCCCGAAAAGCCGAAGAATCGCACATACCCAAGGAAGGAACTGTAATATTTGGGTGGTAGACTGGAATGGTAGTAGAGTATCCACAGCGCAGCCAGTGCCATCCAGACAGAACGGTACTTTGTAATGTTACGGTAGCGGAGCATGAATTATTCTCCTTATTATGATGTGCAGTTTTACAATTTCCCGGCAAGAAATTTTGATATCCGGGAAGCAGCGGCAGATGCCAGAAAGGCAACCAGGAAGGATGCGGCGGTGATGAGCAGCCAGCGCTTATCGGTGCCGTAGAAAATACCGGCATCCATGGCGCGGCGGGCTGCATGGAAAACGAACATATGCACGATATAAATTTCCGACGTACACCCACCGATATATCGCAGAAAACGGATAACGATGGGGGCGACGCATTCCACCAGCATCGACAGCCAGGAAAGCAGCAGGCACAGCCCCGGGACAATCAGGATAAACGGCCACCACAAAAGGCCGTAGGGGTACAAATATTCGTGACAGCGATAGTAACACAGCAACAGGATGGCGATGCCCGCCGCCATTGCGCTAAGCAGTGCAAGGACGGTACGCTTGGTAAGCGTGGGATACCGACTGCCGTAATCTGCGGCGCAGACGCCCAGATACAGCAGCGGAACACGCGCAAACAGCATGAGGCGCATGGTGTCCCCAAGGAACGGAACCGTCAGCAGAATGCAGAAGCAAAAGCCCAGCAGCTTTGTTTTGAAGTTGCCCCGCAGGCAAAGCGGAACAAAGAACAGCACGAGGATATAGTACACAACCAGGCCGTTTACATACCACAGCGTCTGCAAGCCAAGGCCAAATAAACTGTCTACTCCTAAGTAAGTGGCGACCACACCCTGCACCGTGGTACCCAGGCGCAGGCCGTCATTAATGACCCAAGGCGTGACACAGAGATAATAGGCAGGTACAATCCTGATAAGACGCTTTTTAATAAAGATGAGCGTATCAGGGTTCTTTTTCAGCGAGTGATAGCACCCGAGTCCTGAGGCAAACACAAAAATGTCAACACCGCCTGCCCCGCAGCTTTTTAAGACCTACAAAAACGCACAGGGGGGAGTAAGCGAAATATGGTGATATACCACCCACAAGGCAGCAAGGGCCATCCACACACTGCGGTAGGATAGAATTTTTTTGAAATCGCAAAAGTCAGCCACAGCGGCTATTCTCCCTTGATTTTCTTCCAATATTGGGCGAAGGCCTGCTCGTTCTTGTTCTCGCCGGGAACGTAATACTGGCGGTCCTTGATGGCGTCGGGCAGGTATTGCTGGGCGACCCAGTGGTTGGGGTAATCGTGCGGGTAGAGGTAATGCTGCCCCTTGACCTTGGCATCCGCGCCGTCGTAGTGTTTGTTTTGCAGCTGGCGCGGGATGGGCCCGGTGCGCCCGGCCTGGATGTCCGCAATGGCGGCGTTGATGCCATCGTGGGCGGAGTTCGACTTGGGCGCGGTGGCAACCAGCACGACCGCATCTGCCAGCGGCAGGCGGGCCTCCGGCAGGCCAACGGCGTTGGCGATATCCACCGCCGCTTTGACAATGGGGATAATTTGCGGCCAGGCCAGGCCGACATCCTCACACGCGCAGACCATCAGGCGGCGGCAGGCACTGGGCAGGTCGCCCGCTTCCAGCAGGCGGCCCAAATAATGCAGCGCTGCGTCGGGGTCAGAGCCGCGCATGGATTTCTGGTAGGCAGAGACGATATCGTAATGGTCGTCGCCCAGTTTATCATACCGCATGGCGGTACGCACAGCCACCTGCTGTACCATGTCCAGCGTGATGGTGCGGCTGCCATTTTCAATCGGCGCGGCGGTCACGGCAAATTCCAGGTTGCCCAGCGCTTTGCGCATATCGCCGCCCGCGCTCTGGGCCAGGTAGTCCAGCGCATCGTCGGGAATCAAGATAGGCGTTTTATCCTCGGCCCCCAGCCGAGCGGCGGCGTTCTGCAAGCCGACGCGGATATCGTCCGCCGTCAGCGATTTGAACTCAAACACCGTGCAGCGGGATAAAAGGGCGTTGTATACATAAAAATAGGGGTTCTCGGTCGTGGAGGCAATCAGGGTGACGGTGCCCTGCTCCACGCATTCCAGCAGGCTTTGCTGCTGGCGCTTGTTGAAATACTGGATCTCGTCAAGATACAGCAAGATGCCCCCGGCCGCGCCCAAGGTGCCGATATCCGCCAGCACTGATTTGATATCGCTGGTGGAGGCCGTCGTACCGTTGAGCTTGTGCAGCTGCATACCGCTGCCCGCCGCAATAATGCTGGCAACCGTCGTTTTGCCAACACCGGAAGGGCCGTAGAAGATCATGTTGGGGATCTTGCCGCTCTCGACCGTGCGGCGGAATACCTGATTTTTGCCGAGTAGATGCTGCTGCCCGCAGACTTCATCCAGGCTGCGGGGGCGCAGACGTTGTGCCAATGGCTCCATTTCGTGTTCCTTTTTTAAGATAAGTTTGAGATAGTGTACCAAAACGTCATACTTCTGCTCTTGATTATATCAAACACACGTGGTAAAATCAAATGAAAAGAACAGAAACGGAGAAAAAGCAGTGACGAAACAAGAATTGGCGGCAGTCTGCATTGCACGGCTGAAAGCAGAATACCCCGACTCTGACTGCACGCTGGATTATGACCATGCGTGGCAGCTTTTGGTATCGGTCCGGCTGGCGGCCCAGTGTACCGATGCCCGCGTGAATGTGGTGGTGCAGGATCTGTTCGCCAAGTATCCCGGGGTGAAAGAACTGGCTGCGGCCAGCCCGGAGAAAATCGAGGCCATTGTCAAGCCTTGTGGGCTGGGGCACAGCAAGGCGCGGGATATTTCGGCCTGTATGCGGGTGCTGCGCGACCAATATGACTGCCATGTGCCCGATGATTTTAATGCGCTGCTGGCGCTGCCCGGCGTGGGTCGAAAGAGCGCAAACCTGATTATGGGCGATGTATTCGGCAAGCCCGCCATTGTGACGGACACCCATTGCATTCGCCTGTGCAACCGCATCGGGCTGGTGGATAATGTCAAAGAACCCGCCAAGGTCGAAAAAGAGCTGTGGAAAATCATCCCGCCCGAGGAAGGCAACGGCTTCTGCCACCGGCTGGTGGACCATGGCCGTGCGGTCTGCACGGCCCGCACCAAGCCCTACTGCGACAAATGCTGCCTGGCTGACGTATGCCGGGCACGAAAGGAATTTGCGAATGAATAAGACGACGGAAAGCCGCCTTGGCGGCGAACTGCGCAGCCAGCAGGCCTCCCAGCGTTTGTTGGATGAGCTGCGCGGCGGCCGCTATGCCAAAGCCACCCAACTGCCCAGTGAATTGGAATTGGCCGATGTTCTGGGCGTGAGCCGTACCGTGGTGCGCGACGCCCTGAGCGATTTGGAGCGTGACGGCTATGTGGAGCGTGTGCGCGGCATCGGTACGCTGGTCAATCGCGACGTGGTGCAGGTGGAAAACCGCATGGACCAAAAGTTGGAATTTAACCGGATGATCCGCGCTATTGGCCGTGTGCCGCATAGTGACACCCTGATGGTCACGAAGGAGACCGCCACGCAGGAACTTATCAAAAAGCTGGCACTTGACCCGGAAAAGGAGCACACACTGGTATTTGTGCGCCGCCGGGTACTGGCAGATGAAACGCCGGTGCTTTACTCCACCGATATTTTACCGTTGGCCTTGTTTGGCGGCAAGCGGCTGGATACCATTGATTTCAGCCGCCCGATTTTTGAAATCGTGGCGCAGTACTGCCATATGGAAGTGACCGAAACGCTGACGACACTGCACGCTGTGCAGGGCACGCCGAGCATCCGCCGCCAGCTGGGGCTAAAACCGGAACAGGCACTTTTGCAGCTGGATGAAATTTTCTACTCTCGCACCTGCAAGCCGGTCCTGTGCTGCCAGACCTGCTACACAGATTTTTTTGACTTTGCGATGGTGCGCAAGCTGGTTTGATTTTAAACGGTATACCGCCGCTTAGAATAGATTAGAGTTAAACAAAGGGGATTGTGTATGAGACATTTGATCGATCCGGCGGACTTTACGCTGGAAGAAACGCTCAGCTTAATGGACCTTGCCGACCGTATCCACGACGACCCGGCCGCATACAAAGACGTTGCCGCCCGCAAGCGGCTGGCGACGCTGTTTTATGAGCCGAGCACCCGCACCCGCCTTTCGTTTGAGGCTGCTATGCTGAACTTGGGCGGCCAGGTATTGGGTTTCCCCGATGCCGGTGTATCCAGCGCATCCAAAGGCGAGACAGTCGCCGATACCATCCGCGTTATCAGCTGCGTGGCCGATATTGCCGCCATGCGCCACCCCAAGGAGGGCGCACCGCTGCGTGCGTCCCGGTACAGCCGCATCCCGGTCATCAACGCCGGTGACGGCGGCCACAGCCACCCCACCCAGACGCTGCTGGATATGATGACGATTCGCCAGCGCAAGGGGCATCTGGATCATCTGACCATCGGCTTCTGCGGCGACCTCAAGTTTGGCCGCACGGTGCACAGCCTGATCAAGAGCTTGTCCCGTCTGCCGGGCATGAAGTTTGTGCTCATCTCACCCGAGGAGCTGCGCGTGCCGGATTACATCATCAGCGAGATCCTCGAACCTAACAACATCCCCTATGTTGAGACACGCAGCATGGAGGAGGCTCTGCCCGATTTGGACGTCCTCTACATGACCCGCGTCCAGCGTGAGCGGTTCTTTAATGAAGAAGATTACATCCGCCTGAAAAACAGCTATGTCCTGACAAAGGAAAAGCTGGCTCTGGCCCCCGCGGATATGCCGGTACTGCATCCCCTGCCCCGTGTGAATGAGATCACGCTGGACGTGGATGACGACCCGCGCGCAGCGTACTTTGACCAGGTGCAGAACGGTGTCTATATGCGCATGGCGCTGATCATGACTTTGCTGGGTCTGAAAGACCCCAAGACCGGGGAGGTAGCGTTCAATGTTGAAGGTTGATGAGATTCAGAACGGTGTGGTTATTGACCACATCACCGCAGGCACCGGCCTGGCCTTGTACCACATGATGGAGCTGGAAAAATTAACCAATGCCAGCGTAGCACTTTTGCAGAATGTCCGCAGCCAAAAGGACGGCAAAAAGGATATAATAAAGATTGAGGGCGACGTGTCCGGGCTGAACTTTGACATCCTCGCCTATGTCGATCCGAAAATCTCCATCACCTTTATCAAGGACGGCCACGTGACGGAGAAGAAGCACCCCGAGCAGCCAAAGCGCCTGGTCAATGTCATCAAGTGCACGAACCCGCGCTGCATCACCTCCATTGAGGAAGGCTGTGACCACATCTTTGCTTTGACGCCCAGCGGCCGTTACCGCTGCATCTACTGCGAACAGGAGTTCCGCGTCAAGCCGTAAACGAGGTAACATTATGGATAAGTCAAGATTTCACCTGAATCCTGATGCCGAGATCGTGAAGAACATCCGCGAGGGGCTCAAGCGCACCGGCGGGTATTGCCCCTGCCGCTTGCAGCACATCCCGGAGAATATCTGCATTTGCAAAGAGTTCAAAGAACAGCTGGCCGACCCAAACTACCATGGGCCGTGCCACTGTGGGCTGTACGTGAAAGATTGACAGAGAAACGAGGTATCTGCCGAGATGGCAGGTACCTCATTTTTTATACACACGCCGCCAACGTACCCTCAGTCAAAATAATATTCCCTTCCGCATCGGCGTCGGCGGTGTAAACGACGCCGGGGTGGGCGGTCCCGGCGGCAATACGGTCAGCGAGAGCTTGCTCCACTGCGCGGCTGACGGTGCGTCGCAGCTCCCGCGCACCGTAGGGCGGTACTTTGTCCCCCGCCAGCGTTTTGGCAGCGGCAGCGGTATGGCGCAGCGTGTAGCCCTGTGCGGCGGCGCGCTGTTCCAGTTCGCACAGCAGCCGGTCGGCAATGCCCTCCAGCTGTGCCGGGCCGAGCGGGTCAAACAAAACCGTCTCGTCCAGACGGCCCATCAGTTCGGGGCGGAAAAATTCTTTTGCCTCCTGCACGGCCTGCTGGCTGCGGCGGCTCGTCTCGGAGGTTGCCGCACCGAAGCCCAGCGGGGCCGTCTGTCCTGAAAGACACCGCGCCCCTAAATTGGACGTGAGCAAAATAATTGTGTTGGAAAAATCAGATTTTCGCCCCTGCGCGTCAGTCAGGCTGCCATCCTCGAGGATTTGCAGCAATAGATTTTGGATATCGCTGTGTGCCTTTTCGATTTCGTCAAACAGTACGACGCTGTATGGTCGGCGGCGCACGGCCTCGGTCAGCTGGCCGCCCTCGTCGTGGCCCACATAGCCCGGCGGCGCACCGATGAGCCGCGCCACGGTGTGGCGCTCCATATACTCCGACATATCAAAGCGCAGCAGAGCTTTCTCGCTGCCGAACCAGCATTTTGCCAGCGTGCGGGCAAGCTGCGTTTTACCCACACCCGTCGGCCCCAAAAACAGCATGGCACCGATGGGCCGCCCGCTCTCCCGCAAGCCGGTACGGCTGCGGCGGATGGCTGATGCCACGGCGGCGACGGCCCGTGACTGGCCGATGACCTCGGCAGAAAGGCGCTCTTCCAGGTGTGCCAGCCGCTCACGCTCGGCCTCGCCTACCCGTTCGGCGGGCACGCCGCTGGCCTTGCTGACCACATGGGCGATGTCGGCGGGGCTTAACGCTTTTTTCTCGCCGCCGGTGTCAGCAATGCGGCGGGCGGCGGCTGCTTCATCCAGCAGGTCAATGGCCTTGTCGGGCAGGAAACGACCCGGTAAATAGCGCACGCTCAACTCCACCGCCGCATGGATGGCCTGCGGTGGGATAGCAACGCCGTGGTAGCGTTCGTACCGGGGCATCAGGCCGTTTAAGATTTTTTCGGCGTCGGCGGGGGCGGGCTCCTCCACCATGACCTTGCCAAAACGGCGTTCCAGCGCCGAATCTTTTTGAATTGTTTTGCGGTATTCCTCCGGCGTCGTTGCGCCGATGAGTTGTATCTCCCCACGGGCCAGCATCGGTTTTAGGATGCTCGCGGCGTCGATGGCTCCCTCCGCCGCACCGGCCCCGGCAATAATGTGTATCTCGTCGATGAACAGCACGGTGGAGCGGTCGCGGTACAGTTCTTCCAATAGATTTTTGAACCGTTCCTCGAAATCGCCGCGGTACTTTGTACCCGCAACCATGGATGCCATGTCCAACGCCAACAACCGCTTGCCCCGCAGCGCCGGGGTGATTTGCCCGCTGGCAATGCGCTGGGCCAGCGCCTCAGCCAGGGCACTTTTGCCGACGCCAGGCTCCCCCAGCAGGCAGGGATTATTTTTCTGGCGGCGGCAGAGAATTTCAATCATCCGGTCCAGCTCGGCCTCCCGGCAGAGCACCGGGTCCAGCCGCCCCTCCTGCGCCAGGCGGGTTAGGTCGCGGCCGTATTTTTCGCTGGGTCGCCCGGTGCGGCTGGACGACATACGCGGCTGCGCGGGCAGCACGAATTGCCCGGAAAGCTGGCGGCACTCCCGCGCGGCCTGGGGCAGCTCGATCCCTAAGGACGCCATCCACCGGCTGGCCGTGCAGGACGAATCCTCGAGCATCGCGCAGAGCAGGTGCTCATTCTCGGCCTTAGCGGCGCTGGCGGCGTGGGCCCCCAACACGGCAAATTCCATGGCCTTGGTCAACTCGGGGGCCAGGTCACGGGAATGCAGCTGCCGGGGGCTGCCCAGGCTTCGGGTGGCGCTGCACCCAGCCAGCGCCGTGGCTGTCACACGCTTGCGGCGCAGAAAATCCGCCGCCGTGCCTCGAGCAGTTTGCACCAGCGCCAGCAGCAGGTGGCCGGTGTCGGCCTGGGAACACCCCTGCTGCCCGGCCAGCACCACCGCCGTATGCACGGTGCGTGCCGCCGTGCGGGAAAAACCTTTATATCGGTAAAGCCAGAACATCTGCATATCCTCCCTCAACAATGTGTCCATTGAAAGTATAGACGCCGGGCAAATAAATAGTCATCGAAATATGTAGCTTCATGCAATGACAAGCGGGAAAATATGTGATATAATAAACCGATATTGTTAATTTTGGGTTTGAGGTGGTTTCAATGCACAAATTGATGCGCTACATCAAGGGCTACGAGAGGCAAGCCCTGTTAGCGCCGCTGTTCAAGATGCTGGAAGCCTGCTTTGAGTTGTTCGTGCCGCTGGTCATTGCCAGCATTATTGACACAGGCATCAAAAATCAGGACGCAGCTTTCATCTGGACGCGCTGCGGTCTGCTGGTTTTGCTGGCGGCCATCGGTCTTGCCAGCAGTTTGACGGCCCAGTGGTTCTCCGCTACGGCGGCGCTGGGCTTTGGTACGGCGCTGCGCAAGGACTTGTTCCGCCATATCGACACACTGAGTTACAGCGAACTGGATGGCATCGGCACCCCGACACTGGTCACCCGTATGACCAGCGACATCAATCAGGTGCAGAACGGCGTCAACCTGATGCTGCGCCTGCTGCTGCGCTCGCCGTTCATCGTTATCGGTGCGCTGATTATGGCGTTCTCCATCAGCCCGAAGCTGACGCTGCTGTTTATCGGCGTGACGATTATGGTGTCGCTCATCATATGGGCCATCATGCGCGTGACGGTGCCTATCTACCACGAGGCACAGAATGGCCTGGATCGCGTGACGCTGCTGACCCGCGAAAACTACGTAGGTGCCCGCGTCGTGCGTGCCTTTGCCCGCCAGGCGGACGAGCTGGCCGCCTTTGTGGAGACGAACGACCACCTGAAAAGATTGCAATTCGCAGCTGGGCGTATCTCCGCATTGATGAACCCGCTGACCTATCTCGTCGTCAACCTGGCTGTGGTGGCCCTGCTGCTGCGCGGCGGTGTCGAGGTCGATGCCGGTGCGCTGACCCAGGGCGAGGTCATTGCCCTTATCAACTATATGAGCCAAATCTTGTTGAGTCTGCTGCGCCTGGCGGACCTGGTCGTCTCGGTCACGCGTGCCCTGGCCAGCGGTATGCGCGTCAATGAAATTTTAAACACCCATACCACGATGGAGGATCCTGGCACGGCGATGCTGGACATTGCGAATGCGGCCGACGCGGCGAAGTTCGACCATGTCAACTTCACCTACAAGGGGGCAGGCGCACCCAGCCTGACCGATATCTCGTTTACGGCCAAAGTCGGTGAGACCATCGGTGTAATCGGCGGCACCGGCAGCGGCAAATCGACCTTGATTGATCTTGTCTGCCGTTTCTATGATGCCGATAACGGCGGTGTGACGCTGTTTGACCACGATGTAAAGCAGTACAGCTTTGCACAGCTGCGCGGCATGGTGGGCATCGTGCCCCAGCAGGCCGTGCTGTTCACCGGAACCATCCGCGACAATATGCAGTGGGCCGCCCCAGGTGCGACCGACGAGGAGATTTGGCGGGCGCTGGAGATTGCCCAGGCGGCGGAGTTCGTGCGCGGCAAACCCGGCATGCTGGACGCCCCGGTCGAGACTGCAGGCCGCAACTTCTCAGGCGGGCAGCGCCAGCGACTGACGATTGCCCGCGCACTGGTGCCAAAGCCGAAGATTCTGATTCTCGATGACAGTGCCTCGGCGCTGGATTTTGCTACTGACGCGGCGCTGCGCAAGGCTATTAAAGAGGATACGAGCGGTATGACAGTGTTCATCGTCTCCCAGCGTGCGGCCAGCGTGCAGCGTGCCGACCATATCCTGGTGCTGGACGACGGCAAGCTTGTGGGCGATGCTCCCCACGCCGAGCTGCTGCAAAGCTGCGAAGTTTATAAGGAAATCTGCCTGAGTCAGCTGAGCAAGGAGGAGGTGGCCAAAACGCTATGAGCAAGCAAAAACCAAAACTGAACCAGAACACCATCCATCGCGTTTTGAAGCTGATCCGCCCCTACACCGGCATGGTCATCCTGACGCTGACATTTGCGTTGATCACAGTGGTCACTACCCTGCTGGCCCCGGTGCTGTCCGGCAAGGCCGTGGATATGATTCTCGGCCCCGGTGAGGTCGACTTCGTGGGCCTTGGCAAAATTGCACTGGTCATGGCGGGCACAATCGCCTGCACGGCGCTGTCCCAATGGCTGATGAATGTTGTGAACAACCGCATCACCTTTCAGGTCGTGCGGGATATGCGCGTCAAGGCGTTTGAGCAGCTGGAAATTTTACCGCTGAAATATATGGACGCCCACCGCCCCGGCGACGCTATCAGCCGCATCACCACCGATGTAGAGCAGTTCAGCGACGGTTTGTTGATGGGTTTTACCCAGCTGTTTACCGGCGTGCTGACGATTTTTGGCACGCTGGGCGTGATGATTTTCATTGACTGGCGCATTGCGCTGGTGGTCGTGGCGCTGACGCCACTGTCCATCTTTGTGGCGCGGTTCATTGCCACCCATACCTATTCTATGTTCAAGGTGCAGAGCGAGACCCGCGCCGAGATGACCAGCCTGGTGGAAGAGCTGGTTGGCAATGAGCATATGGTTCGTGCCTTCGGCTACGAAAGCCGCGCCGAGGAACGCTTTGACAAGATCAACCTCGATTTGCAGAAGTGCGGCGTCAAGGCGACGTTCTTCTCCTCCACCACGAACCCCTGCACCCGATTTGTCAATGCGCTGGTCTACGCCGCCGTCGGCGTGCTGGGCGCATTCGTCGCCATTGCGCGCGGCATCACGGTCGGTCAGCTGTCGGTGTTTTTGAACTACGCGAACCAGTACACGAAGCCCTTCAACGATATCTCCGACGTTATGACCGAATTGCAGAACGCCCTTGCCTGCGCACAGCGCGTGTTTGACCTCATCGATGAGACACCCATCACGCCAGATTCCCCTGACGCGGTGGCACTGCCCCACGGTGCGGGCAGCGTCGAGTTCGACCACGTCAAGTTCCGCTACGTGGACGATGTTCCCCTGATTGAGGACATGAATTTGAAGGTCGCACCCGGCCAGCGCATTGCCCTTGTCGGCCCCACCGGCTGCGGCAAGACGACCCTGGTCAACCTGCTGATGCGGTTCTATGAGATCAACGGCGGCACGTTGCGGGTCGATGGACACCCCATTGATACCGTGACCCGGGACAGCCTGCGCGGCAACCTGGGTATGGTCTTGCAGGAAACGTGGCTGAAAGCCGGTACGATTGCCGAGAACATTGCCTACGGCAAGCCGGACGCTACCCGCGAGGAAATCATCGCGGCAGCGAAAAAGGCCCGCGCCCACAGCTTCATCTGCCGCCTGCCCAATGGGTATGATACCCAGGTGGCCGAGGACGGCGGCAACATCAGCCAGGGCCAGCGCCAGCTGCTTTGCATTGCGCGTGTCATGCTGCGCCGCCCGCCGATTCTGATTTTGGACGAGGCAACGTCCAGCATCGATACCCGCACCGAGGTATTGGTGCAGGATGCCTTTGAGGAACTGATGAAGGGCCGCACGAGCTTTATCGTGGCCCACCGTCTGTCCACCATCAAGAACGCCGACCAGATTTTGGTGATGAAGGCTGGCAACATCATTGAGCGCGGTACGCATGACGAACTGCTGGCGCAGGGAGGTTTCTATAAGAACCTGTACGAAAGCCAGTTTGCCAAAGCGTAAGAAATAGGGTCTATTTGGAAAAGAAAAGGAGAATGTAATATGAGCAGCATTATCATTCCGGAAGGCTACCAAAGCCTGTTGGGCCTGTACGACACCCAGAAAGCCATCGGCCTGATCAAGACGATTTTCCAGGAGAAGATCTGCATGGCGCTCCACCTCAAGCGCGTCACCGCTCCCCTGTTCGTCATGCAGGGCAGCGGACTGAACGATGACCTGAACGGCGTTGAGCGCCCGGTCGAGTTCGATGTGCCCAGCCTGAACGAGCACGCCGAGATCGTCCACAGCCTGGCAAAGTGGAAGCGCTATGCCCTGTACAAGTATGGCTTCCGCCCCGGCCAGGGCATTGTGACCGACATGAACGCCGTCCGCCGTGATGAGGAACTGGACAACCTGCACAGCATCTACGTGGATCAGTGGGACTGGGAGCGCGTTATCACCGCCGACCAGCGCACGCTGGAATTTTTGCAGGAGACTGTACGGGATATTGTGGATGCGGTCTGCGCGACCTCTGACGAGCTGCGCTGGAAGTTCCCTGAACTGAAAAATAATATCCACCTTGGCCGCGAAGTGACGTTTGTCACGACCCAGGAGTTGGAAGATATATACCCAGACTTCACCCCGAAACAGCGCGAAAACGCCTATGCCAAGGAGCACGGCACCATCTGCATTATGCAGATCGGCGGCAAGCTCAAGAGCGGCAAGCCCCACGACGGCCGTGCCCCCGACTATGACGATTGGGCGCTGAACTGCGATATCCTCTTCTGGCATAAGCCTTTGGGCTGTGCGCTGGAATTGTCCAGCATGGGCATCCGCGTTGACGCCGACGCCCTGCGCCGCCAGCTGGCCGAAGCGGGCTGCCCGCAGCGTGCGGAGCTGCCCTTCCACAAGATGCTGTTGGACGGCACCCTGCCCCTGACGATGGGCGGCGGCATTGGCCAGAGCCGCCTGTGCATGCTGTTGTTGGGCAAAGCCCATGTAGGTGAAGTCCAGGTCAGCCTGTGGGATGACGCGACCACGCAGGCCTGTAAAGATGCAGGCGTAGAACTGCTGTAAGGATCGAATAAAGTATGAATCGAGCAGGAGGCTCTCTTAACCGAAGAGATGACCTCTCACACCACCGTGCGTACCGACCGGTACACGGCGGTTCAACCGCATAAGTACAAGGACTCGTAGTAGTTGAGGATGCTGAAGTATCCCGCTGCTGCGAGTTTTTTGTTTGTAATGGAACATTTTAATACAGGACTCCAGGCGATACGCCAATAGCACAGTCTGGAGTTGCCCCAATGGTAAGCCCTGTCGGCCGGAAGCTTAATTATGAGTACGCATGTGTCTTGGGCGATAACCAAAAGCTGCGAGAGAACAAATTGATTCGGCTGTAGAAAAATAGCCCCTATGGTTCAACCATAGGGGCTATTATAAACAAGAACGCTCCTTGCATATTTATACAAGGAGCACTCTGGATTGCGTGAAAAACTCTTATGGAATGTGTGCAACATAGAGCCTTATTCATGAACAGCGTCACAATAAGGTTTGTTCTATATTGCACTGTACATTGCATCTTTATTTTTCACAATCGTTTGGAGCTAGTAACAGGAATCGAACCTGCAACCTGCTGATTACAAATCAGCTGCACTGCCAATTGTGCTATACTAGCGGGAACTCATTTAGTTTAACACAAATAAGCCCTGTTTGTCAATGGCTTAATCGTTATTCCTGCATCATTGCTGTCTGCAATGCACAATAATCTTCCAGTGTCAGCTGCTCAGGGCGGGCGCGCTCGTCGAGATTAGCGGTTTGCAAAGCAACTATGACCTGGGCTTTGGGCAGGTGCAGGCCGTTGGCAATGGCGTTGGCGGCAGTCTTGCGGCGCTGGGAGAAGGCCGCACGGATAAGGGCGAAGAAAGCGGCCTCGTCGCCGTTGGGTACCTGTACGGCGGGCTTCTCGCGCACATCCAGGCGGATGACGGCGCTGGTCACTTTGGGGGCCGGGTAAAAGCTGCCGGGCTGAACGCTGAACAGCAGTTTCGGCTCAGCGTAATAGGCCACGGCGTAGCTGATGGCACCCGCGTCCCGCGTGCCAGGGGCAGCACACAGGCGCTGTGCGGCCTCCTTTTGCACCATGACGGTAATGTTGCGGATGGGCAGCTTTTCTTCCAGTAGGCGCATTAAAATCGGGCTGGTGATGTAGTACGGCAGGTTGGCGCAGACAGCCACCGGCTTATCGCCAAACTCTTCCGCCAGCAGGGCTTTCAAGTCGACCTTCAGCACATCGTTTAAGACGAGCTTGAAGTTGTCGTAATCAGCCATCGTCTCTTCCAGCAGGGGCGGCAGGCGTTTGTCGACCTCAATGGAGACGACCTTATCCGCACGCTTGCAGAGTTGTTCGGTCAATACACCGATGCCGGGGCCGACTTCCAGCGCACCCCAGCCGGGGCCGATACCGGCGGCCTCGGCGATGCGAGGGCAGATGCCGGGGTTGATGATAAAGTTTTGGCCAAAGCCCTTGGACAGGGCAAAATTGTACCGTGCGCACAGGTCACGGATGGTAGACAAATCGGTCAGTGTGGGCACGGTGGACTTCCTTTCCCCATGGTCAAGAGGTTCAGTTCTGGCCGGTCAGCGTCATGGCCGCGTTGACGGCCTTGTTGATCTGCGGGTCAGTGTTGAGGGTGTAATCGTAGTAGGCATTCTGCTCGTCGACGGACAGCGAGGCATCAATATCCGGGCTCAGGCCCTCGCCGTTCCAAGTTTGGTCTTCATTGTCCAGTAGCAGGCCGACTGTAATATAGGCGGCAGAGCCGTCGGAAAAGCTCTGGGCATCGCTCATCACAACGCCCTTGCCGGCAGTCTTGGTGCCGACGATGGTCGCGCCGCCCATCTTGCGCAGGGCGTTGGCAAACAGCTCTGCACTGCCCGTCGTGCTGCCGTTGACCAGACAGACCATCGGGACGGTAATTTCATCTTCGTCGGACATACGCAGCGTAGTCACGGTGCCGTCCTTGTCCTGCTTTTTGGCAATATCACCGGAGGGCACACAATAATCAGCGGCGACCAGGGCTGCGTTCAAGTTCTCGCCGGTGTTGTCACGCAGGTCAAAGACAAACGCAGTCGCACCCTGCTGCAGCAAATCGTCCACAGCGGATTTAAACTCACTGGCTGTGCCGGTGGAGAAGGAATCGATGCGGATATAGCCGCAGGTATCCGCGACCATCTGGGCGGCGTAAATCGAAGGCGTCTTGTAGTTAGAGTGTACGAGGTTGAACTGCTGCTCCTGGCGGTCGGGCGTCAGGTAGGTGACGGCGGTGGTCGTGCCCTCTTCGCCCAGCAGTTTGGAAGTCAAGCGTGCGCTGGACGTGATATTGCGAGTGGACTCATCATTGATGGCGGTGATAAAGCCGCCGACCTGCATCCCGGCCTCGGCCGCAGGTGAGTTATCATACAGGCGGATAATGCGGGCGTAGCCGGAGGAGGCGTCATTGACGACGGCCACGCCGATGCCGGTTAGGGTGCCTTTTTCGACGGCCTGCTTTTCGCTGTACTCCTTGGCGGTGTAGTAGACGGCGTACTTATCGTTGATGCCGTTCATATAACCGGCAGCCAGGCGGTCGTTCAGCGTATCCTCATCGATGGTGAAGAACTCTTCCGAACGGACGAAGCGGTCGATCTCGGAGAGCTTGTTGTATTGACGCTCCTTATTTTTGACACTGGAAACGGTGGTGTTGAACATTTTCATCGATACGACCATCGTCAGCGAGAAGGTGACGGCCATTGCGATAATGGCAATCGTGGCGGCCACGCCAAGACTGATTTTTTTGCTCATGGGTCTGATGGCTCCTTACTGTTTTTGCGTTTTATGCCCCGTAGGCAAGCGAGAAAATTACCGTAGAGAAAAGGCTCAGCACCATCAGAACGGCGACCACCAGGCAAAAAATGCGCACGGAGGTCTTATGCTTCTGCGGCTTCATAGCAAGCTCCCCTTTCGTTTAAGAGAGATAATTCATGACATTGACTAGGACGTTATTGACCTTCATCTCCAAGTGCAGGTGGTTGCCGGTGGAATTGCCGGTGGAACCGACATAGCCCAGAACCTGTCCCTTGGAAACATTTTGCCCCACGCTGACGACAGGGGCGCTATTCATGTGAGCGTACAGCGTCGAGTAGGTGTTGCCGTTGTCGTCCTTGCCATGGTAGACCTGGACATAGTAGCCCCAGCTGTAATGGTAGGCCGCGGCGGTGACAACGCCGCCGGAAACGGCGTAAATTTCGGTGCCGCCCGGTGCGGCATAGTCGGTGCCGCGGTGGCCGTTGCCGCCGAAATAGCAGGAAACGTACTTATAGGTAGCCAGCGGGCGACCGAAATCCAGCGAGCACTGGATGGACGCATTGCCGTAGGCCTGGTTCGCGGCGTTCAGCGCGGCGTCCAGCTCGGCAGCTGCTTTATCTACAGCCTTGTTGGCCTCGATCAGCGCAGCTTTGTTGGCTTCGATCTCTGCGTCTGCCGCCGAAATGCTGGCGTCGGTCTGGGAGATATTCTGGGCCAACTCGCTGGTCTTGCCGTTCAGGGCGGTGCGCTGGGATTCCAAATCGGCCTGTGTGGCCTCAAGGTCGGCTTTTGCCTGCTCAAGGTCAGCTTTCTGCTGTTCCAGTTCGTTGTGCTCGTCCTCAAGCTGCTGGCAGATTTGTTCGTCCTTGGCGACGATCTGCTCCAGCGTGTTGGCAAAGGTCAGCAGCTGGTACAGGTTGGTGGCGCTGGAAAGCAGCGCGATAGAGCCGCCGTCGTTGAGGCGCTGCATGGCTTTCATGCGCCCCTTGAAATCCTCCCAGCGCTGGTCGTACTCGGCCTGCTTCTGGTCAACCTCCTGCTGCTTCTGGTCAATCTCGTCCTGCTTGTTGACGATCTCACTGTCCAGGTCACCGATTTGTTGGGCCAGGTTGTTGATCTGGCTCAGTATAAGTTCACGCTGCTGTTCCAGCTGCGCCTTTTGTGCCTCGGCGTCGGCCTTGTCGCTCTGGGCGTTTTTGAGCTGCTTGTCGAGTTCATCCTGCTTCGTCTGTAATTCCTGCAATTTCTGACGAAGGTCGCTGACGCTGGTGGTTGCGGCCAACGGCGTCATGACGGTGGACAGTGTCATGGTCATGGCGACGGCGACACTGAGCAGCAGCGAGATAAACTTTTTTCCGTGTGAAAAATGTTTCATGGTATCTTGACTTTCCTGTATCCCCTGTTATACGTTCAGATGCTTGCGGATGCTGGTTGCAGTGCCAAGGCCGCAGAGCACAAAGCCCAGCACGACAAAGCCGCCTACAATGTAATACCACACCTGTTCCAGCGGCACGAGGGAGCCGCCGAACATCTGGGAGAGGTTGGACGGATTCTCGGCATACCAGCGGCAGAGCGCATAGTATGCACCGCAGACGATGCCGGAGGCGATACTTGCCGAAATCAGGCCGGAGGTCACGCCCTCGACAAAGAATGGAAAGCGGATGAAGCCGTTGGTGGCACCCACCAGCTTCATAATACCAATCTCCTTGCGGCGGTTAAAGACAGTGATTTTGATGGTGTTGTTGATGACGACGATGGAGACGATGGCCAGCACCGCCACGATGCCGTAGCAGGCGTAATTGATGACCCGCTGCAGGGACGTGAAGGTATCGGCCATAGCCAGCGGCGCATTGACACTGGCAACGCCATCGATTTGCAGCAGCTGGGCCGAGACGCTCTCAATATCATCGGGGCTGTCCACCGCGACGCGGTAGTTCGGAGTAAACGGGTTGTCATTCTCGAAAACCTGCTGCAGGTTCGTGTAGTCAGCCAGCATGTCGCCGTAGGTGGCAAGCACGTCCTGTGGCGACATATAGGTCACGCCCACCACATGGGGTGTGCTGCGGATGGCGGCGTCTGCAGCGGCAATCTGCTCGTCGGTGGCGTTGTCGTCCATATAGACGACAGTCTCGTTCTGGTCGCCGATGTACGCCACCATGGCGTCAATGTTGACGCCCAGTAGGTAGGCCGCACCAATCAGCAGCATGCAGACGGTCAGCACACCCATAGAGGCAAAAGTCATCAGCCGATTGGCCCGCAGGTTGTGCAGTCCCTGGCCGACCAGATAGGTAAAGCTGGAAAAACGCATGGTGTCCCCTCTTTGTTAAAAATCAATCCTCGTCGTAGTCATCGTACTCGTCGGCTTCGCGCTCGGCCATGGCGGCGGCATAGCGGCGGGCAGCCTCCGGGTGGGCCGTGTCGGACGCGACCATGCCGTTGGCCAGCGTAATGACGCGGTTTCCGTATTTGCGGGCCAGCTTGTGGACCAGTTCGTGCTCGTGGGTGACGACGACAACGGTGATGTTGACCTTGTTGATGGCCTCGAACAGCTGCATAATGTCCATGGACATTTCCGGGTCGATGTTGCCCGTGGGCTCGTCTGCAATGATGAGCTTGGGACCGTGGGCCAGGGCGCGGGCAACGGCCACACGCTGCTGCTCGCCGCCGGAGAGTTCATCTGGCAGACGATCCATCTTATCTTCCAAACCGACGAGGGAGAGCGCGAACGGTACACGGTCCCGAATCTTCTTAGTCGAGATATTTGTCACGCGCATGGCAAAAGCAACGTTCTCGTAGACCGTCATCGTCGGAATCAGGCGGAAGTCCTGGAACACAACGCCCATCTGGCGGCGCAGATAGGGTACCTTGCGCCGACGAATACGGGTCAGGTCCTGGCCGTTGATAAAGACCTTGCCCTTCGTGGGCTTTTCTTCCATCTGGATGAGCTTTAAAAAAGTGGATTTGCCTGCACCGGAATGTCCCAGGATAAAGACAAACTCGCCCTCTTCGATATGGATATTGATATCCTCGAGCGCAACGTTCTCGTCGTTGTGCGTCTCATAGGTTTTATAAACGTGTTCAAATTCGATCATTCGGGGTTCTCCTGCCGCCGCGCGGCTCTTGCTGTTATGGTTACAGTCATACATATAATAGAATACCATGATTGCCGCGCCCGGTCAAGTGACAGGAAATGACAAAAATAGCAAAAACAGCGCCGCATCGTTGCGCAGCGCTGTTTCTATCTGTGAAAGTTTTATTAAAATCAATACTTGGCCGGGTTGGCGGACAGATATTTCTTGACCATCAGGGCTACCTTGAAAACGATAGCGTCGTCAAAGTTGCGCAGATCCAGGCCGGTCAGCTTGCGAATCTTCTCCAGACGGTAGACCAGCGTGTTGCGATGGACGAACAGCCCGCGGCTCGTCTCGGAGACATTCAGGTTGTTTTCAAAGAAGCGCTGGATGGTGAACAGCGTCTCGGCATCGAGGGAGTCAATGCTCTCCTGCTTGAATACTTCGCGCAGGAAAGCCTCGCAGAGCGTCGTGGGCAGCTGATAGATCAGGCGGGCAATGCCCAGATGGTCATAGCTGATGACCTGGCGCTCGGTGTCGAACACCTTGCCGACTTCCATAGCAATCTGTGCTTCCTTGAAGCTGGAAGCCAGGTCTTTGATGTTGCCGATGGGTGTGCCGATGCCGACGACCGCCTTGATATAGTGGTCGCCCTGCAAAGTGTCGACGATGGAGGCCGCCAGCTTTTCCATATCGCGGGTGTTGTTGTCGGGCTTGATTTCCTTGACAAGGACGGTGTCCGTCTCGCTGGTGTTAAAGACGAAGTCTTTTTGTTTGTCCGGGAAAAGACCGCTGACGACATCGTAGGCGGAAATATCATTGCCGGAGGTCACGCGAATCAGCAGCACAACACGCTGCACGTCGGAGACGAAGTGCAGCTCCCGCGCCTTGGCGTAGATATCGCCGGGCAGGATGTTGTCAAGCACGACGTTCTTGATGAAGTTCGTCTTATCGAATTTTTCGTCGTGATACTGCTTGATGCTTTGCAGGCTGATGGACAGCATGGCGGCGAACTGCTCAGCCGTGGTGTCGGTGCCCTCGACAAAGACAGCATAGTCGTTGTGTTTTGCGTTGGAGAACTGGTGATAGGCATAGCCATCACGCACAAAAGCATCCCCGGCAGTCTGACGCACGGCTGCAACGCCCTCACGCACTTCGCCGATCTGCCCCAGTTCAGAGCAGGAAATGACGGTGCCGGTCTCATCAATGACGCCGACAACACGATCCACTGCGTCTTTCATCTGGTAGACCACATTCTGGAATACCCTGTTTGCCATAATATGTGACTCCCCTTTTGCTGTTATTTAGACAGTCTGCACCGGTGTGCAGTGCGGGCTATGGGTGTTTGGCAAAATTGCCGTTTGGTAATCTGCCCGAAAACCAAAACTTCATAATGTATATTATACACAATTCAGTTGGCTTTTGCAACATATTTTCACTAAAATCGCAAGATTTTCTTGTGCATTTTTCAAATCAGTACAAAAAATGTACCCACCGCTATGTTTGCGGCGGGTACAGCGTCCGTCATTTTGACGGATTTTCCTCTTTTGTCTGGTTCATCGCACCGGTGCCGCCCTCGACAACGCCACGCCGTTCAAACACGTAGGTGATGCTGTGAAAGAAGATTTTCACATCCTGCCAGAAGGTTACATGGGCGGCGTATTCACCGTCGTAGCGTGCCTTTATATCGATGGGCAGCTCGTCGCGGCCGTTGACCTGTGCAAGACCGGTCAGGCCAGGGCGCACATCGTTGGCGTGGACCTTGTCGCGGGCTTCAATCAAATCATACTGGTTGTACAGCGCCGGACGCGGGCCGATGACGCTCATCTGCCCGGCCAGGATGTTGTAGATTTGGGGAAGTTCGTCCAGGCTCGTCTTGCGCAGGAAAGCGCCGCTCTTGGTGATGTAGCTGTCGGCATTCTTCAAAAGATGGGTGGGCACGTCATGGGGCGTGTCACCGCGCATCGTGCGGAACTTTAAAATATTGAAGTGGGTCTTGTCCTTGCCGACGCGGCGCTGCTTGAAAAACACTGGGCCCGGCGAGTCAATTTTGATCCAGAGCGCCACAATACCCATTGGGATAGCCAAAATAATCGTGGCGGCCAGTGAGAGGATAATGTCCAGCAGACGCTTGATATAACGCTCGTACATGGGGTCAGCCCTCCTTATGTTCGCTTTCCTGCAATTTGCGGGCGACTTCCTCCTTGGAGAAAAGCGCCGTGTTGCCGGTGGCAGCTACAACGGTGTGGTCTGCGCGCACGCGGCGGTTGGGATGGTAGGTCGGAACCATCTCCTGCAGCACGTCGACGACTTCATCATCGTTGTGCTTGGCGGAGTCCTTGAGCTTCTGCAGATTGGTGTAGAATTTTTCCAAATCGATCTGCATGGGCGGTGCGATAAAGATTTTGTTGTGGGCTGTTTTCCCCATCTTGTCCTGCTCGGCGTCCATGAGCAGTTCCTCGTACAGTTTCTCGCCGGGGCGCAGGCCGGTGATTTTGACCTGCATATTCACGCCCGGCTCATACCCGTAGAAGCGAATCAGTCGGTTGGCGAGATCCATAATTTTGACCGGTTCTCCCATGTCCAGCACGTAGATACTGCCGCCCTTGGCAAGGCCGCCCGCCTGCAAAACGAGCTGTGCAGCCTCGGTGATGGTCATAAAGTAGCGCACAATGTCCGGGTGGGTGATGGTGACCGGGCCGCCGCGCTTGATTTGCTCCTCAAACAGCGGGATAACGCTGCCGTGGCTGCCCAGCACGTTACCGAAGCGGACGGCCACACAGGTCATCGTTGTACCGCGTGAGAAGGTCTGGATGAGCATTTCGCACAGGCGTTTGGTGCAGCCCATGACGTTGGTGGGGTTGACGGCCTTATCAGTAGAAAGCTGGACGAAGCGCTCAACGCCGTGCTCAGCGGCAGAAGTCAGCAGGTTTTTCGTGCCGAACACGTTGTTCTTGACGGCCTCAGCGGGGCTGATTTCCATAAGCGGCACATGCTTGTGGGCGGCTGCATGGAACACGACCGACGGATGGTAGGTTTCAAATACTTCGTCCAGACGCGCTTTGTCACGGATGGAACCAATCAGGGTGATGATGGGGGCATCGGCACCGTACTTATTTTTCAGCTCGGTTTCCAGCTCATAGGCACAGTTCTCGTAGATATCAAAAATCAGCAGCCGCTGGGGCTGGTAGCGCATGATCTGGCGGCAAAGCTCACTGCCGATGGAACCGCCGCCGCCCGTGACCAGCACGACTTTGTCATGCAGGTACTCGGAAATCTGGGCGTTGTTCAGCTGAATTTCGTCGCGGGAGAGGAAGTCTGCCGTGTTCAGTTCGCGGAAACCTGCGGCCACCGGGTTGCCGTTCTCGTCCACGGCCTGGGGGTCACTGATCATCCGCACGCGGCAGTGGGTGGAATTGCACAGGTTGATGATTTCGCTCAAACGGTCGCCTTTCACGGTGGTGATGGCGATGACGATTTCCATAATGTGGTACTTGCGCACCAACTCGGGAATATCGGAAATCGTACCCCGCACCGGCACACCCTGCACGCGCAGGTCTTTTTTGGTCAGGTCGTCGTCCACTATGCAGACCGGGTTGCCGAAGCTCTGGTTCTTGTTCTTGCACAGGTTGACAGCCCAGGCACCGGCGTTGCCCGCACCGACGATGAGCAGTGGCGTGTTGTCCTCCGGCTTGGTAGCTTTGGCCGTCTGTACGGTGCGTATCAACCGCCAGAGAAAGCGAACGCCCGAGATGGCCGCCGTGTTGAACACTGCACCGAAAATCAGCACCGCGCCGGAAATAGGGCGGTTATGGTAAATCAAATCAAACAGCATGATCAGCCCTGTTGCCAACCCGGATAGGCAGGTCAGGCGGGCCAGATCGCGCATACCGGCGTACTCCCACATGATCTCATACAGGCCGCCAAACCAGAACACGATCATGTAGATGGGCAGCACGTACAAAAGCATGGGGGCCATGGCGCGCAGAATTTCTACGCGGCGGTAGGCGTCGCCGCTGTCAAAGCGCAGCATGACCGCCAGCCAGTAGCAGACAACGATCAGGCAGCAGTCCAGCAGCATCAAGGCAATGCGGCGCGGCAGACCCTTTATGATTTGTTTGTTTACATCTTGTTGCATCTGTTTTTCCTCTACCATAAACTCTATATTCTGGGTGTTCCCTGTCTGAGGGACCCGATAAAATCGCTATACTTATTTATTATAGCACAAAAGAACCCCATTTGTCCTACTTTTCGGCGGGCAAATGGGGCTAATGTTGTATAAAATTGAGCAGAAAATTTTGGTAAAACAGACGAATTTGCTTATTCGACCGTCACGCTCTTGGCCAGGTTGCGGGGTTTATCCACGTCCAGGCCCTTGGCGCAGCTGACATAGTAGGCCAGCAGCTGCAGCGGAATGACCGACAGGCTGGTGGCAAAGTGGGGGTCAGTCTTGGGCACGTAGACGGTAAAGCCCGCCGTGTCCTCAATGCTGTAATTGCCGTAGGTGGTCAGGCCCATCAGGAACGCTCCGCGGCTCTTGACCTCGACCATGTTGGAGACGCACTTCTCGAACAGATCCGGCTGGGTCAGGATGCCGACGACCAGCGTGCCGTTCTCGACCAGGGAAATCGGGCCGTGCTTCATCTCACCCGCAGCAAATGCCTCGGAGTGGATATAGCTGATTTCCTTAAATTTCAGACTGCCTTCCAGCGCAACGGCATAGTCCAGCCCGCGGCCGATGAAGAAGGCGTCCTTGGCGTTGGCGTACTTGCTGGCAAACCACTGGATACGCTCCTTATCGGCAAGCGTTTTCTCGATTTTCTCGGGCAGGGCTTCCAGTTCGGTGACAAGGTGCTCATACTGGCCGTCAGCCAGAGTGCCGCGCACGCGGGCAAACTCGGTAGCCAGCAGATAGCAGGCCGCCAGCTGGGTGCTATACGCCTTGGTGGTGGCAACGGAAATTTCCGGCCCGGCCCAGGTGTACATGGTGGCGTCAGCCTCGCGGGCGATGCTGGAACCGACAACGTTGACGATGCCGATGGTGCGCACGCCGCGCTCCTTGCACAGGCGCAGGGCGGCCAGTGTGTCGGCGGTCTCGCCGCTCTGGCTGATGACCATGGCGAGGGAATCCGACTCCAGCACCGGGTTACGGTAGCGGAACTCGCTGGCAACGTCAACCTCGACCGGGATGCGGGCCAGGCTCTCAAACACATAGCGCGCGGCCATGCCGACATGGTAAGCCGAGCCGCAGCCGATGATGTAGAGGCGGCGTACATTCTGGATGGCAGCCTCGTCAAGTGCCAGCTCAGACAAATCGATCTGGCCGTCCTTCAGGCGAGGCGAGATCGTGTCGCGTACAGCGGCGGGCTGCTCGTAGATTTCCTTCATCATGAAATGCTCGTAGCCGCCCTTTTCGGCTGCTTCGGCATCCCATTCGATGGTAGTGGACTCGCGGGTGATGGGTTCCTTGTCGATGTTGAAGAAGTCGATGGAATCCGGTGTCAGGCGGGCGATTTCCAGATTGTCAATGTAGTAGACCGTGCGGGTGTACTTGAGCAGCGCGGGCACATCGGAGGCGATGATGGCACCGTCCCCGCACTTGCCGACGATGAGGGGGCTGTCCTTGCGCACGGCGTAGATGACGCCGGGTTCATCGGCAAACAGCACGCCCAGCGCGTAGGAGCCGCGCACATGGACCATCATGCGGGTGATGGCATCCAGCGCGTTGCCGGCGGACTCGCCGGTGTAATAGTAGTCCAGCAGCTGGGCCACAACCTCGGTGTCGGTCTGGGAGACGAAGGTGAAGCCTTTGTTCAGCAGGCGCTCTTTAATTTCCTGGTAGTTTTCAATGATGCCGTTGTGTACGACAGCGATTTTCTGGTCACGGGAATAGTGCGGGTGGGCGTTGATGACGGACGGTTCGCCGTGAGTAGCCCAGCGGGTATGGCCGATGCCGCAGCTGCCGGAGACCGCGCTGCCGCCGTCGGTCATTTCACTCAGAACCTTCAGGCGGCCCTTGGCCTTGACGACCTCGATTTTACCGGCAGCGTTCTGCACGGCCAGACCGGCAGAGTCATAGCCGCGGTATTCCAGTTTCGCCAGGCCATCCAGCAGAATGGGCGCGGCCTGCGCCGCACCGGTGAAGCCTACGATTCCACACATAGCAGGTATCCTCCCTTACTGTAACTGTGTTTTGATATACTTTCCCATACATATGCTTTAGCGCGTAAAATCAAAATACTTATATAGTATATGCTTTCTTGCGCAATTTGTCTATACTTTTGTGCATTTTTTGCGCCTTTGTACGCGCTGCAAAAACAAAAGCGGACGGCCGTCAAGGGCTACGGCCGCCCGCTGCGCGCATTCTCCCTTTCCGGTTTCTTACACCATATAAGAACGAATCAAAAGTTATCGCGCATTTATTAGGATAGCACATCCGACAAAGAATAGCAAGTACCAAACGCAATTTTACCTGCGTTTGGTACTTGCCGCAAAAGATTTTTAAGTATTGTTCTGTAAAACTTATGAAAATCAGGAGCTGACGCGCCGCGCCACGACGACATAGCGGCCGTTGTCAGTCGAGTATTCGCAGGTGGAGAGGGTCAGCAGCTGCTCGCCGTAGCTGGGGCGGATGCCGCTGTCCACATCGCTGCGAGAAAGGACCTCATCCACATAGGCGTTGTAGGTATTCTCGTCCATGTCCACATACTGGTTGTAGACGAAGGACGTATCGTTCACCACGTCGATGGCGAAGGCGGCAAACACCTCATATTTTGCGTCACCGTAAAGTGTGTCGAACTCAATGTAGGGGTGCTCCTGGTAGTAGGCGGCCTTTTTGTACTCGGTCAGGCAGCCGAAGATCGTGCCGGTCTTCATGTTGTGGCCGTAGATGATAAGGTTCCCGCTTTCGGCGTTGGCACCCAGCGTGGTCTTTTCGTCCAGGTACGGCACGCCGTAGACGCTGTACTGCTTGTTGAAGTCATGGCGCAGGTAGAAATCCTTGTTGTCGGGCGCGTACATGACCGGGAAGTCCAGCGTTGTGCCGTCAATGGAAATCCAGCCGATGAAGTCAGCGTTCTTATTTTTCAGCGCGGCAAACTTGGCACCGTTGGGGTTGACGTTTTCCCCTGCTGCGGCCGGTTCCGGCGTGGCGGAGGTGTCAATCATCGATTGCAGGTCGGCAAACTCGCTCTCGGTCTTTTTATCATCGATAAAGCGCTTGACCAGCAGCCCACCGCTGACCAGGAAAATCACCGCGAACACGACCATGGCAATCGTATAGACCAGATCGCCTCGCTTTTTCTTGCGGGCCTCCGCGTTCTTCTGGGCGTGCTTTTTGGGGTGCTTTTTCTCCTCGCGCTCGGTAAATTCCTCATCGTGGTCCTGGTCGTAAAATTCAGCCGCGGGCTTCTGGGCGGGAATTTCCGGCAGAGTGGCGGTGCTGTATGGATTCGCGGGCTGGCCCTGGTACAGCGGCGCGTCATTGCGGTGTATTTTTGCCATAATCATTCTCCTGTGACAGCCTGGATAGTCTCTATTTACTATACGACGGAACCAGAAAAAATGCAAGCGAAATTCCGCGAAAAAACGCCCTGCGCCAAGCGGCACAGAGCGGTTTGTATGATACAGGATTACTCGCGGATCTCGATGCCCAGCTTGAACTTGAGGTTGCCGAGAATCTTCTTGACGAAGCGGTCAACCTCATCGGGGGTCAGGGCCTTATCGCCGGGTTGGAAGAACAGGCTGAACGCCATGCTCTTTTTGTCAGCGCCGAGTTTTTCACCACGGTAGATGTCGAACAGCTCGACCCTGGTTAGCTGCTTGCAGGCGCGCTGCATCTCGGTGACGAGGGTGCCGCACTCCATGCTTTCCGGTGCGACGAGGGCCAGGTCACGCTGAACCGGAGCAAACTCGGGGATGGGCTGGTAATGGACAGCGGCAGGCACCAGTGCGTGGAAGGCGACCCAGTCGATCTCGCCGAGGTAGATGTTCAGATTGGCGCGGCTGTCCTTAGGCAGTTTCAGTTCGCTGGTCACATCGTTAGCCAGTTTGCCGAACACGCCGACGCGCTCCCCCTTGCACAGGATATAAGCGGCAATGCCGGGGTGCAGCCAGGCAACATCGGTGGCGCGCTCGACGCTCAGTTCAACGCCGAACGCAGTGCCAAAGCTCTCGACGGCGCCTTTGACGGCGAAGAAGTCCTCGTCTTTGCCCCAGGCGGCAAAGCCCAGGTGCAGGCGCTCCTCGGGCAGCTCGGTCAAAGGCTGCTGTTTCGGGATATAGATGTTGGATAACTCGAACAGGCGGCCCTCGGCGTTACCCTTGCGCAGGTTGTCGACAACGACATTCAGCAGGGACGGTGCCAGCAGCGGGCGCATGATGGTCAGGTGAGAGGAAATCGGGTTCAGAATGCGGATGACATTGCGCTCCGGGGCATCGGCGGCAATGTGCAGCATATCCAGGTCAGCGTCAGCGTAGAAAGCCAGCGTCTCAGCCTCGTAGAAGCCCTGGGCGCACATGGTACGCTTGGCTTTGGCCTGAGCTTTCTGCTCGGCGGTCAGGCCGCCGCTGGTGACGGTGGCGGCTTTCAGGAAGGTGGGCACGATATGGTCATAGCCGTACTCGCGGATGACTTCCTCGGCCAGGTCAGGCTCACCGACCTCGATATCCTCGCGCCAGCGGGGCGCAACGACCTGCATCGTGTCGCCGTCGGCTTCGAGCTTGACCTCAAACTGCAGGCGGTTCAGAATGTCGAGAATGGCGTCTGTGGGAACGGTGATACCCAAAATCGCGTTGATGCCGCTGATCCTGGCGGTGAAATGCTTACCCTCACGCGGCGCACCGGCCGAGCAGTCAAAGTGGGTGGAAGTGACTTCGCCGCAGCCCAGCTCCTGGATCAAATGCAGGGCACGGGCCATGCCAAGCTCGGTGGTATACTCGGAAATGCCCTTCTCGTAGTGGCTGGAAGCGTCTGTGTTCTGGCCCAGGCCACGAGCGGTCTTACGGATGTTGTCGCGGGCAAACTTGGCGCTCTCGAACAACAGCTGGGTGGTCGTATCTTTAATTTCGCTGTTCAGGCCGCCCATGACACCGGCCAGTGCGACCGGCTTGGAGCCGTCGCAGATGACGAGGTTATTGGGAGTCAGGGTGAACTCTTTTTCGTCCAGCGTTGTGATTTTTTCTCCGTCCTTGGCGCGGCGGACAAGAATCTGGCAGCTTTCCAGCGTGTCCATATCAAAAGCGTGCATCGGCTGGCCGATTTCCAGCATGACGTAGTTCGTGATATCCACGACGTTGGAGATGCTGCGTAGGCCGCAGAGGGCCAGCTGGCGTTTCATCCAGCGCGGGGACTCGCCCGGCGTGATGTTGCGCACATAGTGGCCGATGTAGCGGGGGCACAGGTCGGTTGCCTCCACGCTGATGGACAGGCGCGGATCGGTAAAGTCGCTGGTCGTGTAGTCGGTGGCAGGCATTTTCAGGGGCTTGTTCAGCACAGCGGCGACCTCGCGGGCAATGCCGAGCACGCTCTGGCAGTCGGCACGGTTGGCCGTGATGGAGATATCAAAGATGTAGTCGTCCAGGCCGACAATTTCCTGAATCGGCGTGCCAGGGACGGTGTCCTTCGGCAAATCGAGCAGGCCATAAACTTCGGAACCCGGGTACAGGTCGTCGTTCAGCCCCAGTTCCTCACCGCTGCACAGCATACCATTGGACTCAACGCCCATCAGGGGTTTGGCTTTGATCTTGATGCCACCGGGCAGCGTGGAGCCGTCCAGCGCGGCGGCGGTGTGCATACCCGCGTAAACGTTGGGCGCACCAGTGGAAATTTGAATATCGTGGCCGTACTCGCCGCAATCGACCTTGCAGATGTGCAGGTGGGTACCCTCCTGGGGGACACACTCGGTCACGACACCGACGACGACCTTAGAAATCTCGCCGCCCAGGTCGATGAGCTCCTCGACCTCAAAGCCGCATCCGAATAGCTTGTCTTCCAGCTCCTGTGCGGTGACGTCGATATCAACATATTGCTTTAACCAGCTGAATGGTACTTTCATTGTCTCGTCTCCTCCCCTGTCAATCCTCGAACTGCTTCAAGAAGCGCAGATCGTTTTCAAACATCAGGCCAATGTTGTTGATGCCATATTTCAGCATGGCGATACGCTCAATGCCGATGCCGAAGGCGAAGCCGGAATAGACGTTGGGGTCAATGCCACAGTTTTCCAGAACGCTGTGATGGACAACGCCCGCACCCAGGACCTCAATCCAGCCGGTGTGCTTGCAGAGCGGGCAGCCCTTGCCGCCGCATTCAAAGCAGGAAACGTCGACCTCGACGCTGGGCTCGGTGAACGGGAAGTAAGAAGGACGCAGGCGGGTCTTGACCTCGGGTCCAAACAGCGACTGGACGAACTTGTCCAGCATACCCTGCAGGTCGCAGAGGGTGATGCCCTTATCGACGACGAGGCCTTCCATCTGATGGAACATCGGGGAGTGGGTCGCGTCGGAGTCAGAGCGGAACACGCGGCCGGGGACCAATACCTTGATGGGGGGCTTTTCCATGTCCATGACACGAATCTGGCCGCCACTGGTTTGGGTACGCAATACGATATCGTCCGCAACGTAGAAGGTATCCTGCATATCGCGGGCAGGGTGGTTCTTCGGCACGTTCAGGCGGGTGAAGTTGTGGTCGTCGTCCTCAATCTCGGGGCCTTCGTAAATTTCAAAGCCCATACCGGCGAACACGTCAATGATCTCGTTCTTGACGAGGGTGATGGGGTGCAACACGCCGTGGGGGCGAATCTTGGCGGGCATCGTGATATCGATGGTCTCGGCGGCGTTGCGGGCAGCCAAGGCAGCCTTCTCGACCTGCTCAGACAGTGCCTGATACTCTTTCTCGGCCCACTGCTTGAACTCGTTAATGGTCTTGCCGACGGCGGGGCGATCCTCCTTGGGAACGTCACGCAGGCTCTTGGTCAGGCCTGCGACCTCGCCGTTCTTGCTCAGGTATTTCTGCCAGAAGTCAGAAAGCTGGGCTTTGTCGGTGACGGCTGCGCTGGCCTGCTCAATGGCGGCGCGCAGCTCTTTGATTTTTTCTTCCATAGTACACCTCTGTTTGACTTTGGGCCGGAGCAAATAAAAAAGCCCCGTCCCTGTGTGAAATCAGGGACGAAGCCTTGTACATACAATTCTCCGCGGTACCACCCGTGTTCCGCCTATAAAAAGCGGCACTCTTTGCTGCGGGTAACGGTGCAGGGCCGTTGCGCACTACCGGGCCGGAACGGCCTTTCCCGCGCACCACTCGGGAGGGAACTTCCGCACAATTTCTTTGCAGGCGGCTTGCAGCCGACGACCGCCCTCTCTGGCCCAAAGAACCTTGCGCGTACTTTCTCCGTCATTGTGTTTTTGCGAATACTAGATTAGTATAGCGCGAATTTTGCGCACTGTCAAGCCTGCGGCAGCGGATACTTCTGCTTATCTTCCACGCTGATAGCTTTGCCGAGCTGCACCTCAATGATTTTCAGCTCGGTATCGGCAAAGATCGTGTGCTTGCAGCCTGCCTGCATGGTCAGGATATCCCCTGCCTTGACCTGCTTCTCTGCACCGTCCAGAATCGCGCGGCCAGTGCCGGAAATGATGGTCCAGACCTCGTCGCGGTTTTCGTGGCTGTGGTAGTTCATGCCGTGGCCAGGGTTGAGGGTGATTTTGATGGTCATGCTTTCATCCTCAATGTCCAACACGCGGAAGGAACCCCAGGACTTTTCGGCAAACATAATTTGCTGGTGAATGCTGTCCACATAGGGCTTGATGTAGCTGGATTGTTCCTTGTCAGAGACGAGGATACCCTCCGGGCTGGCGGAGACAACGACGTTTTTCAGCCCCATGCAGAGAACCGGCACGTCCAGCTCGTTCAGCACATTGACGCCCTCGCAGGTGTCGTTCAGGATCGCCTTGCCGATGCTGGGTTCTTCCATGGCCTCAGTCAGTGTGTTCCAGGTGCCCATGTCCTTCCACTGGCCCGCAAAGCGCATGACCTGGATTTTGGACTCATTCTCGACAACGGCGTAGTCGAAGCTGATTTTTTTCAGCGTCTCGTACTTATTGAACAAGTCGTGATAGTCGGTAAAGTCGATCAGCTCGTGGGCTTTGTCCAGCACATAGCGCAGTTTGTAAGCAAAAACGCCGCCGTTCCAGAGCGCCCCCCGGTCGATATATTTTTCCGCCGTGGCGGCGTCAGGCTTCTCTTTGAAAGTCTTGACCGGGCTGACGGCGTCGGCATTCTCGGGAATGATGTAGCCGTACTTTTCGCTGGGGTAGGTCGGCTCAATGCCCATCAGAGAGAGGTTCGCGTTCCCCTGCTCGGCCAGGTCAGACAAGCCTTTGAGAGCGGCAAAATAGTCATTGTTGACATAGGGGTCCACCGGGCAGACGACAACAGCGTCATCCAGCCCGACGCCCTTGACATCGTGCAGGTAGGCCGTCGCCAGTGCGATGGCCGGGAAGGTATCGCGTCGGCACGGCTCAACGCAGACACCCACCGCACTGCCCAGCTGGTTGTGGATGGACGACACCTGGGTCTTGCTGGTGGCAATCGTCACATTGGCCTCGGCGTCCACCTCTTTGATTTGGCGATAGACACGCTGAACCATCGATTCATAGCCATCGACGGTCTTGAAAATTTTGATGAACTGCTTGGAACGGATATCGTTGGACAGCGGCCACAGACGCTTGCCGGAGCCACCGGACAGCAGGATAATGTTCATGGCGTTTCCTTTCAGCGCTCGGCGCGCATGGGGTTATGCAGGAAGTCCTCATAGGAAAGGCGCAGACCGTCTTCCAACTCGGTCTTATAGGTCCAGCCCAGGTTCGTTGCCTTGCTGACGTCCAGCAGCTTGCGGGGCGTGCCGTTGGGCTTGGAGGTATCCCACTTGATTTTGCCGGTGTAGCCCACGACCTTGGCGACAAGCTCGGTCAACTCCTTGATGGTCAACTCCTTGCCGGTTCCCGCGTTGACGGTCTCATTGCCGGAATAGTTGTTCATCAGGAACACGCAGAGATTGGCAAGGTCGTCGACGTATAAAAACTCGCGCAGCGGGCTGCCGTCACCCCAACAGGTCACAGAGTCCACGCCGTTGATTTTGGCTTCATGGAAGCGTCGGATCAGTGCCGGCACCACATGGCTGTGGGTCGGATGGTAGTTATCGTTGGGGCCATAGAGGTTCGTCGGCATGACGGAGATGTAGTCGGTGCCGTACTGGCGGTTCAGAAACTCGCAGTATTTCAGGCCGCTGATTTTGGCGAGAGCGTAGGCCTCGTTCGTCTTTTCCAGCTCGGAGGTCAACAGGCAGCTTTCCTTCATCGGCTGGGGTGCCATGCGGGGGTAGATACAGGAAGAACCCAAAAATTCCAGCTTTTTGCAGCCGTTCTGCCAGGCAGAGTGGATGACGTTCATTTCGAGCGTCATGTTGAACCACATGAAATCGGCCAGGGCCTCCTGGTTGGCGACGATGCCGCCGACCTTGGCCGCTGCCAAAAAGACGTACTCGGGCTTTTCCTCGGCAAAGAACTTCTCGACATCCTCCTGGCGGCAGAGGTCAAGTTCCTTGTGGGTGCGGGTGATGATATTGGTGTATCCCTGGCGCTGCAATTCGCGCACGATGGCCGAACCCACCATGCCGCGGTGGCCGGCAACGTAGATTTTTGCATTCTTTTCCATCATAATAAAATACCTTCTCCCGATAAATTATTTGATAACGCCCTTTTCCAGGTACTCGGCAAGGTTCGTCTGGATATGCTCCTCAGCGCGCTCGACGGCGACCTTCTTCATGTCGTGGTCGACCATGATCTTGACGAGCTCCTCGAACGTCGTCTTGGTGGGGTTCCAGCCCAGCTCGCGCTTGGCCTTGCTGGGGTCGCCCCACAGGTTGACGACGTCGGTGGGGCGGTAGAAGTCGGGACTGACCTCAATAATGACCCTGCCGGTGGCCTTGTCGATGCCCTTCTCGTTCATGCCCTCGCCGGTAAATTCCAGCTCGATGCCTACATCGTGGAAGGCCAGCTGGCAGAACTCGCGGACGGAATGCTGCTCGCCGGTGGCAATGACGAAATCCTCAGGGGTCTTGTTCTGCAAAATCAGCCACATACACTCGACATAATCCTTGGCATAGCCCCAGTCACGCAGACTGGACAGGTTACCTAGGCAGAGCTTGTCCTGCTTGCCCTGGGCAATGCGGGCGGCGGCCAGCGTGATCTTGCGGGTGACAAAGGTCTCGCCGCGGCGCTCGGACTCGTGGTTAAAGAGAATACCGGAGCAGCAGAACATATTGTAGGCTTCGCGGTACTCCTTGACGATCCAGAAGCCGTACTGCTTGGCGACGGCATAGGGGCTGTATGGGTGGAACGGCGTGTTTTCGTTCTGGGGAACTTCCTCGACCTTGCCGTACAGTTCGGAGGTAGAAGCCTGGTAGATGCGGCAGGAGTCTTTCAGACCGCAGAGACGCACAGCCTCCAGCACGCGCAGCACGCCGGTGGCGTCGACATCGGCGGTAAACTCGGGCACGTCAAAGCTGACCTGCACGTGGCTCTGGGCGGCGAGGTTGTAGATTTCGTCGGGGCGCACGGTGCTGACAACGGACAGGATGCTCATGGAATCGCTGAGGTCGCCGTAATGCAGGTGGAAGTTGGGATGGCCTTCCAGGTGGGCAATGCGCTCACGGTAGTCAACGGAAGAACGGCGGATGACACCGTGGACATCGTAGCCTTTTTCCAGCAAGAACTCTGCCAGATAGCTGCCGTCCTGGCCGGTCACGCCGGTGATGAGTGCTTTTTTCATAGTCGGTTCTAACCCTTTCGTCTGTATCTTGCGCGGTATCCCGCAGATATTTTATCCTAGTGTTTGCTATTCTACCGCACTATTTTGGCTTTTTGCAGGGGAAATCTTGCAAAAGACTAGCATTATATTGACTTTTTTGGTATACTGAAATCATTACATAGGGTAAACGAACGTGGACGCGCACACAGGTGCGCTCCTGCGACAGTTTCTGAGGAGAATTTTCATGGACACACCGCTGTTTGACGGCAAACTGGTTCATTCGCAGCGCATTATTTATACGCCGTCCCCTTTTGCCCGGGCCAGCCTGGTGCATTTGCAGGAGGTCGGCACATTGCAGGCCCGCAGCCCCCACGCCAGCACCCGGCAGGGGCTGGCATCCTACCTGTTTTTTATGGTAGAAAGCGGCAGCGGTACGCTGGAATATGAGGGCCAGACCCGCGCCCTGCGCGCCGGGGACTGTGCATTCCTCGACTGCCGCCGCCCCTACCGCCACTACACCGGCGACGACTTATGGACGCTGCGCTGGGTACACTTTTACGGTCCGAACATGGGGGCCATCTATAAAAAATACCAGGAGCGCGGTGGTCAGCCGAGTTTCCACGCCGAAGATGCGGCGGCCTACACAACGTCTTTGGAAACACTGTATACGCTGGCGGGGTCTGACAACTATGTCCGCGATATGCAGATCTGCGAAAAACTCATGGCCTTGCTGACGCTGCTGATGCAGGAGAGCTGGCACCCTGACACAGCCCGCACGACCGCTGGCAAACGGCAGAATTTGCAGGAGATCAAGGATTATCTTGATACCCATTTTGCCGAGAAAATCACGCTGGACTCTCTGGCCGAGCGGTTTTACATCAACAAATTTTATTTGACCCGCGTGTTCAAGGAGCAGTTCGGCCAGACCGTCACGAACTATTTAGTGCAGCTGCGCATCACCCAGGCGAAGCGGCTGCTACGGTTCAGTGATAAAAATGTAGAGGCCATCGCCCAAGAGTGCGGGCTGAATGATGCCAATTATTTTTCCCGGTTATTCAAGAAGGTGGAGGGGACAACACCGGGGGAATATCGGCGGCAGTGGTAGGATAATAAAAAAGCCTTCCCCCTTGGGGGAAGGTGGCCCGAAGGGCCGGATGAGGGAAGAGGCGGCCATAGCCGCCCCCCTCAAATGAGTTATAGCGATAAAGCCGCCCCTCGTCAGTCCGCTTCGCGGACAGCTTCTCCCGAAGGAGAAGCCTTTTTTGCTTTTAACGCTTCCTCAATCCGGTCAAACCGCTCCAGGAACGAATGCTCCTCGCCCTCGGTCTTGTAACCAGGCATGGTGTCCAGCGAGACGGCATGGATGCTGCGGAAAATGCTGTTCTCGATGTTCGGATTGTCGCGCATCAAACGGCGCAGCAGGATCTTGACCTCTTGCCGCTTGGATCCGCCACCGCCATTGTCACAAATGGTGCAGGCCTCGGTAAAGCGGCAGGCGCATTGGATAAATTCCAGCTCGTTATACCGCCGCCAGGCAATGATATCCTCCTCGCGGATGCAGTACATCGGGCGGATGAGGGTCATGCCCGGAAAGTTTGTGCTGTGCAGCTTCGGCGGCATGGCCTGCAGCTGGGAGCCGTAGAACATACTCATGACCGTCGTCTCGATGACGTCATTGAAGTGATGCCCCAGCGCGATTTTATTGCAGCCAAGTTCCTGCGCCTTCTTGTATAGGTGGCCGCGGCGCATCCGGGCGCAGAGGTAGCAGGGCGACTTGTCACTGTTGTTAGCGACATTAAAGATGTTCGTCTCAAACACCGTGATGGGAATGTGCAGCAGCGCGGCGTTGCTCTCGATTTTCTGGCGGTTGATTTCGTTATAGCCGGGATCCATGACGAGGTAGACCAGCTCAAACGGCACCTCGCTGTGGCGCTGCAACTCCTGCAAAAGCTTTGCCATCAGCATGGAGTCCTTACCGCCGGAAATGCAGACGGCGATCTTATCCCCCGCTTGAATTAACTCGTACCGCTTGACTGCCACAATGAAGGGCGTCCACAGCTGCTTGCGGAATTTTTTGATAATGCTGCGTTCAATTTTTTGATAAGTCTCTAATTGGCGTTCCAACGGTCAATTCTCCTTATTTGTCAGGGATTTGTAACAGGTATCGAAGGCTTGCAAAAAGCCGTCGATCTCTTCCTCGGTGGTCAAGTGGCTCAGGCTGATGCGCCAGCTGGACAGAGCGTTGCGGCGGTCGCGGCTGACAGCAAACACGGCCTTGGACGGCATTCCGTCCGACGAGCAGGCCGACTTGACTGAGACGCAGACACCCTGCTCGCTCAACGCCTGCTGGAACCGCGTGCCCTTGACGCCGGTGACGCTGACATTCAGAATATGCGGAACGGCCTGCGCGGGACTGTTGATGCGCACAAGGCTGTACTTTTGCAGTTCAGCTAACAAGCGGTCGTGCAGCTTTTGCACATGAGCCGTGCGGGCATCCTGTTCGTCCAGCGCTTTGGTCAGAGCAGCATCCAGGCTGACGGCAAGGCCCAGGGTGGGCGTGCCGCTGCGGTAGATCGTCGTGCTGGCACCACCGGAAATCTGCGGCTCAATGACTAGACCGCGCCGCTTGTACAACGCACCGATGCCGTTGGGGCCGTAGAACTTGTGGGCGGTAAAGCTCATGGTATCCACGCCGTCCAGCAACAAATCCGTCTTGCCCACAGCCTGCGTTGCGTCAACGTGCAGGCGGCAGCCGGGGTACGGCTTGACGATCTCGGCAATCTCCTGGATGGGCTGCACCGTGCCAAGTTCGCTGTCCACGGCGCAGACGGCAACCAGAATCGTATCATTGCGCATCAGTTCCCGCAGCTGATCCAAATCTACCCTGCCATCGCGGTTGATGTTGAGCAGGTCAATCTCATACCCTTGCTGCTGCAAGACCGAGAGTGACGCACCGATGGAAGAATGCTCAAGCTGGGTAGAAATGATGTGCTTGCCGATGTGACGCGACGCCTGGGCAATGCCCTTGATGGCCAGGTTGTTGGCTTCGCTGGCGCCGGAGGTGTAGATGATTTCCGCAGGCTGCACGCCGAGGTGGTTTGCAATCGACGTCGTCACCCGCTCCATCTCGGCACGGGCCTCCTGACCGGCAATGTGGGTGGAATTGGGATTGGCAATATACCGTCGCTCGGCCGCCACATAGGCGTCCAGCACGGCGGGGTCTGCCGGGGTGTTGGCAGAATAGTCAAGATAGATCATGGGGATGCCCCTTCTATATAATGATAATGTGTGCCAGAATCGTATGGTATAGTTTCCTACTTTGCCAATAGGAAATACGCCCATGCAAAACCCCTGCGGCTAGGCAGGGGCATGGTTATTCAAAATCCAAAATTGTCACTGATTGCTTGGTAAAATAGGGTGTCAGGCCCCACAGGTCCGGCCCGGGGGCAACGTCAGTATAAAACAGCAGCCAGGGGCGCTCGTTCTCGTTCAGTGGGCGGATGGATACTTCCGGCTGGGCTTCGTCGGTCAGGATTGCCTCTCGTTCATCCAGCGCGGCGGCATAGCGCTGGGCCTGGCCGTCGGCCAGCTCATAGGCGGCTTCCAGGCTGGTGGCAAAGTAGTTGTCTTGGCCCTCTTTGACCGTGTGGCTGCCGATACAGGCCATCACCACCAGCATACAGGCAACGGCCAGCGGCAAGCGGCGGGCATGGTGCTGGCAGAACCGCTCGGCGCGGTGCAGCGATACGCCGCGCACGCGCTCCAGCCAGCCCAGCAGCAGAAATTCGGTGGCGGCAAGGCCCAGCACAAAAGTCATCCAGACGACGTTCAGAAGCCGACCCGCGCCGATGCCGCCCATCGTGTAGGAGGGCAGGAAAATCATAGCCCACATCAGCACAAAAGTGACTGCTGCGCCCAGCCAGGGACGGCGGAATACCCGATCGGGCAGAACCGCGCTGCGGGCCAGCTGCAAAAGCGGCAGCGCCAACAATGCCAATAGGCAGAGCAGCGGCACATCCAGCCAGCGCAGCCATTGCATAGCGGCCAAAATAAAACTTTTTACTATTGCCTCCGCGAAGCCCGCTCCCGCAAAGCCGGCGGTGCGCACCCGCGTACCCGGAGCCAGCACGTTCAGCAAAAGGCCAAGGACAGCAGCGAAAAATGCGGGCAGTTGCCAGAAATTGCGGCGCCGTGCGCAGAGCACCGCGGCCAACAGCAACACCAGCACGTTCAAAAGCCCGGCTACCTGATGGCCACCGCCGATGACAAGGCTGCACACGCAACCCGTCAGCGCGTAGAGCACTTTTTGGCGGGGCACCAATTTCCCGGCAAAGCAGAGTGCAAACGCAAGCCCGGCATTCAGCGCGGCCAGCGAGAAATACGGCAGGTAGTTCATTGCGCCGTTGAACCAGTACAGCCCTTCCACCGGGGAGGGCATCCCCTGGATAAACGCAAAGGTCAGCAGCAGCGCCAGCGCCCAGGGTAGATGCTTCTGCGCCGGGTCCAGCCGCAGCACAACGCACCTCATAAGGCCGTACAGGCAGAAAAACAGCGGCAGAAGCACACACAAAAGCGTGATGCCATACCATTTGTTGCCGAAGATAGCGGGCTGGAAGGCCAGCGTAAAGCCGGAAACGTAGAGCCCTTGCCAGTTTTCGTAATAGTAGGCGTTTGTATCCCAGGCGGCACGCAGCAGACGCGGCAGATCAAAGCCGTACTGCTGCACCACCGCATGGGTGCGGGCCGCGTAGATGTAGTCATCGGCCGAGGGGCGCGCAAATACCGCCAGTGCAAACACCGGCACAAGCAGCACCGCTGTCAGCAGCACAAAACGGCGCAGCCAGCGCTTTTGCGCCGCTGCATCGTGCCAAAAATCCATAAGCACTTTCCTTTTGTATCAGGCGTCGCCCAGCGTCATCTGCAGGAAGTAGACCCACTGCTTCTCCCACCAGTACCAGTCGTGGGAGACATCCTGGCCCCAGATATCAACGATGGGGTGGATGCCCTTGCTCTCGAGGATAGCCTGCAACTCTCTGGTGGAGGCCAGCAGGTCAGCCTCCCACGCGCCCTGGCCGCAGCACATGATGAACTTGTCGGCCTTTTCAAACAGTTTCATGTACGGATGAGTCGTGGGAAAGTTGCGCATATAATCGCAGGGAGAGTTACGGTAGACCAGATCGTCCATGTAATTGCCAAAGAACATTCCGGAGGAATACAGGCCGCTCAGGGCAATCGTACCGTTGAAGATATCGGGGCGGCGCAGGTAGAAGTTGACCGCGTGGCCGCCGCCCATGCTGGCACCGCCGGTCAGGATGCGGCCGGTGTGATCCTCTCCCTGCTCACGGTTGATCTCCAGCAGTCGGGGGATAAATTCCTCGCAGATATAGTTATACCAGCGCTCCTGCATTTCGATACGCGGGCGCTCTGGGCCGTGGTTATCCCAGCTTTCAGGGTCGATGCTGTCCACCGCGAAGATCTGCAGCTTACCGTTGTCGATCCACGGCGCGGCGGAGTTGCACATATTGCGATCCTCCCAATCGAAGAACCGGCCGCTCTGGCACGGAAAAATCACGATGGGGCGTCCGGCGTGGCCGTAGACCTTGAACTCCATAAAGCGGTTCAGGAAGCGGCTGTACTCTTTATAATAGCGGATCTGCATGGCAGTTCCCTCCTATTTATAGAAAAATTTCTTATTCATATCCAGCAAACCGACCATAGTATGCATCGGCCCGGTGACGGAAGTCTTGAATGCCCAGTAATACAAAAGTGCCAGCGCCTCCCGCAGGTAGCACGGTAATACGCTGCGCAGCGGCGTGCCGGCAGCCAGCTCGGTGGCATTGGTAAAGCCCGCCATGGCAGCATATTTTCCGGCGCGGTAGCAGTGGAACGCATTGGAAACATAGACGATGGGCGTTGTCTCGTCATAGCCGTGCTGGCGCAGAATGGCGAGCGAGAAGGCAAAGTTTTCCTCGGTGGAGGTCGAACGCCCCTCTGATATGACCCGCGCAGGCTCCAGTCCCTTGGCAATAAGGTAGTCCCGCATGGCGTCACCCTCGGGGCACCACTCGTCGCGCCCCTGCCCGCCGCTGGTGATGACCAGTGTGTCCGGGTGGGCGGCGGCAAACTCATAGGCTTTATTCAGGCGGTATTGCAGCAGCTTACTGGGCTTGTCCTTGTGCAGGCCCGCGCCCAGCACAAGGACGACCTGCTCATTCCCAGTAGGCGGGTTCGTGTAGCCGCTGACAGACACAAACGCAATGACGGCCAAGTAAATGGCAGCCAGTGCCACCAGTACCCAGAATACGACCCGGCCTGTGCCGTGGCTGAACCACGCGTGGAGCGGGCGGCGGAACACCGCATATCCGACAACGCAGGCGGTCAGCAGCCAAACCATGAGATTGCCCATGTTGAAGTTGGACAAAATCACCAGCGAGACCGAGTAAACAACGAGCGCCGCCGCCAGCAGATACAGCAGAAACAGCCCCACGTTACTTTTTGATCTCATCGTAGACGCCGCAGCCTGCCGGGCAGTAGTCAACGTTCAGTGCCTTGCAGACGGTGTCGGCAATCGTGGCAAAGCTGTACCGGGTGTGCAGGTTGACGCCGGGCTTGACCTCGTCGCCGTAAATCAGGAACGGCACATACTCGCGGGTGTGGTCGGTGGTCTTGGTGTAGCTGGGGTCGCAGCCGTGGTCAGCCGTGACCATCAGGATATCGCCCGGGCACATCTTGGCCATAAAGCCGGGCAGCCAGTCGTTGAACTCGGCGGCAGCGGCGGCATAACCGGCGATATCACGGCGGTGGCCGTAGAGCATATCAAAGTCAACGAGGTTGACAAAAGCCAGCCCCTCAAAATCGCGGTCAGCCAGATCCAGCGTGACCTGCAAGCCTTCGGTGTTGCCGCTGGTGCGGATGGTCTCGCCGATGCCCTTGCCCGCAAAGATATCATGAATTTTGCCCACGCCGATAGTTGCCTTGCCTGCGGCCTGGATGGCGTCCAGCATCGTGTCATGCGGCGGCACCAGGCTGTAATCGTGGCGGCGGGGCGTGCGGGTAAAGTTGGCGGCACAGTCGCCCACGAAGGGCCGGGCGATCACACGGCCAACACCGTACTTGCCGGTCAGCAGCTCACGCGCCTGGGCGCAGATCTCGTAGAGCTTTTCGATGGGCACAAGGGCCTCGTTGGCGGCAATCTGGAACACACTGTCGGCGGAGGTGTAGACGATGAGGGCACCGGTTTTCATGTGCTCCTCGCCGTAGTCGCGGATGACCTCGGTGCCGGAGTAGGGCTTGTTGCACAGAACCTTGTAGCCGGTCTTGGCGGTGAACTCGTCCAGCAGCTCCTGCGGGAAGCCGTTCGGGAAGGTGGGCAGTGGCTCTGCGCTGAGCAGGCCCGCAATCTCCCAATGGCCGATGGTGGTGTCCTTGCCGGCACTGGCCTCGCGCAGGCGGGCATAGCTGCCGATGGGCGCAGACAGCGGCGTGCCACAGGTGACACCGTCCAGGTTGAACATACCGAGCTTGGCAAGGTTATCACCCTTGAAGTTGGGGTGGCCTGCAATGGCCCCCAGCGTATTGGTGCCGGGGTCGCCGAAAAGCGGTGCATCCGGCTCTGCGCCAACACCGAAGCTGTCCAGCACGATCAGAAATACACGTTTTGCCATGATGATTCTCCTAATATAAAAATGGGTCTGTGATATTCTTAGGCTTATTATACCGTAAAACGGACAAAAAGTAAACATGAAATCCGAGGTTGCAAATCGGCGTGACTTGGGCTATACTGTAAAATAGGTAAGAGTAGGATTTTTATATTCTTTATAAAAAGGAACTGCATGCAGGTACAAAAATTCAGCACACTCCCCTACACACGGCCGGATTATGCGGCCGCCCAGCAAAAACTGCGCGAGCTGACCGAGCAAGCCGAACACGCCGCTGACTATGCCGCGCTGAAAGCCGTCGTTAGGGAGTGCAACGCCCTGACGGCCATCGGTCAGCCTGCCTACCTCTTACCCACCAGGCAGCGCCAAAGCTGCCGCAGAATTTGTACGGACGAGGCTGAATTTGTCTAAAAAATAACGCACCGAAAAAAAGCAAAAAATGCGCGGCAAAACCGTGCAGGAGAGCTTTTTCCCACTTGTTTACCCCTGCAAACTTGTAGTATAATACCGCTGAGGTTTGCTAAAAGTATATAAATAGGTAGAAAAACGAACGGAGGCATTTCTATGCGTAAAACCAAAATCGTATGTACTATGGGTCCGTCCACCGATAAGCCGGGCATTCTGCGCCAGCTGATGGAAAACGGCATGAACGTTGCCCGCTTCAACTTTTCTCACGGTGACTACGAGGAACACAAGGGCCGTTTTGACAAGGTGCGTGCCCTGTCCAAGGAACTGGACCTACCCATCGCCTGTATGCTGGACACCAAGGGCCCCGAGATTCGCCTGGGTGAGTTCAAGAACGGCGTCGAGAAGCTCGTCACCGGCCAGAAATTCACCCTGACCTCCCGCAATGTGGAGGGCACGAATGAAATCTGCTCCGTTACCTACAAGGATCTGCCCCGCGACGTCAAGGCCGGCGGCCGCATCATGCTGGATGACGGCCTGATCGAGCTGCGCATCGATGAAGTCGGCGACACCGATATCAACTGCACTGTCTGTAATGACGGTATCATCAAGACCAAGAAGGGTGTCAATGTTCCCGGCGTACACCTGACTATGCCGTATATGAGCCAGCGCGATACCAGCGATATCCTGTTTGGCATCGAGCAGGGCTTTGACCTGATTTCCGCCAGCTTCGCCCGCAACGCCCAGGACATTATGGAGATTCGCCACATTCTGGACGAGCACAACTCCAAAATCCGCATCATTGCCAAGATCGAGAACCAGGAAGGCATTGACAACATTGACGAGATTCTGACTGTGGCTGACGGCATCATGGTCGCCCGCGGCGATATGGGCGTGGAGATCGACTTTGCTGAGATTCCTGCCATTCAGAAGCACTTGATCGACCGCGCCATGAGCGCCGGCAAAATCTGCATCACCGCTACCCAAATGCTGGATTCCATGATCGTCAACCCCCGCCCGACCCGTGCCGAGATCACCGACGTTGCCAATGCCATTTACGACGGCACCGGCGCGGTCATGCTCTCCGGCGAGACCGCTGCGGGCAAGTACCCGGTCGAAGCCTTAAAGGCCATGGCTACGATTGCCGAGACCACCGAGGCCGACTCCAACTTTGACAGCCTGGTTCATCACTCCGGCTCGGATTCCACCCGCCTGAATGTCAGCGCTGCTGTGGGCCACGCCGCCTGCACCACTGCTGCCGATATCGGTGCGTCCGCTATCATCACGGCCTCCAAGAGCGGCGAGACCGCCCGCCTGCTGAGCCGCTTCCGCCCCAACACCCAAATCATTGCCTGCGTGCTGGACGAGACGACCCGCCGCCAGCTGAACGTCTACCGCGGTGTGACCCCGCTGATGATGGAGTATGCCACCTCCACCGATGAGCTCATCAGCATGTCCGTTGCCAAGGCGCAGGAGGCTGGCCTGGTACAGGACGGCGACCTGGTCGTCGTGACCGCCGGTGTTCCTGTCGGCGTGTCCGGCACCACCAACATGATCAAGGTCCACATGGTCGGTGATTCCCTGCTGGCTGGTGTTGGCATTGGTCAGCACAACGCCAAAGGCGAAGTCTGCGTCTGCCGCAGCGCCGCCGAGGCTGCCAAGAAGTTCAAGCCCGGTCAGATTCTGGTCGTGCCCTTCACCACCAACGACACCCTGCCCTTCATGCGCGAGGCTGCCGGTATCATCACCGAGGAGGCTGGCACCAACAGCCACTCCGCAATTGTTGGCCTGACGCTGGGTAAGGCAGTCATCGTCGGTGCTACCAATGCTACCCGTACCCTGAAGGACGGTATGGTCATCTCGATGGACTGCGCTCGCGGTGTTGTCCAGGCTATGGCGAAGTGAGGCGCAACGATGGAACGTATCGCGAGTTTCTGTGTTGACCACACCAAGCTGCTGCCCGGGATGTATCTTTCCCGCCAGGATGGCGAGAACGGCGAGATCCTGACCTGGGACATCCGCATGAAGCAGCCCAACAAGGGCAGTTACCTTTCCCCCGCCGCAGCCCACACGCTGGAACACCTGTTTGCGACCTATGCCCGCAACAGCAAGTACAGCAAGGGTGTCGTCTATGTCGGTCCCATGGGCTGCCTGACCGGCTTTTATCTGCTGACCATCGGCCTGACGCCTGCCGAGGCGCTGGACCTGACCCGCAGTGCTTTTGCCTGGATGGCAGCGTTTGAGGGTGATATCCCGGGTGCATCCGTCGTAGAATGCGGCAACTACCTGATGATGGACCCCATCGCTGCCCGCGCCGAAGCCTCCGCCATGCTGCCAGTGCTGGAAAATCTGGATGCGGATAAGCTGCATTATTGATGAATAAATAAAACTGCCCGCTGCTGAAAATCGCAGCGGGCAGCTTTTTGTAGGGGCGGCTGTTTACATCCGCCCGCGGGTCGATACAAGCATCGACCCTTACAACCTAAAAACCGCCACCCACTGTATTGCACAATGGGCGGCGGTGATTTTATGTAGAAATTTTAACTCAGATCAGTGCGGCGGTGATCAGGGCCATCTTGTAGACCTCCTCGGCGTTGCAGCCGCGGGACAAATCATTGATGGGGGCGTTCAGGCCCTGCAGGATGGGGCCGTAGGCCTCAAAACCGCCCAGACGCTGGGCAATCTTGTAGCCGATGTTGCCGGCGTTGATGTTGGGGAAGATAAAGGTGTTGGCGTAACCGGCAACCTTGGAGCCGGGAGCCTTCAGCTGACCGACTTCGGGGGCTACGGCAGCGTCAAACTGCAGCTCGCCGTCAACCTTCAGTTCGGGGTGAGCCTCCTGCACACGCAGGGTTGCGTTGCGCATCTTGTCAACGGTCTCGCCCTTACCGGAACCCTTGGTGGAGTAGGACAGCAGTGCAACGCGGGGATCGATGCCAAAGACCTCGGCGGTGTGGGCAGTCTCGACGGTGGACTCAACAATCTCATCCTCGGAAGGATCAATGTTGATGGCGCAGTCGCCCATGGCGATGCTCTCGTCACCGCGCATCAGGATGAAGCAGGAGCTGACGGACTTGATGCCAGGCTTGCACTTGATGAGCTGCAGCGCGGGGCGGACGGTATCGGCGGTAGAATAGGTGGCACCGCCCAGCAGGCAGTCAGCTTTGCCCATCTTGACCAGCATGGTGCCGAAGTAGTTGCCCTTGGACAGAGCGGCGCGGCACTGCTCGTCGGTCATCTTGCCCTTGCGCAGCTCGACCATCTTGGCGACCATCTCGTCAAAGCCCGCGTAGTTGGTGGGGTCGATGATCTCGGCACCGGTGATATCAAAGCTGCCATCAGCAGCGGCCTTTTTGACGGCCTCGACCTCGCCCAGCAGGATGACCTTCAGGGTCTTGCCGGCCAGCAGGCGGCTTGCAGCAGACAGGATACGGGCGTCGGTGCCCTCGGTAAAGACGATGGACTTCGGCTCAGCCTGCAGTTTCTTCTCAAAATTCTCGAAAATGGACATACTCCGATAACCTCCAGTATTTATGCAGCCAAGGGCTGCGCAGCACTTACATGGTTATTATAGCACCCATTTTGCGCTTTGCAATAAAAATGTGCGAAATGCGCCGAATTTGCGCAACATATGTGCGGAAAAGGCGTTCGAGGCAAAATATTTCACAAAGTTAATAAAATGTCAAGTTAAGATTGTGGATTATTTGTCAAATTCACCCGCTTAGCTGTGCGTTCAGCGCAAAAAGTACCACAGAAGCCCGGTCTGCACAGCCAAAATCAGCGGCATGCCCACGACAAAATACCAGCGGCGCGTCTTGTGGCGGAAGGCGTACATCCCTGCCCAGGCCCCGGCGCTGCCGCCCAGCAGTGCCGCGCCGAACAGGACTTTTTCTGGGATGCGCCACTGCCGCGTGCGGGCGCGGTGCTTGTCCAGCCCCATCAGGCAGAAACCGATGATGTTCATGATTATGATGTAAATAAATGTAGTATTCATGCGTCTATTATACTGTGTGTGGGGGCAAAAGGCAAGCGCTGGCGGGGCGTCTCGAGGACGCCGCCCCCTGCCGTAAAAAACAAAATACCTCCGCTTTGTCAGCGGAGGCAGAAATGATTCAAATATCCTTGCGTGCGGCCACACTGCTGCGCACCAGGGCACGCTTCAAGCGGGCTTCGGCCAGCTCCATGTCGCGCTTGTCCAGGTTCTTCTGGGCCAGCATTTCTTCGGCGCGGGTCTTACTGCGGGCGGCGCGCTCGGCGTCGATGGCGTCCGCCCATTCAAAGGTGGTCGCCAGCAGACGGCACTCGCCTTTCAGCATACTGAGCATACCGCCCATGCAGGCGGCGCGGCGGGTGGTGCCGTCCTCGAGCTTGATGTGGGCCTCGCCCATACCCAGGGCCGTGCAGAAGTCAATATGCTTTGCCAGCAGCTGCACCTGACCGTTGATGGTCCGGCAGGATACCGACACGGCCGGGCCGTCATAGGCGACACCGTCCGGCGTTAAGATTTTGAGCGGGAAAGTTGCCATACGCCCACCACCTTACTGTTGCTTGGCCTTAGCCAGCACATCATCGATGGTGCCTGCAAACAGGAAACAGCTCTCGGGGATGCTGTCGCACTCGCCGTTCAGAATCATCTTGAAGCCGCGGATGGTTTCCTTCAGCGGCACATACTGGCCGGGCATACCGGTGAACTGCTCCGCTACATGGAAGGACTGGGACAGGAAGCGCTGCACCTTGCGGGCGCGGGCGACCGTGACCTTGTCCTCCTCGGACAGTTCATCCATGCCCATGATGGCGATGATGTCCTGCAGCTCCTTATAGCGCTGCAAGACCTGCTGCACGGCGCGGGCGACCTCGTAATGCTCCTGGCCGACTACCTCGGGCGAAAGGATACGAGAGGTAGAATCCAGTGGGTCAACAGCCGGATAAATGCCCTGGGAGGCGATATCACGGCTCAAAACCGTGGTGGCATCCAGGTGGGTAAAGGTAGTGGCGGGCGCAGGGTCTGTCAGGTCGTCAGCAGGCACGTAGACGGCCTGCACAGACGTGATGGACCCCTTGCGGGTGGATGTGATACGTTCCTGCAAGGCACCCATTTCGGTGGCCAGTGTTGGCTGGTAGCCGACGGCAGAGGGCATACGGCCCAGCAGCGCCGAGACCTCGGAACCGGCCTGGGTGAAGCGGAAAATGTTGTCGATAAAGAGCAGCACGTCCTGATGCTTGACGTCACGGAAATACTCCGCCATTGTCAGGCCGGACAGGGCGACGCGCATACGTGCTCCCGGCGGCTCATTCATCTGGCCATAGACCAGCGCGGTCTTGTTCAGAACGCCGCTCTCGCGCATTTCACCGTACAGGTCGTTGCCCTCGCGGGTGCGTTCGCCGACGCCGGTAAAGACAGAGTAGCCGTTGTGGGCCGTCGCGATGTTGTAGATCAATTCCTGGATCAGAACGGTTTTGCCGACACCGGCACCGCCGAACAGACCGATTTTGCCGCCCTTGGCATAGGGGCAGATCAAGTCAACGACCTTGATGCCGGTCTCCAGAATTTCCGTTGCGGATTCCTGCTCGTCAAAAGCGGGGGCCTGGCGGTGGATGGGCCAGCGCTCGGTATTTTCGGGGGCGGGCTGCTCGTCGACCGGCTCACCCAGTAAGTTGAACACGCGGCCGAGGCATTCGTCACCGACGGGCACCTTGATAGGCTCACCGGTGTCCACAGCATCCGCGCCGCGCACAAGGCCGTCGGTGGCGGCCATGGCAATGCAGCGGACCACGTTGTCGCCGACATGCTGGGCGACCTCGACGATCAGCTTTTTGTCGTTGTTTTCCACCTCAATGGCGTTGAGCAGGGCAGGCAGTTCACCGTCCTTGAATCGGATGTCCAGTACGGGTCCCATGACCTGTACGACCTTTCCGATGTGTTTTTCTGGCATAGCACACACTCCTTTAGTGGGCTTTTTCGTTTAAGACTCGGCGTCCGCGCCAGCCACAATCTCGGTAATTTCCTGGGTGATGGCGGCCTGGCGGGCGCGGTTGTAATACAGGTTCAGGTGGTCGATCATCTCACCTGCGTTCTTAGTGGCGGCGTCCATGGCCATACGGCGTGCGCCTTGTTCACTGGCAACGCTCTCGCACAAAGCACCGTAGACGACACCTGCAAGATACTCGGGGATGATGGCGTCAAAGACAGCTTTGCCGTCCGGCTCGTACAGCATCAGGCTCTCGCGCTCGTGGCCCGGCTCGGGGCGCTTGGCGTCGAAAGGCAGCACCGGCAGCACGGTGGCCGTCTGGGTCAGCATCGAGACAAATTGCGTAAAACCAAGGCGTATCTCGTCAAACTCCCCTGCCAGAAATTTCTGGCAGACAAGGCGGGAAACCTCAAAGCAATCACTCACGGACAAATCGCCCGCTTCGGCAAAGGCAGTGGTCAGCACATTGGCCTTGCGGCGCTCGAAATGCTCAACGGCCTTTTTGCCGATGGGAAGCACGCAGTAGTCACTGCCCGCAGCGTCGGCTTCGATTGCCTTTAAGATGTTGGCGTTGTAGCCGCCCGCCAGCCCGCGGTCGCCCGCAATGACGATATACAGGCGGCGGTTCGTCTCCCGCTTGGCAAGGTAGGGACTATCAAACGCGGAATCCGTCCCCACGATGTCAAACAGCGTCTCGTATAGCGTCTCAAAATAGGGGCGGCTACCCTCGACACGCTCTTTGGCTCGGCGCAGTTTGCTGGACGCCACGAGCTCCATAGCCTTGGTGATCTGCATGGTGCTTTCGACGCTTCGGATACGTAGCTTGATTTCTTTCATGGAACCGGCCATCGGCGGCACCTCCTTTGCAGTTTATTTTTCTTTGAGGAACTGTGCAGTAAAGTCGGCCAGTACTTGCTTGAGCTGTTCCTCGGTCTCCGGTTTCAAATCGCCGGTGGTGCGGATGGTCTCCATCACGCCAGCAGCGGTGACGTTTTCGTCCAGGTAGTCATAGAGACGCTGCTCATACTCGGCAATATCGGACACGGTGACCTCTTTCAGATAGCCGTGAATCGTCGCATAGAGAATAGCAACCTGCTTCTCGACAGCGACAGGACTGTTGCGGTCCTGTTTCAGCACTTCGACGATGCGCTCGCCCTGCGCCAGACGCGCTTTAGTGTCGGCGTCCAGGTCAGAGCCGAACTGGGCGAAGCCCTGCAGCTCGCGGTACTGGGAGTAAATCAGTTTCAGTGTACCGGCAACCTTTTTCATGGCCTTGATCTGGGCGTTGCCTCCGACACGGGAAACCGAGATACCGGGGTTGACAGCCGGGCGGATACCTGCATGGAACAACTCGGTCTCCAGGAAAATCTGACCGTCGGTAATGGAAATAACGTTCGTCGGGATATAGGCCGAAACGTCGCCAGCCTGTGTCTCGATGATGGGCAGTGCGGTCAGCGAGCCGCCGCCCTTGGCGTCGCTCAGCTTGGCGGCGCGTTCCAGCAGACGGCTGTGCAGATAGAAAACGTCGCCAGGGTATGCCTCGCGTCCCGGGGGACGGCGAATCAGCAGCGACAGCGCACGGTACGCGACAGCATGCTTGGACAAATCGTCATAGATAATCAGGACGTGCCTGCCCTTGTTCATGAAGTACTCGCCCATGGCGCAGCCTGCGTAAGGGGCGATATACTGCAAGGGCGACAGCTCGGACGCGGTGGCGCAGACGACCGTTGTGTACGCCATAGCACCGTTTTTCTCCAGGTTCTCCACCAGCGTTGCCACGGTAGAACGCTTCTGACCGATGGCGACGTAGATGCACAGAACATCCTTGCCCTTCTGGTTGATGATGGTATCGGTCGCAATGACGGTCTTGCCGGTCTGGCGGTCGCCGATGATCAGCTCACGCTGGCCGCGGCCAATGGGGATCATCGAGTCGATGGCCTTGATGCCGGTCTGCAGCGGCTGCTTGACCGGCTGGCGGTCAAGGATTCCGGGCGCAGGCGACTCAATGGCACGATAGTCGGCAGCTTCGACTGGGCCTTTACCGTCGATGGGCTGGCCCAGCGCGTTGACGACACGGCCAATCATCCCCTCGCCTACCGGCACGGAAACGACTTTACCGGTGCGCTTGATGGTACTGCCCTCTTTGATGCCTTCATCGTCACCAAGCAGGACGATGGAGACACTGTTTTCTTCCAGGTTTTGCGCCATGCCGTAGGTACCGCTCTCAAACTGGACCAGCTCACCGGCCATACAGTTGTCAAGCCCCGCGGCGCGCGCAATACCGTCGCCCACCATCGTTACCGTTCCGGTCTCGGTCTGCTCAATGGCATTTTCGTAGTACTTGATCTGGGAACGGATGATGCGGGAGATTTGTTCGGGTTTTAGTTGCACTGTTTGGTTCACCACACAATTCTATAAAATAGGTGTAATGTGTTAAAGCACGGCACCGTCGATTTCCTCGCGCAGGCGCTCCAAATGGCGCTGCACCGTGCCGTCCAGGCGCTTGCCGCCCATATCCAGCCGCAGGCCGCCCAGCACGCTGGGGTCTACGGTCTCGGTCAGGACGACATTTTTGCCTGTCATCTTCTGCAATTTTGCCAGCAGTTTTTCGCGGGCGGGAGCGGCCAATGCCACAGCCGATACCGCCGTAACTTCCAGAATGCCGTTATCCTCATTGTAACGGTCCCGGTAGGCACGCAACACGCCGGGCAGTTCCCCAATCAAATTTTCCTCGCACAAAAGTTTGAGAAAGTTGACAAGGTACGGATGCGCCCCCTCGAACGCCTTGTCCAGCAGGGCGCAGCGCTCTTTTTTCGGTACGCTGGGCGTTGCCAGCAGGCGCTTGTACTGCGGCTCGGCCTCGATGCTGTCCACCGCAGTCTGCAATTCCTGCAAAAGCTCCTCGGTCAGTTTTTCCTCGGCTGCCAGGTCATACAGGCTTCCGCCGTAGCGTTTCGCAAGCTCGGTCATGAGGCATCCCCCACATTCCGGATAAATTCATCGATCAAAGCCTGATGGTCAGACTCCTTGATCTCGCGCTCGACGACCTTACCGGCAATCTCGACAGCCATGCCGCCGATCTCGTTTTTCAGGTCATTGACAGCCTTCTTGCGTTCCTGGGCAATGTCTGCCTCTGCCGCAGCGCGGATGGACGCAGCCTCGGCCTTGGCTTCGCTGACGATCTCTTCCTCGCGCTTCTGGGCGCGGGCGGTCGCCTCACGCAGCATCGTGTCGCGCTCATCCTTAATGCGCTGCAGATGATCCGCGTACTCTTTCTCAAGGTCGGCGGCCTTCTGCTTGGCAGCATCGGCGTCGGCGTACATCGTATCAATCTCCTGCTGGCGGTCGTCGATCATCTTCTTTACCGGCTTGAAAAGGAACTTTCTCAGCACTGCAAAGGTGATGAGCATATTGCAGAAGGTAAACAGCGCAGTCCACGGGTTGACGCCTACAAAACTTTCAAAGCCCGTCATGAGCTATTCCTCCAATTTCAGCAAGATTTATCAGAACACGAAGAGCAGCAGCAGCGCGATGACCAGCGAGTAAATGCCGGTCGACTCGGTGATGGCGCAGCCCAGAATCATGTTGGTACGCAGGTCGTTGGCCATTTCAGGCTGGCGGGCCATGCCCTCCAGCGCCTTGCCGACGGCGTTGCCTTCACCGATAGCCGGGCCGATAGCACCAAAGCCCATTGCGATACCGGCGCCGATGGCGCAGGCAGCTTTTACGATTGCAGCTTCCATAAAAGAATCCTCCTAAAATAATAAATACAATGTCATGCTTCTGCCGGGGGCGGGCAGGCATTGCCCACATACACCATTGTCAACAGGCTGAAAACAAGGGCTTGTACGCCGCCGGAGAAAATATCAAAATACAGGCTCAGGATGCCGGGAACACCGACCTCCAGATAAGGTACGCCTGTCAGCCCCAAGAGGGAGAGTGCGCCGGTCACGGCAAAGACCGTGCCAAAGATTTTACGGGCCATTTTTTTGCCCTTGACGCCGCTGTACAGCAGCGCCGCACCAATGGCAAGGATCACGATGCCCACCACAAGGCTGCGGCCCACAAGGCCCAGCACGGCAGCCGAGACGGTTGCCAGCGCCGAATAGACCAGACTGGTCAGAACGCTGCCGCCAGCAATGTTGCCGAAGTGACGGAATGCCATAGAGATCGGCTGTGCGATTTCAGAGACAAGGTTCATCGGCGTCATGACCACGATGGGCTCGGTAAAGCCCTTGAGCCAGCCGCCCACGCCGTTGCGCTTGATGGAACAGCCCCAGCATAGAAAGCTGGTCATCAGTGCCCAGGTAAAGGTCGTGGACAAATCAGCGGTAGATGAGCGGAAAATACCGGTCATGCCGATAAAAGAACCGCAGATCGAGCTGAGGAACAGCGCGCCGATGTAGGGCGTCCAATAGCTGTTGTGCTTGCCCATCGTGCTTTCGACCATGTCATAGAGCATCGTCACGCCCTTTTCAACAAGCACCTGCCGCCGACCGGGACGCTTTTGCAGGTTGCCGCCCAGCACAACGGCCGCCGTGCAGAGAAGCACCATGACCACAAAGGAAGAAACGGTCGTCTGGGTAATGTCGATGCCGCCGAGCAGCGGTATGGTAAAGTAGATTTTCGGACCATTCATGGGGTGGTATCACCGTCCTTTTTTGTAGGTTCGGATTCATCCTTGCGGAAGAACTCAATCAGTTTCAGACTTACCTGCGCAAAAAGCAGCGGTAGAATGGTAGCCAGCGGGTCACAGAACTTTGCGCGGAACAACAGAATGTAGATGATGACCAGCACCACCAGGCGGATTACGCCGGACGATTGAATCTGCAGCTGGGCTTTCTGTGGGGTGTCCCCTTTGACCGTACGGTCAAGGGCGTTGGAAACGGTAATGCACAGCGAGATAAAGTTGCCCATAGCCAGCACAAAACCAATCAGCGCACCGAGCAGCACGGTATTGGTAAACCGGCCCGCCAGCGCATAGACAGCCAGCATGGCTGCGATGCAGAGGGCTACCGCCACCGCCAGGCGGCTGACCTGCCCGAAAATATCCTCATGCTTTCGCAAAGGTGGTGCTCCTTTCTAATGTTGGTTAAAGTTTACAGGCGGCGGGCCCTTTTGCTTCGGGGCTTTCCCCTGCTGATCCATGGCTTTCAGTGAGCCTTGCAGGCAGCTTACCGCCGCCAGCACGCCGACGAAAACGCCCACGGCCACGACCCAGCCGCCCAGGGCGAACTGCCGCTGCAACCATACTGCGCCCATAATGCAGAGCACAGGCGGAATGACGATGGAAAGGCCGAACTGGGTCAGCCAGACCAGATGGCGGGCGACATCGTACAAGCCTTTCATTGGTCCTCCTCCCACATCATCAGCCTCAATACTCACAGTATACAACAGTGTGTGCAATATTTCAACAGTTATTTTTCACGGAAAAGAAGTAAATTGTATAGATTTCATATTACGTTCACATTTTGACTGCTGTTGGGAATGGTAAAAATCCCCAGCGCCAGCAGTACCGGATAGAGATAGCTTGCCCCATAGCAGCCGATTTTCTTCGGCCCAGTGATGGGGATACCGTCCATTTCCAACGCGACATTTTTTTCCAGTGCATTCGCCACGGTGGAAATTGTAATGGATTTGCTGCGCCGGTCCACGAACAGTTCCCCGCCGCGGATAGTGTAGGTAAACGGCAGGCCCTTGGCGGTGTAGAAAGTTTCGCCCTGGTGCTGCTGGAGCAGCGGCCACACAAAGTCTATATCTTTTGTCATGTCACATCACCTGTTTAGTATAGCGGATAAACACAATCAATCGCAATGTACAAAAAACACCGCATGACCAAAATCATGCGGTGTCGTTGGGACAGGTTACTTCTTTTGTCCAAAACGGTACTCGGTGCCGTTTTTCAGGCGCTCGATGTTCGAGCGGTGCAGCCAGATGACCATAGCGGCCATGATGACGCAGCAAATCGTGCTGAACACGATGGTAGGCAGGTTGGCCCCACGGGCAATCAGGTTGATAAGAGTGCCCACAGGATACAGCGCAGCAATGATGATGCTGCCCAGTGAGACGATGCGGGTGACGGCAACTTCAATCAGGAAGATGCCCAGCAGCACCGCGCAGACCAGCGGCTCGGTGGCGAGGGCGGAACCCGCGCCGACCAACACGCCCTTGCCGCCTTTGAAGCCGAAGAAAAGCGGGCGGCTATGGCCGATCATGCAGAAGATGGCGGCCAGATACGCGCCGCAGACGGGATCCAGCGGGTTCTGCCAGGACGAACCTGTGCCGGAGAGTAGTGCGCCAAAGATGAAGCGGCCCAGGTTGACAGCCGCAACGCTCTTGCCCACGTCGCCAATGGTCGTAAACACAGCGGGCAGTTTGCCGTAGGTACGCAGAACATTGGTCATGCCGGCGTTGCCGCTGCCATGATTGCGCACATCATCGTTGTACATGACCTTGGAAATCAGCACGCCGAACAGAATACTGCCCAGCAGGTAGCCGCCCGCTGCAGTCAGCACGCAGGCCAGAAAGATATTGAATATCATGGGTTACACCTTCCCTGCTTTGACCGCGCCGTCGCCGTGCTCACGGGTAATCATCTTGATGGGTGTGCCAGTCAGGCCGAACGTCTCACGGATCTGGTTTTCCAGGTAGCGCTGGTACGAGAAATGGAACAGTGCCTTTTGGTTGACGAAGCAGACGAACGTCGGCGGGCGGGTGGAAATCTGTGTGATATAGAATACCTTCAGGCGCTTGCCCTTGTCGGACGGCGGCTGGACCTTGGCGGTGGCGCGGGCCAGCATCTCGTTCAAAGCACCGGTAGGCACGCGGGTACCGTTCTGGACATCCACAAAGTGAATTGTCTCAAACAGCTTGTCGATGCGCTGGCCGGTCTTGGCGCTGATGAAGATGATGGGCGCATAGGACATGAAGCTGAAATCCTCTTCCAGCTTTTTGCGCATGGCGTCCATGGTGTAGCTGTCCTTCTCGACAGCGTCCCACTTGTTGACGGCAATGATGCAGGCTTTGCCCTGCTCGTGGGCATAGCCCGCGACCTTTGAGTCCTGCTCGGTGAAGCCGACCGTCGCGTCAATCATAATGACGCAGACGCGGCTGCGCTCGACGGCGGCCAGACTGCGCAGCACGCTGTATCGTTCGACGCCGCTCTCTACCTTGCCGCGCTTGCGCAGGCCGGCGGTGTCGGTAAAAACAAACTTACCGTACTTGTTCTCGACCATCGTGTCAATGGCGTCGCGGGTCGTACCGGCCTCGTTGGCAACAATCAGGCGGTTTTCGCCCAGGATATGGTTGATGAGGCTGGATTTGCCCACGTTGGGGCGGCCAATGACGGCGACTGTGATGCGGTCGTCGGTGTCCTCCTCGTCCTCCTCAAAATTGAGGTGGGCGCAGACGGCGTCCAGCAAATCGCCGGTGCCGTGGCCGTGTACGCCGGAAACCGGAATCAGCTCACCCAGGCCCAGGCTGTAAAAGTCGTACAGTTCCATCGGCGGCTCGCCGACTTTGTCGCACTTGTTGACAGCCAGCACCACCGGCTTGCCGCTGCGCATCAACATACCGGCCACGTCCTGATCCTGGGGCGTAACGCCTGCGGACAGTTCCGTGACCATGACGATGCAGTCAGCGGAGTCGATGGCCAGCTGGGCCTGCTCCCGCATATGGGCCAGCAGGCCGTCGTCGATGCGCGGCTCAATGCCGCCGGTATCTACCAGCAAGAATTTGTGGCCGGACCACTCGCAATCGCAGAAAATGCGGTCGCGGGTGACGCCGGGGGTGTCCTCGACGATGGCGAGGCGCTGGCCGGTCAGTTTATTGAAGATGGTGGACTTGCCCACATTGGGGCGGCCCACGATGGCTACAATCGGTTTTGCCATGTCTGCTCTCCTCCCTCTCTACTCTCTTATCGTTTGAATTTTATCGTTTTGCGCTTGTGGCTGGTCAGCATAGCCTTACAGCACCCGCCGCCGTCGGTGGGGATACTGATGGCCCGGCAGCCCAGCGTCCTGCCCAGTTCTTCCAGTGTGATATCGTCGAGAAACTGGCCTTTTTCGTCGCGGATCATGACCTCGGGCACGCCCAGCAGGTCGCTGTGTAGATTGCCGCCGCACTGCTTGATGATATCCGTACCGGTGATAAGCCCCGCCACGCTGACGTTGCCGCCGAAATACTCATTTTTGATCTCATGCACGGTAATCTTCACCTGCGGGTATCTCTGCATCAGTGCGTCTGCGCAATCCTGAATCAGCGGCCCCGCCAGCGTGCCGGTGACAACGTCCATGCTATGGGGCAAGACCAGGCCGGGGTAATTTTCCAGTTCTTCCAGGAAGGTATCGTGGTAGAGCCGCCACATGCCCACGCCGTCCTCCAGCTGGGCAAACTCGTCGTAGAACTCAGCGGGCGGCAGCGGGCGCTCCGCGGTCAGATACCACTCATCGCTGGGGTAGACGACGCTGCGGCCGTACTCAGTGCGGCATTTCCGGGCGAACTCCTCCAGGATATCCAGTGTGGCGGCGGCGGATTCCTTATCGTAGGGCGTCAGCTTGAACAGCTTATCGCGGTAGTCCGTCACACCGGCGGGCACGGCGGCAATACTGCCCACCTGCGGGCGCAGGGCCAGCAGATCTGTCAGGGTGCGGCGCAGTTCGTCATCGTCGTTAACGCCGCGGCAGAGCACAAGCTGACAGTTCAGCTCGATTCCGCCCGCCGCCAGCTTGGGCAGGTATTTCAGCACCTCGCCCCCGCGCTTGTTCGCCAGCATCCGCACCCGCAGTTCTGGGTTTGTCGTGTGGACTGAGACAAAAATCGGGCTGATGTGCATTTGGATGATACGGTCGATCTCGTGCTCGGTCAGGTTCGTCAGCGTGATATAGTTGCCGAAAAGGAAGCTCAGGCGCTCGTCGTCATCTTTAAAATAGAGCGGTTCGCGCATGCCGGGCGGCAGCTGGTCGATGAAGCAGAACATACAATGGTTGGCGCAGCTGTGCTTTTCGTCGCCCAGGTAGGTCTTGAAGTTGCAGCCCAGCGGCTCATACTCACCTTTTTCCACCTGCACGGTGCGGTGCTGTTCGTCCTTACAGAGCTCCAGAGAGAAACTTTTCGGCGTTGTATAGAACTGGTAATCCAGCGCATCGTTCAAAGGGTGGCCGTCGATGGCCAGCAGCGCGCAGCCTACGGTGATGCCGAATTTTTCAGCCGGGGAATTTTCGTCCACCGCCGTTACGTACAGGGCCATCGCTTCACACTCCTTGTAATCACAACAAAAAATGGGGAAGGCATCGCCCTCCCCACGCAAGAGACTTACGCCTCTTTCTTGATGACTTCCTGGCCTTTGTAGTAGCCACACTTGCCGCAAACCTTATGGGGAACCTTCAGTTCGCCACACTGCGGGCACTTCACCAGCGTAGGCGCCTCCAGTTTCCAGACATTAGAGCGACGTTTATCGCGGCGGGCTTGAGAATGCTTTCTCTTGGGTACGATAGCCATAATCGGACACCTCCTTGGTGAAATTCAACTTAATAGTTGTTTTAATATGCTAAGCCTTGCATCCACAGGGGCAGCATTGTCTGCCGGTTGGCAGGAACACCCTGCCGCCTTCTTTCGTCCGCAGATGGGGCATAGACCTTGACAATCAGCACTGCACAGCAGTACCGCGGGTACCTCAAAAATCAACTCCTGATAGGCAAGTTCTTCGAGGTCGAGACAGCCATTATCGTTGCACGGCAGTTCAAAATCCGGGTCTTCCAAATCACGATCCCGCACGAAATACTCGCGCTGGAAATCGTAATCGCGGGTGATGGGTTCCAGGCAACGGGCACACTCAGCATCTACATGGGCCTTTACACACAACAGCAACGCTGCGCCATCCTCGGTGAGCGTCGCCGTAAAGTCACATACTGCCGGGGCGTTTACGCTGTATCCCCCAAAGTCCGCCTGGGAAAAGTCAGCCTCAAAATGTGCCATGTAGGGCTTGCGGCCGCTTTCCAGAAAAGTGCGAAGATTAAATTGCATAGTACACCTCAAAAGGTTGCTTAAATAGTATACACAAGCGGAAGGGTCTTGTCAACACGTAAAACACAAAAAGTTGAGATTTTTTTGGATTTTTCGCATAAAATCGGGGCGGGAAGCACTTCCCCGCCCCGAAATCTCAATTTCTGTGATCCTAAAAGGTTCAGATGACGAACTTCTTCAGATCCTCCGGCAGATCGGCAGCGTCAGCAGAAACGGTGACGACGACCTCGATGTTGGAGGTAATCTTGTCGATGGCGTTCAGAACCTTGGCAGCAGCGGCCATGTCGTGGTCGGTGATGCGCAGGATGCCGTCCAGGAACAGCTCGGTGATGTCGTAGTTGCCAGCCAGCATACCGGCGACAAAGCCGTACAGCATATCAGCGCCGACGATGCCGTACTCGTCCACGTCAACAAGGCGGGCGGAGTGGTTGATCTCGGTGGTGAGCTTCATGCACTTTTCAATGACAACAATGTTGCCGGAGGTGGTCTTAACGGCCTTGTCGATCATATCGATCATGGTCTTGGTCTTACCGGAGCCTTTGGTTCCAACAATCAGTTTCAGCATAGGGGGTTACCTCCTTATATTCGTCAGCGCGCGGTGCGCGTAGTTCCTTTAATCTTTCAGTGCAGCTTCCAGCTCGGCCTTGCGATCCTCATAGCCGGGCTTGCCAAGAAGGGCGAACATATTCTTCTTGTAGCTCTCAACGCCGGGCTGGTCAAACGGGTTGACGCTCAGCAGATAGCCGGAAATCGCGCAGGCTTTCCAGAAGAAATAAATCAACTCGCCGACATCATGAGCGGACAGGCTGTCAACTTCGATCAGGCCCAGAGGAACGCCGCCGTCGGTATGGGCGAGGATGGTGCCCTCCATAGCCTTGCGGTTGACGACGCTCATGTTCTGGTTTGCCAGGAAGTTCAGGCCGTCGAAGTTGCCCTCCAGCTCTTCAATATAGAAGTCGTTGCGGGTGTTCTTGATATCGACGTAAGTCTCAAACATGACGCGAGCGCCGTCCTGCAGGAACTGGCCCATGGAGTGCAGGTCAGTGGAGAAGATGCAGGAAGTGGGCATCAGACCCTTCTGATCCTTGCCCTCGCTCTCGCCGAACAGCTGCTTATACCACTCGTTCATCAGGGTGAAGTTGGGCTCGTAGCACTCCAGGATCTCAACAGCCTTGCCCTTGCGGTACAGGATGTTGCGGGTCATGGCGTAGCGGTAAGCATCGTTGTCCATACTCAGCTTGCCAAACTTCTCGCGGCCCTCGGCAGCGCCCTGCATCAGCTCGTCGATGTCGATGCCGGCGCAAGCGATGGGCAGCAGACCAACAGCAGTCAGCACAGAGTAGCGGCCGCCGACGTCATCAGGAACAACGAAGGTGGGCCAGCCCTGCTCGGTGGCAAGCTGTTTCAGCGTGCCCTTAGCGCGGTCGGTGGTGGCGTAGATGCGCTTGTTGGCCTCCTCGACACCGACAGAATCTTCCAGCAGCTTGCGCAGCACGCGGAAGGCAAGGGCCGTCTCAGTGGTGGTGCCGGACTTGGAGATAACGTTGATGGAGAAACGCTTGCCCTTCGTCAGCTTGATGATATCGTTCAGCGCGGTGGGGCTGATGGTGTTGCCGCAGAAGTAGATTTTCAGGCCGTCATCGACCTCGTTGTGATACAGGCCCTTGACGGCCTCGACCACAGCGCGGGCACCCAGGTAGGAGCCGCCGATACCGGCGACCAGCAGCACATCGGAATCGGAACGAATCTTCTGCGCAGCCTCTTTGATGCGGGCAAACTCTTCCTTGTCATAAGTAACAGGCAGGTCCAGCCAACCCAAAAAGTCATTGCCGGCACCAGTCTTGGTTTCCAGCTGCTTGTGGGCTAACTCGACCTGCGGATAGATTGCCTCATATTCTTCAGGACGGATGAATTTTGCAAGATGCTTACCGTTAAAACTAACAGCCATCTTTAACTCCTCCTTTGTTATTTTTATATCCCAATGATACCGTTTTCTGTCGGTATTGTCAAGCAAAAGCCGGGGTGTTTTTTCGACTTTTTCATGAAATTTGCACAAAATCAATCCAAAGCAACCAGGCTTCGTGCCAATTTGCGGAAGCAATAGCCGAAACTTAACGCATCAACGTCCTGTGCCGCCGTGATGGGGTATGCCTGCACTTCCGCGCCGTTATTGCGTATCGTCACAGTACCGACAGTCTGCCCTGCCGTCACCGGGGCTTCCAGCTTTTCGGGCAGGTCGATAGCGGCTTCCAACGCCGTGCCCTCGCCCTTAGGCATCAGGCAGCGATTCGGGGCCGTATAGGTCAGTGTCACGGTTTCCGCAGTGCCGTGGGTGACGGACAGCGTCTGCGGCGCATCGGCGGGCAGCTCAGCGGCAGCGCTCTCATAGTGGGCAAAGCCGTAGTCCAACAGCGCGCTGGCAGCCTGGAAACGCTCCTTGCCCGAGGCAGACCCCAGCACAACGGCAATCAGCCGCAGGCCGTCGCGCTCGGCACTGGCGGAGATGCAGACGCCTGCCTTGCCGGTGGTGCCGGTCTTCAGCCCCGTGATGCCGGAGTAGCTTTTCAGCAGTTTGTTGGTGTTGACCAACTGTGTTGCGCCGCCGCGCAGAGTATCCATCCAGATGGAGCAGTAGTTCCGCACCTCGGCATGATGCAGGAGAATTTCGCGGCTCATGAGGGCCACATCCCGGGCTGACGAGAGGTGGCCTTCCTCGTCCAGACCGCAGGCATTGGAAAAGTGGGTGCTCGTCATGCCCAGCTCGGCGGCGCGGGCGTTCATCTGCTGGGCAAACGCCGTTTCACTGCCGCCGACATACTCGGCCACCGCCACAGCGGCATCGTTGGCGCTGGAAATACAGATAGCCTTGAGCATATCGTCAAGCGTCATCTGCTCGCCGGGTTCCAGCCATATCTGGCTGCCGCCCATGTGGTAGGCATGCTCACTGACCGGGACAAAATCGTCCAGGTGTATCTTCCCCGCTTCCAGTGCCTCAAAGGTCAGCAGCAGCGTCATAACTTTGGTGATGGACGCAATGGGGCGACGGTCGTCGGCGTTTTTCTCGTACAGCACTGTGCCGGAGTCCTCATCAATGAGGATAGCCGCCGCGCAGGGCACGTCAAAGTCGGCGATTGTGGCAGGGGTGATGCCTTCAGCGGACGCAGCAAACCCGCGCAGGATGGACAGCACCGCCAATACAAGGCAGAGCAAGAGAGTTATGACACGTTTTTTCATGGCAGCACACCTCCGGCGGAAATCGCTTTGTCTAAAGCTATGCGGCGGCGCCTGGAATTAGTATTGCACTTTCGTGGTTTTTCTATTATAATAGGAAAGCTATTCTATATGTAAAGGACACAAAACCATGCGGGTAACTTTTTACACCTTGGGCTGCAAGGTAAATCAGAACGAAACCGGCGCACTGGCACAGCTGTTTGAGGAAAACGGCTACACCGTCGTCTCCAACGAGGAAGGGGCCGATGTCTATATCGTCAACAGCTGCACCGTCACGAATTTCGGTGACCAGAAAAGCCGTAAGTGGCTGCGCCGCGCCAAGCGCGAGAACCCCGGCGCGGTGACGGTGTTGACCGGCTGCTATCCCCAGGCTTTCCCCGAGGAGGCCGCCGAGATCGCCGAGGCTGACGTTGTGACCGGCTCCGGCAACCGGCACGCGATTCTGGCCGATGTGCAGAAGGTGCTGAACGGCGAGGAGGAGCGCGTGGTAGATATCCGTCCCCACGAGAAGGGAGAACGGTTTGAAGAACTGCCCATGGATAAGTTTGCCGAGCACACCCGCGCCTTTGTCAAGGTCGAGGATGGCTGCAACCGCCGCTGTGCCTACTGCGTCATTCCCCGCGCCCGCGGCCCGGTGCGCAGCCGCGACGAGGCCAGTGTGCTGGAAGAACTGCGCCGTCTGTCCGACGCAGGCTATAAAGAGGTCGTGCTGACGGCCATCAGCCTGCCCAGCTACGGCACCGACAGCGGCACAAGCCTGGTGGAACTGATTGAGAAAGCCGCCGAGGTACCTGGCATTGAGCGTATCCGCCTTGGCAGCCTGGACCCGGATATGCTGCACGACGAGGATATTCTCCGGATGGCGGGCGTGAAAAAACTCTGCCCGCAGTTCCATTTGAGCCTGCAAAGCGGCTGCGATAAGACGCTGCGCGCCATGCGCCGCCCCTACACCACGGCCCAGTACGCCGACATTGCCGCCAAACTACGGGAAGCCTTCGGTGCGGAGAAGGTCAGCTTTACGACCGACGTCATTGTCGGTTTTCCCGGTGAGACCGAGGAAGACTTTGAAGCCAGCATGGCTTTCGTGACCGGGATGCAATTTTTGAAGGTACACGTGTTCCCCTACTCCCGCCGTGAGGGAACAGCCGCGTATGACTTCCCCGGCCAGGTGCCAGAGCACGAGAAGGAATCCCGCAGCCGCCGTATGACCGCCGCTGTGGAGGAAGTACGCGCCGCTGAGGTGACCGCCATGCAGGGCCGCACGGCCAGTGTACTGCTGGAAACGCCGCTGTCCAACACGCTGTTCACCGGCTACACCAAGCAGTACCTGCCGGTGCTGGTCAACGCCCCCGGGCACAAAACCGGGGATATTGTGGATGTGACGCTGGGAGCGTGGGACGGCAAACGCTGCCGGGCGGAGAGTATCTGATAGCTACATTTACTGCGAAGCAAAAAATATGCTTATTTTTCCTGTTTTTTGTTGCCTGTCCTCTTGCAAAAAGCATGGATTTTTGGTAAAATTTTAACAGGAGCGGGTATGCCCGCCGATAAGTCCATTTAAGAGCAAACGGAGCAAAAAAAAGGAGCAATTAGAATGAGAGGCATTTACACCCCCGTAACGGATATCCGTCGCAAGGTGTTCACTGAGGTTGCCCGCATGGCCTATGAGGTCAACGAGCTTTCCGATTACGAGCAGCTGATGCGTGAGCTGCCCTTCAAGATCATCCCCGGCGAGGAGAAATCCCTGCGTAGCAGTATCTTCCTGGAGAGAGCCATCATCTCTGAGCGTGTCCGCCTGGCTATGGGTATGTCCCTGCGCCCGCTGGACGAGAGCGTCCCTGCCAGCGAGGGTCTGGAGCACAGCGTCATCGCAGACAAGTACTACGAGCCGCCGCTGATCAACGTCATCAAGTTTGCCTGCAACGCCTGCCCGGAGAAGGTCATCAAGGTCACGGCCATGTGCCAGGGCTGTCTGGCGCATCCCTGCCAGGAGGTCTGCCCCAAGCACGCCATCAGCTTCCGCAACGGCAAGAGTCACATTGACCAGAGCCTGTGCGTCAAGTGCGGCCGCTGCGTCAACAGCTGCCCCTACAGCGCCATCGTCAAGACCGAGCGTCCCTGCGCCGCCGCCTGCGGCATGGGCGCGATCCACTCTGACGAGCACGGCCGTGCCGAGATCGATTACGATAAGTGCGTTTCCTGCGGTATGTGCCTTGTCAACTGCCCGTTCGGTGCCATCGTCGACAAGGGTCAGATCTTCCAGCTGATCCAGTCCATCAAGCGCGGTGACAAGGTCGTTGCCATCGTCGCCCCTGCCTTCATCAACCAGTTCCCTGGTATGACCCCCGCCAAGCTGAAGGAGGCCATGCGTCAGCTGGGCTTCGCCGATGTGGCCGAGGTCGCTATCGGTGCTGACCTGTGCACCATCGACGAGGCAAAGGACTTCATGGAGGAAGTCCCCGCCAAGATTCCGTTCATGGGCACTTCCTGCTGCCCGGCATGGAGTGTTATGGCGAAGAAGCTGTTCCCCCAGCAGGCCGAGTGCATCAGCATGGCCATGACCCCGATGGTCCTGACCGCCCGCCTCATCAAGAAGGAAAAGCCCAACGCCCGCATCTGCTTCGTCGGCCCCTGCGCCGCCAAGAAGCTGGAAGCCAGCCGTCGCTCCGTCCGCAGTGAGGTCGATTTCGTGCTGACCTTTGAGGAACTGATGGGCCTGTTCGAGGCGAAGGCTGTCAACTTTGCGGACCTGTCCGACAACCCGGAGGATGCCTTCAACAGCGCCAGTGCTGATGCCCGTGGCTTTGCAGCTTCCGGCGGTGTTGCCCAGGCTGTTGTCAACGCCATCAAGAAGATGGACCCCGACCGCGAGGTCAAGGTCATGAGCGCCCAGGGTCTGGCCGACTGCAAGAAGATGATGATGATGGCCAAGGCCGGCAAGTACAATGGCTACCTGCTGGAAGGCATGGCCTGTCCGGGCGGCTGCATTGCCGGTGCCGGTACGCTGGCTGACCCCGCCAAGAGCGTGGCTATGCTGAACAAGTACAAGAGCGAAGCCACCATGAAGGTCGCCACCGAGACCCCGTATCAGGATTCTCTCGACCTGCTGCACTACTAATTTGTAAATAGAAACTGCCCTGTGGAGTGAATGACTCCACAGGGCAGTTTTTGTTTTGGGGTGGCGGTTGGTTTTCGGGCCGATGCTTGTCATCCGCCCGGGACGTCGAGGACGCCCCTACTTATGGTATTTCATCCCTGCATTGATGGTGCAGGCGCGATAGAGCTGCTCTGTCAGGACCAGGCGAGCCAGTTGGTGGGGCAATGTGATACGCCCCAGACTGATGCGGGCCTGCGCGGCACGCTTGACGCTGTCGTCCAACCCATGGGAGGAGCCGATGACAAACGCCATATCCCCTGCGCCGCTCATGGCACGCTCAGCAATCATGGCAGCCAGGTCCTCGCTGGACACCTGCCTGCCCTCGACACAGAGGGCAACAAGATACGCCCCCTTGCGCACGCTGGCTAAAATCGCCTCTCCCTCCTTTTGCAGGGCTTTGGCAATCTGCTTATCGCTGGCGTTTTTGTCGGCAATCTGCACCTCCGGCAGCTCGATAATGCGGAAATTGCAGAAACCACCCAGCCGCTTCTGATATTCGGCTACCCCCTGCGCGAAGTAGGCGGCGTTCATCTTGCCGATGGCAATCAAATCAATATTCTGCATGGTCTTTCCCCGCTTAAAATTCAATGTAGGGGCTGACTTCGCTGCGGTGCTGCGCCTGAATCAGCACATCCCGCCCGGGCTGGATGCCCGCTGCCAGCAGCACGTTATAGACCGTAGTCAACGCCAGCTCCGGCGAGTTGTTCGTTTGGCTCAAATGGCAGAGGGCAAACTTTTTGCAGCCGTCCTGGATCAGGTCAAGAATTTCCGCCGCGCAGGCCTTGTTGTCCAAGTGGCCCCGGTCGCTGGCAATGCGGACTTTCAAATAGTAGGGATACGGCCCGCCGTGCAGGCTGAAAGCGTCGTAGTTGGCCTCCAGCGCTACCAGGTCACACCCGATCAGGTTATCCTGTACGACTGGCGTCAGATAGCCAAGGTCAGTGGCAAGGGCCATCACATGGCCGTCCGTTGTGCGGACGCGGTAACCGCAGCAGGGCACGTCATGGCTGGTGGGAAAAGATGTCACGGTAAACTCACCAATTTCAAGCGTCTGGCCGTCCACCGGAATTGCATCCACCGTAGGCGGGATGGTTCCCCTGGATTGCAGGGTATCCAGCGTATCCGCACAGCCGTACAGCGGGGTGGGATATTTTTTCAGGAAGGTGTCCAGTCCGGCGACGTGGTCGGAGTGCTCGTGCGTGATGAGGATGCCAGCACAGTCGCTGACGGCCAGTCCCAGGGATTTCAGCGCAGTCAGAGTTGTGCGGCAGCTTTTGCCCATATCGATGAGCAGATATTGGTCGCCGCAGCGCACCAGCCCACAGTTGCCGGAGGAGCCAGAATACAAGGTGGTAAAATATGCCATTTGTCTGTCCTAACGCTTTCCATAAAAATTGGGCCGCCTAAGCGGCCCAGGAGTTTTTTACATTGCCCGGCTCACGGCATTGGCCGGAATTTCCACACGGCGGATATCTGCGCCCAGGGCCTGCAGTTTCTCCACAATGTTCTCATAGCCGCGCTCGATGTGGATGGTCTCATCCACTTCGCTTGTGCCGTCGGCTGCCAGCGCAGCCATGACCATGGCGGCACCGGCACGCAGGTCAGTAGCCCGCAGCGGCGCGGGGTGCAGTTCCTTGACGCCCTCAATGACGGCGACCTGGCCATCCACCTGGATGTTTGCACCCATGTGGATCAACTCATCCACATAGCGGAAACGGTTTTCCCAGATGCCCTCGGTCACGATGGAAGTACCTTTGGCAAGGGTCAACAGCGCCGTCATCAGCGGCTGCATATCCGTCGGGAAGCCGGGGTGCGGCATCGTCTTGAGTTTCAGTGGACGTAGCTCACCGGTGCGGGTGATGCGCAGGGCATCGTCAAATTCCTCCACCTCGCAGCCTGCGGCACGAAGCTTGGCCGTGATAGGCTCCATATGCTTGGGGATGACGTTGTGCAGCGTGATATTGCCCTTGGTGATGGCGGCGGCTACCATGTAGCTGCCGGCCTCGATCTGATCCGGGATGATAGAGTAGTTACAGCCGTGCAGCTGCTTGACGCCGTGGATTTTGATAACATCCGTACCGGCGCCATGTACATCTGCGCCCATCATGTTCAGGAAGTTGGCAAGGTCAACGATGTGCGGCTCACGCGCGACGTTTTCAAGGATCGTAGTGCCTTCAGCCAGAACGGCCGCCAACATAGCGTTCATCGTCGCGCCGACGGAGACTGTGTCAAAAAACACATGGCCGCCGATAAGGTGATTCGACTTGACATGGATTTGACCGTACTCCACCGAATCCTCGGCCCCGAAGGCGTTGAATGCCTTCAAGTGTTGGTCGATGGGGCGCGGACCCAGGTTACATCCGCCCGGCATAGCGACCTGCCCTGCCCCAAAGCGGCCCAGCAGTGCGCCAAGGAAGTAGTAGCTGGCACGCATCTGGCGAGACAGCTCATTGGAGACTTCGGTGCTGTCAATATGCGTCGTATCGATCTCATAGGTGCTGCGGCTGACCATGCGGATGCTGGCACCTAGCTCGCTCAATATCTGCAGCGACGCCATAACGTCGCTGATGCAGGGAAGATTTTCAATCAGGCATTTTCCGCCCGCTAAAATCGTGGCAGGCAGTATGGCAACTGCGGCGTTTTTGGCACCGCCAATGTTGACATCGCCGACCAGCGGCTTGCCCCCACGAATAACGTATTTTTCCAAGTGTAGCTCTCCTTTGTGCAGCGGTTCGCCGTCAACCCTCTGTCAGACAGCGTTCCAATAGTACACACTTTACATGATTATACAACATTTTGCGGTGATTGAAAAGTCCTGTTCTACCTATTTGCAAAATTTTTGTGAAACAGTACAAGATGTGCTTGTTTTCGACAGCACTTTCAAGCCAAATTACATACCGGGAAACAGCGTATAGGCGCTGAACAGTGCGCCGTTATACGACATCTCAAAGTGGCAGTGGTTGCCGGTGGAGTTGCCGGTGGAACCGACATAGCCGATGGTCTGGCCCTGGCTGACGGCCTGGCCCTGGGTAACGGCAATTTCGGACATATGGCCGTACAGGGTACGGTAGCCGTTGCCATGGTCGATTTCGACATAGTTGCCGTAGGAGTAATGCCAGCCGGCAGCAACGACCGTGCCGGAGTCGGACGCAATAATGGTCGTGTGGTAGGCCGCGCAGATATCTGCGCCTCGGTGGCCGTTGCCCATCCAGCGGCTGACATACTTGTAGCCCGGCACAGGCCAGATGAAGGAACCAGAGCCGACCTTGGCGACCATGCCGTTTTTGAGCTTGGTACCGGTGACGGTGATTTCCGGCGTGGGGGCCTGCAGCACATTATAGGCCACAGCCTGGCGGTCAGTGACCGCACCGTCGATCATCGTGGTTTCGTAGGTGATTTCTTCCGAGCCGTCCACGCCCTCCTGCACGGTCACGACCTTGCCGAAATCGTACTGGTCGGACTCGGAGTTCTGGGTGTCAAAGGGAATTGCCACGGTCTCGGTGTCGCGGCGAACGACCTTGACTTTGATAAGCTCTGCCGAGGATGCGCCGGTCGTAATGACGGTGCCCTCGGGAATTTCCTGGTCAAGGGAGAGCAGGTCGGGGTTCATCTGTGCCAGCGAGTCAAAATTGACGCCGGTGGTGTCGATAACGCTCTGTACGGTGTCACCCTCGACAGCAGTGTAGGTGTGGATACCGCCGCCCTCGCTCAGCGCGCTGATCACATCGGCGTAGGAGCTGACGGATTCCTGCAGGTAAACGCCGTCCACCAGGCGGATACTGTGGGCAAACGCCGTGTAGATGCTGCTGTCCATGGCATCCTCAAAGGGGGCCTTGATGTTTTCCAGATAGGTGCGCAGGTGGTCGCCCTCAGTGGTGACATAGAGCAGCTGGTCGTCCACATAAACAGCCGTGCCGTTGATGATCTCGTCACTGGCGGTACGCAGAATGGCGTTGGCAATCTCGCTCTCGGTCATTGTCTGGTTGCCGATGGACAGCGAATAGGTCGGGTAGACGTCCCAGTTTGTGTCGGTGATGTCCGAGCCGGAATTTTGCAGCATACGCTTGGCGGTGTTGATACGCGACTGCACATCCTCGCGGGCGCTCTCAAACACCTGCTCGCTCTCCACATAGCCGACGTTTTCGCCGTTCACCTGCACGTTCAGCACGAACTTCAGGCCCAGGCCGCCGCGCACAATGACCACCAGACCCGCAGCTGCCACGGCGGGCAGGATGTATGTAATCGCGTTCCATACGACGATGGCATATTTGCGGATGCCGCTGGCAAGATACTTGGCCTTGGCGGCACGGACAGTGCCGGCCTCGCTCTCCTCCATCGTGTCCGGCAGGGCTTGGATGTGGCGGATGCCCGACGCCATGCGCACGAAGGGACCGGTCAGGTCCTCCACCAGCGTGATTAGCCCAATCAAAATCGGGCGCAGCACAATAAGCAGCAGGTTCAGCGCGGTATCGGCGACACCGTGCAGTACAGCGCCCAGCCTGCGGCCGACGCAGACAAAGACATACTCGACCCAGAAACCGACCATGTACAGCATATCGCCGACAACACTGCGGCGCTGCAAATCTTTCATGTAGCGGGATGCCTTGCGGCGGTTCTCGTTGCGTTTTTTTTCCTGGGAGGAATGGGCAAAGCGCACATTCTCCGCGCTTTCCGACTGACCGGCGAGGTTTTCACTCTTCGGCGTCGCATCGGTTTGGATGGGATTCAAAATACGGAAGCTCCTTTCCGTGTGTAACAAAGTTTAAGTAAGTGCATCTTCGCCGCAGGGCAGACTGCTCAGCTGCCAGCCGTCCAGCAGGTTTTCAGTCTCGGCCAGGGCGGCCATGTCGGCGGGCAGCGGGCACTCGACCCGGATAGGCTTGCCTGTCAGCGGGTGGGCAAAATGCAGGATGGCGCAGTGCAGTGCGTGGCGGGCAATGACTGCATCCGAGCCGCCGTAGAGGGTGTCCCCCGCCAGCGGGTGGCCGATATACGCCATATGGACGCGGATCTGATGAGTGCGCCCGGTGCAGAGCCAGCAGGCCACCAAACTGTGGCTGCGGCCCACGGCCAGCACCTGATATTCCGTCAGGCTGTACTTGCCGTCCTCCCGCACGCAGCGGCCAATGATGGAATCACCCCGCCGCGCAATAGGGGCCTCTACCCTGCCGCGGCCCAATGGCATTGCCCCCTGCACAATGGCAAGGTAGCACTTGTGGGCCGAGGCAGCCAGCAACGGTGCGGCAAAGGCGTTCTGGGCGCAGAGCACAAGACCGCTGGTGTTTTTGTCAATGCGGTTGACCGGGCGGAAAACGCCGGTGCACCCCTCCTGCTGCAGATGGTACATCCAGCCGTTGGCCAGCGTGCCATCCGGGTAGTTCAGCGTGGGGTGTACGGCGATGCCCGCAGGCTTGTTAAGCACTGCGGCAAATTCATCTTCATAGGCGATGGAAAACGGTACCGGCTGCGGCGTCACCGATGTGTCATGTTCCGGTGGCAGCGCAAAGGAAATACACTGCCCGGCGTGGACCGGCTGGTTGGTGTGCAGGGGGGCATCATCGGCAAAAAAGCCGCTGCCGTCGTGCTTGACGGACTTGATCAGCCCTGCCGTGACGCCCTGTATTCGCAGGAACAGCCCCAGCTTGCAGCCCTCGTTCTCCGGCGGCACAGTATATCGCAAAACGGTCACAGTGCCGCCCTCCTCAAAGCCTATATGCGATTATTATACCACAAAACGCGCTGTGATGCAAACCCCAATGTCTGGCAATGCGCAGGCAGAAAAACAGCGGCACAACAAAGAAAACGGCTTTCCCGCAGGAAAGCCGTCTGTGTTATTTTTGTGATTGCTGCAATTCTGCCGCGCGTTCCAGCACGGGTTTCAGGTATTGCCCGGTGAAGGAGTTGGGATTTTGCGCGACTTCCTCAGGCGTGCCGGTCGCGACGATGGTGCCACCGCCGCTGCCGCCCTCGGGGCCAAGGTCGATGATATAGTCAGCACGCTTAATGACGTCGAGATTGTGTTCGATGACGATGACCGTGTTACCCGCATCGACAAGCTTGTCCAGGACCTTGACCAGGCGGTGGACATCCGCGACGTGCAGGCCGGTGGTCGGCTCATCGAGGATATAGACAGTCTGCCCGGTGTCGCGGCGGGCCAGTTCATTGGCCAGCTTGACGCGCTGCGCTTCGCCGCCGGACAGCGTCGTGGCGGCCTGGCCCAGCTGGATATAACCGAGGCCGACTTCCTGCAAAGTCTGCAATTTGCGGGCAATTTTCGGGATGTTGGCGAAGAAAACGCAGGCTTCCTCCACCGTCATATCCAACACATCGGAAATATTCTTGTCCTTGTACTTGACTTCCAGCGTCTCGCGGTTGTAGCGCTTGCCCTTGCAGACATCGCAGGGCACGTAGATATCGGGCAGGAAGTGCATTTCAATGGTCAGGATGCCGCCGCCCTCGCAGGCTTCACAGCGGCCGCCCTTAACATTAAAGCTGAAACGCCCGGGTCCGTAGCCGCGCATTTTGGCGTCCTGGGTGTTGGCGAACAGGCTGCGGATATCCCCGAACACGCCGGTGTAGGTGGCCGGGTTGGAGCGCGGCGTGCGGCCAATGGGCGACTGGTCAATGCCAATGACCTTATCGACCCACTCCATGCCCTCAACTTCCTCGCACTGGCCGGGGCGGCTGCGGGCACCGTTCAGGGCTGCCGCCAGCGTCTTGTACAAAATTTCATTGACAAGCGTCGATTTTCCGGAGCCGGACACGCCGGTGACGCAGATCATCTTGCCCAGCGGAAAATCTACTGTGATATCCTGCAGGTTGTTCTCGCGTGCCTTGACGACGCGCAGGAACTTTCCGTTTCCCTCGCGCCGGATGGCGGGAACCTCAACAAATTTGCGGCCCGACAAGTACGCGCCGGTGATGCTGCGCTTTGCCTTGCAGATATCCGCTACACTGCCAGCCGCGACGATCTCACCGCCGTGGACGCCCGCACCGGGGCCAACATCGACGATATAGTCTGCCTGACGCATCGTGTCCTCGTCGTGCTCCACGACGATCAGGGTGTTGCCCAAGTCGCGCAGGCGCTTCATCGTGGCAATCAGCTTGTCGTTGTCACGCTGGTGCAGGCCGATACTCGGCTCATCCAGCACATAGAGCACACCAGTCAGCGCACTGCCAATCTGGGTCGCCAGGCGGATGCGCTGGCTCTCGCCGCCGGACAGCGACGACGCGCCGCGGGACAGGGTTAGGTAACCCAGGCCCACACTCTTCAAGAAGCCCAGGCGCTCTTTGACCTCTTTAAAAATCGGCGCACCGATCATTTCGTCCCGGGCGCTGACCTTGGCGGTGTTAATGAAATCCAGTTCTTCATTGACGCTCTTGTCGCAGAAGTCGGAAATGTTGATGCCGCCCACGGTCACGGCCAGGCTGGTGGGCTTTAAGCGGCGGCCATGGCAGGCGGGACACTCCTCGCTGGACATGACAAGGGCGATTTCCTCCTTGACCCACTCGCTGCTCGTCTCGCGGAAGCGGCGTTCCAGGTTCGGAATGATGCCCTCAAACTGGTTGTAGTAGGTGCCCGAGCCGAACATACTCTCGCGCTGCATCTCAATACGTTCATCTCCGGTACCATACAGCAGGGCGTGCAGGGCCTCCTTGTTGAACTCCTTGATAGGTGTGTCCAGCGTGAAGCCGTAGTGCTTGCCCAGGGCCTTGTAGGTCATTTCCGAGATTGAACCCTCGGCATAGTACCAGCCGCTGGCCTTGATGGCACTCTCACGGATGGACTTGCGCTTGTCGGGGATGACGCGGGCCGGGTCTACTTTCATAAAGGTGCCCAGTCCAGTGCATTTCTCGCAGGCACCGAATGGGTTGTTGAAGCTGAACATCCGAGGAGTCAGTTCCTCGACCGAGACGCCGTGCTCGGGGCAGGCGTAGCTCTGGCTGAACATCATCGGTTCGCCGCCGATAACGTCAATGACCACCAAGCCGTTGGCCTGAGCCAGCGCAGTCTCGATGGAATCCGCCAGGCGGCCGCGCACGGTATCGTTGATGACCAGACGATCAACAACAATCTCCACCGTGTGCTTGATGTTCTTTTCGAGGCTGATTTCCTCGCTCAGGTCATACATATTGCCATCGATACGCACGCGGGCAAAACCGGCGCGGCGGGCGGCGTCCAGTTCCTTGGCCTGGGTGCCCTTGCGGGCACGGACGACCGGGGCCAATACCTGGAAGCGGGTGCGCTCGGGCAGCTTAAGCACCTCGTCCACCATCTCATCCACGGTCTGCTGGGTGATTTCCCGGCCGCAGATTGGGCAGTGCGGCACGCCGATACGAGCGTACATCAGGCGCAGGTAGTCGTAAATCTCGGTGACCGTGCCCACGGTGGAACGCGGGTTGTGGCTGGTGGTTTTCTGGTCGATGGAGATTGCCGGGGACAGGCCGGTGATTTCGTCCACATCGGGCTTTTCCATCTGCCCTAAGAACTGGCGGGCGTAGCTGGAAAGGCTTTCCATATAGCGGCGCTGACCATCCGCAAAGATCGTGTCAAAGGCAAGGCTCGACTTGCCGGATCCGGACAGACCGGTCATGACAATGAGCTTGTCTCGGGGCAGTTCCAGGCTGACGTTTTTCAGGTTATGCTCCCGTGCGCCCTTGATGACAATGCGGTTGTTCGGGTCGATTTTGATTTTAAAATTGCGCTTTGCAGGCGTTTTTTCGGGTGTGGTACTCAATTTTTATATTTCCTCCTGCCTTTGCGTGTTTTGGCGGCGGCCTTGCGCTCGCTGGTGTCGGCGGTGGTGGGATCCTCTCCACGTTCCAGGCGCTGTATTTCGTCGCGCAGCTGGGCGGCCAGCTCAAATTGCAGCAAGCGTGCAGCCTCTTTCATTTCCTTGGTCAGGCGCTCAATGGTCTGCTGACGCTCCACGCGGCTCATGCGGTGCTGACGCATCCGCTTGTTTTCCTCGCTCATGCTGATTTCCAGCCCGTCGCCGATGGCCTTGACGATGGTCTTTGGCGTGATGCCGTGTTCTTTGTTGTAGGCATCCTGAATTGCGCGGCGGCGCTCGGTCTCCATGATGGCCCGCTCCATGCTGGGCGTGACTTCGTCGGCGTACATCAGCACCACGCCATTGGCGTTGCGAGCTGCGCGGCCGATGGTTTGGATCAGGCTCGTCTCGCTGCGCAGGAAGCCTTCCTTGTCGGCGTCTAATATCGCAATCAGCGATACCTCGGGCAGGTCCAGACCTTCGCGCAGAAGGTTGATGCCGACAATGACGTCGATAGCCCCAACGCGCAGATCTTTGATGATCTCCATGCGCTCAAACGTATCGACCTCATGGTGCATATATTTCGTCTTGACGCCGTGTTCTTCCAGGTAGTCGGTCAAATCCTCGGCCATCTTGACGGTAAGCGTTGTGACAAGGGCACGCTCACCGCGGTCAATGCGGGTGCGTATCTCGCCCAACAGGTCTTCAATCTGCCCTTCGACTGGGCGCACCATGATAAGCGGATCCAGCAGGCCGGTGGGGCGGATGACTTGCTCTGCCACACGGCTGGAATGCTGGCGCTCATACTCGCCGGGGGTGGCTGAGACAAAGATTTTTTGATGGATTTTCGACTCAAATTCCTCAAATTTCAGTGGGCGGTTGTCGAAGGCCGACGGCAGGCGGAAACCGTATTCCACCAACGTTTTCTTACGGCTGTAATCGCCGCCAAACATACCGCGCACTTGGGGCAGCATGACGTGGCTCTCATCCACCATCAAGAGGAAATCGTCCGGGAAGTAGTCCAGCAGCGTTGTGGGGGTAGACCCAGGCGCACGGCCGGACAGCACGGCAGAGTAGTTTTCAATACCCTTGCACATGCCGACTTCCTGCAGCATTTCCATATCGTAGTTCGTGCGCTGCTGGATACGCTGTGCCTCCAGAAGTTTGCCTTCCTCGGTGAATTTTTTGACCTGTTCTTCCATTTCGGCCTGGATCTTTTTCAGGCCTTCCGCCATCTTTTCCGGGCCGACAATATAGTGGCTGGCCGGGAAAATCGCAACATGGCGCACAATATTCTTATGCTCACCGGTCAGCGGGTCAAACTCGATGATGCGGTCAATCTCGTCGCCAAAGAACTCTACCCGGATGGCGTGCTCATCGTTGTAAGCCAGATGGATGTCCACCGTGTCCCCTTTCACGCGGAACTTGTTGCGGATAAAGTTCATGTCGTTGCGCTCATATTGCAGTTTGACCAGGCGGCTGCACAGTTCATCGCGTTCCATCTGCATACCGGGGCGCAGGCTGATGACCATGCTGCGGTAGTCGATAGGGTCGCCCAATGAGTAGATGCAGGACACCGATGCCACAATGATGACGTTGCGCCGCTCGGACAAGGCCGCCGTGGCCGAGTGGCGCAGGCGGTCGATCTCGTCGTTGATGGCGCTGTCCTTTTCAATATAGGTATCCGTGGAGGGAATGTAGGCCTCCGGCTGGTAGTAGTCGTAGTAAGAGACAAAATACTCCACGGCATCCTCCGGGAAAAAGCCGCGCATTTCAGTACAAATCTGGCTTGCCAGCGTTTTGTTCGGCTCCAGAATCAGCGTAGGGCGGTTGCACCGGGCAATGATGTTCGCCATCGTGAATGTTTTGCCGGAACCGGTGACGCCCAGCAGCGTTTGGGCGTCGTCCCCTTCGTTGATGCCCTGTACCAGCGCTTCTATCGCCTGTGGCTGGTCGCCGGTGGGCTGGAATGGGGCTTTCAAGTGAAAAACTTCGTCCATTGTCTCTCCTTTCAGAGTACAACGATTGGTTGTATAAAGATTATAGCACGACAAATTTTTAATGTAAAGTCCTTTGCGAACATTTTGTGCGAAAAAGCAGAAAAAATGCGCCCTGCCGGTCTGGCGGCAGAGCGTTTGGGGCAGGTTCATCGGCTGGCGGCCTGCAGGATGCCGCCGCCCGGGCGGTACTCGGGCAGGCTGCCACGGTTCAGCATTGAGCAGCCGTCCTCCCCTGCTATGATGATATGATCCATAATAGTAAAGCCCAGCTGGCCGGTGACTTCCATAATGCGGTAGGTCGTCAGGCGGTCGGCTTCGGAGGGGATGGCCAACCCGGTGGGATGGTTGTGGGCCAGAATGCCGCAGGTAGAGTTGGTGCGGGCCACGGCGCGCAGCAGCTTCCGAGTGTCCACCGTCACGCGGTTGGGCACACCCTCGGCGATGCGCAGATCCTGCACCGGTCGGCAGGCGTCGTCCAGCAGAATCAAATACAGCTGCTCATTCTGCACGCCGCGGAACAGGGGTTTCACGTACTCAATGGCCGCCTCGGCCTTGTCAAGAGCCTGGCGGGTCTTGCGCTTTTTCAGCTGGTAGTACCGGCCGAACGCCATAACTGTGGCAATCAGCCGCGCGCTCTTGGGGCCGACCCCCTCAACCTGCATCAGCTCGTCGGGTTCGGCCTCCATCACCTTGCAGAAATCCCCAAAGTGGTTGATGAGCCGATGGGCAAGTTCGTTGGTGTCTGCTCGCGGGATAGACAAAAACAGCAGGTATTCCAGTGCCTCATGCTCGGCCAGGCTGTCCAGCCCGTCGCGGTCAACGCGCTCCTGCATCCGGGCGCGGTGGTTCGCGTGGAGATTTTCCTCTGCCATTTTTTCACATCCCATCTTTACGTTTTGCTGGTTTTATTATATACTGAATAGAGCATTTAGACAACTGTTTTACGCATGATTTTTAAAGAGGATACGATGAAAAGTTTTACAGCAGGCCCCAACGAAAACGGCGTGCGCCTGAGCCGCTTTGTGGAGGGCGTAACCAAAGATATGCCCCGCAGCATGATGTACAAGGCGTTCCGCAATAAACGCATCAAGGTCAACGGCAAACGCGCCGAGCCGGACACCCGGCTGCAGACCGGCGATTTGATCGAAATGTACATCAATGACGAGTTTTTCCCGGTGGGCAAGCCAGCCGCCAAGGCTGCCAAGCCGCCGCGCAAACAGCCCCCTGTGACCGTTGTGTACGAGGATGCCAACTTTGCGGTGCTGTACAAGCCCGCTCACCTGCTCTGCCACAGCGACCGCACCGGGGATGCCAACCTGGTGGATGCCTTTGCCGCATATTTAGAGGGCAAGGGCGAGTATGACCCCCACGCCGAAAAACGGTTTGCCCCGGCACTGTGCAACCGTCTGGACCGCGGCACGGAAGGATTGGTGCTGGCCGCCAAGAGTTACACAGCCCTGCGCGATCTGAACACCATCATCCGCGACGACTTAATGAAGAAGGAATACCTGACCATTACGGTGGGGGCCCCGCCCCAGGGCCGGTTTGTGGCCTGGCTGCAGCACAGCGAAAAAAACAACAAGGTGCACATCCATGCGCGGGAGAGCGAGGGCTGCAAGCAGATCATCACCGAAGTGACGGTCATCCGCCAGGCAGGGCCGTTTGCGCTGTGCCGCATCGGACTGATTACCGGGCGTACCCACCAGATACGCGCCCACCTGGCTTACCTGGGCCACCCAGTACTGGGCGATATCAAGTACGGCAACCGCAAGATGAACGAGCGCAGTGGGCTAAAGACCCAGGCGTTGTGTGCCCAGCGGCTGACGTTTGGCCGCATCCCCGAGGAAAATACGCTGCACTACCTTTCCGGCAAGGTCATTAAGCTGAATGATCCGGAAATCATTAAGACGTTCGAGCGTTTGACGGCAGAAAAATAAAAAGCCGTGGCATTCCAAAAGCGGAATGCCACGGCAATTTTTTATGCCAAAATGAAATGATAGACCAAGGATACCGCAACAATCAGTGCGCAGGCGATGGCCGTGATGGGCGGGGCCAGGCGGATGATACGCTCGGCCATGACGTCATCTTCGCTGGACTCGTCGTCATCAGCGTAACGGCCTCGCTTCTTGGACTTCTTGCGATCATCGTAATCGTCGTCGTCCAGATCGTCGGTGTCGTACATCTGGGTGCCGTCGTCCTCGTCATCCTCGTCGTCGAACAGACGGCCCTTGGGGGCATAACGGCGGACGCGCTCGGCTTCCTCGTCCTCATCATCCGCATAACCGTTGCTCTGCGGCTCAAAGGCGGCGGTAGCCTGTTCCGGCTCGTAGGCACTCTGCGGCGGGATATCTTGCTGGCCCGTGATAGCGGCCTGCACGGCGTTGGCCATAGCGCGGGGGTCAGTAGCGGCAGGGGCAGGCTGTGCCTGTGGCTGAGGGGCCGGGGCAGGTGCAACGCTGTTTGCAACGGCGTTGACTTCCTGCTGCTGGCGCTCGGCAGCCTGGCGGGCTTCCTCCAAAATGCCGGTCAGCGTGGCCTTGATGGCTGCGCGGTCACCGCCGCACTCGGAGCAGACGGTGGTATTTTCCTCGTTGGGGTGGAACGCGCCGCAGGCGCAGAACCAGCCGTACTCGGTATCCTGGGGCACACAGGTCAGCTGCACATTGCCGGTGCGCTGCTGCAAAGTGCGGGAAATGGAGCCGGGCAGCACACGGGGCATATTCAGGCGCACGCGCTTGTAGTTGCGCAGGTCAACGCCGCGGCCATTCAGGAACGCGCGATCCTGCTCGACTTCGACACTGGAGACCGGCGTGTCGCTGACATAGACGGCATCGTCACTGCCGAACACAGCACCGGGCTGGGCGTTGAGCTGCTCATAGTAGAAGTCATCCTCGCACAGGACCTGACCGGCGGCATCCTTACATTTGAAGTGGACGACCAAGCCGGTCAGCGGCTCAGTGCCGACATTTTTAAAGGTCAGGCAGACGGCGACCTCACCGGTCACGTCGCCTTTCAGCAGCTCAACACGCACAAACTGGACCGGGCTGCCGGCCGTGTAATAGTTAGCGCGGGACTGCGCCATCAGGGAAAAATTCTGATCCATAGTTCACACCTACTCTTTACTCTTGCGTGTCGGGCTGGGTGTTGTCCGGCTCGGCTGGCTGCTGGGTTTCGGTCTGTTCGGCAGGCTGCACAGGTTCTGCATTTCCCGGCGCAGGTGCTTCGGGTTTGGCGGTTTCGCCCTTGCCGATGTCATAGGGCGGCAGGGTTCCACCCTCCATCAGGGTCTTGAATTCCTCGCCGCTGATCTTCTCGCGCTCCATCAGGACGCCTGCGACCTTGTGCAGCTCGTCCATGTGCTCGGTCAGGGTGCGGCGGGCGGTCTCGTAGGCTTCGTCCACAATGTCACGGATCTCGTTGTCGATCTCGGAGGCAATCGTCTCGGAGTAGCCCTTGCCCTGGCCGAAGTCACGGCCCAGGAAGGTTTCACCGGGGTCGCTGCCGTAGACGACAGGACCCATCCGCTCCGAGAAGCCGTACCGCGTGACCATGGCGCGGGCCGTATCGGTGGCGCGCTGCAGGTCGTTGGATGCGCCGGTGGAGATATCATCCAGCACAAGCTGCTCGGCCACACGGCCGCCCAGCAGCGAGACGATGTTCTCGAACATTGCAGTCTTGGTGACGTAGCTGGGGTCTTTCTCGGGCAGGTACATTGTGTAGCCGCCTGCACCGCCGCGGGAGATAATACTGATCTGGTGCACCGGGTCATGGTGCTTGCAGAAGTAGCCGGTGATGGCGTGGCCTGTCTCGTGGTAAGCGGTCAAGCGGCGCTCCTCGTCAGTGACAACGTGGCTCTTCTTCTCGGGACCCATCATGACCTTGACGGAGGCTTCCTCGATCTCCTTCTCGGTGATGGCCTTCTTGCCCTGGCGGGCAGCCAGCAGGGCCGCCTCGTTGACGAGGTTTTCCAAATCCGCGCCGGAGAAACCGGCGGTGGAGCGGGCGATCGTTTTCAGGCTCACATCGGGGCCGAGGGGCTTATTCTTCGTGTGGACCCGGAGGATCTCCTCGCGGCCCTTGACGTCGGGCAGGCCTACATAGACCTGGCGGTCAAAACGGCCCGGACGCAGCAACGCCTTATCCAGGATATCCGCACGGTTCGTGGCGGCCATAACGATAACGCCGTCGTTGGCGTCAAAACCGTCCATCTCGACCAGCAGCTGGTTCAGGGTCTGCTCACGCTCATCGTGGCCGCCGCCGAGACCTGCGCCGCGCTGACGGCCTACAGCATCGATCTCATCGATAAAGATGATGGAGGGCATTGTCTTTTTGGCTTTTTCAAACAGGTCACGCACGCGGGAGGCACCAACACCGACGTACATCTCGACGAAGTCTGAGCCGGAGATCGCGTAGAACGGCACGCCAGCCTCACCGGCGCAGGCACGAGCCAACAAGGTCTTACCGGTACCCGGAGGGCCGACGAGCAACACGCCGTGCGGGATGCGCGCACCCAGAGAGTTGAATTTGTTGGGCGCTTTCAGGAACTCAACGACTTCCTGCAGCTCGGCCTTTTCCTCATCGGCACCGGCCACATCGGCAAAAGTTGCCTTGCGCTGGTTCTCCTGCTGATCCTTGACCTTGGCGCGGCCCACATTCATGATGCCGCCGCCTGCGCCGCCGCGGTACATCGACATGAACAGCATGCCGATGCTGGCAATCATAGCGACATAGAAGATGATTTCCAGCCAGGGAATGCTTGTCTTGGCGGCGACATAGTCGAACACCATCGGGGCGTCGGGGTTGGCCTCGTTGTATTCATCGACAAAATCGGAGATTTTTCCGGTGTTGAAGTCACCGCCGTAGGGCAGTTTGTAGGTCATATAGACCGTGCCGCCGTTGGCGGGCAGATCCTCGTCCTCCGAATCGCCGAGGCTCAGCAGGCCGCCGCTGGGCAGGCTGGCTGCGGCGTTGGACTCCGGCAGGGCGGCTTTGCCTTCCTTGAGCCAAAGTTCCAGGCTGCCGGTGCCCAGATCCAGGCGGAAAGAGGTCACCTGTTGGTTTTCAAAGTAGTAATAAATTTCGGAGTAGGTTGTGTCTTTGGTGCCGGTGGCCGCCAGCAGCGGCGAAAGGCTGACAAAGAACAGAACCAACACCATCAGGACGGCCACCACAAGGATGCCGCTGAATTTCGGTTGTTTGTGCTGCAAGAAATCAACTCCTATCCGGTGTATTCACCGGGCATTTTGGATCCTTTGGTTCAGTCGGAATACACTTCCGGCTTGAGTACGCCCACGTAGGGCAGGTTGCGGTACTTTTCGTCGTAGTCCAGGCCGTAGCCGACCACGAACTCGTCAGGCACCTCAAAGCCGCAGTAGTCCGGCTCAATGTCGGCCTTGCGGCGGCTGGGCTTGCTGAGGATGGTGCAGATCTTTACGCTTTCGGGGTTGCGCATTTTGAGCACCGGAACCAGCTTGGACAGCGTGATGCCGGTGTCGAGGATATCCTCGACGATCAGAACATCCCTGCCGGTCAGGTCAGCGTCCAGATCCTTGATGATCTTGACAAGGCCGGTGGACGATGTGTTGGCACCGCCGTAGCTGGAGACGACCATAAAATCGATAGCGCAGGGAATTTTGACCTCGCGCATCAGGTCTGCCATAAAAACGACCGCACCTTTTAAAATGGAAACCAGCAGCAGGTCTTTGCCTGCGTAATCGCGGCTGATCTGCGCGCCCAGTTCGGCGACTTTGGCCTTCATCTGTTCTTCGGTCACAAGAACATGGTCGATATCTTTGTCCATGCTGTTCATCAGAGTTATGCCTCCCCTGTTTTTTCTGTCCGCACCGTCAGTACCTCGTGGGTGTACTCATCGGGGGCACATCCCTCGGCAAAGCCGCAGCCCCACAGCCACAGTACCTCGCTGCCATCGGCAAGCAGAGGCAGCAGCGGGCGTTCGGCGGGCGGTATGCCAAGCTCGTTATAATATTTTTTGAGTGTTTTCCGCAGGTGGCGGCCAGCCGGGCGGTAGAAATCCCCCGGCTGCCTTGTGCGCAGAATAACATTCCCTTGTATTTTAGCACAATCTGCACAACAGTTTAAGTCTTTTTTGAAAATTGGTTGATTTTTTAGAAATTTTTCATACTTTACGACCTGAAATTTCACAAAATAACCACCCGGAAGGCGAAATTCACCGGGTTCAAAGGGCTGTGGCGGTGCCGGGGCAATCTGTGCGCCCTCTTTTGTCAGGCAGACGAGCAGTCCGTTCCGGATTTTGAAGGTCGCTTCCGGGGTCAACTGGACGGCCCCTTCCCCTTTCAAAATCAGGAAACGCAGCAGGCTGATATACTTTTCCTCGGCGTCGCGCACTGGGCTGACAAGGGCGTGCAGTGCGGCATCCAGCACCGGGCCTGCGGCGCTGCGCAGGGCAGCGGCGTCATACCCGCCCGGCACACTGGCTGCCTGCAGCAGGGCGGCAGCTTCGGCGGTGAGCCATTCATCCAGTTCACGCATCTGGCGGCAGAGTCTGGCAATGCTGCGCTCGGCAGCAGGGTTCGCATAGTGCAGTGCCGGGATGGCGTCATGCCGGATGCGGTTGCGGGCGTAGGTATCCTCGGCATTCGTCTCGTCCTGGATATAGTGTTGCCCCAGGGCGGCACAGTATGCCTCGGTGTCGGCGCGGGTCAGGCAGAGGCAGGGCCGCACATAAAAGCCCCTGCGAGGCGGGATGCCCGCCAGTCCATGCAGCCCGGTTCCCCGCGCCATGCGGAAAAGCACGGTCTCGGCCTGGTCGGACATCGTGTGCGCCGTGGCAATAACGGCTTCCTCCCGCGCGGCCAGCTCGTCGAACCAACCGTACCGCAGGCCGCGCGCCCAATCCTCACTGGGATGGGGCGGTATCTCGATTTCCTCCTGCACGGCGTCATACAGAAAGAGCTCCACACCGTTCCGGCGGCAGAAATCCGCCACAAAGTCGGCATCACGTTTGGCGGTCTCGCCCCGGATACCGTGGTTGACGTGGGTCGCCAGCACCTCAATTTCCAGCGTGCGACGGTGGTGCAGCAAAAAAAGCAACAGCGCCATCGAGTCTGCCCCACCGGAGCAGGCCGCAATGACTCTGTCGCCAGACTTGAACAGACCCTGCCGGCGGCAGCCGTCCAACAGAGCCTCTTCAATACGCTGTACAGTTTTTTCCGCGTCAGAACTCATGGGCTACATCCAGATTGCTGAAGCGCGTGTGGGCACCATCCCAGCCCAGGCGGACGACGCTCGTCTCGCCGTGGCGGTTCTTGGCCACAATGCACTCAGCTTCGTTCTCGTTGGCCTGGCTGTCCTCACCGTTCTGGGAGTTATAGTAGGCCGCGCGGTAGAGGAACAACACGATATCGGCGTCCTGCTCGATAGAGCCGGAGTCACGCAGGTCGGACAGCTGGGGGCGGTGGTCGGAACGGCCTGTCGTTTTTTCCGCCGCACGGGACAACTGAGACAGCGCGATAACAGGGACGTTGAGTTCCTTTGCCATGATTTTTAAGTTTCGGGTGATATCACTGATTTCCTGCACGCGGGACTCGGTGCGCTTGGCGCTCTGCATCAGCTGCAGGTAGTCGATGATGACCAGCCCGATTTTTTCTTTCTTGGGATCCTGGTTGATGGTGCGGATCTTTGCTTTGATCTCCGGCACCGAGATACCCGAGGAATCGTCCATGTAAATGGGGGCATTGTAGAGCATCGAGGTCGCCTGGGCAAAGTCGTTCCAGTCGGAGTTGTTCAGACGGCCGGTGCGGAACGCCTGGCTGTCGATGTTCGCCGTGCTGGAAAGGATGCGGTCGGTCAGCTGTTCACAGGTCATTTCCAGGCTGAAAATGATGGTGGGCACCTTCTGCTGGCGGGCAACGTTCGTGGCGATATTCAGCGCAAAGGACGTTTTGCCCATACCGGGGCGGGCGGCCAGAATGATAAGATCCGAGCGGCCCAGGCCGGTGAGCACTGTGTCCAGGTAGTTGAAGCCCGTGGGAATGCCGGCAAACTTGTCGCGGTCAGCACCGCTCAACTTCTGCATCGTGTCAATGACCTCAAGGATGGACTCCTTGATGGTCTTGACGCCAGTCTTATCACGGCCCGAGCGGATATCGTAGATTTTCTGCTCAGCGCTTTCCAACAGCAGGTCAGCGTCCTCGCCGGAGGCCGTCTCGCTCAAAATGCCGCGGGCGGCATCGATGAGGCGGCGGGCCTGGTACTTCTCCTTGACGATCTTAAAATAAGAATCGACATTGGAGATGGCAGGGACGGTCTCGGCAATGCGGGTAATGTACACTTTAGCGTCGTCAGCGCTGGCAAAGGTACCGCCGTTGGCAAGGGCGTTCACCAGCGTGATGACATCAACGGCCTCGCTCTCGGTATAGAGCGAACGCATTGTCTCGTAGACAGCGCGGTTCTGGTCTGAGTAGAACATTTCGGGTTCCATGTCGGTGATGAGCCGGTTCAGCACCGTCTCATCCATCAGCGCGGCCCCCAGCACGCTCTGCTCTGCCTGCATATTGTAGGGCATCTGGATACCCAGGCTGGACAGGCTTACTTCTTCATTTTTTGGCACAGCGTGCGTCCTCCTCCCCTGTCAAATTTGTAGTTACAGTTCCTCGACCTTCAGCTTGAAGGGCGCAACGACACCGGCGTACAGGCGCACGGAGGCATCATAGCTGCCGAACTCCTTGATAGCGGAAGGAAGCTCGACCTTTTTCTTTTCGATTTCGGTGCCGGTCAGGGTGGTCAGCAGCTCGGCGACTTCCTTGCCGGTGACTTTGCCGTACAGCTTACCGGAGGCACCGCCCTTGACTTTAGCGGTGATGACCTGCCCCTTGATTTTGGCAGCCAGGGCTTCGGCGGCGGCACGGGCCTCGGCCTCGTGGTGGGCCTTAGCCTCGCTCTTGGTGCGGGCCTGGTTCAGGGCAGCGGCATCTGCCGGGGCTGCCAGGTTGCGCGGGAACAGGAAGTTGCGGGCGTAACCGTCCGAGACTTCATGGATCTCATCTTTCTTGCCGATGGTCTTGACGTCCTGTTTGAGAATGATCTTCATAAGGGTTTCCCTCCCAAAATTATATCCCGATTACTGTGCGGCGTTTTTGGCTTGCGCCGCGCGGTAAAGGTCGATTTGTTCACGGATGCGGTGTTCCGCATCCTGCAGGGTGCAGTTCTGCAGCTGTGCGCCCGCCATCATCAGATGGCCGCCACCGCCCAGCGGTTCCAGAATGACCTGTACGTTCAGTGCGCCCATGCTGCGGGCTGAGATATTGACACCGCCGTTCTTGGCGACGGCCACAAAGCTGGCGTCCACACCGTTGATGGTCAGCAGGTCGTTAGCCGCCATGGGCAGCACCACGTTCATACCGGCTTCCAGTTCGCCAGACAGGGCGATTGCACAGCCCTTATATATGTAGGCCGCCTCCACGATATGGGCGCGGGCCTCATACTCTTCCTTCGAGGTGTTAAAGAGCAACTTGGTGTCGGCAGTCTGGGCACCGCGGCTGCGCAGCCAGGCAGCAGCCTCAAAGGTACGCACGCCGACATGCAGTGCAAAGCTGCGGGTGTCCAGCATGATGCCGGCCAGCAGAGCCTGGGCTTCCAGCGGGGTGATGTTGTTTTCCTTCGGCATAAATTGCAAAAGTTCACAGACCAGCTCGCTGGCGCTGGACGCATAGGGTTCGTGGTAGAGCAACAGCGGATTGTCGATGTGCCCCACCGCCATGCGGTGATGGTCGATGACGACGACGCGCTTGCATCTTTCGTAGATTTGCTGGCTTTCCAGCAGTCGCTTCTGGTAGGTATCGACGATGATCAACAAGGTGTTCGGCGTGATGACATCCAGCGTTTGGTCAGGGGCGATAAAGTTGTGTCCCTCACCTGCTTCGATAAACGTTTTCAGCAGTGGCCCTGCCAGCGTGGCCTCGCTGTTAACGGCAATGACGGCGGGCACACCGCACATCTTGCACATCCGCAGCACACCGACCGCCGAGCCGACGGCATCCAGGTCGCCCATACGGTGGCCCATAATGATGACGCTGTCGCTGCGCTTGATAAGGTCGCACAGCGCGTTGGAGATAATGCGGCTGCGGACGTGGCTGCGCTTCTCCACGCCGTGGGAAATGCCGCCGTAGAACTCAAAGCCGTCCACGGTTTTTACGGCGGCCTGGTCTCCGCCGCGGCCAAGGGCAATGTCAATACTCTCGCGGGCCATCTGATGGCATTCCTGTAAGTTCTTGCCGCCGCGGCCTACGCCGATGGACAGCGTGGTCAAACCGCCCGGGTGCAGGGCACGGACTTTATCGAGGATATCGAACCGTTCTTCCAGCATCCAGCGCACGTCGCGCTCCTCCACCACCGCAATATAGCGGCTGTTGGAGATTTTGCGCAGGAAGCCCGAGCTGCGGCCAATGTACTCTTCCAGCAGGCTGTTGATAGCTTCCAGTTCCTTGGCCTGCTCACTGTCCTTCATATCATCGAACAGCTCATCATAGCTGTCGATAACGATGATAAGACACGCCGGGCGGCTGGCGTTGTACTCATCGAGTGTTTCTTTATAGAAGGTATCGTCGATAAGGTACACAAGGCTGGCTCCACGGCTGCCCTTGGCGGTGGCAGAGTAGGCGGTGAAGCGCCGTTCCCCCACGGTCAGATCCTGCCCATGGGGGCGGGAGCAGACAGCCAGGTCAAACTCTGGCAGAACGCGCTTTACCGGGCGGGTCACGGCGTCATAATCGCCGAGAACCTGCTCTTTGAAATGCTGGTTGTACCACAGGATGCGGCCATCGTTGATAAGAACGGTCGCAATAGGCAGGTTGGCAAGGCTGTACTGGATACGGCTGTTTTCAAACTCGGTGCTGCACAGCTGTTTAGCCAGAAAGGTGCGCAGACGGCGGCGCTGGTAGAGCACCACGCAAAGTGCAATGAGCACCAGCATCGCAGGCACAGCGAGCAGCTGCGGCCTGACGAGGGCCACCGGCACGACCATAACGGCGACGGCGGCCAGCAACAGCAGCAGTACGGCGGCTATATCCAGACCATCCTTGTGTTTCATTGTACATTCCTCAGCTCAAAGGCTTTTACACTTCCAGCAGGATCGGCAGAATCATCGGGCTGCGCTTGGTGCGGCGGTAGATATAGCTGGACAGCGCCTCCCGCACGCGTGCCTTGACGCTGGCCCAGTCGTGCATATTGTCGGCCAGGCTGCGGTCCAGTGCCATTTCTACCTGGGTGCGGGCGCCTTCCATCAGTTCCTCGCTCTCACGCACATAGACAAAGCCGCGGCTGACGAGGTCGGGGCCGGAGAGCACCTGACCGTTGCTGCCATCGATGGCTGCGGTCACGATGATGATGCCGTCCTCCGACAGATGATGGCGGTCACGCAGGACCACGTTGCCGACATCGCCGACACCGTAGCCGTCCACCATCACAGCGCCCGCCGCGACGGTGTTCTCAATAGCCATGCCGTCCGCAGAAAGGCGGATGTTCTGGCCGTTCTCAGCAATATAGATGTTCTGCCTGGGGATGTAGCCCAGGTGCTCGGCCGTCTCGGCGTGGCGCTTGAGCTGCTTGAACTCACCGTGTACCGGCAGGAAATACTGCGGGTGGGCCAGCGTCAGCATGAGCTTCTGCTCTTCCTGGCAGGCATGGCCGGACACGTGGGTGTCGTACATATTCTCGTAGATGACCTCGGCCCCCAGGGACAGCAGGCCGTTGACGACCTTCGTCACGGTCTTTTCGTTGCCGGGGATGGGGCGGGCCGAAATAATGATGAAATCGTTAGGGCCGACGCGCACCTGGCGGTGGCTGGCCTGCGCCATGCGGGACAGCGCACTCAGCGGCTCGCCCTGGCTGCCGGTGGTGATAAGCACGACCTTCTCCGGGGGGTACTTGTTGATCTCATCAATGGTAATGAGGACATTATCCGGCGCGTGCAGGTAGCCCAGCTCACGGGCCATCTCGGTGTTAGAGACCATGCTGCGGCCGCTGACGGCCACCTTGCGGCCCGACTCGATCGCCAGGTCGATGATTTGCTGCACGCGGTAGATGTTGGACGCGAAGGTCGCCACGATGATGCGGCGCTTGCCTGCCTTGGCAAACAGGCTGCGCACGCCCTCGGCGACGGTCTGCTCGGTGGCGGTAAAGCCCGGGCGTTCAGCGTTCGTGGAGTCGGCCAACAGAGCCAGAACGCCCCTGCGGCCATATTCGGCAATCGTGGGCAGGTCGGTCACAGCGTCGCCGGACAGCGGCGTGTAATCGACCTTGAAGTCGCCGGTATGGATGACGACACCGGCCGGGCAATCGATGGCGAAAGCCAGCGAATCCGGAATCGAGTGGTTGACATGGATAGGTTCGACCGTGAAGCAGCCGAGCGTGACCTTCTGGCGCGGGCGGATCTCGTGGAAGATGGCGCTGGACGCCAGGCCATGCTCTTCGAGTTTATTCTTGATAAGGCCGATCGTGAGCCGTGCGGCGTAAATCGGCACATTGAATTTTTTCAGCAGATACGGCAGGCTGCCGATGTGATCCTCGTGTCCGTGGGTGATGAACAGACCCTTGATACGGTCTTTGTTCTCAAGCACATAGGTGAAGTCCGGGATGACAAGATCGATACCGAACATATCATTTTCCGGAAAAATCGAACCGCAGTCCACGAGAATCATATCGCCCTGGCACTCATACAGGGTGATGTTTTTACCGACCTCGCCCAGACCGCCCAACGGGCAGATGTGCATGGGGATGGCCGGGGTCATCTCGTAATGTTCCTGCTTCTGGGGCTTGCGGCCGCGGCGCTGGCCCTGGGGGCGCGGCGCGGCTGCCAGAAGCAGGAACAT